>Ga0209415_10006958_pt1 | contig 19919 bp, 18 predicted proteins | sample PeaSoiSIISIP2007_FD_187696 | JGI IMG/M metagenome (GOLD analysis project Ga0209415, IMG submission 187696) | Peat soil microbial communities from Weissenstadt, Germany - SII-SIP-2007 (SPAdes) (version 2) | ecosystem: Environmental > Terrestrial > Soil > Wetlands > Peat | place: Germany... | reverse complement strand
ATGCGGGGCGCCTTTCGCGGGATCCGGGTCTGCCGGTCGCCGTGGCCCGGGCGCGCCGGTGGTTGCGGCGGGAGGTCCCGGAAGGTCCGGCCTGGAACCTGCCCATGCTACCCCACAATGCCCACCTGCCAGGGCCGGATCGCTGTTCCGGGGCCGCCGGCGGGTGGATGGGCTACCATGACAGCGGCATCGCCAGGGCCCCGGAGGCATCCATCCCCGGACCGGCCCGCTGCGGCAAGCCAGGGGAGCCTGATGCGATTCGTTCTGCCCATTTCCAAGGATCTGAAACAGAGCAAGCACGCGGTCGGGGCCAGCTTCTGCCGGTCCATCGTCGGCTTCCAGTCCCTGGTCAAGGAGATCCGCACCGGGGTTCCGCTGGATTCGCCCGCCGTCAAGGCCTTCCTGGAAGGCTGGGGCGCCGTCAACGCCGACCGGGCCGCCATGGAGGACGTGCTGGACGCGGCCGAAGCGGAGCTGGACGACTTCCTGGCCGGAATGGAGGCCAAGGACAGCTACGACAAGCTGGTGAAGCTCATCCGCAGGAAGTGGATGGCGGCCATCGACGGGGCGCGGGAAAAGATCGAGACCTGCCTGGACGCCTGGGCCGACCACGTGGACAAGCTGGGCCGGAAGCCGGTCGTCGGCGAACGGTGGCTGGAGAAGGCCCTGGACACCTCCATCGATGTGACCCTGTTCATGGGCTGCCTGCCCGACGAGATCACCATCAAGAAGGGCGAACTGTTCGGCTAGCCCGCCACCACCCCGGCCAGGACCCAGGCATGGGCTCCGGTCGCCACCTGGGCATGGCAGTGGTCGCAGCGGTCCGAGTCGCTGGCGCCCAGGGGGGCGCCGCATTCGGGGCAGAGCAGGGCCGAGGACGCGGGGGAGGACATGACGCCCGCCTGGCGGGCCATCTCGATCAGCTGCACGCGCGGGAGGCTTTCCGCCCCGGGGCCGGAGGCGCCGGACCAGGTGATCTTCACGGTCACCGCGTCCATGCCGCCGTGTTCGCCCGCCGGTCCGCAGGCCAGCAGATCCACGCCGCCCACGGCCACGTCCAGCAGGGCGGGCGCGGCCGGCATGGCGGCCAGGAAGCCGGCGATGGCGCATTTCCGCATCGGCGCCGGGGAACCCTGGGCGCAGGCTTCGATCCACTTCCAGAAGAGGAAGGAGGCCCGGTCCTCCAGGGCCGTGGCCGCCAGGTCCGGATCGGCGGCGCGCAGCGCGGCGAAGCCGGGGATCCGCTCCGCCGCGACCGGATGCCATACGGCGGGCTGGGTGATCTTGGCCAGCACCCAGTCGTATTCCCCGGAGTTCACCAGGGCGTGGCAGTACTGGCACTGGATCACCTCGCCGTTGCCCAGGGGGGCGCCGCAGGAGGGGCAGGCCTGGCCGACCGGGGCCGCGCCGCTCCGGGTCTGGACGCCCTGCCGGCGCACCAGCGACCAGATCTCGGTGTAGGGCGCCGCGGGGACCGCATGGAGCGCACGGGCGACCTGCTCGGCGGAGGCGTCCAGGGGGACCGTGCAGTCGCGCGCCTGGCCATCCACCCGCAGGTGCAGGACCTCCAGGGGCGGGGCCAGCTCCGCGCCGGCGGAGGCGATGGCCACGATCCGGGCGTCGCCCATGACATTGCGTTCGCCGCGGGCCCGCATCATGGCGAGCTGGGTGGTGAAGCGGCAGAACACCCCGTCGGAAACGAAGGACCGGGCCGGACGCATGTCCCCGGCGCACCAGGCCTCCCGCAGGATCTCGGCCATCCGCAGGGCGCGCCGGGTGATGCCCTCCTCGGTCAGGCCCGGGTCCTGCTGGCGCAGGCTATGGAGCCCCTGGAGCCCCGGAGCAGGCGGGACGCCCTGGGGGGACCGGGGACCCGGGCGGCCGGGGGCCGCGCCGACCCGGGCGCCCAGGGCCCGGGCCCCGGCGCGGAACACCCAGCCTGCCAGGAGCCGGAACAGCAGGTAGGCGGCGAGCAGTCCGATGAAGAACAGGATCTGCCGGCCGCTGACGGCGCTGTCGCCCAGGCCCAGGGGGCCGCCATGGCCGATCCCGGCATGGCCGTGGACGCCGGCGGAAAAGCCGTGGCCGCCGGACCCCCCGGAATGGAAGCTGCCGCCGCCGCCGGGACGGGCGTACAGCAGGGTCGGCGCCAGGAGGCAGAGGGACAGGATGCGCGCCGCGCGCGGCGGGGTTGGGGTGCGGGACGGGGGGGGCATCGGCGATCTCCCGGATCCGCCCGGTCGGATCCATGGCCGTCCTGTTTGCGGGATCGGCACGGATGGGATCCTCCGGGCTCGGTGGTTTCCCCTACGGTATCGCGATGCGCGTCCGGATTCTGCCGATTTGCGCGCGCCGCGCCGGCCGGCGGCGGATCCGGGACGCCGGGCCCTCAGCCCTTGCGCTGCTTGATCTGGTCGAACATCACCGCCAGCAGCAGGATCCCGCCCTTGGCCAGGTACTGGTAGAAGGTGGGGATGTTCATGAGGTTCATGGCGTTCTGCACAGTGCCCATGATCAGCACGCCCACCACCACCCCGGACATGGTGCCGATGCCGCCCGCCGGCGGCCTCAGGCCTCCGGGAGCTCCGGCCCGGCCAGGGTGAAGCTGAAGGTGGCGCCCTGGCCGGGCTGGGACTGGGCCTCCAGCCGGCCGCCGTGGCGCTGGACGATGCGCTGGGCGGTGGCCAGGCCGATGCCCAGCCCGGGGAACTCGTCCTGCCGGTGCAGGCGCTGGAAGGGCTGGAACAGCCGGCCGGCGTGGGCCATATCGAAGCCGGCGCCGTTGTCGCGCACGGTGAACCGGCTGCCTTCGGACTCCGTGCCGGTCGCCGGAACCTCCCCGGGCTCCCCTCCCTCCAGGCTGATGCGCGCCGGTTGCCGGCCGGCGCTGTACTTCCAGGCGTTGCCCAGCAGGTTGCGCAGCAGGTCCTCCAGCAGCCGGGGATCGCCCCAGGCCCGGCAGCCCGGGCTCAGTTCCCATACGACCGACCGATCAGGGTCGGTCGCCTCCAGCTCCAGGCGGATCCGCCCGGCCAGGGCCGTCAGGTCCACCGGCTCCCGCAGCATCTGGCCGCGGCCGGCGCGGCTCAGCTGCAGGATGCCGTCGATCAGGGCGCTCATGCGGTCGGCGGCCTGGATGATCCGCTCGAGGTACTCGCGCTGGTCGAGGGCCAGCCGCGGGCCGAGCTCCTCCTGCAGGACCCGGCTGTAGCCGGCCATGGCGCGCAGGGGCGCCCGGAGATCGTGGCTGACGGCGCCGGAAAAGCTTTCCAGCTCGCCGTTGGCGGCCTCCAGTTCGGCGGTGCGCTCCCGCACCCGGCGCTCCAGCCCGGCCTGCAGGCTCAGCACCTCGGCCTCGGCCGCCCGGCGTGCGCTCAGGTCCTGGCGGGCCGCCACCCAGACCCGGCCGCGGCTATCGTGCTGGAACGCCGACTTGGTCACCTGGGTCCAGAACCGGGTCCCGTCCTTGCGGATGCTTTCCACGTCGCCGCTCCAGGCCCCGGTCCGTTCCAGCTCCCGGCGCATGGCGGCGGCCACCTGGTCCGGGCTCCGTTCGCCCGGGGCGTTCAGGATCGCGCTGGGGCGGCCCACCAGTTCCCCGGAGGCGTAGCCGAACAGGGCGTCCAGTTCCCGGTTGCTGCGCAGGATGGTGTCGTGCTCGGCGTCCACCAGGTAGATGCCGGTCGGGGCGTTGTCCATCATGGCCGCGTCCAGCCGCAGCGATTCCTGGAACCGGGCCTCCTGCAGGCGGCGGGCGGTGCGGCCGCGCCGGCGCTCCTCCACCAGCGCCTCCACCCGGGCGAGCAGTTCCTCCAGGGAGAACGGCTTGAACAGGTAGTCGGCCACCCCCAGGCGGAGCATGCGCACCCGCAGGGCCTCGTCCGCCTTGGCGGTCAGCAGCACCATCGGCACGTTGTCCAGTTCCGGGCGGCCGCGCAGGGCCTCCACCAGCTGGTCGCCGCTCATGCCCGGCATCATCACGTCGCTCAGGATCAGGTCCGGCGGAGCGGCCAGGGCCCGCTCCAGCCCTTCGCGGCCGTCCCGGGCGGTCTCCACCCGGTAGGCGGAAGCCAGGGCATCGGCCAGGAAGGCGCGCATGTCCGGATGGTCCTCCACCACCAGCACCCGGGGCGCATCCGGGGCCGGGTGCGCAGCCCGGGAACCGGCGGGCGCCCGGGTCAGCAGTTCCGGCACCTCCGGCGGGACCGATGCGCCCGCCTCCGCCAGCGGTTCGCCTTCGGGCCCCCGCAGCGGCAGGCCGACCACGAACCGGGCCCCGCCGGCCGGGGCGGTGTCCAGCTCCACCCGCCCGCCGTGCAGGTGAGCGAACTCCCGGACGATGGCCAGGCCCAGTCCGGTGCCCTCCTTGGCCCGCGCCGCGCCGCCCTCCACCTGGCGGAACCGCTCGAACACGGCCTTCCACAGGGGCTCGGGGATCCCGGGACCGCTGTCGCTGACCTCCAGGGTCGCCTGGTCGCCGTGCTGGGCGAGCCGGGTCAAGACCGAGCCGCCGGGTGGCGTGAACTTGAGGGCGTTGGCCAGCAGGTTGGCCAGGATCCGGCGCAGCTTGTCCGGGTCCAGCTGGGCCGGCAGGGACTCCGGCGCCTCCAGCCGGAACTGGATCTCCCGCTCGCTGGCCAGGCTTTCGAAGCGCGCGGTCTCCAGCCGCACCAGGTGGGCCAGGTCCACCCGGGACCGGCGCAGGGTCATCTGGCCCGCGTCCAGCTTGGCCAGATCCAGCAGGTTGTTGACCTGGGCCAGCAGGACCCGGCCGTTGCGCTGCATCCGCTCCAGGTCCGCCCGCAGGCCCGGTTCCAGGTCCCCCTGCAGCCGCTGGGCCAGCGGGCCCAGGATCAGGGTGAGCGGGGTGCGCAGTTCGTGGCTGATGTTGGCGAAGAAGTCGGTCTTCAGGCGGTCCAGCTCGGTGAGCCGGGCGTTGAGCCGGGACAGCTCCGCCTCGCGCTGCTCCAGGGCGGTGAGGGCCGTCTTGAGCGCCCGGTTGGCCCCCTTCACCTCCGCCGATCGGCGCATGACTTCGGCTTCCATGATCTCGGCCCGGGCCCGCACCGTGCCCAGCGCTTCGGCGGCCTCCTGGCTGACCCGCTCCCGGGCCAGGATGAACTCGGTCACGTCCGCCACGTGATGGATGATCCAGGCCACCTCGCCGTCGGCGCCGCACACCGGGGTGTTGACCGGGCTCCAGTAGCGCACTTCGAAGGCGCCGCTGCCGTCGCGCAGGGGGATGTCGTACTTCTGCACGCCCATGATGTCGGGCCTGCGGTCGCTGCGCACCCGGTCCAGGGAGCAGTGCAGGTCGCTGACCCCGTTGCCGGGGTCCTGGGGGTTGTCCGGGAACACCTGGAACAGCCCCTGGCCCAGCACCCCCTCGCGCCGGATGCCGGTGGCCGCCAGGTAGGCGTCGTTCACCGCGAGGATCGCGTAGCTCGGGTCCGCGGCCAGGACCAGGTAGGGATGGGGTGTGGCCTGGAACAGGCTCTGGAAGAAATCTGGAGGGAGTCCCCCACGTTCCTGCTCAGCCACGGGTCCCCCGGTGCGCCTGCCGCGGGCCGGCCCATGGCATGGCCGCCATTATGAACCTGTTTCCCGATGATGGGAAAATCAAGATTTTGCTTGGCCGCATGGCCGGTTTTCGGTCCGGGCCCGGTGCCTTCAGGCCTCGGCCACGGCGATGCCGCCTTCCCGGAGCCGGGCGATGTCCTTGGTGGGCGCGGTGCCGAAGAAGCGGCCGTATTCCCGGCTGAACTGCGAGGCGCTCAGGTAGCCAACCTGCCGGCAGGCCATGCCCGCGTCCATCATCCGGGACAGCATCAGCCGCCGGGCCTCCTGGAGGCGCAGCACCTTCTGGAACTGCAGGGGGCTCATGGCGGTGACCGACTTGAAGTGCTGGTGGAAGGTGGACACGCTCATGTGCACCATGCCCGCCAGCCGTTCCACGTCCAGGGGGCGGTCGTAGTGGCTGCGCACCCAGGACACCGCCTGGGCCACCCGCTGCAGCCGGGAATCCTCCTTGCCGATCTGGGCCACCCGGCCGCCAATGGGGCTGCGCAGCAGACGGATGAGGATCTCCTGGACTGCCAGGGGGGCGAGCAGTTCGGTGTCCCCCGGCTCGGCCATGAGCTCCACCAGCCGCACGGCGGCGCGGATGATCCCCGGATCGGACGGGGCGGCGCAGATGGCCAGGTTCCGGGCGCTCTGGGGCAGGCCGTCGGGGTACACTTTCAGCACCAGATCGGCGATCTGCTCCGCGTCCAGTTCCACCTTCAGGCACAGGAACGGCACCGCCGCGCTGGCCCGGGTCACCTGGCCGGACACGGGCACATCCACCGAGAAGACCAGCATGCGGGAGGCATCGTAATCGAACACCTCGCTGCCCAGCAGGACCGTCTTGGCGCCCTGGGCGACGATGCACAGGGCCGGGCGGACGATGCCGTGCACCTGCTCCCGGTTGGGCCGGGAGGCGCGGACCACCTCCAGCCCGGGCCTGCGCAGCTGGAAATGGCCGTCGTACGGCGCGTGGGCCTGGAGCAGGGCGGCCAGCCGGGCAAGATCGCCGGTGGCCGCTGCCGGATCAGGAGCCTGGGTGGGGGTGGGGGCCTGCTGCATGGCTGTATGCCGCCTTTCCGGCTGGATGCTGATTCGCGGGCCTGGTCTGGTCGGCCCCCTGGCCCCGGCCGCGGGGCGCGGGGCTGTCTTGCAGTGTAGGAACCGGGGGCACCGGTGAGTTGCCTAAAACTACGGACTTTTGACCCGATGCTGCGGACAGGGCCATGTCCCGGGCTCAGGCCTGGCAGGGGCCGGCTTCGGCGATGGGGAAGTGCAGCCGGAATGCGCTGCCGAGGCCCGGGTGGCTGGTCAGGGTGACGGCGCCACCGTGGGCCTGGACCAGCCCCAGCACCACCGGCAGGCCCAGGCCCCGGCCGGTGAACTTGGTGGAGAAGAAGGGATCGAACAGCTTTTCCAGATCCGCCGCGGGGATCCCGCAGCCGGTGTCCCGCACTTCCAGGCAGGCGTAGGCCCGGTCCCGGGGCTGCCAGTCGATGGGAAAGCGGTTGGCGCTGGCGATTTCCGCCGGCGCGCAGGTCCACAGGCTGAGCCGGATCTCCCCGCCGGTGGCGCCCAGCGCCTCCCGGGCATTGCTGGTGAGGTGGTCGAGCACCTGCCTGATCTGGCCGGCGTTGGCCTGGATGACCGGGCCGGGCGATGGCAGCTCCTCCCGCAGCACGACGGTCGCCGGCACCCGGGTCCGGAGGCCGGCCAGGCTGTCCCGGCACAGCTCGGCCAGGAGCCGGGGTTCCTGCTGGCGGGAGGTCTGGCCCAGGTAGAGCCGCATGAGCCGGCTCATCTCTGTCGCTCGTTCGGTGGCGTGCCGGGCCCGGGCCAGGCAGGGACCGGAGTCCGTCCCCCGTGTGTACTGCTCGACCAGGTCCAGGCTGCTCATGACCACCTGCAGCTGGTTGTTGAAGTGGTGCGCGACCGCGCCGGCCATGCGCCCCAGGCTTTCGGCCTTCTGCAGTTGCCGGTTCCGGGCGGCCAGCTCCGCGGTGGCCTGGGCGGTCTTCCGATGCTCGGTGCCCAGGCGCTGGTTCACCATGAGGATCAGCCCGAAGGTCCACAGGATGCCGGTGATGGCCGGGGTCACGAAGACCAGGGTCTGCACCGGATCGAACTGCCGGTAGTCCTGGATGGCCGGGCCGAGCAGGCTGTGGGCGGCGACGTAGAGCAGGATGCCGGCGTGCAGCGCGAACACGGCGCCGGTGAACCGGGCCGAAGCGGTGAAGCCCTGGGTGTGCCGGGAGAACAGCAGACCGGCGTTCCATAGGGCGAAACCGGCGATGGCGCCGGCGATCACCACGATCCGGGCGATCTGGTTGGGGCCCAGGAACAGAAAGTAGAAGTAGACGGCCAGCAACGCCAGGTAGGGCACGCTGATGGCCAGGCGCCGGAACGGGCGTCCCAGGAAGCGCAGGGTGCCGATGAGCAGGCAGATCCGGCCGAACACCAGCAGCGGGTTGCCCAGCGGGCCGAGCCAGCGACCATGGTGGCCGGCGGAGGCCGCGCCGCCCAGGATCAGGGCATAGAAGCCCAGGGCCATGGCCAGGGCGCCCAGCAGCCACCAGCCGATGCCCGGGTAGGTCCGGTTCACCCGGAACTGCAGGGCGATGGCCATGACCTGGGCGAGGCTGGTCAGGCTGAGCACGAAGGCCAGGGTACGGATATCGAGCGTCATGGATCCCTCGATCGGTGCGGCGGTTGATCCGCCCGCCCCCGGACGGGAACGCCGGGTGATGAGGGCTGATGGCACCCATTATCCACCGGCGCCCCATGGGCACCAAGGGATCATCCGGGGCGGAGGCGGGCTAGCGGTCCGGGCCCCAGAACCGGCCCACCCGCCAGACCAGCCCCGCGTCGATGGCCATGCGTTCGGCGCCGCGGGTGAGGCCGGCCTCCGCGCCCAGATCCACGGTCAGGTCCGGGCTGAGGTCCCGGCCCAGGGCCAGGAGGCTGGTGACGCTCCGGGGGCCCAGCTCCGTGGCCGCCAGCGCGCTGGTGTCCAGGGACAGGTTCCAGCCCGGGCCCAGCGTGCGGGTCACCGCCAGGGTGGCCACCCCCTGGCGGATCCGGCCGGAGCCGTCCTGGCGGCCCAGCCAGTTGGCCCCGGCGTTCGCGTCGAACTCCCAGTCGCCGGCGGTGCGGGTGCCGGTGGCCAGCAGGGTGTCGTCCGCCTTGCCGCTGCCGATGCCTTTCTGGATGCTGGCCCGGGGCAGCTTGTGCCAGTAGGCCAGGCCCAGATCCAGCCCGGCCTGGTCCTGGCGCAGGGCCTGGATCTGGCCGCCGAACAGCGGGTCCCCGCCGCCGCTCCGGCTGCCGCCATCGGCGTCCTGGAGCCGGGTGGGGCCGGACCAGGCCACACGGACATCCAGCCAGGAGGCCAGCCCCAGGGCGAGCTGGGTGGGCATGCGCCGGGACTCGGCGCCGTCCCGGTCGAAGCCGGCCTGGGCGCCCAGGTTGAGCATCAGCACGCCCGGGTCGGTGACCCCGGCCCCGGTGGTGAAGGCTTCCCGGGCCAGCCTGGGGGAACTGGTCGGACCGGCCGTCGCGCTGTCCATCCCGGGTGCCGGATCGGGGGCGGCGGCCGGGGCCGCGTCAGGCGCGGCGGCCGGCGTCGGGAGTCCGGCGGCGGAGCTGGGGAGGGCCATCATGGCCATCATGGCCGCGGCCCGGTGGGTGGCGGCGAAGCGGGTGCGGATCATGGATCTGTCTCCAGGCGAAACGGCCCGCACGGGGGTGCGGGGCGGGGGGACCGGCTCCGGTTCCCCGCGGCGGTGCGGCCGCGGGGAGGCATGGGAGGCCGACAGGATGGGTGGGAATCGAGGATGCGGACGAACCGGTCAGCGGTCCGGGGCGGGCCGGCCGGGCAACCGATCAGGTCTGGCGCGGGCTCAGGCGCAGGGGGAGACGAGGATGCACTGGCTTTCTTCCCGGCGCAGGGACAGGTGGTAGCCCTTGATCACCAGTTCCATGGGATCGCCCAGCGGCGCCAGCTTCTCGACCTTCAGCTCGGTGCCCCGGATGAAGCCCATTTCCAGGAGCCGCTGGCGGATCCGGCCCTGGGCCAGGATCTGGGCCACCACGGCGGTGTCGCCGGGATGGAGTTCACTGAGGGGGGTCTGTTGCGCATGAGACATATTCTCAACTCCTGATCCATTCTAGGAAAAGACGACCAGCGAATCAAGAAATAACTTGCGCGCCTTCCGGCCGCGTTCCGCCGCGGAGCTGCATCCCCTCCAGCTTGCGGCGAATGCCGGCCAGGGAGTAGGGCTTGTAGAGCAGGGCCACCCCGGGGAAGCGGTGGGTCAGCTCCTCCACCCCCGGTTCCAGGAAGCCGGTGGACAGCAGCACCGGCAGCTTCGGCAGGGTCTCCCGCAGCCGTACCAGGGTGTCGGCCCCGCTCAATCCGGGCATATTATGGTCCAGGATCACCAGGTCGACAGTCAGGCCACCGGCCAGCAGGTCCAGGGCCTCCTGGCCGCCCACCGCCAGCCGGCAGCGATGGCCCAGGAAGCCCAGCAGGCTGGGCAGGGTCTCCTGGATGACGGGATCGTCATCCACCACCAGGATGAACAGGGCCTGGGCGGGCCCGGCCGGGGCGGGCGCGGCCAGGTGGAGCGGGGTGGCCTCCTCCGGGGCGTAGCGGGGGAAGCGCAGCAGGACCCGGGTGCCCCGGGCCACCTCGCTGGTGAGCTGGACGCTGCCGCCATGGGCCTTCAGGGTGCCGTACACGCCGGGCAGGCCCAGGCCGGTGCCCTTGCCGGGCGGCTTGGTGGTGAAAAAGGGTTCCATGGCCCGGGCCAGGACCTCCGGCGCCATGCCCAGGCCGGTGTCGGTGACGATCACCTCCACCTCGCCGGCGGGGGTGGCGCGGGTCTGCAGGCAGAGCACGCCGCCGGCGGGCATGGCGTCCACGGCGTTGACGCACAGGTTCATGATGGCGTTGGTCAGGGCCGCCGGCTCGCCCAGCACCCGCGGCAGGTCCGGCGCCAGGTCCTCCACCAGATCGATCTTGTGCAGGGTGGTGCTGCGCAGCAGATCCAGTTCTGCGGCCACCAGCTCGTTCAGGTCCACGGGCTGGGCATCGTCCAGCCCTTTGCGGGCGAAGTCGGTGAGGCTGCGCACCAGCTTGCGGCCGCGGTCGCCGGCCCGGCGGATGCTGGCCAGGGCCTTGGCCAGGGCGGGATCCAGGGTGTACTGCTGCTGGAGCATGGAGGTCAGGCCCAGGATTCCCACCAGGATATTGTTCATGTCGTGGGCCACGCCCCCGGCCAGGCTGCCGATGCTTTCCAGCTTCTGGGCGTGCAGCAGTTCGGCCTCCAGCCGGCGCCGCTCGCGCTCCGCCTCCTGGGCCGTGGTCAGATCCTGGGCGATGATCAGCAGGCAGGCCTCGCCGGCCAGATCGAGCAGCCGGGCCGATGTCAGCGCCGGCATCCGGGTGCCGTCCCGGCGGTTCAGTTCCAGGGTCCGGGGCAGCAGCCCGCCCGTCGCGGCCAGTTCCGCCTCCATGCGGGCCCGGTCGTCGCCGTCGCCGGGGAGCAGGCCCATGGCCCGCAGCGGCCGGCCCAGGGACTCGGCCCGGGACCAGCCGAAGGTCTGGGTCCAGGCCGCGTTCACGTCCAGGATGAGCCCGTCGGCGCGGCGGCTGATGGCGATGGGCTCCGGGGAAAGCTGGAAGACCCGGGTGAACCGCTCCTCCTCCCGGGCCAGGGCCTGGTGGGTCTGCTCCAGGCCCCGCAGCAGCACGCCGCAGGACAGGGCCACCAGGGCGCCCAGGAACAGGGCGCTGCAGGCGGTTACCAGCCAGCCTAGCAACGGTTCGGGATCCCGGAACAGCGCCGGGCCCGGCAGCCCGATGTGGCCCGTGGCCATGGCCCAGGCGCAGGCGGCGAGGGTGCCCAGGGCTGCCAGCCAGGCGATGAAGCCGGCCCGCAGATCCAGGAACAGGGCCGCCAGCACCGGCAGGATGCAGATCCAGAGCAGGCCGGCGCAGGCGCTGGGGGGGTGCACCATCAGCACCAGGGCGATCAGGTACAGCACCGTCAGCACGCCCCGCACCCGGGTGGCGTGGCTCCAGCCCGGCGCCAGGGCCGCCGCCAGCACCCAGGCGTAGCTGAGCACGTCCACCAGCACCACGCTCCACATCCCCTTGTGGGCGGACAGCAGGATGCTCGGAATGCAGGCGAACAGGCCGAGCATGGCTCCCGCCTGGAGCATCCGCGCCATGATGCAGGCCTGCCAGTAGGCGACACTGCCCTCGCCGGTGGTGGGGGGCTGGAAGGACAGCTGGAGGAGGTTCCGGAGTCTCGTCATGGCACCGCACTTGGCAAGGGATTTCGCCGGTCTGGCGCGAGCGGAGGGACGGATGGAGCTGGGGCTGGAATGATGCGCTTATTATCACCACGTTTCGGACGCGAACCTCCCCTTTATCGCGGAAATACCCATCGGTTCCGGCCCCGGCCCGGGCCGGCCCGATAGCCCTGGACGCGCTCGCGAGCCTGCTGGTACAAATGAAGCTGCCGGAGGGGCAGTATGCAGAAGGTCGGATTCATCGGTTGGCGCGGCATGGTCGGCTCGGTCCTCATGGACCGGATGGCGGAGGAAAAGGATTTCGACGGCCGGTTCACCCCGTTCTTCTTTTCCACTTCCCAGAGCGGCGGGGCGGGGCCGGCGGCCTCGTCGGCGCCCCTGGGCGACGCCTATGATCTGACGGCGCTGGCGGCCATGGACATCCTGGTCACCTGCCAGGGCGGCGACTACACCACCCGGGTGCATCCGGCGCTGCGGGCCGCGGGCTGGCAGGGGCTGTGGCTGGACGCCGCCTCCACCCTGCGCATGAAGGACGACGCCGTCATCGTGCTGGACCCGGTCAACCGGGCTGTCATCGATGCCGGCCTGCGGGACGGCATCAAGGACTTCATCGGCGGCAACTGCACCGTGAGCCTGATGCTCATGGGGCTGGGCGGGCTGTTCGCCCAGGGCTGGGTGGAATGGATGTCGACCATGACCTATCAGGCCGCCTCAGGGGCCGGCGCCCGCAACATGCGCGAACTGGTGCGCCAGATGCGCGCCATCGGCGCCGTGGCGCCGGAACTGCTGGCGGACCAGGGCCCGATCCTGGACCTGGACCGGGCCGTGACCGAGACCCTGCGCGCGCCGGAGTTCCCGGTGCAGCAGTTCGGCGCGCCCCTGGCCGGCAGCCTCATTCCCTGGATCGACAAGGCCTGGGAGAACGGCCAGACCAAGGAGGAGTGGAAGGGGATCGCCGAGACCAACAAGATCCTGGGCGGCGCCCGGACCATCCCCGTGGACGGCCAGTGCGTGCGCGTGGGCTCCATGCGCTGCCACAGCCAGGCCATCACCATCAAGCTGACCCGGGATGTGCCCATGCCGGAGCTGGAGGCCGCCATCCGGGCCCACAATCCCTGGGCGCAGGTGGTGGAAAACACCAAGGAAGCCACCCTGCGCGAGCTGTCGCCCGCCGCGGTGTCGGGCCGGCTGACCGTTCCCGTGGGCCGGCTGCGTAAGATGAACCTGGGCCCCGAGTACCTCACCGCCTTCACGGTGGGCGACCAGCTCCTGTGGGGCGCCGCCGAGCCCATCCGGCGCATGCTGCTCATCGCCCTGGGCCGGCTGTAGCCCGGTACCGGGCCCGGATTCAACGAGCGGGCTGCCACACCGGTGTGGCAGCCCGCTCGCTCTTTCAGCGGCCCTGGGACTCGCCGTGGCTCCAGGTGGCAGCCAACTGGCTGTCCGTGCGCGGCAGGTCCGGATACCGGGGCGCGGCGGAGGGCCGATGCGGGGCGGCGGCCAGACGCGGCAGGCCCGCGTGGCGGCCTTCGTTCTGGATGATCGCGTCGATGATTTCGTCGGTGAGGCTGGTCGCGTGACGTTCCATACCAGCCTCATTTCCGGTCCATGACCTGCCCCGAGGATGGTCCGTCGTGCCGGGTGCGTCAACCCCAAACCGTGCCGATCCGCGCGTTCCGCTAGGAGGCGGGGTACTGCGCCGCCGCCGCCCGCAGCTGGGCGCCGACCGCGTAGCGCAGGCGTTCCGGGCCCAGCACCTGGGCCGCCGCGCCGAACTGCAGCAGCCAGCGGGTGGCGCCCAGCTCGTGATTGGCCTGGAAGCGCACCCGCACCACCGCCCCGCCTTCCTCCGCATCCGCCTGGAAGCCCGGCAGGGCCGGCGGCGCCTCCCGGAAGGCCTGGGTCCAGTGGGCACCGCGGATGAGGGCCTCCACCTGGAAGGGCGGTTCGCCGCTGGTCCAGCCGCCGATCTGGTACTGTGCCGCCCGCTCCATCACCTCTTCCGGGCAGGTGCCGATCCGGGTCGCCACCGTGATCCGGGCGATGCGGCTCAGCCGCAGGTGCAGGGGGAGCCTCCGGGCCGGGTCCCAGACCAGGAGGAAGGTGCCGCCGGAGAACAGATCGTGGGTCAGGGCGTAGGGCACCACCTTCAGGCTGGTGGCCAGGGCGGCTCCGGCCGCCTGGTACTCCGCCTCCACCGCCCGGTGGCCCTCCAGGGCGCGCAGGATCGGCTCCAGGATGTCCTGGGCCTCGATGGGGTCGTCCACACCGCCCTGGACCCGCAGGGCCTTCTTGAGGTTGTCGAACAGGCGCCGGTCCCGGCTGGACATGTGCTGGCTGGCCAGGCCCTCGAGCATTTCCAGCTTGTCCTGCCAGAGCAGGGTGCCGCTCTGGGCCAGGCTTAGGGCGGCCAGGCGCAGCGCCAGGCGCGCCTCGGTGGACACGTTCTCGTCCCATTCGGGGCCCTTGCGCAGCATGAAGTGGAGCAGGGCCGGCTGGCCGGACCGCTTCCGGTCGATCCGGGCGCCCTGGGCCTCCAGCAGGGTGACCAGGCGGTCCACGGTGCGCAGGCTCACCCCGGCCTTGCCGATGCGGTCCGCCAGCTGCTGGCGGGTGATGCCCGCGGGCAGGGCCTCGCGCATGATGACCAGGGCTTCCCGCAGGTGTTCCTGGTCCACCAGGCCTTCGGTCTTGATGGCGGGTGCGGTGCGCTGGGTCATGGGACCACCTTGGGGAGGCCGGGGCGGGCTGGCTAGATTGGGGGGTAGGATAGTGTCGCGCGTCCGGGCGGCAGTTGGAATCCTTTTCCCTCCGGAACGCATCGGATCCCGCCCCGCCACCCCGCGACGGGGGTGGGCGGCCGGGATCCTTATGTTGAAAATATTAAGCTTACTTGTTCGCGTCCAGGGGGACCAGATCCAGGGCCGGCGGGATGTCGGTGTCCAGCCCGTCCGCCGACTCATTGGTCAAGTGCAGGCAGTCCAGCAGGTGGAAGAACAGGCTGAGGACCATGGCGACGATGGTGGCGAGCACCATGCCCTTGAGCTGGGTGTGGCCGAAGTTGATGGCCACGCCGGAGATGCCCACCACCAGGACGATGGCGGACAGCAGCAGGTTGCGGCTCTTGGAGTAGTCGACCTTGGCTTCGATCAGCATGCGCAGGCCGGAGGCGGCGATGACCCCGAACAGCATCATGCTGACGCCACCGATGACCGGCGTCGGGATGGTGCGGATGAGCCCGCTGACCTGGCCGAAGAAGGCGATGACGATGGAGATCACCGCGGCGCCGCCGATCACCCAGACCGAATAGACCCGGGTGATGGCCATGACGCCCATGTTCTCGCCGTAGGTGGTGGTGGGGCACGAGCCGGCCAGCCCGGACAGCATGGTGGAAAGGCCGTCGCCCAGGAGCGAGTTGTGCAGCCCCGGCACCTTGAGCAGATCGCGGCCGACGATGTTGCTGGTCACGAACAGGTGGCCGATGTGCTCGGAGATCACCACCAGCGCGGCGGGCATGATGATCAGGATGGAGGGCCAGTCGAAGATGGGCAGGATCAGCTTGGGCACCGCGAAGAAGGCGGCGTTGTGCACGGAGCTGAAATCCAGGGTGCCGGGGATCCAGAGGTTGATGACGGCGGCCAGGAGGTAGCCGGCCACCACGCCGATGAGGATGGGGATGGCGGCCAGGAACTTGCGGAAGACCATGGAGCCCACCACCACCACCAGCAGGGTGAACAGCGAGATCACCGTGGCGACGCCGCTGATCTGGCCGCCCGCGGAGAAGGCCATGCCGGTGGCCACTGGCGCCAGTTCCAGGCCGATCAGCGCCACGATGGCGCCCATGGCCGCCGGCGGCAGCACGATGTTCAGCCAGTTGCGGCCGGCCACCCGGATGATCAGGGAAACCAGGGTGAAGATCACCCCGGCCATGACGAAGCCGCCCAGGGCGTGCTGGAAACCGACGCCGGGGGTGCTGGCCAGGGTGATGCAGGTGATGGTGGGGGCGATGAAGGCGAAGCTGGAGCCCAGGAAGGCGGGCGCCTTGCCCCGGCATACGAACAGGTAGATCAGGGTGCCGACGCCGTTCATCATGAGCACCAGGGCCGGGTCCACCACCTGGGTCTTGGCGGCGTTGTTGAACAGGATCGGCACCAGCACGGAGGCCCCGAACATCGCGAACAGATGCTGCAGGCTCAGCGGAATCGCCTTGAGCAGCGGTACGCGCTGCTCCACCTGGATGATCTCTCGGGTAGCCATGGGGGCCCTCCATCTGTATGAGCTTCCAGTCGTGGACTCCCCGGTGGGACCCCGCCGCCTTCAGCGTGATTGCCAATGGCCAACGTCCTGCGAGCGAAGGCGCGAGTTAAGGTATGAATCCAGTGTAGCCTGGAGCCGGCCGCAGCGGTTCGGGTGCGCGTCACAACCTTGCCGGAATAGCTTAAAAACCGCCCTGGAACCGCCCCGGAAGCATCCAGGGACCGTTCCGGAAGCTCCCTGGAGGCTCTGCCATGCCGTTTCGCCGATCCCCGCTGCTCTCCGCCTGGGACTTCGCCACCCTGGCGGGCCTGCTGGGCCTGGGCGGCTTCTACCGGTGGATCCTGCCCCAGCTGCCCGATCCGGTGCCCACCAAGTTCACCTCCCTCGGCCAGGCCTGCGCCTGGACGCCCAAGGGGCAACTGGCCTGGCTGGTGTTCGGAATGCCCCTGTTCCTGTGGGGCGTGCTGTTCCTGGTGGGCGCCGCGGTGGCCCTGCTGCCCCAGAAGGCCGGCGGCGGAATGCGGGTGCCGGTGCATCCCATGCGCGGCCTGCTGGGCTTGGGCGGCTGCCTGCTCATGGCCGGCTGCGTGCTGACCGTCCAGCAGGGGCTGACGGCCCTGTATTCCGGGATGCTGGCGTTCGGGGTCTGCCTGGTCCTGGGCCTGGTGTTCGTGCTGCGGGACACCTGGCAGGCTATCGCCCGGCTTCCCCGGTCCGGACCCGGACGGCGCGGCGTGCTCTACGTGAACCCCCAGGATCCGCGGCTGTGGGTGGAAAAGCCGGTGGGGATCGGCTGGACCCTGAACTTCGCCCATCCGGCCGCCAAATGGGTGATGGCGCTGCTGGTCGCCGGGGTGCTGGGGGTGGCAGCGGCGGCGGTGCGGACGCTAGCCCGCTGAACAGAGCGGACGGGCACCCGTACAGCCCCGGGGGGGTGGACCGTCAGGCCCACCCCCCCGGGGGTACTGCGTGCGGGAACGGCTTGGTGGCTAGCCGACCCGCCTGCGGCGCTGGGCTTCCAGGGCCGGGTTCAGCTCGCCCGCTGGGAGGACCGGGAGCTGGACGGACTGGGCGAACGCGGTGAACTCCGCGTCGGCACTGCGAGCCAGGGGCAGCTCGAAGGTCGTGGCGCCCGAACGGAAGGACACCATGCGGTAGCCGCGCTCGCCGGAGACGGACTGGTAGCTGAGGCTGCTCGTCTCGTTGATGGGCAGGTAGCGGACCACCAGGCTGTAGTCGGAGCCGCTATCGGTGCGGAACGGCTTGGGGCCCGACAGGAGGTAGAGCATCGAGCCGGAGGCGGCCAGCAGGTAGGCGGGGATCTGCCGGTTGCGCCGGCCGGGGGCGGGCGCCGCCGCGGTGGGGTGGTAGAAGCGGGACCTGAGCCCCTCCCCGGGCAGGATGTCCAGGGCGTAGGTGTAGTACTTGTGGTCCCGGGCGCGGAGATCCTCCAGGGGATCCGGGCGCACCGAGGCGAGCTGCGCGGCTTCCTGGACCGAGGCACCCTTGCTGGCCAGGAACGCGCCCAGCACCGGGGCGAACAGGTCGTCCACCACCGTGTTGAAGGGGATGGTGACGGACTTGCCCTCCCTGGGGTGGAAGGTGATGCTGGACTGCAGCAGCGCCGTCTCCACGGTCACGGCGTAGAGGGTGTCCAGGGTGGCCCGGAACAGCGTGAGGCCGAGGCCGCCGCGCCTGGCCACCATCAGCAGGTCACCGCCCAGGAACAGGAAGCTTTCGGGCTGCTGGGGCAGGCCCAGGGCGGGGGTGTGGACGCAGTACGGGAACTCGGGATAGACCCGGCCCAGCAGCGCCAGGACGTCGGCGGGCAGATCCTCGGCGCCCGTGATGGGCCGGGACCAGGTTTCCACGGAACCGTCGATCGAGTCGAACCGTTCCGGGTTGTTGGCGTACCGCCGGCGGAGATCCGACCAGCGGGCATCCAGATGGGTGATGGACAAAGGAACCTCCAGATAGTGTCGGGCCGACCGGCGCAGCGCCGGTGGACCAGGATTGGATGAGGACGGGGTCCGGCATGGCGCCAGACTTAGGTGCGGGTTGCGGGTCGCAGGTTCCCCCTATCGGGCTAGAACTTGGCCGCCGCGCCCCCCGTCCGACCGGAAGCCCCCGCGGGCTTCCGTGAAGGGGTGAAGGCGAGCCTGCAGACGTCCTTGCGGGCGTCCTGGATCAGCGAGTGCGGAGCCTGAAAGGACTGGGGGTCCTGTTTCGGGTATCCGATGGAGATGATGGAATCGATTACATCCATGGCGCCTCCTGAGAACTGATCTGCCTTCATTGTAGGCAGGATTTCCTGGCAACGCAAGGATTACCTGTAAACTCTCTGTTACGGATGGTAAAAACCCGCTTCGGTACGTTTCCGGATGGCTCTGCAACGGCTCCGGTGCTGGCTCAGCCCGGGTGGGAAATGTAATGGTCGATCAGGAAGCCGGCGCCGAGCAGCAGCAGGAAGCAGACCCGCTTCACCCGGGCCAGGCGCAGCGGATCGCTGGACAGGCGGGTGAGACGGGCAGGGGGGATCAGCAGGATGCCGATGGCCAGCACGTCCAGGCTCAGGGAGAGTATGACGCTGCCTTTCATGGGTCCGCCTTTCGCTGCAGACCAGCATACCGGGCCTCCCGGCCGGCCGAGGCGGGCTGGCCATGGCCGGCCGTACGCTCGGGTGCCGTCCGGGCCCGGGGTGGGAACCTGGCGATGCGGCCAGGCCCGGAACCGGTCTGGATGCAAAAAGGGAAAAAACATTCTTGATAAAGTTTATAAGAAACCTTAAATTGATTTTCAAGAGGTGATCCCCATGCCGAGACCCAACCGAGTCAACCACGCCTACGAGCTCATCGGCTACACGCCGGTCGTACGTCTCAACCGGATCGTGCCGGAGGGGGCCGCGACCATCTTCGTCAAGCTGGAAAGCGCCAACCCGGGCGGCAGCGTCAAGGACCGGATCGCCCTCAGCATCATCGAGGACGCCGAAGCCAAGGGCCTGCTCAAGCCCGGCAACATCATCGTCGAGGCCACCAGCGGCAACACCGGCATCGGCCTGGCCTTCGTGGCCGCCACCAAGGGCTACGGCATCGCCCTGGTGATGCCCGACACCATGACCCTGGAGCGCCGGTCCCTGCTCAAGGCCTACGGCGCCGAACTGATCCTCACGCCCGGATCGGGCGGCATGAAGGCGGCCGTGGAAAAGGCCGAGGAGCTGGCCAAGAGCGATCCCAAGTACTTCCTCGCCCGGCAGTTCGACAATCCCGCCAACCCGGCCGTGCACCGGCGCACCACCGCCCTGGAGATCCTGGAGCAGGTGCCGGAACTGGACGGCTTCGTGGCCGGCATCGGCACCGGCGGCACGGTCACCGGGGTGGGCGAGATCCTGGCCCAGAAGAAGCCCGGCACCATCGTCGTGGCGGTGGAGCCCGAGACCTCGCCGCTGCTCACCAAGGGCACGGCCGGCCCCAACAAGATCCAGGGCATCGGCGCCAACTTCGTCCCCACGGTGCTCAACCGGGAAGCCTACAGCCGGGTGGAGGATGTCTCCTATGAGGACGCCATCGCGGTGGCCCGCCTGTTGACCCGGAAGGAAGGCCTCTTTTCCGGCATCTCCACCGGCGCCATCGTCCACGCCGCCATCAAGCTGGCCGTGGAGCTGGGCCGCGGCAAGACCGTCGTGGCGGTGCTGTGCGATACCGGCGAGCGCTACCTGAGCCATCCCCTCTATGCGGAGATCGACGGACCCGCCATCTAGGCTTCGGGGTCCCCCCGACGGCAGG
>Ga0209415_10006957_pt1 | contig 19924 bp, 11 predicted proteins | sample PeaSoiSIISIP2007_FD_187696 | JGI IMG/M metagenome (GOLD analysis project Ga0209415, IMG submission 187696) | Peat soil microbial communities from Weissenstadt, Germany - SII-SIP-2007 (SPAdes) (version 2) | ecosystem: Environmental > Terrestrial > Soil > Wetlands > Peat | place: Germany... | reverse complement strand
GAAAAGAGGCTGCGGCCCCGGCAAAGGTCACTCGTTTGCTCAGAATGCCGAACAGGATGGGGGGAGCCAGCGGCATGGACAAGTAGATCGAAATGGTCTGCAGGTATTTATAGATTCCTTCGGGCTGCCAGGCGATAACGGCTGCAGCACCCACCCCCAGCAACATGGCGACCACGATCGCCAACCGGCCGAGCCTGATCTGTTCTGCCTCGGTGGTCCTCGGCCGGAACCGCAGGATGAAATCACGCACGGCGATCGTCGAAATGGAGTTCATCACCGCAATGGTCGAGCACAAAACCGCCCCTAGCAGAGCCGCGAGCACGTAACCTCGGAGCCCGGTTGGCAGGAGATTGTCAAGGATCCAAATGAAAGTGCCACGGCTGTCTTGAACGCTCATGTGGGGATTGAGTGCCAAGGCAATCACGCCCGGCAGGGCGAAAATGAAAACCGGGGTCAGCTTCAGGAGCGCAGCGAACATCGCGCCCCAGCGCGCCTGTTTCAGGTCCCGGGCGCCCAGTAGTCGCTGAACGTTGACTTGATCCATCCCTCAATAGAAAAGTCCCGCGTAGAGGACGGTCAGAACCACACCCCAGAACGGATAGACGGGATCAGTCCAAGGCCGGTGGAGGTGCAGGGCGGCGGGGACCGGAGAATGCCGCACCGCTTGCTGGAGTGCATGCCACCCACCGACCTTGTGAAGGCCGGTAAACAGGATGATCGCCGAACCAACGATCATGATGGGCGAGTGGATTGCGTCGGTGTAGGCGACGACTCCGAAGCCACCGATGATCGTGATGATGGCCGTGGTCACTCCCATAAGCACCACGCTCTGCATGATCCCCCAGCCCGTTACCGCCTGCATAACCAGCGCCCCGGCGTACAAGGTAAAGGCCATCTTGGTCACGATGCAGATGAAGACCATAATGCCGGAAAAACACATTCTGGCTTCGGACCGATACCGGAGTTCGAGAAACTCAGGAATCGTAAAGACCTTGTTTTGAATGTAGTACGGCAACAGCGCCGCCGCAGTGATGCCCAGAGCCACCACCGTGATCAGCTCCACGGTTCCGGCACAAAGCCCGTAGCGATAGGAGTCGCCGGAGAGCCCGACCATATGCTCCGAGCCGATATTCGTCGAAAAGAGCGACGCTCCAACGATGGACCACGTGAGCGTGCGGCCTGCAAGGAAGAAGCCGCTGCTGTCGCGTTTCTTCCGAGCCAGAAGCCCCAGATACAACCCAAGCGCCACGTTAAAGGCCAGGGCGGCGAGGCAGACCATCCAATCAACAGTGGTCAGGTGCAGTTGCATATTTCATCGGGGCACCCCCCGTCGGAATCACTCATGATCCCGCATGTCGCAGATAATCACGGCGCGGCAATGACGCAAGACAAAGCGTTGGCTGTCAGAACCGGAGCGATGAGCGGGCACTGGAGGCGAGGGGTTTTCATACACAAATCGCTTTTCAGTGTATGAGGCGAGCAGAGCCTGTCCACTCGAAATCTCGCTGGGCATCTGCACCCAGATCATTAGCGAAGGATTCGGCTACCCATGGCATCCTCGATGGTGATGAACCTGTCAGCCACTCGAACGCTCGTCATCCAAGTGGCCGTTCCAGGGGGAAAGCGCACCATGTCCGCTCGGTGCTGGCCTTGCTGACGACGCCAGTCCCCTATTGCCAATATCGGTCGGCGGCTTCGAAGAACGCGATGACGTTTCGGTCGGGTACAGTGTCATCCAGCCCCAGAATGGAGAGCGAAAGCCGTTCGAGCGGTTTGCCGGCCTGGACGAGGGCCTGGATGTCCCGGGCGATGCTCTCAGGGGTCGCCTGGCGCATCTTGACCGGGCTGTAGCGGACGTTCAGGTGCGTGTCGGGAAAAAGGCGGCGCACCGCCACGACGTCCGAACCCCAGCCCACTTCCAAAAACTCCAGTCCGCGCACCTTCCGGTATTCCGACGCCAGGCGGGCCAGGTCCAGGCCGCAATGGTGGATGCCGAAGGGCGGCAGAGCGTCGGCCAGGGCCTGGTCGAATTCGAGCAGGAATTCGCGGTAAGTGCGGGGCGAGATCATCGTGGTGCTGCAATTGCTGGTGACGAACAGCGCCGGGTTGATTTGCTCGACGATATTGGTGACGGCTACCGAACTGGTCCCCGTGCGCTGCCGGATGAAACGGACAATCTGGATCATGGTGTCGGTTACCACCCGCAGCAGGCGGCGGGCGGCCGGGGGGTTTTGGAGGAATAGCACGAAGAGCTCCGCGTCGCCGACGCACATAGCGTTGTTCAGCACTCCCTGGGGGTTGAGGTCCCCGATGACGGAGCCGTATCCACGCTCCAGGGCATCCATGTCCGCCGCCAGCTTCTGCATCACGGGCGTATTCAGCACGTCCGGCGGTTCCAGGGCCTCGAGTTGCGCCGGGCTGAGGCGATTGGGGATAATGCACGGCGTGCTCCCCGCGGCGAAAAAGGTCCTGCAGCCCAGGACTTCGCCCACCAGATAACAGAGGGGCACCATTTGGGTCGAGATCACCGGCACCGGTTCACTGCTTTTGTCGCCCAGGCCGACAGACCCGAATCGTTCGTAGAGGACCCGGCGCATCTTGCCTTCCAGGACGGCCCGGTGGTGGGGTTCCGATCGCACATAAGTCTCGTCGAAGTCGATGCCGTAGAACTTGTGCCACCAGGACGCATCGAACATTACGTCGACTCGGGCTGTTCCGCCGGTTCTCATAGGACCCAATCTAGAGCTTTCTTTGAGATGGTAGCAAATCACGCCTGTCAGGAAAACCACGAACCGGGAAGCACTGCCGCGTCCGGTTGCAGGATCCGGCTTGCCTTCCGGGTTACGATAATGGCAGAACCATGGCTGAAATATGCGCATCCTCCCTGTCAAGCTCTCGATTCCGGCCCTGCCGCTCGCCCTGCTGCTTTGTGGCCGCACGCCGGCCTGCCTTGGCGAGGTCGAGCCCAAAGAACTGGGCGGCGTCCTGGCCGAGGAACTCGTCTCTCCAAGCGTGTCCGTGTATCAGTTGCGGCATTACCTGGTCAATCTCGTAGCGCAACCGCCCTCACCAACGACGGCCAGCCAGTGGAGCCAGGAGTCCAAACACCTGCGCGAGCACTGGCTCAACGACGTGGTTTACCACGGCTGGCCGCGCGAGGTCGTTGAGGCGCCTGCCCGATTTGACGAAACGGGGGTCATCGAGACCGGCAAGGGATACCGCATCCGCAAGCTGCGCTACGAAATCGTGCCGGGATTCTACTCGGCGGCGCTGCTTTACGAGCCGCAGGACGTCCAGCGGGGCTCCCCGGCCATACTGAACGTCAACGGGCACGTCGGCGCCCCGGGCAAGAGTGTCGAGTACAAGCAGAAGCGGTGCATCCAGTTTGCGAAACAGGGAATTCTGGCCCTGAACCTGGAATGGCTGAGTTTTGGCGAGCTCTCTCAGAGCGGGAATCAGCACTGGTATGGCGCGCACCTGGACCTGGTGGGGGCGCACGAGCTGGGCCTGTTCTACCTGGCGATGCGCCGGGGACTAGATTACCTCGACAACCATCCGCTGGTGGATCGCGAACGAATCGGGATGACGGGCCTGTCGGGCGGAGGCTGGCAGACCATCATGCTCAGCGCCCTGGATACGCGGATCAAGGCCACGGCGCCCGTGGCCGGCTTCTCCTCGATTGCTTCGCGCGTCGAGGCCAGACGCTATGGCGACCTCGGAGACCTCGAGCAAGCCCCGGCCGATTTCTTCGTCCGGCGCGACTACACGCACCTGGTGGGCCTGTGCGCGCCACGCCCCACGCTGCTGATTTATAATGCCGAAGATGATTGTTGCTTCCGCGCGACGCTGGTCAAGCCTCTGGTCTTCGACGCGCTGCGCCCGCTCTTTGGCCTTTATGGGGCCGAAGGGGCCTTGCAATGGCACGAGAACCTGGAGCCGGGGACTCACAATTATCAGCAAGACAACCGGCTGGCGGCTTATCGCTTCTTCGCCGCGACCTTTCACCTGCCCCCGTTTCCGGATGAGGGCAATCTGGATGCAGAACTGAGGAGCTACGACGCGCTGGCCGTGGGGCTGCCAACGAACAACCTGACGATCCTGGGTCTGGCGCAGAAACTGGGCCGCGAAATAGCGCGGCCCCCGCTCCCGGCAAACCAGGCCGAGCGGGCGCGCTGGGTTTTGGCGGAACGGGCGCGGCTCAAGGAAGTGGTCCGGCACAATTTGCCGGGGCTGGCCGCACCCTGGCCTGTGGCCAGCGCCCGGAGCGGGGCCGCCATGAGCATCTGCTACGTGTTCGACTTTGCCAAGGGCCTTTCGGCCAACGGCGTGCTCACGCGCCTGATGGGCTGCCCGGAAGACGCGCCGGTGACCTTGGTCCTGAATGACAAGGGCAAGAAGGAAAGCGCCGGCACAGTCGCGGCCCGGGTCAGCCAGGGCGAGCAGGTTCTGGCGCTGGACCTGGCCTTCTTTGGAGACGCCTGGCGCGAGGTGCCCGTGGCCGAATACGAGCAGATCATCCATGGGCTGGGCGAACGCCCGCTGGGCATTCTGACGGGGCAGTTGATCGAGATCGCCCGGTGGATGCGCGACCGGTCTGGCGGGGCCCCAGTGCGCGTGGAGAGTACCGGGTTGCGCCACCAAGTAGCGGTCCTGGACGCCGCCGCCCTCGAGCCCGGCCTGTTCTCTGAGATTACCATCCATGAGGGAGTGAGGAGCCTGTCCTGCCTTCTGGAGACGCCGGTCCAGTTTTCCCAGGCCCCCGAGCTGTTCTGCCTGGATTTCTACAAGCACTTCGACCTGGACCGGCTGCAAGCGCTGACCGAGGGCGTGCGGATGGAGTTCAAGAGCAGGGGTGAGACGGCCAAATGAGAGGAGGGCAAGAGCATGAGGAACTCAACTCGGACACGCAGCGGCACACACTTCCACAAACTGTTGCCATCGCTGCCACTGGTCACGGTCCTGCTGGCGGGGAGCCTCAGCTCTCACGGGGAAGACTGCCGGTTGGAGTACGCCCGCGACCTGCTCCGCTCGGCCAACCTCTCGGCGGGCGTGGAACTCAAGGTGGATCGGTCCTTGGGGTCTGAGGAGGCCTTTGCGATTGCCCCCGGCGCCAGTGGGGTCCAGGTTGCCGGGGGCGGGGCTGCCGGTGTGCTTTACGGTGTCCAACAGGCCCTGGCGGACCGCGGCGCCGTGCGGCCGATGACCGAGAAGCCGGATTTCGAACTTCGCGGAACGGTGTTGTTCTGGATGAAGGAGGGCAACTACGACTTTGAACTCACGCCGGAGGAGTTTCCCTGGTTTTACGAGCGCGATTTGCTGACGCGCTACTTGGATTATCTCTTCGATGGCCGGTTCAACGCCATCTTCCTCTGGAGCGGCTTCGTTTTCCCGAGCCTGGTCGAGCTGCCGGAGTATCCCGAGGCCCGCACGTTGAGCCGCGAGCAATTGCTCCGCAACCAGGAGCAATTCGGCTGGTTCACCCGGGAATGCGCCAAGCGAAACATCAGCGTGCTGATGCATTTCTACAACATCCACCTGACCAAGGCCCTGGCCAGCGCCCGCCACATCCCGTTGCACTACAGCCGGCCGGACCCCTTTGCCGCCAAGTTCATCCACTACACCTTGCTGCGCTTCTTGACCGAGTTTGCCTCCGTGGGCCTCTACGTCTGCCCGGGCGAGGTTCTCCAGAGCCAGTACCAGCCGGAGTGGATTCGCGACGTCATCCTCAAGGCCGCCGAGGATTCGGGCCGCAACCCGCGGGTGATCATCCGGGACTGGGGCCTGCCGGCGGCCCGCTTCAAGGAGATCTGCCACTACGGCAACCTCTTCACCGAACTGAAGCACAACACGGAGATGATCGTCAGCCCCGTTCCCGACCCCCGCCATGCCCTCTGGGTCGGTGGGGGCCACAAACATATCGTCAACGTCCACGAACTGGCCGATGTGAAGCCGTTCCGCTGGGCCAGCCCGCTCTTTTCACAGGAGATGGCGCGCGAATGGAAGCGGGCAGGGCTGGACGGAGCCGAGGTCTATGGGCGGTTCAGTTGGCGCTGGCCCTATTGCCTCGACAAGCTGGCGCCCGACCAGAAACCCTACTGGCCGCCCGGACCCAAGCTGCTGACCTTCGAGCGGGATGACCTTTGGCTGGCGGAAATGGGGCGCTACCTATGGAAAGTGGACCGGGAGCCCTCGTCCGAGATGGCCTATTGGGCGGAGCGGATGTCGCAACGATTCGGCTCGGCCAGGGCCGGGGTCTTGCTGCGGGACTGGTATGTCACCACGGGTCCGATCCTGCCTGGCCTGCAGAACCTGACCAGCGTGAAGAACATGAACTGGTTCCCCACGGCCATCGGCAAGGAGCAGGACGTAGAGGCCATCCTGAATTCGCGGCAAACCATGGAGAGCGACCTTCGTGAAAACGAGGCCATTGCCAAGGCTGCCGTCGCCTGGACCGCCCATTATCCCACTCGACCTGTGGATTCATTCTTCCTCGGACGCTACAACCGGGAGTATGGCTTGCACCTCACCAACCGGGTGAGCATGCCGGTGGCCGAATATGCCGGGAAGGCCGCCCGTGGCCAGGCGGTCACCAATGCCATGACGCCGGACAAGATAGCGGACCTGCTGGTCCGTCTGGCGCGCGAATCCGAGGGCCTCGCCCGCCAGGCCGAAGGCGCAGCCACCCGCGCCAGGGACGAGGCGCAACGCTATGTGAGCGACAGCCAGGCCATTTCCCTCATTGCTCAATATTATCGAGCCAAGGTCCTGGCCGCCCTGGAAAAGCGACTCTGGCAGTTGACGGGTAGCGAGGCGCATCAGCGGGCCTTCCTCGCGCACCTGGACGAGTCGGTCGTCCTTTACCGGCAGTTGTTCGAGATTACCAGCCGAACTTACGTGGCCGCGACCGACATGGTTACAACCCTGTCCTGGGAACGCGGCCTTCAAGCGGCGGAGGAGGACCGGGCTCTTCAGAGGCGGTTGGTTCGTGACCGCGGCCGCCTCAATAGCTCACCTTGAAGGCGATGGGGCCAGGCTGCGGCGGCTTGAGGGAGACGGTCTCCTGCCGGGTATCGAAGGCGGTCGTGACTTCCACCCAGATGGAACTTGGCTGCAACTGGAGATTCAGCCATTCCTCCCAGTCCCTTGACGGCGGGCGTGTGGTCAGCCAGGCGTTGACGGGCTGATCGAGGTCGGAACCCAACGAGGTGGACGCCGTCAAAATCAGGAGCCACCCGGCCCGGAAATCAAAAAACACGCCGCTCCTGCCGGCATCAAAGTGAATGGACTAGGCGACTGGCACCCGGATCAAACTTCCTCTGGGATGGATTCTGGACAAGGTCTGCAAGGTCCGCGGCTTTGGCCTGGGGAAGGTGAGCACTTACGAGAAGCAGGCGCTGGTGGTGGTGTCCCAGCCCGGTGCTTCGGCGGCCGACGTGGTCAAGCTGACCATAGAGTTGCGGCGGCGCGTCCAGGAAGCGACGGGGCTGGCCATCGAGGCGGAAATCGAATGGGTCTGTTGATGGCGCGAGAGGCTCCGCGAAAACCTGTCTGATGGATCATGAGAAGGCTGGGACACCTTACCCAGATGTCCGGGCATGGCGGTGTGGGCTCGCGTTGAGAGGCGCTGAGAGGTGACGCAGTTTTCTGGCCCGAATGTCTCCAATTGGAGACACTCTCTAGCCCTCGAACAACAGCCCTCGTAATCCTGAGCGAACTCCGCTCGGCATCACATCATGACGCCTCCGTCTGCCAGCCTGCACGATCCGAGTCGTTTGCAGGCAATGGCATGGCCAAAGTCGCGAATGGGAGAGCACAGCACCCCCTCATACAGCGGCAACCTTTCCGAAGTCTCCGTTGTGTTTCGAAGCTTCCATGTGCTTTTTTCGTTTGGCGCGGTTCAGAAGTCGCACGCTGAGTTCCGCGCCAAACGAAAGCCGAGCGGATGCTAAGCCGCGGAAAGCACGGGCTGGAACAGCACAACTCGTTGTCAGATAACCGTGTACAGATGACCGGACCCAGGGAATGGGCGAAAGAGTCTCAGGGAAAAGTCTCAGGTGATTTCCTCGCGTCCCGCGCTCGCGCGCGCAGGCCGTTACGGTGATGGAGCCCGCAGGGCGAGAGGGTGTCGCCCCCGTCAGGGGGCTGTCCAACTGGAGAGGTGATGATAAGTGGCACTTAACCAGCAGCAATAGCCCGGATCGGCCCACCGACCAGGAACGGGAGAGCCGAACCCGTGGCGGCTCGACCGGGGCGACGAAATCCCCTATGCGGCGTGCCGTGGGGAGATCATGCGGCACCTTCTTGGCACGCCCATGGGAAGTACTCAAGGCATTTCACGGTTTTTACACACCGAGCGAGTACTCCGCCAGTACTCAGTTAGGCACAGTTTTAGGCACAGTAGGAGTTGGAGAATTGCGCCGCCACACTGACGAGCTGTTGAGCCAGATCCTGCACTTGCGACACGTCTTCATTTACCTCGCAGGAGGTGTTTCGCGCGAGGGTTGGATTTGTTCCCCGACACGGTTGAAATCTAGCGCGTTATCACGGGGCAGGACCAGAAGTGCGATGTAGCGCGGGCGTGTCGACGCGGACGGCGCTTTTCCTCCTCAAACGGCATATCGGTGAACCGACTGGCCGCACCCATGGCACCGCACGCGGAGTCCATTGGCAAATGTGAGGCCGTGGGTGCATTCCGAGGATCCCTCCTCGAATCGACAGCAAGACGAGCCAAGGCAGGGCCCCCAAGGCCCATCCGACGGCCCCTCGCTGCCCTGGCCGGCGCACAAGCCGAAAGCTCTCCAGGTGGATACCCATGCGCCAGGGCGGTCGCCCGGAATACCGCGATGCTCGGGATGGATTATTGACATTTCATGTCAGGATTTGAACGCTCGTGCGGGATAATGGTGAGAAAGTTATGTTGTCGAACGAGACCAAAGTCGCCCAACTCGTGCTGGCCCATCACGCCTTCGTAAAGGCGCTGGCCTTCAAACTGGCGCCGTGGCCCGGGTTGGTCGATGACATCAGCCAGCAGGTCTTTCTCGAATTCCTGGCCAAGCAGGAGAAGTGGGACCTGGAGCAAGACCTCCGGCCGCTGCTGGCCACCATGACCCGTCTGGTGGCCGCCCGCCACTGGCGGGAACGGAAGCGGGCCATGCCTGAGGTGATGCGCGAGTTGGCGGATTATGTCCGGCAACTGGCCGAAGAGCACGAGGCCCCGTCGTACGCGGATGAAAAAATGGCCGCGTTGCGGGTTTGCCTGCAAAAGCTGCCCGAAAAGGGCCGCGCCTTGCTGGAGCTTTACTACGACACGGGCATTTCCACGGTGGACATTGCCGCGCAAATGGAAACGCACCCTGATGCGGTCTGCCAGGCGCTCTGCCGTTTACGCGGCAAGTTGCGCGAGTGCATCCAGCGGACGCTTTCCCACGGAGGCGTCCATGCATGAGCCGATTGACCCTCGGGAAGCCGAGGTGCTGATTCAGCAATACGTTTCCGGCGAGCTCACACTCGAGGAAGCGGCCCGGCTGTTAGTGCATCTCAAGGCGCGACCTTCCCTGGGCGAGACCCTGCTCGGGCAAATGGAAATCGACCTCCTGCTGCGGGAACTTAACGGCGCGCTGGGCCGCGATCGCCAACCGACCTGGTCCGCCAGCTCTGTTCCGGCGCCAGCGGACCCTCTGACTGAGCTTCCCTTTCCAACCGCTCTGCCGACGTCCCGACGGCACTCCTGGAGCAGCACCGCGCTTTGGGCGGCGGGTCTGGCGGCGGCACTCGCTCTTGTGGCCGGGTATTGGGCTTGGCCTGACAAGGACAACCTGCCGCGGTTGCGGAGAAGCAGTGCCGGCGTCGAGGTGCAACGGGGTGAGGAGCGGCTGCCCGCCACGCGCAAATTGCATCTGCAACCCGGCGACATTGTTGAAACCGGGCCAGGGCAATCGGCGGTAGTCGAATTCGCGCGCGAGGGCACTCGTCTGGAATTGGGCGGAGAGACACGATTAGGCCTGTTGGACTTGCAGAGGGGCAAGCACTTTGTGCTTCATCGCGGCAAGTTGGGGGCGGTGGTCGCCCGCCAACTGCCCGGTGAGCCGCTGGCGGTGGCAACACCGCAAGCTGAAGCCAGCGTCAAGGGCACCAAGTTTAGCTTGTCCAGTCAATGGGATGCCACCTGGCTGAAAGTGCTGAGGGGTGAAGTGGATTTGCGCAGCAAATTGGCGGACCTCTGGCAGCCCGTCGTTGCCGGGCAGTTCGCAGTGGCGGCAACAAACCTGGAATTGAAGGCCCGCTCCATCCGCCAAAGTGGCCTGAGGATTCCCGTTCCGGTGGACCCGCGCGTAGTGAACACCGGCGGTGATGGCAACTGGGAGGTCGACGGGAACACCGTGCGGCAAATCAAAGTCTCCGTCCTGCCGGACCTGAAGCGACCCGGACCACGCGACCGGAATCCCTTTTCCTGGTTCAGCCGCCAGATTCAGGCTGCCGGCAACATCGAGGTTTCCTTGCAGGCGCGGTTGGACGGGGTGGTCGAGGACCCGGGACCGCTCGGAAACTCCCATTTCGGTTTGACTTTGATTCTGGACCGGAAGCATTTCAACTTCATGTGCGAGCGGAACCCCATCGGAGAAGGGGTGGCCAAGCTGTATTCTTTTGTCATCGAGGGCTCACCGCGGCTGGAGGGCGGCGAAACGGACCGACGGGTCAGCATGCCGCTGTCTTTTCAAACTGGCCAGACCTTCCAATTCAAGATCCGGCTCACTCGTTTGAGCGAAGGCCAGGTTCAACTTCAGGCCAGGGTATGGCCCCGGGGCAAGCTCGAACCGGCGGTTTGGCAGTTGGAGGCGATCCGCAACGCACCGCCGGTCCAGCCGTTGCTCGAGTTCGGCACGCGCCGTTGCGCTTGCAGCTTCACTGAAACGCACGTCGTGCTGATTGAGTAACCCAAAGACAGGAACAAGGTTGACGCTTCATGAAACTGAATATGACAAACGCATTCCTGAAACTCGCCTTGATAGCCGCCACTGCGGCTTTAGCCATTAACACGTACTCCGCCGATACGCGAGCGGCGGACACCTTCAAGGCAACGCCAACGGCAGGGGATTTCCCCAAGGCCGGTCTCCAACTCTGGCTCTCTGCCAGCCGAGTGGAGCAGGCGGATGGCGTGGTCACCCTCATCAAGGACCTGAGCGGCAATAAGAACGACGCACGGCGCGACCCTCCCGCAGCCTCCCCGGGCACCAACCCCGCTCTCGCCAGGGATGCCGCCAGCGGGCAGCCGGTCCTGCGCTTCTCCGGCGCCAACATCGCCTTTGGCTTCAAACGACTGACGGACATCCGCACCGCCTTCTGGGTCGTGTGCAAAGACCCCGCCGCGTTTGGCCAGCGTAACGAGAAGTTCGTGCTCGGGGACAAGGAGTCCAACGACTTCCATGCCGGCTGGACCGACGACACTATCTTCAACACGGACGTGAATCCGGGACACCTTTCCAAATTCCTGCACGACGGCAAGACCTGGCTGAACGGTCAGGCGATGAATGCCTCCAAGACTCCGTTTCCCAAGCAACTCAGCCTCATCTCGATCCTCAGCGCCGGTCCCGTCCGGGCCGGCCAGTTGGCGCAAGACCGCACGTTCTCCGGCCGCAGCTGGCAGGGCGACATCGCGGAGATCCTCCTCTACAACGTCGAACTCTCCGACTCCGACAGGCAGGCCGTGGAGAATTACTTGATAACCAAGTATCAGATCAAACCCGGCGCGCCGCCAGCCGCCCCTAACGCCCCGGTGGCCCTCGCGGCGCGGCCGGGCAAGGGAGCGGCGCAGCATCCCTTCCTCTACGCCGGCGAATGGGACACACGAAAGCCCCAAGAACAGTCCATCTTCATCGTTCGCGAAGGCAAGATCGCTTGGCAGTACTCGATGCCGATAAAAACCGCCACCGGCGGGAACCAGGAATTCGACGACGCGACCCTGCTCTCCGATGGCAACGTGATCTTTTCCCGCATGTCCGGAGCCGGAATGGTCAGCCCGGACAAAAAGCTCCTCTGGGACTACCCGGCACCTCCCGGAACCGAAATCCACTCGTGCCAGTCCATCGGCAAGGACCGCGTCTTGATCATGCGCAACGGCAATCCGGCACAGGCCATGATCATCAACACCGCCACCTCAAAAATCGAAAAGGAAATCCCCATCCCAACCACCGTCACCGGTACCCACGGGCAGTTTCGGCACATCCGCATGACCAAAGCGGGCACGCTTTTAGTGCCGCACCTCGGGGATGGCAAAGTGGTTGAGTATGACCTGGATGGCAAGGTGCTCTGGTCAGTTGCGGCCAAATCCCCCTGGCATGCAGTTCGCCTCAAGAACGGCAACACTCTGATCGCGGGAGACTGGAGCCGTTACGCTCGCGAAGTCAATTCCAAGGGAGAGACGGTTTGGGAGTTCACGCAGGCCGACGTGCCCGGCGAAACGCTGGGGAACATTCAGACGGCCCATCGGCTGGCCAACGGCAATACGGTGATATGCTGCTGGATTGCGGGAGACAACAATGCGTCGCATTGGCCGGGCACTGTACAGGTCTTTGAAGTAACTCAGAACAAGAAAATCGTCTGGGCTTTGTCTTCATGGAAGGATCCGGACCTTGGCCCTGCCACCCACATTCAGCTTCTCGACGAGCCGGACGCGTTGGAAGATGGCCCGCATTGATTGATATGAAACACGTCACACTACGCATGATCACCATGGCAGCCTCGGCTGTCCTTATCAGCGGAACTTCCCTTTTTGCCCAGGACTGGCCGCAGTGGCGCGGCGTCAATCGCGATGGAAAAGTCGCCGGCTTCATCGCGCCGGCGACTTGGCCGACGAACCTCACCCGGAAATGGCAAGTGACCGTGGGCAAGGGTGACGCGTCGCCTGTGCTCGCCGCCGAGAAGCTCTACACCTTCGGCCGGCAGCAGGCCGATGAAGTCGTGCGGTGCCTCGACCCTGCCACCGGCCAATCGATCTGGGAGGCGAAATACCCGGCGGGCCGCGTTGTCGGCGGCCCTGCCGCAGGGCATCCCGGCCCGCGCAGTACACCCGTGGTTGCCGGGAGCAGAATTTGCACGCTCGGCGTAGGCGTCATCCTGTCTTGCTTCGATGCGGCTAATGGCTCGCTCCTCTGGCGCAAACAGACCGCCAACGATTATCTCGGCGCCTCAACCAAATCTGATGCCTCCATGTCGCCGATTGTCGTGGACGGACGATGCATTCTCCATGGCGGTGACGGCACCAACGGAGCCATAATCGCCTTCGACGTCGGCAGTGGCGAACCGAAATGGAAGTGTGACGGCGACGGCCAGGCGAGTTCCTCACCAGTAGTCATGACGACGGCCGGCAGAAAGCAACTCGTCACCCTCACGGCAAAGCACCTGGCCGGTTTTGACCTGGCCAACGGCAAGCTGCTCTGGCAGGTGCCCTTCCAGGCTACGCAGGGCAACAACACCACGCCGATTGTCGATGGCTCGACGGTTATTTATACGGGTCAGGGAAAAGGCTTGTTCGCGTTGAAAATCGAACCGCAGGGGGAAGGCTTCACCACGACGCCGCTCTGGACGAACACACGAGCCGGCGCCCGGTTCACGACCCCGGTCCTCAAGGACGGCCTGCTGTTCGGATACAACAACGGCTTTTTCTGCGCCAGCGCCCAGACCGGCGCGACGCTCTGGACGGACGCCGCGAAACGGGGCCAGAGCGCCGCACTGGTCGATGGCGGGCCGGTCATTCTGGCCCTAACGCTGAACGGCGAGTTGGAAGCCTTCAAACCCATCAACACGGAATGCGCCGAGCTCGCGCGGTTCAAGGTCGCTAACTCCGAAACCTGGGCGCACCCCGTCGTCGCAGGCAACAGGATCTTCGTCCGGGACAGCGAGACGGTGAGTTTGTGGACCCTCGAGTAGCCCTTGGCCGACCTGCACCCGAGTGATTCAACAATAAGACGCGCGGCACTATGAAAACTCAATGTTACTTGTCAGTCGCTTCACTGATTCTGGTCGGCTCCTGGAGCACTCAGGTCTTTGGGCAGGTGGAATGTGCCGCAGGCGGAAACCTGCGCGGCATACGGGTTGACGGCGAGTTGATGGCCTTCAGCGCCAGCATCCGCGCCGTCGTTGCCGCTGGAGCGGATGAGAGCCAGGGCGGCCGTGGCCGGGGAGGTGGCGGACAGTTCTCCCGCGACGAGGGCGCATTGATCGTGAGCGGCAGCCTCACGGGCGGCGCCGGTCGCGGCGGTGGCCCGGGCGGAGGCGGTCGTGGCCGTGGCGGGGCGTCGGTTGCGGGAGCGAATTACCGCGCCATCTACAAGGACGTCGCCCCGGGGACGGTCGAGGCCGAGATTCAGATTACTTCGACGACGAACCTTCCTCTGGAAGGAGTCTTCTTTGCCATCGCGCTGCCGGGCGGTGATTACGCCGGCGGCTCGGCCCAACTGCTCGCGCCGGTCTCGGCGGCGGCAAACCCCGTGTCGCTCGCGCCTGCGTCACCCCCGGGCACGAACGTCTATGTGCGGGCATCCGCCAAAGGCGTGCGCGTGGCGGCTACGCGCCGGCAGATTGAGCTGAACTTCCCCGCGCCGGCCGAGGTGGTCATCCGCGACGTTCGCGCTCGCAACGGCAGCGACCTCGAGGTTTCCTTTCCCCTCAGCCTCGGGACTCTCACCAACGGACAAACGGTTCGTGCCGCTTTCACGATCAAGGCGGCAGGTGAGATCGACAAATCTCCGGCGAAGCTCGTGCTGGACCCGTCACAGCCTGGCCGCAAGTATGACGGCATGGGCGGCAATTTTCGCATCCAGAGCCCGGCCGACGCCGCCCAGATTCAATACAACCTGGAGAACCTGCGAATCGCTTGGGGCCGCGTGGCTATGCCGCTCGACCGGTGGCAACCCAACGAGGATGGCGATCCGGTCGCGGCCGCCAGCGGCACGTTGAACGGCAGCGTCCGCGAGGCGATGGAGATGGCGCAGAAGCTGGCCCGGAAGAACATTCCCACGATCATCAGCATCTGGTCCGCTCCGGGGTGGGCCTTGGCCGCCGGCGGGAGCGGACGCAGGGGGCGGGCGCGCATCAATCCCGAAAAATGGGAGCAGGTCTGCAAGTCTATCGGTTCCTACCTGGAATACGTGAAGACGAACTACGACGCCGAGGCCGTGCTCTTCTCCTTCAACGAGTCCGACATGGGCATCAACGTCCTTCAAAGTCCCCAGGAGCATGCCGAGGCCATCAAGCGATTGGGGGCTTATTTTGCTTCGCGCAGGCTCAAGACTCGAATGCTCCTGGGCGACACAGGCAACCCCACTGGCGACCGGTTCATTGATGCCGCTCTGGCAGATGCGGAAGCCGGCAAGTACATCGGCGCGGTGTCGTTCCATTCCTGGAACAGCGGCACGACCGAGCAATACACGTATTTCAGCCAGGCGGCGCGAAAGCTCGACGTGCCCCTGCTCGTAGCCGAGGGCGGGCTCGATCCCAGCGCGCACCAGTATCGGGCCATTTTCCTCGAGCCGTGGTTCTGCCTCAACGAGATCGCACAGTACGTCGAGATTTGCCGCGTGGCCCAGCCACTGTCCATCCTGCATTGGCAGCTCACGGCCGACTATTCCATCCTCACTGGCGGGAATGGCGGCCGGCCGTTGCAACCGGCGCAACGATTCTGGCAAATCAAACAACTCGGCATGACGGCGCCGGGTTCCACGGCGCTCCCGATCACTTGCGACAATCCCAAAGTGACCTCCTGTGCTTTCGCCGATCATGGCTCTTGCGTCGTCCATTTGGTCAACAACGGCGCGGAACGTAAGGCGACCGTCTCCGGGCTGCCGCCTGGGGTCAAAGAATATCGCGTGCTCCTCACTAAGAACGGGGTCTCCCCCGGGATGCTCCCGATAGGGGGGCGGGGCGGTCGTCGGTGGCTCGGTCGAACTGAGCCTGGACGCCATGAGCTTCACCAGCCTGGTGGGAAATCCATGAGCCCGGTGGCAACCGTTAGGAGAAAGAAGCCTATGAATAAACCTCGGCTCGCTTTCAGTGCGCTGATGGGATTTCTATTCCTCAGTGCTTCACTACTCCCCGGCGCTGAGACCGCCGTTCGGCCCGTCACCCCCGGTGCGTCCCCGGAGGCCGTCGAGTTGTTGAACTTCCTCTACCGCATTTCCGGCAAGCAAACCTTGAGCGGCCAGCACAATTTCCCGGCCGACAAAGACAAACACACCGCGGCTGCGGCCAAGGTCTGGGGTAAGATCCCGGCCATTTTCGGCAAGGACTGGGGCTTCGCCAGGGAAGGCGACAAGGATTCCGCCTATGTCCGCAACGACATCGTCGAAGAGCTCAAGGAGCATTACCGGAACGGCTCCCTCGTGGTGATGTGCTGGCATGAGGTGCCGCCGACGGCCAACGAACCCGTTACCTTCATGGGCCGGCGCGGCGGCGGGGCGGCGACCAATCTGGCCAATCTCCAAACCGTGCAAGGCCAGCTTACCGAGGCTCAATACAAAGACCTGCTGACCCCGGGCACCGAACTCCACCAGCACTGGTGCGCCCAGGTCGACGCCATTGTGCCGTATTTGAAGAAGCTGGAAGAAGCCCGCGTACCGCTGCTCTGGCGCCCGTTCCACGAGATGAACGGCACCTGGTTCTGGTGGGGCGGCCGCCGCGGAGAATTCGGCACCGCCGCGATGTACAAAATGATGTTCGACCGGCTGGTGAAGTTTCACAAAATCAAAAACCTGATCTGGGTCTGGAACGTGGATCGGCCCGAGGGCACATCCCTCAAATTCGAGGAATGCTGGCCTGGTTCTGAATATGTGGACGTCCTCAGCCTGGATTGTTACCGGGAATTCAAACAGTCCTATTACGATGATTTGTTGAAGCTGGCGAACGGGAAACCGGTTGCCCTGGGCGAAGTGGGCGGCAATCTCTCACTGGCAGCGCTGCAGGCGCAACCCGGGTGGACCTGGTGGATGGTGTGGGCCGGCAGCGGCGTACGCGGCGGCACTACGAACCGCCTCGCGGCGATCGTCAACGACCCCCGTTCCTGGAGCCTGAGCGATCCTGATTACCGTAAGGCCATCGCGCCCATTCGCCTCGCCTCCGGGCTGCCGGCCGAGCCGCCCGCACCGCCGGTGCCCTAAAGCCGAACCACCCGATGCGAGATCACCGGACCCTACCCCATGAACCTATGAAAACCCGATTACACCTGTTCCTTGCGCTTGGTCTTTTGCTGCCGTTCGCGGGCACCCGCGTTTCCGCGCAATGCCAATATCCCTTTCAAAACCCAACGATGCCTCTGGAGGAGCGCGTCAACAACATTGTCTCCCTGATGACGTTGGACGAGAAGGTGGCGTTGCTGTCGCAGCGGCCTGGCGTGCCGCGGTTGGGGATCCGCTCGATGATGCAGGTCGAGGGCCTCCACGGTCTCAGGGCACGAGGCGCCGCCACCACCTACCCCCAGTCTATCGGCCTGGGCGAAACTTGGGACACCGACATCCTCCGTGAGGTTGGGGCCACCGAGGGGTACGAAGCCCGCTACATCTTCCAGAACACCAATTTTCACGCGGGCGCGCTGGTCATCCGCGCGCCCAACGCCGATATGGGCCGCGACATCCGCTGGGGCCGCAACGAGGAGTGCTACGGGGAGGACCCGTTCCTCAATGGCACTCTTGCTGTCGCCTTCATCAAAGGCATGCAGGGTGACGACCCCAAGTACTGGCAGGCCGCCGCGCTGCTCAAGCACTTCCTGGCCAACAGCAACGAAAAGGGCCGCGCCGGCTCTTCCTCCGATTTCGATGAGCGGCTCTTTTATGAGTACTATTCCGTCCCCTTCCGCATGGGGTGGGTGGAGGGTGGGGCGCGGTGTTTCATGGCGGCGTACAACGCCTGGAACATGATTCCCATGACCGTCCATCCCATCATCCAGAATGTGGCGGTCAAGATCTGGGGCGTGGACGGCGTCATCTGCACGGACGCCGGCTCGCTGGGCAATATGATCCGAGCCCACCGCTACTACGGAGATCTCGCGCATGGAGCCGCCGGAGCCGTCAAGGCCGGCATGAACCAGTTCCTCGACCAATACGAAGCGCCCACCCGGGACGCGCTCAAGCAGAACCTGCTCACCGAGGCCGACCTCGATAAGGCCATCAAAGGCACCTTCCGCATTTGGGCCCGTTTGGGCTTCCTCGACCCGCCCGAGGGCAACCCCTACGCCAAGATCGGCGCTGACACCACCGCCCCCTGGACCACCCAGAAGAGCAAGGATTCCGCGCGTCTTGCCACGCAGAAGTCGATCGTGCTGCTGAAGAACGCGGGCAATCTCTTGCCGCTGGACAAGTCCGCCTTGAAATCCGTTGCCGTCATTGGCCCGCGCGGCGACGAAGTTGTTCGCGACTGGTATGGCAGCACACCCCCGTACACGGTGAGCCCCCTGGCGGGCATCAAGAACAAGCTCGGTTCCGGCGTGGCCGTAGAATTTGCCGACGGGAAGGACGTGGCGGCCGCCGCCGCGCTGGCCAAGTCTTCGGACGTCGCCATTGTCTGCGTGGGCAACAGTCCGAACGCCGATAACAAGTGGATGAAAGTCAATGATGATAGCGAGGGCCGCGAAGGCATAGATCGGCAGAACATTACCCTGGGGAGCGGGCAGGAGGAACTGGTCAAGCAGGTCTTCGCGGCCAATCCCAAGACGGTGGTTGTCCTCGTCTCCAGTTTCCCCTACGCCATCAACTGGCCCCAGGAGAATGTCCCGGCCATTCTCCACCTGGCCCACAGCAGCCAGGAGCAAGGCAATGCCTTGGCCGATGTTCTGTTCGGCGACTACAACCCTGCCGGGCGGGTTTGCCAGACCTGGCCCAAATCGCTGGATCAAACTCCAACCATGATGGATTACAACATCCGTCATGGCCGGACCTGCATGTATTTCAAGGGCGAACCTCTCTATCCGTTCGGCCACGGCCTGAGCTATACGGCCTTCAACTACTCGAACCTCAAGACCAGCAGCGAAACCCTGAGCAAGGACGGTACGGTCACAGTCAGCGTTGACGTGCAAAACAGCGGCAAAGTCGCGGGCGAAGAAGTCGTGCAACTCTACGTCAAGCATCTCCAGTCCAAGGTCGAACGGCCGTTGAAGGAACTGCGCGGCTTCCGGCGCGTCGCGATTCAGCCGGGCCAAACCAGGACGGTGGAATTGGCTTTGTCTGCAAAGTCGCTCGCGTACTGGGATATCGGCCAGCAAGCGTTCGTCGTCGAGCCGGACACGGTTGAAATCAGCGTTGGCGGCTCCTCCACCGACGAGAAGCTCAAGACGAGAGTGTCGGTTCAGTAGCGCACCTCCTTCACCAGCTTACACGTCAAAATGAGAAACCCTGGTCGAAGTGGAAATTCTGGTTTGGCTTTGGGCTTTTTGGCGCTGACCATCGCCGCCTTGTCTGTTTGGGTCTCCGTCTTAGCCGCCCCGGTTCTCATGGCTGGCACAGGCGCATTAGAGGTCGAACAGGGCTCTAACCCGGCCGCCAAGGATTCCTGTTTCCAGTGTCACAGCGTCATCGAAGGCACAAGCGTTACTTTCAAGGATGACGTGCATTACCACCACGCGATTAGCTGCGCCCACTGTCACGGGGGCGACTCCAAGGAAGATGACCAGAACCTGTCGATGAGCGCAGAGCGGGGCTTCACGATCCGGGTCACGCGCCAGGCAACGCCCGACTACTGCGGGGGTTGTCACAAGAACGCCAGTTTCATGCGCAAGTTCGACCGCCAACTGCGCGTGGATCAGCTCGCTTTATATAAGACCAGCGTCCACGCCAAGCAACTGGCAACGGGCCATACCAGGAGCGCGGAGTGCGTGGACTGCCACGGCGTCCACAATATACGAGCCGTCAGCGACCCCGTTTCGACCGCGCACCCGCAGCAT
>Ga0209415_10006956_pt1 | contig 19925 bp, 19 predicted proteins | sample PeaSoiSIISIP2007_FD_187696 | JGI IMG/M metagenome (GOLD analysis project Ga0209415, IMG submission 187696) | Peat soil microbial communities from Weissenstadt, Germany - SII-SIP-2007 (SPAdes) (version 2) | ecosystem: Environmental > Terrestrial > Soil > Wetlands > Peat | place: Germany... | reverse complement strand
CGGATAGAGCATCCGCCTTCTAAGCGGACGGTTGCTGGTTCGAATCCAGCCGGGGTCGCCAGGGTCTTAGTGGCTCTGCTCGCCGGCCTTGATCTCTTCGGCCATGTGGGCGGTGTCGCCCTGCGCCCTCTGGATGCGCGCGATGAACTCGCCGCGGCTGTTCTCAGAGGGGTAGGGGACGTCGGGCACGGGCACGCCGAGGAACTTGCACAGCGGATCCCAGCCGGAGCCGACTTGATAGACCAGCAGGCGCTCCGACGGGAACGCCGCCTTCACTTCCGCGTCGTGGCGGCGGAAATAATCGGTCATCCAGGCGCGGTCATCGATGTGCTGGCGCAGGGTCCCGGCGAAGCTTGCGAAGAACTCGCCCTGAACGCTGCCCGCTTCCGTGCGCGCCTGCGTCGCCGGGCTGTTGGGCGACAGGATCGTCGAGTAGGCGGAGTCATACCACTGGTCGGCGTCGCGGGTCGTGTGCAGCACCTTGGCGTTTGGGTACTTATCCGCGACTTCGCGCCAATAGGCGGCGACCGGATAGTCGACGGCCGAGTTGTAATCCTTGAAGATCTCGTCCCAGACGTCCTCGCCCTTCGACGCCCGCACCCACAGCGCCATGCTTTCGGGGTGAGTGAACACCTCGACCATGTGGTGGCAGGGCCCGAAGCCCAGCATGTTCAGCGCCGTCTGCATCGACTTGGTGCCCGTGCGGCCGAGGCCGGAGCCGACGATCTTCAGAGCCATGGTGGGTCCCCCGTTACCGGCTCAGCCTAGGCCCGCGCCGCCAACGCGTCGAGGCCGTTGCGCAGGTCGGCGATGAGGTCGGCCGGGTCCTCCAGCCCGATGTGCAGGCGCACGAGCGGGCCGGAGAGGTGGGTCGGATGCTGGCGCTTGGGCAGCTGGTCGCCCGAGGAGATGGCCAGGCTCTCAAAGCCCCCCCACGAGAAGCCGAGTCCGAAAAGCTCCAGCCGGTCGAGCATGGCGTCGACGGCGTTCTCGGGCGCCGGCTTGAGCACGACGCTCAGGAGCCCGTTGCCGCCGGCGAAGTCGCGGGCCCAGAGCGCGTGGTCGGGCGAGCGCGGCAGCGGTGGATAGAGCACGTCGACGACCTCCGACTGCTCGAGCAGCCAGTTGGCGATCGCGGTGGCGCTTTCGGCGTGGCGCTGAAGTCGGGTGGCGAGCGTGCGCAGGCCGCGCAAGCCCTGGTAGACATCGTCGGGCGAGACCGACCAGCCGAAGTTCCACACGGCCTCGTCAAGCGCGTGCGCCAGCACAGGATCGTTTGTGGCCGCGGAGCCTAGGAAGACGTCCGAGTGCCCGCAGACGTACTTGGTCAGCGCCTGCACGCTCAGGTCGACGCCGAGCGCGAGCGGCTTCAGCAGCAGGCCGGCCGCCCAGGTGTTGTCGATCAGCGTCTTGACGCCGCGCGCGCGGGCGAGCCGCGCGATCCCGGCTGCGTCCTGCACCTCGAAGGTGAGGGAGCCGGGCGACTCCAGGACGACGAGGCGAAGGTTCGGACCGCCGGCGGCCAGCACCTCGTCCGGCGTTGCCCGCGCCGGATAGTAGCCGACGGCCACGCCGAAGCGGCTCATCACCCGGTCGAAATAGCGGCGGGTGGGGGCATAGACGCTGTCGACGATCAGAACCTCGTCGCCGGCGCGAAGCACCGCGGTGGCCGCGGCGGTGACGGCCGCGAGGCCGGAGGGGAAGAGCCGCACGTGCCTGGCGCCCTCGAGCTCGCACAGCGCCTCGGCCAGGGCCTCGTGCACGCCGAGGCCGGCGCGACCGTAGGTGACGTTCGAGTGGTCGTAGAGCGAGGCGGCGTCGGGCAAGAGCACGGTCGATCCGCGCTGGATTGGCGGCCCCACCGTCTTCAGCAGTCGCCGGTCGCCCGCGCCGGAGCGAATGAGGCGCGTCGCGTCGCTGCCCTTGCCCGGCTTGGCCATCAGGAGCCCGTGACGATGGGGGTGTCGGCGCGCGCGCCCCATTCGCTCCAAGACCCGTCGTAGACGGCTGTCCGCCACGCGCCCAGCCGGGCGAGGGCCAGCGCCAGGACCGAGGCGGTGACGCCTGAGCCGCAAGTGGTGACGATCGGGCTTCCGAGGTCGACGCCGGCGTTTGCGAACCGACGCCGGAGCTCGGCCGCGTCCAGGAGCCGGCCGGTTTCGAGCACTTCGTCGAACGGCAGGTTGAGCGCCCCGGGCATATGGCCCGAGCGCAAGCCCGGCCTGGGCTCTGGCGCCTCGCCCAGGAAGCGCGCGCGGCTGCGGGCGTCCAGCAGTTGCTCGCCACGGCCGGCAAGGGCGGCGCGCACGCGGGCCAGGTCGCGCACCAGCCCCGCGTCGGGCCGAGCCTCGAACCTGCCGGGCGCGGGCGGCCGTTCGCCGGCCTCGAGCGGGCGACCCTCGGCGATCCAGGCGGGCAGGCCGCCGTCGAGCACGCGAACGGCGGCGTGGCCCATGGCGCGGAAGCTCCACCACGCGCGCGCTGCGGAGAAGAGGCCGTGGGCATCGTAGACCACGATCTCGGACTCGGGGTTCACCCCCATCCGCCGGGCGTGGGCCGAGAACACCGCCGGCGAGGGCAGCATGTGCGGCAACACGCTCTCGTCGTCGCTGATCTCGTCGATGTCGAAGAAGACCGCGCCGGGAATCTGCTGCTCGGCGTACTCGGCGCGGGCGTCGCGCGGGGTTGCCGGCATGAACCAGGTCGCGTCGATCACGACCAGATCGTCCGTACCAAGACGTTCGGCCAGCTCGGCCGTCGAAACGATCGGGTCGGGGAAGGGGTCGCTCACAGCCAGGGCGGGGTCGGGAGCCCGCGCTCCTTCAGGAAGGCCGGGTTGAAGAGCTTGCTCTGATAGCGCGATCCGTAATCGGCGAGGATGGTCACGATGGTGTGGCCAGGCCCGAGGTCGCGCGCCATGGCGACCGCGCCGGCGACATTGATGCCGGTCGAACCGCCCATGACCAGGCCCTCGTCCGCGAGCTGGTAGATCGCCTCCATCATCGCCACGTCGTCGATGCGGTAGGGGTAGTCGACCTTGAGCCCCTCGAGGTTGGCGGTGATGCGGCTCTGGCCGATGCCCTCGCTGATCGAGTTCCCCTCCGCCTTCAGCTCGCCGTGCGCGTAGTATTCGTAGAGCGCCGCGCCGCCTGGGTCGGCTAGGCCGATGGCGATGTCGGGCTTCTCGGCGCGCAGCGCCATCGCCACCCCCGCCAGCGTGCCGCCGGTGCCGACCGCGCAGATGAAGCCGTCGATACGTCCCTGCGTCTGCCGCCAGATCTCGGCGCCGGTGCCTTGGACATGCGCTTCGCGGTTCGCGACGTTGTCGAACTGGTTGGCCCAGATCGCGCCAGCCGGTTCCTTCGCGTTAAGTTCCTCCGCCAAGCGACCGGAGTAGCGCACATAATTGTTCGGATTTGAGTAGGGGACAGCGTCGACCTCCACCAGCTCGGCGCCCGTGAGCGTGATGGCGTCCTTCTTCTCCTGGCTCTGCGTGCGCGGGATGACGATCGTCGAGCGATAGCCCAGCGCGCGGGCGACCATTGCCAGTCCGATGCCCGTGTTGCCCGCCGTGCCCTCGACGATGCGCCCACCAGGCTTGAGCACGCCCCGGCGCTCGGCGTCGCGGATGATGAAGAGGGCCGCGCGATCCTTGACCGACTGGCCCGGGTTGAGGAACTCGGCCTTGCCGAGGATCTCGCAGCCGCTTGCATCGCTCGCGCTCCTTAGCCGGACCAGAGGCGTGTTTCCGATCAGCTCCAGGACGCTTTGCGCGGTCATGGGCGCTACATCGCGGGGGAAGCCGCCGCGCGCAAGCCCCCTCGCTCACTCCGCGGGGCGCACGCGCGCGAGCCACATCTCGATGCCGGCGATCGTTACGTCGGCGTCGTTGTAGCCGCGGGTGACCGGGTCGTAGCTGCCGTCCGCGTTCGGGCCGACGATCAGCGTCGGAAAGCCGGTGACGCCGGTGCGCTGGGAGAGCGCGTAATCGCTCAAGGTCTCCTCCTGGAGCGACGGCTGGCCGAGGCCGGCCAAGAAGGAGTCGCGGTCGAACCCCTGTTCGGCGGCGACGTCGGCCAGGACGGCGCGGTCGGTCACGTCGCGACCCTCGGCATAGAAGGCGGTGTGCAGCCGCTCCAGCATGTCGAGGCCGTCGTCCGTGCTGGTGCGCCGCGCGAGGACCACGGCCTGCGCGGCCGGGTCGGTGTCGTAGACGAAGCCCTCGCGCTCGGCGAGCGCGTGCGAGAAGGGGACCCCGGCCATGGCCCCGATCTCATCCCAGTGGTTTACCAGATTGCGCCGCGCCGCCTCCGGCATCGGCTCGGTCGCGCCCGGCCGCAGACCGCCCATGATGAGGCGCATCGGCAGCACCTCGCCGAACCGCCGCCGCATCGCCCGCACGACGGGCGAAAAGCCGTAGCACCACGAGCACATGGGGTCGGCGAAGTAGATCAGCTGCAAGCCGTCCATCGAAGGCTCCCGCACCATCCCCCGTGACTATAACGCCGTCGCGCGATCAGTGGGCGCCGCAAATTCGGCGGGGAGGGGCCGCTAGCCCTTCGCCAGGCTGAGCTGGACGACGTCGGTGCGGCCGGAGCGGAAGCCGGCTTCGCAGTAGCTCAGGTAGAAGCGCCAGAGCTTGCGGAAGCGCTCGTCGAAGCCGAGCGGCCGCACGTCGTCCCATGTCGCCTCGAACCGCTCGCCCCAGCGCCGCAGCGTCTCGGCGTAGTGCTGGCCGAAGCGGTTGACGCCGGTCCAGGCGAGGCCGGCGCGTTCGGTCACCGACTTCAGCCTCTGCTCGCTGGGCAGCATGCCGCCCGGGAAGATGTACTTCTGGATGAAGTCGGCGCGGCTGCGATACTCCTCGAAGAAGTCGTCGCAGATGGTGATGATCTGCAGGCCGGCGCGGCCGCCTGGCGCGAGCGCGGTCCTGATCTTGTCGAAGTAGGCCGGCCAGTAACGCTCGCCCACCGCCTCGAACATCTCGATCGATGCGATGCGGTCGAACGAGCCCTCGACGTCGCGGTAGTCGACCAGCCTGATGTCGGCTTTTTCCGCCAAGCCTTTGTCAAAAAGGCGCTTCCTGGCGAATTCGTACTGTTCGGTCGAGATGGTGATACCGGTGACGCGTGCGCCGACCTCGCGTGCGGCGAACTCGGCGAAGCCGCCCCATCCGCAGCCGATCTCGAGCACATGATGCGAGGGCTGAAGCCCCATCGAGCTGGCCAGCGCCTCGTACTTGTGGCGCTGCGCCTGCTCCAGCGGCTGGTCTTCACGCTCGAACAGGGCCGACGAGTAGGTCATGCTCGGATCGAGCCAGCGCTCGTAGAAGGCGTTGCCCAGGTCGTAGTGGGCGTGGATGTTCTTCTTCGCCCCGCTGCGCGTGTTCGGCCGAAGCAAGTGGGTCAGCCGGTTGATCGTGCGCATCAGGAGGTTGCCGCTCACGATCTCATGCAGCCGGTCGAAGTTCAGGCCGACACACTCCAGCACGGCCGTCAGGTCCGGGGAGTCCCACTCGCCGGCCATGTAGCCCTCGGCGAAGCCGATGTCCCCGGCGGCCATCACCCGGCGCATGCAGCGGAAATCTCGGATCACGACGCGGCCGTCCGGTCCGGGTTGACTGCCGCGGATCGGAACCTCGCGGCCGGACGGCAGCACGAAGGTCAGCGAGCCCCACAGCCAGTTGCGCGCGGCGATGCGGATCGCGGAGCGGAAGACCGCCGGCGCGGACCTCAGGTCCGGCCAGTCGGCGAATGCGCCTTCGGCGGCGCTCGAGCGGGCGATTTCGCTCATGACGCCTTTCCCTAAAGACTTAACCCCAATCCAACATGTCACGAAGCGGCGGGCGATGCACCACCTACGCTCATGCCGCTCTTCGGCCCAGGCGGACGGGCGCCGAACGGCGCCCGTTTGAGCCAGAGCAGCAGAGCTTGCCAGTGGATTGCAAGAACCACCCCGAACGTCATGAAAGGCATGGAAAAAAAGAGCTTGGCTAGAGTCCCATCCGTGAGCGGCTGGCGGGCCGCGCTGAGCGTCGCGGTGAAGTCGGACGCGCCATCGACGACCTTGGTGATGACGAGGCTGAACCGCGCTGCCGGCGGGGTGATGCGGAACCGATAGGCGCCTTCGACGCGATAGAAGGGCGAGACGTAGAGGCGCTTGTCCGCTTCCTGCCGCTCGCAGCCGCTTCCCGCAGCCGGAACCACATAGGCGTGGGTCTGGCCGAAGGTGTTGTTGACCTCGTAGATCACCGCCTCGAGCCGCCCGGCCCGGTCCTCGACGAAGAAGATCGAGAGCGGGTTGAACACGAAGCCCAGAACGCGCGGAAAGCAGAGCAGGCGGATGCGCGCGGCGCTGGCCGCCACGCCGCCGGCGCTGAGCTGACGCTCGACCCAGCCGCGCAGCGGCGCGCCGTCGCGGTCGCCGTGGTCGCGCTCGGCGAACGAGAAGACGCCGAAGCGGCCGCGCCGCAGGAGCGCCGTCGCGCGCCCGGCCTCGGCGAGGTGGTCTATGTCGATGAGGATCTGGAAGACGCCGTAGCCGAAACGGTGCCGGCGGGGATTGGCGCGGGCGTGGGTCGTGCGCCCGACATAGAGGCTCACCGCCGGCGTCACGCCGCCGCTCTCCGGCTCGCCAGGTCGATCACGTTTGCGCGTGGAAGCGCCCCACCCGGAATGCGGTGGTCGACAAAGCGCCAGGGTATCCGGCCGCCCAGGTTCAGCGCGGCGCGCAAACCTGAGGTCAGTCCGTCCTCGTGGAAGCCGTGGCCCAGCCATGCGCCGGCGTACCACACGCCGCCTCGGCCCTGGATACGGCCGAGCTGGCGCTGAGCGGCCAGCGCCGCTGCGTCGAACTGCGGGTGGTCGCACGCGAAGGTCTCGTAGGTGAGCTCGCGCGCCGGCGGCTCGGCCGGGTTCAGGCTCACGAACAGCGGCGTCCGGCAGTCCAGCCGCTGCAGATTGTTCATCCAGTAGGTGACCGCGCCGCCGCCTTCAGCGTCGGCGATCGCGTTCCAGCTGCCCCAGGCGGCCCGGCGCTTGGGCATCAGATGCGCATCGCGATGCAGGTAGCCGCGGTTCGGTGCGTAGCGCACTGCGCCGAGCAGCGCCCGCTCCTCCAGATCGGGACTCTCCAGCAGGCTAAGCGCCTGGCTCGAGTGGCAGGCGAGGATGACGTGGTCGAAACGGTCGCTCCGGCCGTGGTCGTCGGTGACCTCGACGCCAAAAGGCAAGCGCCGGATCCTGGCCGCACCAGCGCCAATGCGGACGCGGTCGCCCAGCCGCTGCGCGATCGCGTCGACATAGCTTCGGCTGCCGCCCTTCACCGTCCACCAGAGCGGCTGCACGAACTGCAACAGATTGTGGTTGGCGAAGAAGGAAACGAACGTGCCGGCTGGCGTGGCGCCGATGCAGGTCGCGCTGGTCGACCAGATCGCGGCGCTCATCGGCAACAGGTAGCGGTCGCGGAACGCCGGTCCGAACCGGCGGCGATCGAGATACTCGCCGATTGTAAGACTTTCCAACTTGCCGGCGGCCAGATCAGCGGTCGCCAGGCGGTTAAAACGGCCGATCTCCGCCAGCATGTGCAGGAAGCGGGGGCTCGCGAGGTTACTCGGTTGGGCGAACACGCCGCGCGGGAAGTTCGAGGACCACTCGAGGCCCTCGCTGGCGAACGCGAAGCTCATGTCGGTCTCGACACTTTCGGCCCCGAGCGCGTCGAAGAGCCCGACCAGGTTCGGATAGTTGCGGGTGTTGTAGACGATGAAGCCCGTATCCACGTTGAGCTGGCGACCATCGTGGGTGATCGTCACGGTGCGCGCATGGCCGCCGAGCCTTGCTTCCTTCTCGTAGAGGACCACCTCGGCGCTGTCCTTCAGCGCAAAGGCCGCACCGAGGCCGGCGACGCCAGAGCCGACAACCGCAATCCGCATCGTTCCGTGTTCCCTGGGCACTTGTGCGGCCACCGCGGCCACGCCAGTTGTACGGGCCGCAAGCCGGGTCGGATCAGGCTGGACGGGAAGCGGGCGTCGGAGTTCACGAAATGGCCAAGCTTGTTCTGAAGCAATGGGAGCTGGCGATCGGCGACGGCCAACCGCTGATGGTCATCGCCGGCCTGAACGTGCTCGAGGACCTGGGCCTGGCGCTGGAGACGGCGACGGAGCTCAAGGAGAAGACCGCCGCGCTCGGACTGCCCTACATATTCAAGGCGAGCTTCGACAAGGCGAACCGCTCGTCGTTGCAGAGCTACCGCGGCCCGGGGCTCGAGGCGGGCCTGAAGATCCTGGCCGAGGTCAAGTCGCGCATCGGCGTGCCGATCGCGACCGACTTCCATGAGATCGATCAGGCCGAGCCGGTGGCCGAGGTCGCCGACGTGGTGCAGATCCCGGCTTTCCTCTGCCGGCAAACCGACCTGGTCGTCGCCGGGGCCCGCGCGACGAAGCGCCGCGACGGCTGGCTGCACGTGAAGAAAGGGCAGTTCCTGGCCCCGTCCGACTGCCGCAACATCCTCGACAAGATCAGGGAGAGCGTCGAGACCGATCTCACCATCCTGTGCGAACGCGGGGTTGCGTTCGGCTACAACAACCTGATCGTCGACATGCTGGGCATCCCCGAGATGCAGGCAATGGGCGCGCCGGTCACGATCGACGCCACCCATGCGGTCCAGCTGCCGGGCGCCAATCCCCTGACCAACGGCGCCTCGGCCGGCGGCCGCCGCGAGGGCGTGCCGGTGATCGCCGCCGCCGCCATCGCCGCTGGCGCAGACGGGGTCTTCCTCGAGTTCCACCCCAACCCGGAACGGGCGCTCTGCGATGGCCCAAGCTGCCTGCCACTGTCTGCTGCCGGCGCTCTCCTCGCCAAGCTGAAGGCGATCCAGACGGCAACGCTCGCCGGCTGATCGGCCTTGGAGCGATGCACTGTCTGGCCCATGATGGCCAGGCGGCGGGCCGGCCTGCCGGAGGATCGGGGGGCCGGTCATGAAGCACGTTTTCCTTGCGGTTGCGGCGATGACGCTCCTCGCGGCCTGCGCGCCGCGCCCTTCGACGTCGGTGCAACAGGCCGCCCAAGCGTTCGGGCTGATCGGGAGTTGGGCGACCGACTGCAGCAAGCCGACGATGCCCGGCGACGACCGCATGATCTTCGCCTTCCAGCCCGATGGTTCGGTGAGCCTGGCGTTTGACAACGGAATCGGAGGGGGCATCGCAGACAACTACACCTTCACCGCGGGCCAGGTCATCGCGCCCGACCAGATCGCGCTCGACGGCGTGTATGGAGGGGTCGGGCAGCACGTTGTGCTGCAATTGGCCTCCGATGGACGGCTGAGGTTTTTCGAGAACAGAGACGCAAACGGGCGCGTGCTCGTGCAGAACGGTGCGCTTGCAAGCGGCGGCCCGGCGCAGTGGTCCACCAAGTGCCACTGACCGCCTCAATGGCTCGGCCCCCATCTTGGCCGGCTCCGGCGATTGGAGCATGTTGCGGGCGCTGGAAACCCATCGGGTGGGGACGATGATCAGGCGCTATCTTCTCGCGAGTGCGGCGCTGCCGCTGTTGTTTGCCTGCACGCCGAGCGGAAACAACCAGGCGTCCACGCAGTCGACGGCCCCGCCGGCGGCGATGACCGTGCAGCAGGCGGCTCAGGCCTTTGGCCTGCTCGGCACATGGGCGCCGGACTGCAGCCAGCCCCCGTCGACCGACAACGAGCACGACGTCTACTCGCTCAATGGCGACGGCACGGTCGGGCTCCAGTACAACGACGGACCGGGCTTCGAGCCCAACACCTACAACTGGACCCAGGCTGTCCTGGTCGACTCCGACACGTTGCAGATCGACGGGGTCTTCAACGGCGACAACACCACCCAGCACACGGTGCTGCAGAAGAACAACGCCGGTCAGATGCGGGTGTTCGGCAACGTCGATGGCACGGGCAAGATCCTGGTGCAGAACGGGACGTTCGCCAACAGCTCGGGCGGACCGCCGTGGGTGACCAAGTGCTCTTCTTAGAGATCCGGGAGGAGAGATGAGGACACTGGCGCTCGCCGTCGGTCTTGCCGGAATCCTGGCCGCGGGCGCGGCCCACGCGTCGCCGGTGCAGGACGCGATGACGGCGTTCGGCCTGATCGGGACCTGGGCCCCCGACTGCAGCCAGCCGCCGTCGGGCGACAACGAATTCACAGTCTATCGGCTGGAATCCGACGGCTCGGTCAGCATGGCTTACATGAGCGGACCGGACATCGAGCCCAACCGGTACCGCTGGGACGAGGCCCAGATCGTCAGCCCCGACCGGATCCGGCTGATCGGCGTCTTCTTCGGAAACGGACTGGAGCAGAACACCCTGCTCGACCGGCGCGACGGGCGCATCCGGGTCTGGAGCAACGCGGACTCGTCGGGGCGCGTCCTTGTGCGGGACGGCGCCTTCCCCTCGGGCGGCGGCCCGCCTTGGGACCAGAAATGCAACGACTGACGGCTTTGCACGCTCAGGGCAGCCGCCCGACGCTCGCGGCTTGACGCCCAAGCCGGCAAGGCCGACACCCGCCCGCGTCATGAACCTGATCAACCTTCAGTCGCTCCTGGGGGCCGCCCGCGCGGCCAAGGTCGCCTGCGTCGGCGACCTGATGATCGACCGCTTCGTCTACGGCGAGGTCAGCCGCATCTCGCCGGAGGCGCCCATTCCGGTGATGAGCCGCGGACGCGAGAGCGTCATGCTGGGCGCCGCCGGAAACGTCGCCCGCAACACCGCCTCCATCGGCGCCGCGACCCGGCTGGTCGGCGTGGTCGGCGATGACGAGGCGGGCCGTGAAGCGCTGCGCCTGCTTGGGCGGGAGAGCGGGATCGAGGGCTTCCTCGTCACGGCCGCCGACCGGCCGACCACGGTGAAGACCCGCTTCGTCTCCGGCAACCAGCAGCTGTTGCGCGTCGACCACGAGACGACGGCGGCGATCGGCGGCGAGACGGAGGCCAATCTCGTGCGCGCCATCGCCGACGCCGCGCAAGGGGCGGGCGCGATCCTGCTCTCCGACTACGGCAAGGGCGTCGTCACGCCGGCCGTCATCGAGGCCTGCCACGCCGCCGCCGCGCGCGAAGGCGCGGTGCTCATCGTCGACTCCAAAGCCCGCTCCTTCGACCGCTACGGCCCTGCCGACGTGGTGAAGCCGAACGCCGCCGAGCTCGCCCACGCCACCGATCTGCCGACCGGCTCCGACGCCCAGGTGGAGATCGCGCTCGCCCGCGCGCTGGAGATTTCGCCCTGCAAAGCGGTGCTCGTGACCCGCGCCGCCGAGGGCATGTCGCTAGGCGCCCGCGGTCGTGGCGTCGCCCACCTCCGCCGCCCGGCGCCGCAGGTGTTCGACACCTCGGGCGCCGGCGATACGGCGCTGGCGGCGCTCGGCGTGGCGTTCGCGGCCGGCGAGACGATCGAAGATGCGGTCGGGTTCGCGCTGCTGGCCGCCCACGTGGTGGTGCAGAAGGCTGGCACCGCCACCGCCTCGCCCGACGAGCTGATCGAAGCCGAGGTGGCCGAGCACCAGGCCCCGGCGGAAGCCAAGATCGCGACGCCCGAGCGCATGTTGCGCGAGGTCGCCGCTTGGCGGCGGCTCGGCCTCAAGGTCGGCTTCACCAACGGCTGCTTCGACATCATCCACCGCGGCCACGTCGCCTACCTCGCCCAGGCGCGGGTGTGGTGCGACCGGCTGATCGTCGGCTTGAACAGCGACCGTTCGGTTCGGGCGCTGAAGGGCGAGGGACGGCCGGTCAACGATCTTGAGTCCCGCGCGCTGGTGCTGGGCGGGCTTGGCTCGGTCGACCTCGTCGTCCCGTTCGATGAGGACACGCCGCTGGCGCTGATCGAGGCTGCGCGTCCCGACGTGCTGATCAAGGGCGCCGACTACGCCAGGTCGGAGGTCGTCGGCCACGAGCAGGTCGAGAGCTGGGGCGGCGAGGTCAGGCTCGCCCCCATTGTCGAGGGTTATTCGACCACGGCCGCGATCGCCAAGATGAGCCGCCGCGCATCCCACGCCAAGGCTTCGGAGGACGCGGGAGTCCAATCCTCCGAAGCTCCGTCGGGAGCGTAGGAGGATGACGGGTCGCGTCGTCTTCGTCACCGGCGGTGCGGGCTTCATCGGTTCCAACATCGTGGCCAGGCTGGCCGAAGACCGCTTCCTCGACGTCGTCGTGTGCGATCGGCTCCGCCAGGTCGAGCTCGGCAAGTGGCGCAACGTCGCCAAGCACCCGATCGCCGACTTCGTGCCGCCCGAGTCGATGTTTGAGTGGCTGGAGACGCACTCGCGCGACGTGGAACTCGTGATCCACATGGGCGCCATCTCGTCGACGATCGAACCTGACGCCGACAAGCTGCTCAACATCAACTTCGGCCTCTCGCGCGACCTCTTCCGCTGGTGCGCCGAGCGGCAGCGCCGCTTCATCTACGCCTCGTCCGCCGCGACCTATGGGGACGGCGCGAGCGGCTTTGCCGACCGCGACGACCTCGACTCGCTGATCGCGCTTCGGCCGCTCAACGCGTACGGCTGGTCGAAGGCGCTGTTCGATGTCTTCGCGGCCCGCGAGGCCGCCCGCGAGGCCGCGCCGCCGCAGTGGGTGGGCCTGAAGTTCTTCAACGTCTACGGGCCGAACGAGGAGCACAAGGGCCCGATGCGCTCGGTCGTTGCGCAGATCTGGCCGAAGGTGGCCGCCGGCGAGCGGGTTCGCCTTTTCAAGTCCGGCCGCGCCGACGTGGCGGACGGCGAGCAGAAGCGCGACTTCGTCTACGTGCGCGACGCGGCTGACGTCGTGGCGTGGCTCGCCGCCAACCCGGCCGTGAACGGCGTCTACAACCTGGGCTCGGGCAAGGCCCGCTCGTTCAAGGATCTGGCGCTTGCGGTCTTCCACGCCGCGAACCGCCCGGCCAGCATCGAATACATCGATCCGCCGCGAACGATCGCCCGCCAGTATCAGTACTTCACCGAAGCCGTCATGACGCGGCTCGCGGCGGCGGGCTACACCGCGCCGCTGACCAGCCTCGAGGACGGCGTCGCAGACTATGTCACCAGCTACCTCGCAACCGCCGACCCCTATCGCTGAGAGCCTGGAGCGGCTCGGCGTCCAATGCTGCATCGCCGGGGGCGGTCCGGCCGGCATGATGGCCGGCTACCTGCTGGCGCGGGCAGGGGTGAGGGTTGTGGTGCTTGAGAAGCACGCGGACTTCCTGCGCGATTTCCGCGGCGACACTGTTCACCCCTCGACCTTGCAGGCGATGCACGACCTCGGCCTGCTCGAGCGGTTCCTGAAGCGCCCGCACACCGAGATCAGCCAGGTCGTTGGCCAGGTCGGCGACGAGACCATCCGTCTGGCCGACCTCACGCACCTGCCGACGGCGGCGAAGTTCGTCGCGCTGATGCCGCAATGGGACTTCCTCGACTTCCTGGCCGAGGAGGGCCGCGGCTTTCCAGAGTTCGAGGTCAGGATGTCGACGGAGGCCGTCGACTTCATCCGGACGGACGCGGTCGTCACCGGCGTCCGCGCCCAGTCGGCGGCCGGCTCTGTCGAGATAGCGGCCGATCTGGTCATCGCCGCCGACGGTCGCGACTCCAAGCTGCGCGACCGCGCGGGGCTGGCGGTGAAAGACATCGGCGCGCCGATCGACGTGCTCTGGATGCGTCTGCCGCGGCATCCCGACGACGAGAACGCCGTGCTGGGGCGCATCGGGCCGGGCTATGTGCTCGTGCTCATCGACCGCGGCGACTACTACCAGTCGGCGTTCGTGCTCAAGAAGGGCGGCTACGCGGCGATCAGGGCCGAGGGACTGGATGCTTTCAAGGCGCGCCTGACCAGGGCCGACCCCAAGCTGATCGGCCGGGTTGACGCGCTCGAGAGCTGGGACGACGTCAAGCTGCTCACGGTGACGGTCGACCGGCTCGAGCGGTGGTCGAGGCCAGGCCTCATCCTCATCGGCGACGCGGCGCACGCGATGTCGCCTGTGGGCGGCGTCGGCATCAACGTCGCCATCCAGGACGCCATCTGCGCGGCGAACATCCTGGCCGCGCCGCTCAGAAGCGGCCGGCCGCCCGAGGCCACGCTCGCGCGCGTGCAACAGCGGCGTCTAGGCCCGGTGCGGGCGATGCAAGCCTTGCAGGTCTTCATGCACCGCTTTGTGCTGACCAACGCGCTGAACAGCACCAAGCCCTTCCGGGCGCCTTGGCCGGCCCGGCTGTTCAACGTCTTTCCGGTGCTCCGCCGCATCCCGGCGCGGGTGATCGGCATGGGGTTCCGCATGGAGCGCGTGCGCACCCCCGACGTGCACACCCGCTAGTGTGCTGGATTTGAAGTTCGCCAGATTTCGGGATCGGGCGGAGAGCGAACTTCAAATCCGAAAAGCACACTCGAAGACATGGCCTTGCTGGCGTGCTTATCGATTCCGAAGTTCGGCCGAGCTCGCCATTGGCCTTTGCGAACGTCGGAATCGGGACACGAGACGCCCTCGCGGGGGCGCGTCGGCCGGTGTAGCGTCGCGCGCGATGGCCGGGCCGAGCTTGAGCGTGAGGGATTGGTTTCGATTGAGCGGGCTGCTCATCCTGGCCCTGGCGATCATCGCCGCCTTCCGTTGGCGTACGGACATCCTGCAGACGACGCTGGACCCCAAGGTCCCGTTCCAGACCTATCAGCCGCCCGCCGCGCCGGACTATGCGCTGCCCAGCGCCTGGGCGCTCCTGCCGCCGCACCCGGATACGACCGCGGCCGACGATCCCGCCGCCGACGTTTTCTTCGTGCACGCGACCACCTATGACGGGGGCCGCAACTGGAACGGGCCGATCGGCGACGCGAAATCCGTCCGCTTCCTGACCCGCGTCATCCTGCCCAACTACGCGGGCCCGTTCGCGCGGGTGGGGCGGATGTTCGCGCCACGTTACCGCCAGGCGTCAGTCTACACCGAGCTCACCCTGCGCGACGATGCGCTCGAGGCGCGCCAGTTCGCCTATGGCGACGTGCGCCGGGCGTTCGACTATTTCCTGGCGCACTTCAACCAGCATCGGCCGCTGGTCGTCGTCGGCGTCGAGCAGGGCGGCACCCTGGTCGACCGGCTGATGGACGAGGAGCTGGCGGTCCACCCCGAGCTCATCCGCCGGCTCGCGGCCGTCTATATCATCGATGCGACGGTGCTTGCCGCCGCACATGGGCCGGGCTCGCCGCTGCCCGCCTGCGTACAGCCCGGGGAACCGCACTGCCTGATCGCCTGGAACCAGGCGTTCGCCTTCGATTCCGCCGACATCCGCGCCGTCGTCGAACGCTCGCTGGTCTGGAGCCCCAGCGACGAGCTCGAGGGCGTCGACGGACGGCCGATCCTTTGCACGAATCCGCTCCTGGGCGGTGTGACCGGCGCACTGGCGCCGGCCAATCTCAACCGCGGCGCCGTGGCGGCGGCTGACGTGGAATGGGGCGTCCGGCCCGCCTTCCTCGCGCGCCAGGTGTCCGCCCAGTGCGTCGACGGCGTCCTGCACGTCTCGGCGCCCCGTTCGCCAACGCTGAAAGAGCAGGGGGGCTGGCTCGACCGGCTGAAGGAGCCGGGGTTCAACCTGTTCTATGCCGACGAGGAAGCGGACGCGGAGGCGCGAGTGGCGAACCTGCTCAAGCTGATGCCGGAGGCGCCGAGGGTGGCGCCATGAGGGCCGTGCCCTGGCTCGTCGCGTTTGCCGCGTGCTCGCTAGCAAGCGCCGGGCGCGCCCAGGGGGCCGTCGGCTCCCACCTCGGCCATGCGCCCGCGCCGGCGAGCCCCTCCGCCGCCCAGCGCGACGCTGAGCTCGACAAGCTCGTCGCCGCCTACCCGGAGTTTCTCGCCGGACGTCAAGGCGACATCCTGATCTGGCGCGACGGGACGCGGATGGCGACCTCGGACGGCAAGACGTCGAAGACGCCGGCCCAGGTCGTTGAATCCCCGGACATCCAGGACATCTTCGCTTGGCCCTATCCCCTGGCCGGCCAGCCGGTTACGGCGCCGGTCGCGGACCCGGGGCGGGAGCGCCCGGCCGCCTTCTTTCTCAAGATGTACGGCAACTGCCACGCCGGCCAGGTCACGGCGAACCTCGTCGGCGTCCGCTGGGTCGACGGGTCGAGCGTGCGCATCACCCGCGTGAACGGCGTGGCGACCGCGCTCGCCGCCGTGGTCGCCGACCTCAAGGCGCTCGGCCCCGCCTACACGAAATACCTCTCGCCCATGGGCGGCACGTATAACTGCCGCGCCATCGCTGGCGCTTCACTCGCCTCCATGCACAGCTATGGCGCCGCAATCGACGTCAACGTCGCGAGCAGCGACTACTGGCAGTGGGCCGACGCCGCGGCGCACGGCCTCGGCCGCTACCGCAACCGCATTCCGATCCAGATCGTGCAGGCCTTCGAGCGCCACGGCTTCATCTGGGGCGGCCGCTGGGCCGACTTCGACACCATGCACTTCGAGTACCGGCCAGAGATCATCGCGGTGGCGAAGGCCCCGGCGGGGCAGCGATAGCTACTCCGGCGGCGGGTCCAGCCGGCGCAGTCCAATCAAAAGCGTCCAGGCGGCTAGCGCGAAGCCAAGCCCGCCCGCGATAAGGAACCCGCCCGAGCCGTGCATCCAGCCGAGCGCCAGCGCCATCCAGGTGACGGCGAGGCCCGAGGCGATGCGCGCCAGGATCGCGCTCACCGTGACGACCCGCGCCATCAGGCGCTCTGGCGTCTCGCGGGCGCGGCGCGTGAGCCAGATCACCAGGAAGAAGCCTTCGCCCGCGCCGATTCCGAGAGCGCCGGCGAGCATCGCCGCCGGCCATCGCGTCGCGACCAGCAGCGCGCCTGCGCCGAACGCGACAAGCGCGCCCGCAACGAGCGCGGCTGCGCGGCGCATGTCGATCCGCCCGGCGAGGAACGTCCCACCGAGAGATCCCAGCGCGTAGGCAGAGACGGCGAGCGAGGCCAGCGCCGCGCCTGCTGTTCCGCCCCGCGAGCCGATGAAGATGAGGCCGGTGACGGCGCCGTAGCCGATCACGCCGTAGAGGCTCCAGGTGAGCTGCATCCGGCGAAGCGTGGGGGAGCGCGCCAGAAACGCGATCCCCTCCCAAACCTGCGTCCAGACTGGCTCGGCGGGGCCGCGTTCGATTCGGCCGATCCGGATCAAGGCGAGGCCGGTTGCGGACGCGAGGAAGGAGCCGGCGTCGATGACGAGTGCGTTGGCCGTGCCCCATGCGGCGGCGATCAGGCCGGCGACCATCGGCCCGGCGACCCACGCCAAGGACTCGGCGCCTTCGAACAGCGCATAGGCCTGCCCCAGGCTCTCGCGCTCGACGAGGTTCGGAATGATCGCCCCGCCGCCGGCGTCGAACACCGACGACAGCAGGCTCAGCGGCGCGGCGACGACGAACAGCGCAACGACGATCGGCCCGTGTAGCCAGGCCGTCAGCGGGATAGCGAGAACGAGCGCCCCGCGCCCGAGGTCGGCCGCCAGCATCGCCCGACGCCGGTCGATGCGATCGAGCTGCGCGCCCATGGGCAGGTGAAAGGCGAAATAGGGAGCGGTCTCGAGGAGCGCGACGGCCGCCACCAGGATCGGCGCGTGCGTGAGCTGCAGCACCAGCAGCGGGATCGCCACGGTGCGCACGGAGTCGCCCAGGTTCGAGAGGCCCTGGGTGAGAAGGAAGATGGAGAAGGGCCGGTTGGCCCTGATGAGCTCGAGCATGGTCGTCGGCAAGACGCGGGTTCGCTCTCGCCGCGGTCGTCGCATGACGAGGCGCAGCGGGGGGCGGATGCGAATGCGGCTTCGGACGGCTCAGCTATAGAAGGCCCGGGCTGTGGTGACCAGCCGCTGAGCGCCGGATTGGTCTGCCTGGGCGAATATGCGCTATGAGGCGCCGGCGCGGATGTGGCGGAACTGGTAGACGCACTGGATTTAGGTTCCAGCGGGGTGACCCGTGGAGGTTCGAGTCCTCTCATCCGCACCATGACTCTTGAGGCGTCGCCCAGGCCCGTGACATAAGGGCGCTCGCTTTCCGCCGCCGCTCCGTCGGCGGCGGCTTGGTTTTGCGCCGGCCGACGAAGCCGCGAGCGCGTGGACTGGTCAGAATGTCGATGCAGGTTACTGAAAAATCAGGTGAAGGCTTAAGCCGTATCTATGGCGTGCTGGTGCCGAGGACCGACCTCGGCCAAAGGCTCGAGGCCCGTATCGCCGAGATCGCGCCGCAGCTGAACCTGCGCGGATTCCGCCCCGGCAAGGTGCCGCCGGCGCATGTACGCCGCCTCTATGGCCGCGCACTGATGGGCGAGGTGGTCGAGCAGACGCTGAACGAGACGAGCCAGAAGGTGCTCGACGAGCGTCAGCTGCGCGTCGCTTCGCAGCCGGACCTGAAGCCCGAATCCGACATGGAACAGGTGCTGTCCGGGCAGGCCGACCTCGCCTACGAGCTCGCGGTCGAGGTGATGCCGGAGTTCGAGCCGCTCGACCCGGCCGGCCTGAAACTCACCCGCCCGGTGCATGAGCCGACGGCCAAGGAGGTCGACGCGGCGCTGGACAACCTCGCCGATCAGAGCCGCACCTACGAGCCGCGGAAGGGCAAGAGCGTGCAGGCGAGGGCCGGCGACCAGCTGGTCATCGACTTCGTCGGCCGCATCGACGGCGAGCCGTTCGAAGGCGGCGCGGCGACGGACGCCCGGCTGGTGCTCGGCAGCGGCCAGTTCATTCCCGGCTTCGAGGAGCAGCTGATGGGGGCCAAGCCCAGCGGCGCGGTCACGGTCAAGACCAGCTTCCCGGCCGACTATCCGGTCGCCGCGCTGCGCGGCAAGGACGCCGAGTTCGAGGTCACGGTGAAGGAAGTCGAGGCGCCCATCGAAGCGGCCATCGACGACGCCTTCGCCAAGCGCATGGGCATGAGCGACCTCGCCACGCTCAAGGAGGCGCTCACCGGCCAGCTGGCCGCCGAGTTCGCGCAGACGTCGCGCTACCGGCTCAAGCGCGCGCTGCTGGACGCGCTCGACAGCGGCCACGATTTCGGCCTGCCGCCCCGGATGGTCGAGGCGGAGTTCGAGGTGATCTGGCGCCAGGTGCTTGCCGACCAGGCCGAGGGCGGGGTGCCGCCGGAGGACGAGGGCAAGAGCGAGGACGAGCTGAAGGCCGAGTACCGCAAGATCGCCGAGCGGCGCGTGCGGCTGGGCCTGGTGCTGGCCGAGATCGGCCGCAAGCACGCCGTCACCGTCTCGGACGACGAACTCGCCCAGGCGATGCGGGCGGAAGCCATGCGCTATCGCGGGCGCGAGCAGGAGGTGTTCGACCAGCTGCGCCAGAGCCCGAACGCCCAGGCCAGCCTGCGCGCGCCGGTTTATGAGGAAAAGGTCGTCGACCTGATCTTCGGCCTGGCGCAGGTCACCGACAAGCCGGTCTCCAAGGACGACCTTCTGAAAGAGGACGACCTGCCCGAGGGCTATGGCGTCGAGGAGGCAAAGCCGGCCAAGGCCAAGGCAGCCAGGGCGAAGTCCGCCAAGGCCAAGGACACGCCCGAAGCCCCCACGGCGCAAGCGCAGGCCGCGCCCAAGAAGGCAGCCCCGAAAGCGAAGGAAGCCAAGCCCGCCGCCGCAAAGCCGGCGCCCGCCAAGGCGAAGGCTGAGAAGCCTGCTCCTGCGGCGAAGACCGCCGCCAAGCCAAAGCCGGCCAAGGCGAAAGCCAAAAGTTAGCGGAGCCGGACGCTCGCGTCCCCACGCCTCGTCGCGCCCGCCTTGCAACGGGGCGCCGGCCACGCGATATCCGGGGCCAGCATTATCGAGGCCGAGTCCGTGCTCGCCTCAGCACCTAGGAAAAGGCAGTCCACTTATGAGCGATCCCGTCAGACCGGCCATGAACCTCGTGCCGATGGTGGTCGAGCAGTCGAGCCGGGGGGAGCGCGCCTTCGACATCTTCTCGCGCCTGCTGCGCGAGCGGGTCGTCTT
>Ga0209415_10006955_pt1 | contig 19926 bp, 16 predicted proteins | sample PeaSoiSIISIP2007_FD_187696 | JGI IMG/M metagenome (GOLD analysis project Ga0209415, IMG submission 187696) | Peat soil microbial communities from Weissenstadt, Germany - SII-SIP-2007 (SPAdes) (version 2) | ecosystem: Environmental > Terrestrial > Soil > Wetlands > Peat | place: Germany... | reverse complement strand
ACCGGAACCCCAAACTCACGCCAAGTGCCTGTGATGCAAAGGAAAACTCGCTCAGCAAACAGTGGAACTTCGGACTAAAGCCCGAATGCATCTCGCCGCAGATCGCCCGGCAATGCGCTCGCGCTGCCCGATCGGCCGGCAGCAGGCCGGCCTCGGGCCTGATCTCGTTTAGGTACTCGCCGATTGCGAGCGTGTCCCACACGCGCACGCCCTCGTGCTCGAGCGCCGGCACCCGAATCGAGGCCGACAGCAGCAGCATCTCGGCCTTCATCTGCGGGTCATCGGGCGGGATCACGTGCTCGGTGAATTCGAGTCCGGCAAGGCGCGCCATCAACCAGCCGCGCAAGGCCCAGGCACCGTAGTTCTTGCTGCTGATCGTCAGAATCGCATTGGCCATGTCGGACGCCCCTCCCGAGACCAAAGAAGGAGCAAGGCCTGTGCCAAGCCGGCCCCTGCGGCGCAGGCGCCAGGGAACGGAATCGGCACGACGCTGGCACGCACCTTGCGTCCCTCCAAGGACATCGCCACGGGAAAGTTCCTGATGCTCTATTCGACCTACCAGTTGCAGTCCGATCTGATTTCGCCGCTGCACCTGCTGGTCCGGCAATTGGGCCGCAAGCAGCGGACGCGGCCGGCCGGGCATGGCGCGGCGCGCCGGATCTCGGCCGCCTTGGACGTGCTCTCGCGCCTGCAGTTGACGCACGAGCGGCCAGCATACGGCATCGACCACGTGCTGCTGGGTGGCGAACCCGTGTCCGTCAGCGAGGAGAGGGTCCTCACCCTACCCTTCGGCACGCTGCTGCATTTTCGCAAGGACCCCGCCGCGGCGCTGCCCCAGCAGCCTCGCGTGCTGTTGGCGGCGCCCATGTCGGGCTACTTCGCGACGCTGCTACGCGAGACCGTGCGCACGCTGCTGCTCGATCACGACGTCTATATCACCGACTGGCACAATGCCCGCGACGTCGCGCTGCGCCACGGCGAGTTCGGGCTCGATGATTACATTGGCTACTTGATGCGCTTCATCGCGACGGTGGGCCCCGGCTGCCACGTCGTTGCCGTGTGCCAGCCCTGCGTGGCCGCGCTCGCCGCCACCGCGCTGCTCGCCGAGGACGATCACCCGGCGCAGCCCCGCAGCCTGACGCTGATGGCCGGCCCGGTCGACTGCCGTGTCAACCCGACCGAGGTCAATCGCCTGGCCAACAGCAAGCCGCTGAACTGGTTCGAGCGCAATCTGATCAGCCGCGTGCCGCCAGGCCACGCGGGCTTCTTGCGGCGCGTCTACCCGGGCTTCTTGCAGCTCACCGCGTTTATGAGCATGAACCTGGCCCGCCATGAGCAGTCGTTGCGGCAGATGTACGAGCACCTCGTCGAGGGCCGCGCCGAGGAGGCACGCGCGATCGGGCAGTTCTACGACGAATACCTCGCCGTCAACGACTTGCCGGCCGAGTTCTATCTGGAGACGGTGGACAAGGTGTTCCAGACCTTTGCCCTGGCGCAGGGCAAGCTGAGTTGGGGCTATCGGACCGTGCGGCCGGCGGCGATACGCCGCACGGCGTTGCTGACGGTCGAGGGCGAGCGAGACGATATCTGTGCCGTGGGCCAGACGGTCGCGGCGCAGGACTTGTGCCCGAACGTGCGCCCCTACCTCAAGGCGCATCACGTCCAGACCGGGGTCGGTCACTACGGCGTGTTCAGCGGGCGCAAATGGAACCAGCAGATCTACCCGCGCGTGCGCGACCTGATTCACGCCAGCATGGGTTGAGGTGTGCCTGCCGGTCAAGCGGTGTGCCGTCTCGAGCGCTCGCCCGCCGCAGAGCGCCTTGCCACGGCTCAGAACTTGGCTGCCGGCAGCGGCACGGATCCTTTTGTGCATTGGTACGGACCGCTGGCCTCGCTGCCGCCACCGGTGTCATGGTAGGTCTCGTAGAAAGTTCCGGTCCTGCGGTCTATGGAGGCGCTGGATGTCCCGCCGCTGTTGCTCCACTTCCATTTGATCGTGGTTTGCGTGATGCGCGCGACATACGTGCGCAGCGGCAGGTTGGGGCGCTTTGCCCCCTGCACGGTGACGAAGGACTTGTCGAGGTCCACCCAAACGTTGAGCATGAGCTCACCGTTGCTCGTGCAGTCGAGCGAGAGAATCTGCGCGCCTGCCGCGCTCGCCAGCAAGGCGAGCAAGATCCCCAGTAGCCAGGAGAGCGTGCGCGCGGGCCGGCGCGAAAGGCTTTTTCGGCGCGCAGCGCCGACCGCTGCGCTCATGAAAGCTCCTGCGGGATTGTTCCTCACAGGCATAGTGCATGCGCCCCGGATCCCTGCGGCATCGGAAGCCAGGTGCCGGCCTCTAGTATCGTATGCGCGAGGCGCCGTCGAACCGCCCCCGGCGGTGGCGCTGGGATGCGTCGGGGAACCGGAAAAAGGAGGCGTTGCGTGCTGTGCCGTCGTGCGCTGGGCGATAGACCGGGTGCGAAGCCTCGCGCCGGGTGGTGTTGGCTCGGTGCCGTGCTGGGCTGCGCGCCGCTGCTGCTCTTGCCGGGGGGCGAGCAGGCTTGCGCGGCGGAGGCCGCGCGCGCGCCGCGCCACCTGCTGATCCGGGTTCGGGACACCCCGCCCCGCGGAGCTCCTGCCTACCATTGGGAGCGCGACGGCTCCTACACGGTGTCCACGGGTGGCGGTGGTGACCGCGATGATCGAGCCAGTGCTGGCGGCGCCGATAATTCGGCCGTCGTGTCGACGACGACCAGCGTTCGCGTCGTGCGCGTGCTGGAGGGGGAGAGCGTGCGCGTGGACTTGCCGTCCGTCCAATCGCTGCAATTTCACGCGCCGGTCAGTGCGGGCACCGCGACGACGCCGGCTGCGGCCGGCCGTGCCGGCAGTGCACCGGCTGCCTCCGGCGCGGCGCCAGGGACGAGTGCACCGGCCAGCAGCAAAGGCGTGGCACCGACGGTCTCGGGCGTGGTCTTCTTCGAGGCCGTGTCCGCCTTCGCCGCGCGTTTCGCGTTGGTGGGCAACAGCGTTCGCATCCAACTCGTGCCCTTGCGCACCGGTGGCGTCGCCGCGCCCTTCGCTGTTGCCGGGGGCGGCGAGGGTTACGGCAGCGTTACCCTGGTTGGCCGCGTGGGAGAGTGGATCGCCCTGGGTGATACCGAGTTACTGTCCAGTGGCAAGAGCCTGAGCGTTACGGCCGAGCCGCCGTCGCAGCCCTCCATCTGGGTGCGCGTGGAGCCCGATCCAGCGGATCAGCCCTAGTCGCGCGGCCCCGGCGCCGCGTAGGTCCAGCGCCGCCATAGCGCTTCCAGCGGTCCCTGGCGATAGTTCGCCAGGACCCAGCCGCTGAGTGCGACCTGCACCGCGAAGATGGCCAGCGCGAGCGCCGCGAGCTGTGCGCGGCTTGCGTTCTCGCCCAGGCCCAGACCCCAGCCGGAGAGCAGCGCGCCCATGGCCAGAGACTGGCCCACGTAGTTCGTCAGGGATAGGCGCCCGGCGCTGGCAAGCCGGTGGCAAAGGCCTTGGCCCCAGGGACGGTCAAAGACGTGTACCGCGCCGGCGACGTAGGCGCTGGCCAGCAGGCTGCTCGCGCCCAGCACGACTTCGTCCCACCCACCCTCGGCGCCCGGCAGGTTGCGCGCGCGCTCAAGGCTCATCGCCGCCCCGAGCAAAGCGCACGGCAGGCCGATTCCCAGGCCGATCCACCATGCACGCTGCCATACGGTGGGGTGACGCCCGGGGTGCTGCAGCCACCCCAACCTTCCGGCAATCGCCCCGAGCGCGAACAAGGCGAACACCTGCGGCCAGAAGATCGGGATGCTGCCGATCTGCTGCCAGAGCTCGTCGGTCCAGCGCTGTCCCAGCTGGGCGAGAAAGCCTCCTTGGCAGTAGATCACGTGGGCCTGCGCAACGCCTGCCGGGATCTGGTCGGCGGCCTCGCCGGTGTCGAACGCAGCGCCGAAGACCAGCGGCAGAAAAATGCTGAGCAGCGCCGCCGCCCAGGACCACGCGGCGAACACCACGAACCGCCGCGGCCGCGTGGGTGCCAGGGCGACAAAGGCGAGGCCGCAGATCGCATAGGCGCTGAGCACGTCGCCGCAATACAGGAGAAAGCCGTGCGCGATCCCGAGCGCCAGCAGGATCCACAGCCGGCGCCGGTACGCCGCCGCGGCCGCCGCCGCGCCGCCGCGGCTACGGCGCCGCAGCTTGCGCGTTTGCAGCGCGATGCCGACGCCGAACAGGAACGCGAAGATCGGATAGAACTTTCCTTCCAGGAAGGCCGCCTGCAGCAAGTACAGCGCCGACTCTCCAATGCCCGGCGGCCGGGACAGATACCCCAGGGGCTCTCCGGCGCCCCAAGTAAAGGACTGGATGTTGACCTGGGCAATGCCCAACAGGGCCAAGCCGCGCAGCGCATCGATGCGCTCGATGCGCCGCTCAAGTCCCAGGGTCTGCTGTTCCACGGGTCAACGCCTCCGCGACGGGCAGGCTGCCCCTGTCAGCCGTCGCTGCGCGCGGCAGTGGCCTGCAATCGTTCGAACTTGGCCAGCAGCTCCTGCCGGCTTTCGCGCCGAGCCGGATCGTGCGGGAGGCAGGCGACCGGACAAACCACCTGACATTGCGGCTCTGCAAAGTGGCCCACGCATTCGGTGCAGCGGCTCGGATCGATCACGTAGATGGTGGGGCCGGCTCGAATGGCGCGGTTGGGACACACCGGTTCGCAGACATCACAATTGATGCATTCGTCGGTGATGATCAGGGCCACGGCGCGGCCTCAGGGTCACGGTCCAAGCGCACCGTCAGTTGGTCGCGTTGGACGCTTTGAGCTGCGATATCTTCGCCTTCAACCAGTTTTCCACGGAGGGGAATACGAACTTGCTGACGTCGCCGCCGAGCAGTGCGATCTCGCGCACGATGCTGCCGGAAATGAACTGATACTGGTCCGACGGCGTGAGGAACATGGTCTCGACCTCCGGCAGCAGGTAGCGGTTCATGCCGGCCATCTGGAACTCGTATTCAAAGTCGGAGACGGCGCGCAAGCCGCGAACGATGACGCGGGCCTCCTGTTCGCGCGCAAAATCCTTGAGCAGCCCGTGGAAGCCGGCGACCTCGACGTTGGAGTAATGCCCGAGCACCTCGCGCGCGATCTGCAGGCGCTCGTCCAGCGAAAAAATGGGCTTCTTGGCGCTACTGTCGGCGATACCGACGACGAGCTTCGAAAAGAGCCCCGCTGCCCGGCGCACGATGTCTTCGTGCCCTCGGGTCAGCGGATCGAAGGTACCCGGATAAACGGCTATCACCATGGTCATTTCCTTGAACGGTCGAACATAGCGAAACCCATCGGCTGTCGCACTGGCGGCCAGGACCCTTGCCAGCCTGCTGGTTGCGGCGGCACCCGCCGACGCCGACTTCCGGGCCGGCAATTATTCAACACGAGCGCGCCCGCAGCAAATGGAAATAAACCACACCTGCCTGGCCGGTCCGTGCTAGTTCCAGGCCCTGCTGCGCCAACCGCGCCGCGTCCGGCGGTGCGGGGCTCTCGACGTAGATCAGCCCGCCCGGGGCCAGCAAGGGGCGTACCGCGTCCAGCGCGTGTGCCAGGACGTCGGAACCGAAGGGCGGATCGAGAAAAATCACGTCAAACGATGCCGGCGCCCAGCGGCCGACGACCGACTGCCAGTCGGCGTGTAGCACCTCGACGGCGCTGGCCGCGAGGCGCCGTTGCAGCCCGCGCAAGGCCTCGGCCGCGCGCGCGTTGCTCTCGACCAGCACCACCCGGGCCGCGCCGCGGGAGGCCATCTCCAAACCCAGGGCGCCGCTGCCGGCAAAGAGGTCGAGCGCGCGGCCGCCCATCAGCCCGCCCAGCAGGTGCTCGAGCCAGTTAAACACGGTTTCGCGGACCCGATCTGGCGTGGGCCGCAGGCCCGGCGCCAGGATTACAGCGATCGGCGTACGTCGATATTGGCCGCCGATGATGCGAACGCGGCCGGCTGGGCCGCCGGCGCGTGCGGGCCGGGCGCCTGGCGTAGCGGGGCGGGCGGTCTTTTTCATCGGGCCTCGGGTGGGCGCGGACGCGCGCCGATCCACTACACTGCGCGCCCGCAGACCGTTGCATCATTACAGAAATGGCAGCTTCCGAGAAAACGGGTTGGTTGGGCCGGCTTCGATCGGGTCTGGCGCGCACGCGCGCCCAGCTGCTCGGGGCGTTTTCGGGCGCGACGGTCGACGAGGGCCTGTTCGAGGAGCTCGAAGCCGCCCTGATATCGGCCGATGTTGGCATGCCCGCCACGCAAAATCTTCTGGGGCGCCTGCGCGAGCGCATCCGGCGCACGAACGTACGCGACCCGGCCGGTGTCCGGGCGGCCCTGCAAGACGAGATCGCGCAGCTGCTGGCACCCAACGAGAAGCACTGGGATGTCGCGGCTGCCAAGCCCTTCGTAGTGATGGTTGCCGGGGTCAACGGCTGCGGCAAGACGACGTCCATCGGCAAGCTGACGCACTGGCTCAGCGCCCAGGGCAAGACGATCCTGCTGGCTGCCGGCGATACCTTCCGGGCCGCGGCGCGCGAGCAGCTTGCCATATGGGGGCAACGCAACGGCGTGGAGGTGATCGCGCAGTCCGGCAATGACCCGGCAGCGGTGGTCTTCGATGCGGTGAGCGCAGCGCGGGCGCGCGGCCGCGACGTGCTGATCGCCGACACGGCCGGACGGCTGCCGACACAGACGCACCTGATGGAGGAGCTCAAGCGCATCAAGCGTGCCATCGGCAAGAATCTTGCGGGCGCGCCGCACGAGGTCGTGCTGGTGCTTGACGGCACCAACGGCCAAAATGCGCTGGCGCAGCTGCGGGCCTTCGATGCCGCGATCGGGGTCACCGGGGTGATCGTGACCAAGCTCGACGGCACCGCCAAAGGCGGCATCATCGTCGCCCTGGCCTGCGAGCGCACGGCGCCGCCGATCCCGATCCTGTTCGTCGGGGTCGGCGAGTCCCTGCAGGACCTGCAACCGTTCGTCGCGGCCGATTTTGCCCGGGCGCTTGTTGCGGAGGAGTGAAATATCGCGACGGACCGGGTCGTGTTCCCATAGAATCCGCCCTGCCGGTCATCATCGACACAGCTCGCGAGGCGACTCTTGCGGGTCGCTACGGAGCGTTTACCGGACGTGATGCTGCTTGCCGCAATCGATCTGGGTTCCAATAGCTTCCGGCTGGAAATTGGCCAGGCGATCGGCTCGCACATCGCCCGTAACGGCTACTGGAAGGAGACGGTTCGGCTGGCCGCCGGGATCGGTGCGGACAACCGCCTGAGCCGCAGGGCGATCGAGAACTCCTGCATCTGCCTGGCGCGAATGAACGAGCGCCTGCGTGGCATGGACCCGGCGCTGGTGCGCGCCGTGGGCACGCAAACGCTGCGCCAGGCGCTCAACGCCGAGCAGTTCCTGACCGAGGCGCAGCGGGTGCTCGGGTATCCGATCGAGATCATTTCCGGACGCGAAGAGGCGCGCCTGATCTTCGAGGGCTGCACCCACACCTTGCCGCCGAGCCGGCGTCGACGCCTGGTGGTCGACATCGGCGGCGCTTCCACCGAGGTCATCGTTGGCCGCGGGTTCACGCCGGCTCGTGCCGAGTCGTTCAAGATTGGCTGCGTCGGTACCACCCTGCGGTATTTTCCCGATGGCCGCATCGACCGTGCCTCGTTCCGGCGTGCGCAGGTGGCATGTGCGGCCGAACTCGAAGAGGCCCGGACCGCATTCCACAGCTACGGCTGGGACGAGGCCTACGGATCGAGCGGCACGATCGGCGCGGCGGCGTTGATCTTGCGCAGCCACGGCTGGGCCGACGGCACGGTGACGGCGTCCGGACTGGCCCGCTTGCGGCAGGCGCTGCTCGACTTCGGCGAGATTCGGCGGGTTGAGTTCGACTCGATCAAGTCCGAGCGTGCCGAGGTGCTGGTGGGCGGTATCGCAGCCTTGTCGGCGATCTTCGAGACCTTCGGCATCGACGAGCTGCGGCCGGCCAAGGGGGCGTTGCGCGCCGGCGTGCTCTACGACCTGCTCGGCCGGCGCGCACGCCACGACGTGCGCGATGCGACGGTGCTGCGCTGGCAGCAGCGCTACGGTGCCGACCGTTCGCTGGCCAACATGGTGGCCGCCACGGCGCACAAGTTCTACCACGCCCTGTTCCCCGACGCCCCCGAGGAAGCCGTGCGGACGCTGCGCTTCGCGAGCCAGCTGCATGAAATCGGCTACGCCGTCTCCCACAGCGATTACCACAAGCATTCGGCCTATCTCGTGCGCAACGGCGACCTGCCCGGGTTTTCCACCTCCGACCAGGAGCGCATCGCCGAGCTGGTTTTGGGCCAGCGCGGGAATCTGCGCAAGGTCCTCGACGTGCTTTGGGACCCGCTGCGCGCCGGCCGCCTGCTCGCGCTGCGCCTGGCGATCATCCTGCACCATGCCCGCCGCACGGTGCGCTTGCCGCACTGGACCTTGCGCGTGAATCGCTCGATTGAATTCGGGATCGAGCGCGCCTGGATCGCGCGCCGGCCCTTGACTCGACACCTGCTCGAGGAGGAGGCGCAGCAATGGGCGCGGGTCGGCATTTCCTTTTCGATACGCGATATCTAGCCCTTCGGCATTGCCGGGGCGCGCGGCGGGCAGTGCGCGGCTTACAGCAGGCCGGGATGGACCATCGCGACCAAGGTGGCCGCCGAGTCCCCGTCCTCCGTGCGCGAGCTCAGCCACCAGAGCGCGCCCTTCTTGATCGACCAGGGCTGCTCGATTCCCGACAGCAGCTTGCTGGCGATCAGTCCCAACGTGGGCTGATGACCGACCGCAACGATCGTGCTGCGCGCGTCTGGCCAGTCGACGGTGCGCAGAAATTCCTCGACGCTGGTTCCCGGCGCCAGCTGCGGCGCGATCTTGAACTTGCGTTCGTAGAGATCGATCAGCGCGCGGGCCGTCTGCTGCGTGCGCATCGCCGGACTGGCGACGATGCGTGCCGACCCTGGCAGGCGGTCGTTGAGCCACAGGGCCACGCGGCGCGCCTGCTTCTCTCCCTTGGCCGTGAGCTTGCGTCCCATGTCCGGCACGCCGTCCTCGGCCTCGGCATGACGCCAAAGCAGCAACTCCATTATGCAGCCTCCGATTGTTGCGCCAGCGAGCTCAGCAGGCTGCGCTGTGCGCTAAAGCCAGTCCCCGTGCTGCGTGGCCCCGCATAGCGGCCGCTCGGTCCAAGGATCCAAGCATCGGCCGTGTCGTGCAGGTAGGGCTTGAGGCCCTCGTCGATCACGCGGGCCCGTAGCACCGGGTCGAGCACCGGCCAGGCGATCTCGATGCGCCGCAGCAGGTTGCGCCCCATCCAGTCGGCGCTCGCCAGATATACCTGCGCGGTCCCGCCGGCGCCGAAATAATAGATACGGTGATGCTCGAGGAACCGACCGATCACCGAGCGCACGCGGATATTCTCGGAAAGGCCCGGCACGCCCGGGCGCAGCGAACAGGCGCCGCGCACGATGAGGTCGATGCTCACGCCGGCCTTGGAGGCCTCGTACAGGGCGTTGATCGTGGCCTCGTCGGAGAGCGCATTGACCTTGGCGATGATGCGGCCGGCGTTGCCGGCGCGCGCCAGGCGTCCCTCGTATGCGATGGCGGCGATGATGCGCTTTTGCAGGGTGAAGGGCGCCAACCACAGGTGCCGAAGCCGCTGCACCCGGGTCAGACTGGTCAGATGCATGAAGATCTTTTCCACGTCGGCGCAAATCGCGCGCTCGGCCGTGAGCATGCCAAAGTCCGTGTAGAGCTTGGTGGTCGTCGGGTGGTAGTTGCCCGTGCCCAGGTGCACGTAGGGTATGAGTCGAATGCGGCCGCGACGCTCTTCCCGGCGCACGATCTGCATCAGCTTGGCGTGGGTTTTCATGCCGACGAGGCCGTAGACCACCTGCGCGCCGACGGCTTCGAGCCGTTCGGCCAGGTTGATGTTCGCCTCCTCGTCGAAGCGGGCCTGCAATTCGACCACGACGGTCACCTCCTTGCCGCGACGGGCAGCATCTTCGAGCAGGTCGACCAGGACCGAACCGGTGCCGGTCCGGTACAAGGTCATGCGGATGGCAACGACCTGGGGATCGACGGTCGCCTGGCGCAGCATCTCGATCACGGGCTCAAAGCTTTCGAAAGGATGGTGCAGCAAGATGTCGCCGCGCCGGATCGCCTCAAAGATGTCCGCGCCCTGGGTAAGGCGCGCGGGCCAGGCCGGCAGCAGCGGCGGGAAGCGGTGTTCGGGCCGTAGCAGATGATCCACCAGCTGGTTCATCCGCACCAGGTTCACCGGTCCTTCCACGCGGTACACGGCCTCGTGCGGCAGGTGGAACTGGTCGCGCAGCAGCTCTTCGAGGTGCGGCGGGCAGGTCCGCAGCACCTCGAGCCGGACCGCGTTGCCAAAATGGCGCTGGGTCAATTCAAACTGCAAGGCCTCGCGCAGGTTCGAAACCTCGCGCTCATCGACCCACAGGTCCGAATCGCGGGTGACCCGGAACTGCGAGAAGCCGGCCAGGGTACGGCGCGGGAACAAGTCGGTAAGGTGCGCCCGGATCACCGACGAGAGCAAGACAAACGCCTGGCGCCCCGGGGCCAGCGCCTGGGGCAGGGCGATCACGCGCGGCAGCGCGCGCGGCACCTTGACGATGGCAATGGCCGAAGGCCGGCCGAAGGCGTCCTTGCCCTGCAGCTGGACGATGAAGTTCAGGGCCTTGTTCATCACCTGCGGGAAGGGGTGCGAGGGGTCCAGGCCGATGGGCGAGAGCAGCGGCAGGACCTCGCGGCGGTAGTAGTCGCGGACCCAGGCGCGCTGCTGCGGCGAGCGCTGCTTGTGATTGAGGATGACGACGTGCGAATGCGCCAGGGCGGGCATGACCTTCTGGTTGTAGAGCGCGTACTGCTGATCGACCAGCACGTGCGCGCGCTCCGAGATCTGGACGAAGGTCTCCCACTGCGGCGACGCCGCGCCCAGCTCGCTCGACTCGCGCAGCTTGTCCATTAGATCCGATACCCGGATCTCGAAGAACTCGTCCAGGTTGGCCGAGACGATGCACAAGAACCGCAGGCGCTCGCCCAGCGGAACGCCAGTGCGCTGCGCCAGGGTGAGAACTCGCTCATTGAAGGCAAGCTGCGAGAGCTCCCGGTTGAGGAAGCGCTGCGAATTGAGCCGAACTACGTTCGTGATCTTGACTCCTTGTCGCGAGGGACGTTCGGTCGCGAGCATCAGCGGATCATATTAACTGTCCATGACGGCTCACGCGGGGCCGTACAATCGCTGCCGCGGTGATTGACCCGGGCCCGCGCAATCCCTCGCGTGGCCGCTGATTTTACGGGCAGCCTTGATGCCTATCCTACTGCCCGCCTTGCGTTGCCAACCGTGAGAACAGAGCCGCATTTGTCCGATCCCAGCCAGCCTGCGCCTGTGCTCACCGTCGAGCGGGTCGAGAAGCGCTATGGCGAATTTCGCCCCGCCCTGGTGGGGGTGGATCTGGCCATCGGCCGCGGAGAGTTCCTGCTGATCCAAGGCCCGGCCGGCTCGGGCAAGAGCGTGCTGTTGCGGCTGCTGGCGGGGCTGGAGGCGCCGTCCAAAGGGACCATACGCATTGCCGGCGAGGACCTGGCGCGCATGCGGCCCCGCGCCTTGGCCCACCTGCGCCGGTCCCTGGGGATCTTGCCGCCGGGCGATTCCTTGCTCCATCGACGCAGCGTCGTCGAAAATGTCGCCCTTGCCGCCTGGGTTGCGGGTGCCGCCGTCGAAGAGGGCGTTCGGCGCGCGCGGGCGGCGCTCGATCTGGTGGGGCTCGATGTCGAACGCTATGGCAGCGCGCCCTGCGCTCAGCTCGCCAGCGGCCAGCGTCAGTGCGTGGCACTGGCCCGCGCACTGGTCAACCGGCCAGTCTTGCTGCTGCTCGACGACCTCGTTGCGCCGCTCGACGAGGCCAGCGCGGCGCGCGTGCTCCAGGTGCTCGACCACTTCTCGGAGGCAGGGGTGAGCGTGATCGCGGCCGTGCGCACGGACGCTACCGGCGTACCGACCGGGGCACCCTGGCCGGCACGGTCGCGCACCCTGCGGCTCCTGGACGGAAGGGTCGCCGGATGAACTACACCACCAGCCGCATCTCGGCCTTGCGCGAGGCCCTGCGCAAAACGCTGGGTCAGCCGGTCGCCTTTGTCCTCGTGGTCGGATCGACCGCTGGCGTGCTCGCGACGCTGGCGCTCGGCTCCCTGGCGCTGTGGCGCGCGCAGCCGATCGAGGCGCCCCAGTGGATGCGGCCGCAGGCGCTGGTCCTTGCGGCCGGGGCGGCGGGAGAGGTCGACCTGGCAGCGACGCAGGCGGCGCTGCGCAAGGTCGCGACGGTTGCCTCGGCGGACTTCGTCGGGCGCGACGCCGCGCTCGCGGAGCTTGCGCAACGCAAGACTCTGTCGGCCTTGGGCCTGGCCGATCTGCGGCCCAATCCCCTGCCCGACGCCTTCCTGGTTGGTTTTGCCGCCGGCGCCGCGCCCGCGGCGGTCGAGGTTGCGGTAGCCGAACTGCGAAAGGTCAAGAACGTGGACAGCGTCGAGTACCAACCGGACCTGTACCGAAGGATGTCGCTGTTATCGCAGCTGACGGAGCGGCTTGCCCTGCTGCTCGGGGCCTCGCTGGTGGCCTGCCTCGTGATCGGGGTCGCCCTGGCGGCGGCTTACTGGGTCCGCGTCGATCGGGACGAGGCACGGGTGCTGCACCTGCTGGGCGCCGAGCCCGCGGTGATGCGGCGCCCCTACGTCTATGCCGGTGCCTTGAGCCTGCTGACGGCTGCGGCACTGGCGTGGTGGGTGGTCGCGGCGGCAAGCGCATGGCTGGAGCCGGCGATCGCCGAACTGGCCCGCCAGTACTCGCTGCATTGGGCGCCTGACCCGCTGCCGCCGTGGGCCGGTGCCCTGTGCTGCCTGGGCTCGGCTCTGGTCGGCGCGGCGCTCGCGTCGGCCGCCGCGCGGCTCGCCGCTCGCTTCAGCTAGCGTTCACCAGCCCCAGCTCCTCGCGGAAGACCTCGATCGGCACGGGGCGTCCGAACAAATAGCCCTGGAACTTCGTGCAGCCGAGCTGGCCGAGCAGATCCCGCTGCTGTTCGGTCTCCACGCCCTCGGCCAGCACATCGAGCCGCAGGCTCTGGCCCATCTGGATGACCGTGCGGGCGATCGCCTCGCTTCGTTCATCGAAGCCCAGGTCGCGGACGAAGCTCTGGTCGATCTTCAGGATATTGATCGGCAAGCGTTGCAGGTAGGCAAGCGAGGAGTATCCGGTCCCGAAGTCATCCAATGCAAACGACACTCCCAGCTTGCGCAATTGCGACATCTTGGAGATGGCGTCCTCGACATTTCGCAGCAGCATGCCCTCGGTGATCTCGAGTTGCAGCCGGGCCGGATCGGCGCCAGTCCGGTCGATGATGTCGGCAACCTCGGAGACGAACCACTCGCGGCCAAATTGCTTGGGACTGATGTTGACTGCGAGATTGAGGTGTCGGGTCGCGTCGGCGCGCGACCAGGCACGAAGCTGGCGGCAGGCGGTTTCCAGAACCCAGTGGCCGATGGCGATGATCAGGTCGCTTTCCTCCGCCAGCGGTATGAAGTCGGCGGGGGGTACCATGCCGCGCTCGGGATCGTGCCAGCGCAGCAGCGCCTCGGCCCCCAGCACGTCGCCGTGTTGGTTGACCTGTTGCTGAAAGTGCAGCTGGAACTGGCCCAGCTCCAGGCCCTGCTGCAAGCGACCTTCGAGCCGGGCCCGGTTCTCGATCGTGGTTTGCATGATCGGATCGAAGAAGCGCACGGAGTTGCGGCCGGCTTTCTTCGCTTCGTACATGGCCATGTCAGATCGCTTGAGCAGCTCGTGCACATCGGCCGCCGGGCCGCCGCGCCAGAGCACCACGCCGATGCTGACCGAGCACGTATATTCCTTGCGGCGCAAGCGGTACGGCTGCGCGAGCGCCTCCAGCAGCTTGTCCCCGATCCCCTTGGCCAGCACGGCGGCTCGCTCCCGCGGTTCTTCGAGGTTCTCCAGCAGCACGACGAATTCGTCGCCGCCGAAGCGCGAGACCGTATCCTCGTCGCGCACGCTCGTGCGCAGGCGCCGGGCTGCTTCCTGCAGCAGCTTGTCGCCCTCGACGTGGCCCAGGGTGTCGTTGATCGTCTTGAAGCGGTCCAGGTCCAGGAACAGGACCGCGCCGTATGCGCCCGAGCGGGCGCTCGAGAGCAGCGCCTGCTTGAGGCGATCCATCATGAGCTGGCGATTGGGCAGCTCGGTCAGCGAATCGTAGTAGGCCAGGCGCGAGATCGCCGCTGCCGCCTCCTTGCGCTCGGAAATGTCGGTGAAGCTCCCCACGTAGTGGCTGACCTCGCCGTCCGAGCCGTACACGGTGGAAATGCCCAGCCACTTGGGATAGATCTCGCCGCTCTTGCGCTTGTCCCACACCTCGCCCTGCCAGCGGCCGGTCGCGATGATCTGCCCCCACATGTGCGCGTAGAAGGGCGCCGCGTGCCGGCCGGACTTGAAGATCCGCGGGTTCTTGCCCAGCACCTCCTCCTGCGCGTAGCCGGTCGTCTTGGTGAAGGCCTCGTTGACCCGCAGGATGTTGGCCTGCGCATCGGTCACGATCATCGCTTCCCGGGATTCAAAGGCGATAGCGGCGATGCGCAGTTCCGCGTCCGCCTCGCGCTTGTGCGCTTCCAGCTCCAGGCGGACCAGCGCGTACTCGATGTCCAGCGCCATCTCGCGCAGCAGGTCGACCGTCTTTCCGGTGAAGGTATGCGCGACGGCGTCGTAGAAACTCAGTAGGGCATACGGCTTGCCGTTATGGCGGATCGGCACGGCAGCGCTGGACCCCCAGGTCCACAGGGGGTTGGTTTTGCGCCAGTGGGCCAGGCTAGCGTTGGTTCCCCAGTCATTGACATATTTGGGTTCGCCCTCCCGATACGCCGTTCCGGCGGGCCCTTTGCCCTCCGGCACGTCGGCGTGGGTGGAAACGACGACGTCCCCCAGGAGCTCCTTGCGCTCGCCATAGCTGGCGACCGGCTGGATCCGTCCTGTCGATGCCTCCTCCTTGCCGATCCAGGCCAGCTTCATGCCGCCGAACTCGACCGCAATCCGGCAGATGTTGTCAAAGAGCGTGGCCTCGTCCTGGCTGCGAACGATCAGCTGATTGGTCTCCGACAAGGTCGAATAGATGCGGTTGAGAAACCGGATCTCCTGTTCGCGCTCCTCGCGCTCGGTGATATCCCGCGCGGCGGCAAAAAAGACCCCTTCCTTGGGCCGGATCACCCACTCGATCGACCGGTACGAGCCGTCCTTGTGCTGGACGCGGTTGGTGAAGCCCGTTACCGCCTGCTGGTCCGAAAGACAGGCGAGGATCGCGCGGGTTTCGTCTTGGTCCTCCCGGTGAACGAATTCCAGGATGGACTTGCCCTCGAGCTCGGCCTCGTCGTACCCGAACACGTCGTGCCAGCGCGGATTCACCCGGCGCAGGCGCCCCGCGATGTCGCCGATGCAGAAGAGGTCCAGCGCACTATTAAAGTAGCTGTCGAGCTGCTCGGTCGCGTGGCGCAGGCGCTTGAGTGCCTCCTGGCGCTCCAGGTTCAGGTGCACGAGGAACGCCGCTGCCAGCGCGGCGAGCAGGTACAGGCCGACCAGACCCGCCCCGAAGCGCCGCTCGCCCGCCAGGGTCGGGCCCAGGTCAAAGCGCAGGTGCAGGACGGCCTTTCCGGTGTAGGAGTACTCCAGCGGCGCCGACAGCTGCAGGCTGTCCGTTGCGGGCGTTGCCCGGCGGAACTCGGCGATGGTCTCCCCGCTTTGCGCAACCAGGCTCAGCTCCACGACCTGGGCGCCCGATTCTCCCCACGCCGAAACCAGATCCCCGGCGGCGCGGTATTGCGACCGCTCCAGGTCGCCCAGGACCGCCAGGCGCAGCAGGTGCAACTCCTGCTCGGCGGTGGTTCGCGCGACCGCCTCGGCCGCGGCATTTTGCTGGCGTACGAACGCGACGATCAGCACGCCGAAGGCCAGCGTCGCCACCACGTACGCGACCCAGATCCGGGCCGGGGAGGAGAAAAGACGCCGCTGCACGACTTACCTCTTTTCCCTTGCCAGCGTCCAAAGTATCTTGCGAATGCCGTCATAGTCGGCGTCGCTCGCCGGGACCAGGCCGGTCATCTCGGTGCTGATGGCGTGCATGACGCGTTGCCCCTCGGGCGTCGAGCGCAGCTGCAACAAGGCCCGCCGTAAACGCCGCACGTCTTGCGACGGAAGATCGGAGCGGGCTACGAACAGGTGTTCGCTCACGCGCGGCAGCTCCGCGATCTTGCGCAAGCCGCGGCCGGCCATTTCATCGTAGATGTCGGCCCGCACCACGCCGGCGTCGAAGTCGCCGCTGAGCACGCCGAGCACGACGTTATCGTGCGACTGCACGTGCGATACGCGGGCGAGGTCTTGGAGCCGGATGCCGGCTTCGAACAGCGCGAACCGCGGCATGATCGAGCCCATGGTCGACTCCGGGTCGCCGAAGGCGAAGCGCTTGCCTTTGAGGTCGGCCAGGCTTTGCATGCTGCTGTCCTGGCGCACGAACACGACCCCGTTCAGGTAGGGCGTGCCCTTGGTCTCGACGCGCGCGAGTATCGGTTTGGGACCATAGCGCTCGACCACGGTCACATAGGGGGCCGGCCCGATGTAGGCGAAGTCCACGGCATCCTGGCCGACGAAACTGATATGTTCCTCGTAGTTGCTCCCGACCCGGACCTGGACCGGCCGACGCAGCTGCCGGCCGAGGTACTCGGCAAGGGGAGCAAAGCGCTTGCGGACCTCCTGGGCCGAGAGGTAGGGATGGACCGCCAGGACATAGGGCGCGGGCTGGACCGCCGTGGCGCGCGGTCCGGGCACCAGCAAGGCCGCGGCGAGCGCCACGGTGAGCCAGCGGGCGATCGCCGGCCATGCGCCGATCGTCGTGGCTGACCAGCCGATGGCGCCGACTAGGGCGAGCGGGTATTTTGCCGATCGCCGCGACCATTCACGGTCGCGTGCTGTGCCTTGCGGGACAGTGCAATTTTTCAACGGGTTACGCGTCTTATAGGTATAGGGCTGGCCGCTGGCCAGGCTCACGTTGGCAAGCAGTGCCCTGGATCGTATTTCGCCGGCTGCAGGGGTGATTGTCTTTGGGAACTTTGATTTCCGGTGCAGTTCAAAGTAGCACTCGGAGTGCGCGAGTGCTAAAATTCAAAAGGTAGGTTTCCGTGCGGACTTTGAGAATCTGGGTTCGGAGGTGAGTGCGTATGGGTGCAAGCGATCTGACGCTGTTACCGGCGGCCGGCGCCAAGTCCGCCTTGGCGCTGTTGCCCGGCAGCCTGGGCAACTTCGACGCGTACGTGGCGGCGGTAAATCGAATTCCGATGTTGCTTCCCGAGGAGGAAGACCGCCTGGCTCGGCAGTATCGCGACCGCGGCGACCTCGAGTCGGCGGGAAAGCTCGTGCTCTCGCACCTGCGGCTGGTCGTGTCGGTAGCGCGCAAGTATCTGGGCTACGGCCTGCCGCACGCCGATCTGGTCCAGGAAGGAAATATCGGTCTGATGAAGGCCGTGAAGCGTTTTGACCCGGACCGGGGCGTGCGCCTCGTGTCCTTTGCGCTGCACTGGATCAAGGCCGAGATCCACGAATACGTGCTGCGAAACTGGCGGCTGGTCAAGGTGGCCACGACGAAGTCGCAGCGCAAGCTGTTCTTCAACCTGCGTAGCCTGAAGAAGAACCACGGCACGATGAGCCGCGACGAGATCGAGGGCGTCGCCCGCGAACTCAACGTCAAGCCGGAAGACGTCTCCGAGATGGAGACACGGCTGGCCGGCGGCGATGTCGCCCTGGAGGGCCGCGCCGAGGACGAAGGCGAGTCCTTCTATGCGCCGATCGCCTTCCTGGAGGACCCGGGCGCCGAACCGACCGAGATCCTGGAGCGCCGCGGCGCCGAGGCGATGCAGGGCGAAGGCATGCGCCGGGCCCTCGAGGCCCTGGACGCCCGCAGCCGCCGCATCGTGCAGGCTCGTTGGCTCGACGAGAACGCCGACGGCAGTGTCGGCAGCGCAACCCTGCACGACCTGGCAAAAGAATTTGGGGTTTCTGCGGAACGAATTCGGCAGATCGAAGCCAAAGCCTTACGAAAGATGCGCGACGAATTGCAGGAGTCTGTCTGATAGGTTTTTGCGGCTTTGTGCGTTGCTGCTTATCGATTTTCCGTAGTTTCCGCCTCTCCTCCTCCCCCTCTCCTCCGAGGAGGCGGAATTTTCCGCCCCGCCGAACTGCGCGGGGCGTTTCTTTTTCCACGGCATTTTGGGCGCACTGGGGGCGCGGCACGCGCATGGAGGACCGGAAAAGTCCTTTTCCCCTACAATGTTTTTGCCGAAATACTGACACTGCAAATTGCAAATGCTCTTTAGCAAATGTCAATATCGCGAAAGGCAGTGCTTTTTGACAGATACGAGCAACGCTAAAATTCAATTACTTTGCTTGCGCTTATGCGGCAATGGTCCTGCTCCTCAAAGCCTAATGTTGCTTCCGTCAGCGTATCGTTCGTGAATCTGCCCACGGTCGCGGCAACGATCAAGGATGGCGCTGCAGTGCGCCCGGTTGGTCAACCGGGCCACGGAACAGCACGTTGTTTGGAATATCGGCCCGCGGGCCGCGCGCGCAGGAGGTAGCCATGAACGCGCCAAATGATCTGGTCTCCGCATTCAAGTCAGACTTCGTCCGAGCCCTGGACGAGGAAATGGGGCTGGAGGAGTTCCTCCAGTACTGCAAGACTGACAAGATGGCGTACGCCTCGGCGCACGAGTGCGTCCTCGAAGCGATCGGCAAGCCCACGCTGATCAACACCACGGATGACCCGCGGGCCTCGCGCATCTTCCAGAATCGGGCAATCCAGACATGGGAGACGTTCTCCGAATTCCATGGCATGGAAGAAACCCTCATGCAGCTGTACGCGTACTTCTTGCACGCGGCGCAGGGGCTCGAGGAGCGCAAACAGGTGCTGTATCTGCTCGGTCCCGTCGGTGGCGGCAAGTCCTCCCTGGCCGAGAAGATCAAGAAGCTCGCCGAGGTGTACCCCATCTACGCCCTGAAGGATCCCAAGAGCGGGCGAGTCTCGCCGCTGCTCGAGCACCCGTTGTGCCTGTTCGAGCGCGAAAAGTTCGGCACGATGATGGAGGACCGGTACGGCATCCCGCGGCGCGCGCTGACGGGGATCGCCAGTCCCTGGGCGCTCAAGCGCCTGCGCGAGTTCTCCGGCGACATCTCGCAGTTCCACGTCGTGCGCGTCATCCCCTCGGTGCTCAACCAGGTGGGGATCGTCAAGACGGAGCCGGGCGACGAGAACACCCAGGACATCTCCACCCTGGTGGGCAAGATCGACCTGCGCATGCTCGAGCGCTTTGCGCAGGATGACCCTGACGCCTACAGCTATTCCGGCGCCCTGTGCCTGGGTTCGGCCCGCGGGGTGGAATTCGTCGAGATGTTCAAGGCGCCGCTCAAGGTGCTCAATCCGATCCTGACGGCGACGCAGGAAGGCAACTTCAAGGGTACCGAGGCGCTGCCCGCCATGCCATTTAATGGCTTCATCATGGCGCACAGCAATGAGGCCGAATGGCTGAAGTTCCGCAACAACAAGGACAACGAGGCGTTCATCGACCGCGTCTACCTCGTCAAGGTGCCGTATTGCCTGCGCACCGACGAGGAGATCCGCATCTACGACAAGATGCTCAAGGCCTCGACGCTGGCAAACGCGCCGTGCGCGCCGCAGACCCTGCGCACGCTTGCCGAATTCACGGTGCTCTCGCGCCTGGTCGTGCCGGAGAACTCCTCGGTGTTCTCCAAGCTGCGCGCCTACAACGGCGAGAATCTCAAGGA
>Ga0209415_10006954_pt1 | contig 19930 bp, 18 predicted proteins | sample PeaSoiSIISIP2007_FD_187696 | JGI IMG/M metagenome (GOLD analysis project Ga0209415, IMG submission 187696) | Peat soil microbial communities from Weissenstadt, Germany - SII-SIP-2007 (SPAdes) (version 2) | ecosystem: Environmental > Terrestrial > Soil > Wetlands > Peat | place: Germany... | reverse complement strand
TCGGAACTTGCGATGGCACCAACGGCCGTGATGGTCGGGGTTGCGGCTTCAGCGGTTCCGCTGCTGAGGACCGGCAGGACCGCCAGCATTCCTGCTCCCAGGGCGACCGACGAGGAAAGTGCGATCGCTCTCCTCAGGGAGATCCGCCTCGATCCCGAGTGACGGTCAGCTGAATGCACGGAGCGAGCAGGGAATAGGCGCACGGAGTTACTCCTCACAGGAACAGATTGAGCGGTTGAGTGCCAACGACCGGGACGACCGTACCGCCCCCTCGGGGGCAATACAACGACCAACCGGTCATTCCCCCGACGAGTTCCGCCAAACCCGAGATGTCTGCAATTGCGTGTCCCATTAGGAGCAGTGAACGGGACCGGGCTTGACAGACTAGGGGCCGATGGCCGACGACACGAACGATCCTGGCAGCACACCCGCGCTGAGCGTCGTGGTATTTGGCTACCGCAACGAAGCGACAATTCTTCGCGCCGTGCGCTCTCTGCTGGACCAGGAGAGCGACGACCACGTCGAGGTCATCGTGGCGACGTCGGGCGGGGATCGGTCCGCGGCGCTCGTCCGTGACGCCTTCCCGGACATGAAGGTGGCCGAATCCCCGACGAGGCTCTTGCCGGGAGGAGTCCGCAATCTCGGTGCCGCCCTGGCGACGGGCGAGATCGTGACATTTCTCGAGGCCGACTGCGTGGCACGCCCCGGGTGGGTGCGAAACCGCATCGCTCTACATGGAGCAGGCCACGATGCGGTGGCCTCGGCATTGTCGAACATGGCGTCAGACGGTGTCGTGGCAAAGGCCGCGCTGTACCTCGTCCACGGGGGACGTCTGGCCGGCCACCCAGCCGGACCCGCCCACGACTACCAGGCCTACGGCCTGTCCTTCACCCGGGACCTGTTCGACCGGGCCGGCCCGTTCGACGAGATGCTGCGGTCCTACGAGGACACGGTCATGGCCGATCGCCTCGAGTCCCTGGGTGTCGTGCCGTGGTTCGACCCCTCGGTCTGCATCGAGCACGACGGTCCCGCAACCCTGGTCGAGATGCTGCGCGATCAGTACGTCCGGGCGCAGCGTGACTCGTGGGTCGAGCTCCTGCGGCTTCCGGCCGGGAGGCATCGGCACCGCTGGGAGCTGACCCCCGGTATCGGAGCTGCCCTCGTGGTGCTGCGAGGGTTCTACCGATTCGTCCGACGGATGCGTTTCACGGTCGACGCTGTGCGCCAAGGCCACACCGGCCCTTCGCACGAGCTCACGAGACTCCTCTTCCCCATGGCCCTCGGTCAGATGTCCTATCAACTCGGGTGGATCGCCGACCAGCTCAAGAACACGCGACGCGGTGAGAGAATCACGATTCGTGAACAGCTTCCGAACCCGTCGGGAGTTCGCCGTTGGGTGACCACGGACGGCGAAAGGGTCGTCGCCCTCACCTTCGACGGCGTCCCCCCTGGCCCCGAGGCGACCGAGATCTTGAAGGTGCTCGAGGCGGCCGGGGTCCCGGCGGCGTTCTTCGTGACCGGATCGGACGCCGAGGAACGGCCGGAGGAGGTGCGCGCCGTCGCGTCGTCGGGCCACGTCGTGGGGAGCTCGGGTTGGTCCGGGACACCATTCCCGGCTCTTTCGGCGCACGAGCTGGAGGACGAGCTGGCGAGGTCCAACTCCCTGGTGGAGGAGCTGACAGGCCGACCCGTCTGCCACGTTCGCCCCCCCGAGGGGGTCTACGACGGGCCCACCGTTTCGGGTCTCGATGCCGCCGGCTTCGTGACGTGGCTCTGGACCACCCACCCCAGGCCTGTCCCGGGGGGGTCGAGCGCCGATCAGGTTGCAGGGCAGGTCATGGACGATCTGACACCGGGATCGGTGATCGCTCTCGGTGCCCGGGCCCGAGGCGGCGGGACCGTGGCCGCGTTGCCGGCCATCATCGGACGGGCCCGGAAACGGGGATACAGGTTCGTGGCCCTGGACTACAGCCCTGCGGCGGCCACGACCGCGGATGACCAGGCAAGTGGAGGCGGGTGACCGCAGTCGCTCGGCATGGGAGGATCGAGACCTGTGACACCCGCCTCCCCGACCGACTCCGAGATCGAGTGGCAGCTCGACGCCCTGGACCTCCGTCCGGTCGAGCGCTGGCTGGCGGGACTCCCGGGGTTGCCGTCTCACGTCAGCTTCGCCGACGGCACGCCGGACCCCTTCGGATCAACGGTGACAGCGCTGGCGCGGCCGGCCGAGCGTCTGGTCGACACCTATCTGGACACCGCTGACTGGCGGATGGGGAGATCAGGCTTCGTCGTGCGGGTCCGCCGCCGCGCCGGGCGCGACGAGGTCACCCTCAAGGATGTAGTGAAGGCGAAAGCGGGCCTGCGCCGGCGGCTCGAGGTGACAGAACCGCTCCCCGCCGACGGCATCGGTGCCCTCGGGCCGCAGGGCCCGGTGGGGTGGCGTGTACGCGCCCTCGTCGGCAAACGAACGCTGCAACCGGTGCTCGAAGTGCGCACCCGCCGACGCCCCTACGACCTGTGCGTAGGTGACGAACGGGTAGCCGAGGTGGCCCTCGACGACACCACCATCGTGGTGGGAACCGATCATCAACCGGTGCGCCTGCAGCGCGTCGAGGTCGAGGTCACCGCACCGTGGGTCAAGCGCTTGTCCCCGCTGGTCGACACGTTGCGACGCGAATGTGGCCTGCAGCCGGCCGCGCTCTCGAAGTTCGAGGCCGGCTTGCTGGCGGCCGGCCTGCGCGTGCCGCCCGCTCCCGATCTGGGTCCGGTGACCTTCGACGTGAACCCGTCGGTGGGCGAGGTGGCGTTCGCCGTGCTGCGCAAGAGCTTCAACGCCTTGCTCGCACACGAGACCGGTACCCGACTCGGTGAGGACCCCGAGGAGCTGCACGACATGCGGGTTGCCACCCGCAGGACGCGGGCCGCGCTGGCGCTGTTCCAGGACGTCCTGCCGGTCCGAGCCCGCCATGTCCGGACCGAGCTCGGATGGCTCGCGGCGGCGTTGGGTGCGGTGCGGGACCTCGATGTCCAACTCGAGCGCATGGAGGGATGGGTCCGGGACTTCCCCGAAGAGGACCGAGCCGCGCTTTCGGATCTGGCCACCTTGCTCGGCCGACAGCGTGAAGAAGCGCGGCGAGCCCTGCTCACCTGCCTGGACTCGGCCCGATACGAGCGGATGGTGGCCGGCTTCGTCACCATGCTCCGCCAGGGCCCGTCGCGACGCTCTCCCGCAGCGCGCGCACCGGCCGGGTCCGTCGTCCCGGAGCTGATCGCGGCGCGGCACCGGTCGGCCAACAAGGCAGCGCGTCGGGCACAACGAAGCGGTAATGCCGACGACTTTCACCTGACACGGATCCGAACGAAACGGCTCCGCTACGCACTCGAGTTCGTCTCGGAGATCTACGACAAGCGGACGGCGAAGTACCTCCGCCACGTCGTGAAGCTCCAGGACGCCCTCGGTCTGATGCAGGACGCCCGGGTGGCGGCGGGCAGACTGCACGAGCTCGCCACCGCCGAGGGCTCGACGTTGTCACCCACCACGGTGTTCGTCATGGGTGGTGTCACCGAGCGCTACCGACACGAATCGGAGCGCCTGGCGCGCAAGGTGCCCGGACTGCTGCACGAACTGCGCGGTCCGGAGTGGCGGAGGCTGACGACACTGATGGAGCGCCGTCGTCTGGAGCTCGCCGCCCAATACCGGTGGCCGGGACCGGTGAGTACCCAAACGGTCGTGAGGACCCCGGTCCCCGCCGACCCGTCTGCGGGTCTCCCGGCGGTGCCCACACCGACTCCTGCGCCGGGCATGGCGACACCCGACCCCACGGCGACCCATCCCGCGGCGGGCCGACCGGCACCGGCTCGCGTTCTCCCCACGTCGTGGTCGGCCGAGTCGACCTCAGGACCCGAAGACACGGGTGGTCCCGGTCCGCAGCACCCGGCCCTGCGTCCTTCGAACAACGGAGAGGGCCCGCACTCCGGCGGTCTCTAGCCCCGGAGCCGGCGGGCGATGGGCGGCGACCGGGCACGGGAGAAGGCACTCTCACCCTGAGGGGGGAAAGAAATGAGAGCGCCGCCGCGGGTGCCCTTTCCCGGTCGCCGCCCATCGCCCGCCGGGACTGCTCTACCGAAACCGACGGTACGCGCCTCCGGTGAACAGGACGCGACGAATACGGGGCGTGCCGACGAACTCTCGATGACCGTTGAGCGACAGCAACCTGTTCGCGCTCCATCGCGCGCGCCACGTTTTCGCTTCGCGTTCACATGTCCGTGACGGTGCGGAAACGCTGCCCCCGTACCCTGCAAGAAGCGTCGGCCCCGACCGCTCCGACGCAATGCGACAGGAGGAGAACATGCGCGCAGGGTTGCGGAACCTGATCGAAAAGGCCCGCCGGCTGACGGGAACAGGTGCGGTGCGCAACGCGTACCAAGAGGTCGAGGACGCTTCGCGCACGGTGACCGAACTCGACCGCCGGCTCCGCAGCGTGTGCGACCCCACCCCGCGCCGAGCCGCATAGGCCCGGGGCGACCCCGGAGGACCGACTGACCGAGCCGGTAGGCTCGGGCCGTGACCGACGGATTTCACCCCCCGGTCGAGGAGTACCTCGAAACGATCCAGTCCCTGACCGAAGAGGGCACGACCGTGATCCAGGCACGGATCGCACAACGCCTGGGCCGTTCGGCGCCCTCGGTATCGGAGATGCTCGACCGGCTGACCGCGGACGGCTACATCCACCGTTCGGGCCGGACGATCGCTCTCACCGAACAGGGCCGGGTTCTGGCCGACAGCGTGATCCGGAAACACCGCCTGGCCGAGCGCCTGCTCGTCGACGTCATCGGGCTCCCGTGGCACAAGGCGCACCTCGAGGCCGGGCGATGGGAGCACGTGATCTCCGACGAGGTCGAACAGCGACTGGTGGAGCTCCTCGGCAATCCCACCACCTGTCCTCACGGCAATCCCATTCCCGGGGCGCCTCACGACGGCGCCGGCGTCGTGAGCCAGCTCAGCCTGGCCGACGTCGAGCCGGGTGAGATGGTTCGGCTCGAGCGGATCACAGAAGAAGTGGAGCTCGACATGGCCTCGCTCGAGTACCTCGACGAGCACGGGCTGATCCCGGGGCGCTCGGCGCTGGTCCGGGAAAGGGCGGAAGACGGGACCCTCACCCTCGAGGTGGACGGTTCGACCTTTCAACTCGTGCCCGCCATCTGCCAGCAGATGTTCGTCGCCGCCGTCTGACCACCTGCCCCTGAGCCGCCCGGCGGACGACGGGTATGGTCGCAGCCGTGGACCGCAACCCACCGTCACCCTCCCCGCGGCCCCGAAACCCCTCGGTATGGCCCGACGGGCTGCTCGAGGTGTTCGAGCGATCCTTGACCGTCGAGTACGCCAGCCTCACCCGAACGGGCCTTCCCATCACCGTCCCCACCACGCCCTACCTCGGTGACAATTTCGAGACCATCGACGTGTCGACGGGGCTGACCTATCCGACCAAAGCCGAGCGGGCGCGGCGCGACCCGCGCGTCTGCCTGTTGTTCGCCGACCCCCTCGGGTCGGGACTCGACGAGCCACCGGTCGTACTCGTCCAGGGTCTCGCCACGGTGCGCGACTCGGATCTCCAAGCCAACACCGATCGCTACGTCCGGCTCAGCATGCAGAAATTGCCCGAAGCCACCAAGGGCCAGCCGCGGTTCGTGCTGCGCCGACTGGGCTGGTACTACGCCCGGATCTGGATCGAGGTCACACCGCTGCACATGCGATGGTGGCCGGGTCGAAACCTCGAGGAGCCGCCCCGCACGTTGAACGCGGCCGAGGGTACGGCTGCACCGCTGTCGGACCCCGCCCCAAGCGGCAAGCAACCGGGCCCGTGGCTCGCGCCTCCCTCGTCATGGCGCGACGCAGCCCGAGAAGCCGACCGACTGTCTACCCACGATCTCACCACCGTCGACGCCAACGGGTTTCCCTTGTGTCTTCCGGTGCTCCGGACCGAAGTCGTCGACGACGGATTCGGGCTGCGACTCGGACCCGGCGCACCGCCGGTGCAGGCCGGTCCGGCGTGCCTCACGATCCATGCCCACCCCCAGAGATTCACGGGTCAGGAGAACAGGACGATCATCGGGACGCTGCAGCCATCGCCGGACCGGGGCGGACCCTTCCATTTCCGCGCCGAGCGCGCCCTGGCGGACTGGAGCCTGGCCGGCAGTCGCACCCGCATGGGGTTGTCGTTCCTGGGGAAGGGTCGTCGCCTCTCACCCCGACTCGCCTCCGAGGCACAGCGCCGCTTCCAGGCCGTGCCGATCGTTCGCCTCCCTGACAAATCCTGATCAGCCGGTCGGGACCATCTCGATCGACTCGTAGGCACGCAGTCGCTCGAACAGCTCACGCAACTCGGAGCGCCGGGACCGGTCGTTGGCCAGGTTGACGAGCTCGTGCGGGTCGGAGTCGTGGTCGTACCACTCGTGGTCCTGGTCGTCGAAGTCGCTGTCCACGTCGAAGAGCTTGCGACCCGGGTCCCTGCCCCACAGACCGGTCGACGGCTTGCCCCCGCCCACGCCGTAGTAGCGGGCGTACTTCGTCCGTCCGTCGAAGAAACCCCGCAGCGCGTACCGCACCTGGTTGAGGTTCTGGGTCTGGGCGGAATCCTGGGCGAAGAGCACGTGGTCGCGCACCGACGTGGCGGGCGAACCGAGCACCGGCGAAAAGTCGACACCCTGCAGTCCCCGGCCCTGGCCCGCCGCGCCGGCGGACCCCGGATCAAGACCGGCCAGGGCACAGATCGTGGCGGCCAGGTCGACATGAGTAGCGAGCGCGTCGGTGGTCATGCCCGGAGTCGTCACACCGGGGACGCGCATGTACAGCGGCACCCGCATGATCTCGTCGTAGACGAAGGGTCCCTTGGAGCGAAGCCCGTGCGACCCGCACATGTCGCCGTGGTCCGACGTGAAGATCACCACGGTGTCATCCCACTCACCGGTGTCCTGCAGAGCGGCGAGCACCGTCCCCAAACTCTCGTCCGCGAGGCGCTGGAGCTCCACGTAGTAGTCGAGGTGGCGCAGCCAGGCCTTGGTGTCAGCGGGGTCGATGTACCCCCACAACCCGTGCTGCTGGTCCCATCGCCACTGACGATGGGCCTCGGGCTTGGTGTGAAGGTCGTCGTGGAAATTGGCGGGGAGCCTCTCGACCACCTCGTCGTAGTCGCGGCGGTAGATGGGGAGCGGATCGTCGTCCTTCCACGCGGCGGCCTCGAGCACCTGGCGCACCGAGGCCACATCCTCGGGGTGGCGTTCCTCGTACCCGGGCTGGTCGATGGGGAACCACATGACGTCGTGGGGGTTCACGAGGGCGACGGTCAAGAACCACGGCGCAACCGCCGCCCCCGGACCGGACCGGGCGTTGGTCCTGAGCCAGTGCGCTGCATTCGACGCGATGATCGGATCGAAATGGACGCCGGTGCCGGCCCACCCCATGAAGTGCCGGTCGTTGCCATCCCAGTCCGCGTACCCGTAGGCCTCCATGTCCGGGTGCTCCGACTGCGACAGGTGCCATTTCCCTATGTACGAGGACCGGTACCCGACGGATCCGAGCATCGAGCCCAATGTCGCCATGGACGGGTCGAGCTCTTTGTGCTCGGGCATGATCACGTTGTCGATCACGCCGTGGCCAGGTAGATACCGACCCGTGATGAGGCTGGCCCGGCTGGGCGAACACGGTGAGGAGTGGGTGAAGTACCGGGTGAATTCGATCCCTTCGGCCATCAAACGCTCGCGCCAGGGCAGGTGCACCGAGTTGGGCAACCAGGCTCGCTGACGTTCCTGATCGGAAACCACGAGGAGGATGTTCGGGCGACGACGGGCGACCCCGGTGGGATCCGTCGTCTGCGTCTCGGGCACGGAGGCACCTTAGGCTGGGCGCCACCCCGATCGGCAAGGAGGTGACGTGGGGCGCCCGACCCGACACCGCTCCGGCCACGATTCCGGCGACACCTCCGCGCCGGCCCCGGGTCACGACCACGACGATCAAAGCGACGGCGATCGCGACCACGACGGCCACGAACCGGGCGCCCGGCACGACGCGCACCGGCATCGTCGGGGGCCGTGGGGACTTCTGGTCTCGTTGGTCGTGCCCCACGATCACGGCGCCCATAGCGGCGAGCGCGTGCTCGAGACCACTACCGACGGCATCCGTGCGGTGGGCCTTTCGCTGGCGGTGCTGGGCGCGACGGCCGGGGTGGAACTGGGGGTCGCGCTCCTGAGTCACTCGGTCGCACTGCTCGCCGACACGATCCACAACTTCGCCGACGCGCTCACGGCGGTGCCCCTGGCTCTCGCCTTCAAGGTGGGGCGACGGGCACCGAACCGGCGTTACACCTACGGATTCGGCCGGGCCGAGGACCTGGCCGGCATCGCCATCGTGGCCATGATCGCGGCCTCCACCGTCGTGGCCGCCTACGAAGCGATCAACCGCCTCATGCACCCTCATCCCATCACCGGCGCGGGTTGGGTGATGGGCGCGGGAGCAGTCGGGTTCGTGGGGAACGAGGTCGTGGCCATCTACAGGGTGCGCGTCGGCCGACGCATCGGCTCCGCGGCGTTGGTGGCAGACGGGATGCACGCCCGCTCCGACGGCTTCACGTCGCTGGCCGTGGTGGTGGGTGCGGTGGCGGTCGTGGCCGGTGCAGCGCGGGCGGACCCGATCGTCGGGCTCGTGATCACCGCAGCTGTCGCCGTCGTGCTGCTGGGCGCGACACGAACCATCTACCGACGCCTCATGGACAGTGTCGACCCCGCTCTCGTCGACCAGGTCGAGCGGGTGCTGCGCGACGTGCCCGGGGTGCTGGGCGTCGATGGCGTTCGCATCCGCTGGGTCGGCCACGAGCTGCGGGCCGAGATCCAGATCTCGTCCGATCCCAGCTTGAGCCTGGTCGAGGCGCACGCCATCGCCGAAGATGCCCATCACCGTCTGCTGCACGAGGTGTCGCGTCTCGCCGAGGCGGTGATCCACACGAGCCCCGCTGGTCTTCCCGGGGATGACGAGACGAACTACCACGAAGCAATCGCCCACCATTTCGCCTCCGACGCCCGAGGGCCCAACCCCTGATCCGAAGGTCGCCTGGCTACACTCGCCCGCAATGAGCGCCGAGGGGCCCGCGACGGCACCGGACGGGGTGATCGTCGAGGAGGTCACCGAGGTGACGCCCGGAGTCCTCGATGCGCTGCGAGCGCTCGTGCCCGAGTTGTCGTCGTCGGCGCCCCCTCTGACGTCGTCGGCTCTCGAGGAGATCGTCCGATCGCCCGCGACCGTCCTCTTGGTGGCGCGCGACACCGCAAAGGGCGACATCCTCGGATCACTCACGCTGGTCGTGTTCAGTGCCCCGACCGGGTCGCGGGCGTGGATCGAGGATGTCGTGGTCACGCCGCAGACCCGGGGCCGAGGCGTAGGAGCAGCTCTCGTGCACGAAGCGAACGCGCGCGCCGCCTCGGCCGGGGCGCGCACCGTCGACCTCACATCGCGCCCGTCGCGCGAAGCGGCCAACCGGCTGTACATGCGCCTCGGTTTCGTGCTGCGCGAGACGAACGTCTATCGAAAAGCCCTCGAGTAACCACGATCATGAACATGTACGGACCCGACGTCACCTTCGCCGGCGTCGCATCGGCGGATCTCGAGGACCGGGCCAGCTTCGCCGGTGCGGGCGCGGTGATCATGGGAGCACCGTTCGATGGGGGCACCTCGCATCGGCCGGGGTGCCGCTTCGGCCCTCAGGCGATCCGCGTCACCGACTACCTCCCCCACGACGGGCAACGACCGCACCTGTCGCTGGGGGTCGACCCCCTCGTCGAGCTGGGAGTCGTCGACGTGGGCGACATCGAGATGCTCCCCGGAGAGATCGAAGTGTCGCTCGGGCGCCTCGAGCATGCCGTCGAACAGGTGGCGCGCTCGGGCCCGGTACCGGTGGTCCTCGGTGGCGATCACACCATCGCCCTTGCCGACGTGACGGGGGTGGCCAAGCACGTCGGATGGGGTCGTGTCTCGGTCATCCACTTCGACGCCCACGCGGATACGGCCGACACGCAGTTCGGGTCCCTGTACGGGCACGGGACACCGATGCGCCGGCTCATCGAATCCGGCGCGGCGCGCGGCGACCGCTTCCTGCAGATCGGCCTGCGCGGGTACTGGCCCGACCCCGACACCCTGGCGTGGATGGCGGGAGAGGGAATGCGCTGCTTCGAGATGACCGAGATCGGCGAGCGCGGGCTGGACGCCTGTCTGACCGAGGCCTTCGCCATCGCCACCGACGATTGCGACGCGGTGTTCCTGTCGGTCGACATCGACGTCGTGGACCCGGGTTCCGCCCCGGGCACCGGCACTCCCGAGCCCGGCGGGCTCTCCAGCCGCCAGCTGCTCGACGCCGCGCGGCGCGTCACCATGGAGCTCCCGGTGGCGGGGATCGACGTGGTCGAGGTCTCCCCTCCCTACGACCAAGCCGAGATCACGGCGTACCTGGCCAACCGGGTCGTTCTCGAGGCCCTGTCGGGGATGGCCTGGCGCCGGCGCGCCCGCTCGGGCCGTGACGCCCGGCGGGCTCAGGGCCCCTTGCTCGAGGGACGGCGGGCCGAGGGACAGCGGCCCGAGGGACACCGGCCCCCGGCGTAGTCGAAGCGGCCGGAGTACTCAGGCCATCGTCGCCACGATCTCTTCCACCATGGCCAGGGTGGTGCCGGGATGGAGGAACGCCAGCCGGGCGACGGACTCGCCCTCCCACGACGTCGGCGTGACGAAACCGACCTGCTGAGCCAGAAGGTCCGCCGACCATTGCGCGTACCGGTGCGGGTCCCACCCCTTTCTCCGGAAGAGCACGATGGACAATTCGGGTTCACGAACCAGCTCGAGGTGCGGCGACCGGCTGATGAGCTCGGCGCTGCGCCATGCGGTGCGCAGCACCGTCTCCACCGCATCGCGGTACGCGCCGGCGCCGTGTACGGCGAGCGAGAACCACAACGGCAGCCCGCGCGCCCGGCGTGTGAGGTGCACGGCGTAATCGCTGGGGTTCCAGACCGGGTTGTCCTCGTCGTGGATGACATCGAGGTACGAGGCCTTCTGGGAGTGCACGGCCCGGGCCAGGGCGGGCTCGCGGTAGACGAGGGCGGCGCAATCGAAGGGGGCGTAGAGCCACTTGTGCGGGTCGATGACGACCGAGTCCGCGCTCTCGATCCCGCCATAGCGGTCCCGGACGAGGGGTGTGAACAAGCCCGGCCCTCCGTAGGCGGCATCGACGTGGAACCACAACGACCGCTCCCGAGCCACAGCCGAGATCCCGGCGAGGTCGTCCACGATCCCGGCATTGGTCGTCCCGGCCGTGCCCACCACGCCGATGACATCGCCGGGCTCGTCGTCGCGCTCCAGAGCGGCGCGCAATCCCTCGCCCGTGAGGCGGTGGTCCACCGAGGGCACCACCAAGGGTTCGACGCTCAAGATGCTCAGGGCTCTCGCGACCGACGCGTGGGTTTCCTCACTGACCGCAATACGCGGTCGAAGCGGAGCCGAGCCGCGCCCGAGGCCAGCGGTATCGCGGGCCACTACCAGCGCGGACAGGTTGGCGATCGATCCTCCCGACACGAAGCACCCGCCCGCCCCGGGGGGGAAGCCGGCCAGCTCCGCCAGGAACCCGAGAACCTGGTTCTCCGCCGCGACGGCGCCAGCCGCTTCGAGCCAAGACGTTCCCTGGAGCGACGAGCACGACACGATCATGTCGAACAACAGCGCCGCCTTGGTCGGTGCGGCCGGGATGAACGACAGGAAGCGCGGACTGTCACAGGAGATCACCGCGGTGGCCAGGTGCTCCGAGAACAGATCCAGCACCGCTTCGGGATCGTTCCCCGACTCACCGATCAATCCCGACAACACGGCGTCGAAGGACTCCCGAGTTCCCCCGAAGTCCAGGGACACCGGGTCGAGCGCCAGTCTTTGGCGGCAGTAGTCGAAGATCACTTCCACCATGCGCTCGTCGATCACAAACATGGGATTCGTCACGATCTCGCCTCCACAACCAGGATCGCACCCCGGAGAGACTCGAGGCTGCTTCACACCTCCGAGCTCCGACGTGGCAGCGTGTGGGCATGGACCTCCCTGTCATGCCTCCGGTCGCTCCCATGCTCGCCAAGCTGGCCCGGGAACTGCCCACGTCGCCGGGCATGCTGTACGAACCGAAATGGGACGGCTTCCGTTGCGTGGCATTCCGGGATGGGCCCGAGGTGGAACTGGGCAGCCGGAACGAGCGCCCACTCACCAGGTACTTCCCCGAACTGGTCGAGCCGATCCTCGCCCAGTTCCCCCCGCGCACCGTCATCGACGGGGAGATCGTGATCGCGGGTCACCACGGCCTCGATTTCAACGCCCTGCTGCAGCGCATCCACCCCGCCGCGTCACGAGTGGCGATGTTGGCCGAGGCGACCCCGGCATCTTTGGTGGCCTTCGACCTCCTCGCGCTCGGCGACGACGACCTGCGAGGTGAACCGTTCTCGGTCCGGCGCGCCCTGCTCGAGCAGGCGCTCGGGCACAGCACCGCGCCGATCCATGTGACGCCGTCGACCACGGATCCGGCCGTGGCACAGGACTGGTTCTCACGATTCGAGGGTGCGGGGCTCGACGGGGTGGTGGCCAAGCGCCCCGACCTCGCCTACCGGGAGGGCGAGCGCGTCATGGCGAAGGTGAAGCATGAACGCACCGCCGACTGCGCCGTGGCCGGCTTTCGTTGGCACAAATCGGGAGGGGTGGTCGGATCACTGCTCCTCGGGCTCTACGACGACCACGGCGTGCTCCATCACGTGGGCGTGTCGGCCTCGTTCAGCGCGGCGCGACGCCGTGAGCTGGTCGACGAGCTCGCCCCGTACCGCCTTTCGTCTCTCGAGGGTCATCCTTGGGCAGCCTGGGCCGAGCTCGAGCACCCCGAGGACCAAGGCCAGCGCAAGCCGGGGGCACCGTCGCGCTGGAATGCCGGCAAGGACCTGCGCTGGGAGCCGGTGGAGCTGTCCCTGGTGTGCGAGGTGGCCTACGACCATCTCCAAGGTGACCGCTTCCGCCACGCCACCACGTTCCGGCGCTGGCGTCCGGACCGCCGCCCCGAGTCGTGCACCTACGCCCAGCTGGAGGTGGTCGTCCCGGCCGAGCTCGAATCGGTCTTCCGGGCCTGAAGCCACACGCCCTCAGACCGTCAGGAGTCTCGATGGCGCGACCGGCTCGGTGCCGCCCGGTGGGGCTCTCCTTTCTGTTTGGGGAAGTTCGGAGGCCACGGGGCGTCGCCCAGCCCCTCGGCCTCGTCGCGATAGGAGAGCTCGAGCAACGACGTCAGGTCACGACGGGTTTCGTCGATCAAGGCGCCCGGGTCCCCCCGGGTGGCGAAACGGCCCGGGACCGTGGCGATGGTCAGGTCACCGGGATCGACGTCGGGCACCTCGTCCCAATCGAGTGGGCACGACACGCGGCCCTCGGGGTTCGCCCTCACCGAATACGCCGAAGCCACGGTCCGGTCGCGCGCGTTCTGGTTGTAGTCGACGAACACCCGCTCTCCTCGCTGCTCCTTCCACCATGCTGACGTGGCTGTGTCGGGGAGCCGGCGCTCGAGCTCGCGCGCCAGGGCCAGAGCCGCCCGACGGACGTCGGTGAAATCCCAGCGCGGTTCGATGGGCACGTTCACGTGGATGCCGCGCGATCCCGACGTCTTGGGGAACCCGATGAGGCTGTGCTCCTCGAGCACGGCGCGCGCCTCGAGTGCGACGCGCCGCACCGCGTCGAAAGGAACGCCGGGCTGGGGGTCTAGGTCGACGCGAAGCTCGTCAGGGTGATCGGTATCGTCCCTTCGCACCGGCCACGGATTGAGATCGAGGCAACCGAGGTTGACCGCCCACAGGATGTGGGCCACGTCCACCGGGCACAGCTCCTCGGCACTCCGGCCGCTCGGGAACGCCACGGTCACCGTCTGGAGCCAGGGTGGACGGCTCGCCGGCACCCGCTTCTGGTAGAAGAACGGCCCCTCGGCCCCGTCCGGGTGGCGCTTGAGCACAGTGGGGCGCTCCCGTACACCTCGCAGCGCGCCCGGCCCGACCGCGAAGTAGTACCACACGAGGTCGAGCTTGGTCTCGCCCCGGGCCGAGAAGAAGACCTTGTCCGGATTCGAGATCTTGACGCTGTGGCCGTCCACTTCTATCGCGACGGCGGGAACCCCGACGGCCATGTGCCGATGCTGGCACGGATCCAGGACGTCGACGAACCACGACATGGTCGCGACGCGATGCCAGGGTGCGCGGTTCGCCCCATGTCGTCGGTAGCCTGAGCAGCCGTGGAACCTGACGTGGCGCTCCGGCGTATCGCGTACCTCCTCGAGGCGAAGCGGGCCGAGTCCTACAAGGTGCGGGCATTCCGACAGGCGGCGGCCACGGTGGACGAGATCGACCCCGCCATCCTGGCCCGACGGGCCGCGTCGGGCCGGCTCACGGACCTGCCCGGTGTGGGCGACACCACGGCCCGGGTGATCACCGAGGCTCTCGCGGGCGAGACCCCGGCCTACCTCCGACACCTCGAGGAGGAGACCGAGCCGGCCCTGACGGGACGGGCGGCCGAGCTGCGCGGCCTGCTCCGAGGGGACTGCCACAGCCATTCGGACTGGTCCGACGGAGGCAGCCCCATCGCCGAGATGGCGCAAGCCGCGCTCGCGCTCGGCCACGACTACCTGGCTCTCACCGATCACAGCCCCCGGCTCACCGTCGCCCACGGCCTGGATGCCGAGCGCCTCACGCGCCAGCTCGAAGTGGTCGAGAAGTTGAACGACCAGCTCGCGCCGTTTCGAATCCTCACCGGTATCGAGGTCGACATCCTCGAGGACGGCTCGCTCGACCAGGACCCGGATCTACTCGACAAGCTCGACATCGTGGTGGCCAGTGTTCACTCCAAGCTGAAGATGGAGCCTTCGCAGATGACGCGTCGGATGGTGGCCGCCATCGAGAGCCCGCACACCGACATCCTCGGGCACTGCACCGGACGGATCGTCGTGGGCCGGGGCCGACCGGAGTCGCGCTTCGACCACGCCCGGGTGTTCGACGCGTGTGCCCGCGCCGGGACCGCCGTCGAGATCAACTCACGACCCGAGCGGCTCGATCCACCCGACCCGCTCCTGCGCGCCGCCACCGCGGCGGGATGCATGGTGTCCATCGACACCGACGCACATGCCCCCGGACAGCTCGAATGGCTGCGCAACGGCTGCGAGAAGGCGGCCGACGCCGAGGTGCCGCCCGAACGCATCGTGAACACCTGGCCTCGGGAACGGCTCCTCGAGTGGGCGGCCCAACACGCGACGACCGCGGGCTGACGTGGAGCCGTCGCAACAGGACGAGCGATGACGGGCGACAGGGGGAACGCAGCGGAAATGGTTGGGCCCGACAGGATCACGCTGCACGACGGCCGGGTGCTCGAGATGTTCCGGGCCGGTACACCAGGCGGGACAGCAGTCGTCTTCCATCACGGCACGCCGTTCGCGGCGGTGGAGTACCGAGCGGCGGCCGGAGACGTCACAGCTCGGGGCGCGCACCTCCTCTACTGGTCGCGACCGGGTTACGCCGGGTCGACGCCGCAGCCGGAGCGGCGGGTCGCCGATGTGGCCGCTGACACTCTCGAGGTCCTCGCTCTGCTCGGTCACGACCGGTTCGTGACGATCGGTTGGTCCGGCGGTGGCCCCCACGCCCTGGCCTGCGCCGCACTGGCGCCGACACGGTGCGCCGCGGCTGCGATCATCGGCGGTGTGGCGCCTTTCGAAGCCGAAGGCCTCGACTGGACCTGCGGCATGGGGCCCGAGAACATCGAAGAATTCGCGTTGGCGGCGGAAGGTGGCGGGCGGTTCTCCGATTTCTTGACCCGCGAGTCGGCGCAACTCGCGACACTCGACGCGCACGACGTCGCGACGGCCCTGGGCGGACTCGTGACCGATGTCGACAAGGCCGCGCTGACCGGGGAATTCGCCGACTTCATGGCCAGGTCCCTGGCGGCGGCGGGATCAGGGACGACCGACGGGTGGCACGACGACGACATGGCCTTTCTCCGTGACTGGGGATTCGACCTCGCCGCCATCGAGTGTCCTGTCGCCGTCTGGCAAGGTGGGCAGGACCGCATGGTCCCGTACGCGCACGGAGAATGGCTCGCCGCGCACGTGCCGGGTGCTCGACCACATCTATTGCCCGACGAGGGGCATATCTCGTTGTGCGTGGCAGCCTTCGACCACATCCTCGACGACCTGCTCGCCTTGTCCCCCTGACCGTCCGGGCACCAGGCGCGGCGGCGGGCCTCGATGCCGATGCTCAGCTCTTGTCGGCAGATCCCGGGGACTCAGGCGCCGGCGGGCGCGGGTGGACGATGACCTCGGACCGTTCAGGATGATCGGGGTCGAGATGCACCTCGGGCACATCGTCGCCATGGGGCTCACCGCCCGCATCGACGACGACGGCGATCTCCTCGTCGTGGGGGCCATAGATGACCTCGTGCAATCCGAGCATGGCGGCTCCGAGCATGCTGGCGGGGCGTCCCCGTCGCCAGCGCCGTGACCCGACGCCGTCGGGGGCCGCGGCGTCAGGGTCGTCGGTGGCCTCGAGCCAGGAAATCCACTGCTCGTCGGTCCAAGACTCAGGATCTTCGGGAGGCCCTCCAGGATCCCGCTCGAGTCCGTCCATCGAGTCCACGGTACCGGGCGAGCTCTCAGGGACGACGCCGTGATCGGTGTCGATCCCGAGCCGACCCGCCCGCGCTACGCCGGCGCTACGGCGGAGCTACGCCGGCGCGGGATGATCGGGGGGGAACTCGGGTCCCGGGCCTTCGGGCTGCGGTGCCTCGTCATCGCGACGGCGCCAGACCGTCTCGGCCCGGAACAGCACGTCTCGCAGCGGCAGACCACGACGAAGCGCCACCTGCCGGGCGTCACGATGTTCGGCCTTCACACGGCCGGGGCTGATCTTCACCTGGACCGGCGCGCCATCGACGTCCACCTGCTCGAGCACCCGGACCGCGGGCCACCGCTCGAGCAGTCCGCCACGGACGCCGAGGCTTCCGGTCTCGGCCTGCAGTGTGGCCCGCACGGTCTCGGTGAGCACCGGATCGACGAGGACGCTCACGGTGTAGCCGGGCCGACCCTTCTTCATGAGGACCGGGGTGATCCAGGCGTCGTGAGCTCCTGCGCTCAGCAATGCGTCCACAGCATGGGCCAGCACTTCTCCGGTGACGTCGTCGAGATTGGTCTCGAGCAACATCACTGCCTGCCCGGGCCGCCGGTCCTCGACCAACGACTCACCCACCACGACCTGCGTGCAGTTGGGAAGACCGTCGATGTCATGGGACCCCGCGCCGAACCCGGTGGCGGCAATGCGCATGGCCGGCAACGGCCCGAAGTTCGACGCCATCGACGCCACGATGGCGGCACCGGTGGGCGTCGTGAGCTCGACGGAGAGGTCTCGACCCCATGTCGGGATGCCGCGCAGCAACCGGACCACGGCCGGGGAAGGGTTCGGGAGAAAGCCGTGCGCGCTGCGGACGGTGCCGGTACCGGTGGCGATCGCCGACGCGGCGACATCGTCGACGCCGAGGACCTCGAGAGCGGCAGCCGTCCCGACCACGTCGATGACGGTGTCGTGCGAGCCAACTTCGTGGAAGTGGACCTGGTCGGGCGGTCGGCGATGCAGGCGCCCCTCGACCTGCGCCAACGCCGAGAACGCCCCCAGAGCCCGTCGGGTCACCCGTTCGGGCAGCCGCGCCTCCTCGACGAGTCCGACGATGTGCGCGTGGGTTCGTACCACAACGTCATCGGTCGTCTCGACGACGGCTCGCGTGGCTGCGATGCCGGCACGCAGCACCGGCTCGGCCCGAAGGCCCCAGCCACCGAGAGGGAGGCGATCCAAGAGGGCCATCACCTCCGAGAAGTCGGCGCCGGCGTCGAGGAGGCTTCCGAGCGCCATGTCGCCGGCGATACCCGCGAAGCAGTGGAACCACGCAACCGTGGGTGGTACGGCGGGTCCACCAGGCCCCGACACACCTGGCGTCGAAGTACCAGATCCGTCCTCGGACGCGGGCGCCGAGCTCACGGGAGCATGCGGGCGATGGCGCAAGCGGCCCCGAACCCGTTGTCGATCCCGACGACCGTCAGCCCCGCCGCGCACGACGCATGCATGGCGAGGAGGGCCGTGATCCCATCGAGGGCCGCGCCGTATCCCGTCGACACCGGCACCGCGACCACCGGCGCGGGGGTGATCCCTGCCACCAGGCTGGCGAGTGCTCCTTCCATCCCGGCCACGACGACAACGGCGTCGGCACCGGCCAAGGTGTCGGCGGACGCCAGCAGCCGGTGCACCCCCGCCACCCCACAATCGGCCACGAGCTCGGGACAGAAGCCGAAGGCGCGCAGCACCGCCAGGGATTCGTCGGCGACGGGAAGGTCCGCGGTTCCGGCGGTCACGACCACTACACGGCCCGTGCGTTGCGGAGCCGCCCGCCAGCACACCGTGGCGTGTTGTCCGGTCGCTGTCACTTCCCCTTGGGGCGCCGTACCCAAGACCGCCGCGACCTGTTGAGGATCGGCACGGGTGAGAAGCACCGGAGTCTCACCCGGTTCGGCGAGAAGTTCGGCGACGATCTCGGCACACTGGTGCGGCGTCTTGCCGGGCGCGTAGACGGCCTCCCCGGCGCGCTGACGCAGCGCGCGGTGATGATCGACGCGCGCGAAACCGAGGTCCACGAACGGAAGCCGGCGGAGCCTGGCGACGGCGTCGTCAGGCCCGACCACCCCGGCACGGAGGTCGTCGACGAGCTGGCGGAGGGCGGGTTCGTCCATGGGTGCCCACTATCCTGCCGTAGATGAATGCGGCGAAAATCCCCGGTCGGGCGAGCCTCGGAACGATCACGTTCCTCGGTCCGGCCGGGACGTTCAACGAAGAGGCGCTTCTGACCCAGGCCGATTACGCGGCGGCCCAGCTGGTCGCCGCCCCGACGATCGCCGACGCCCTCGGATCGGTGGGGAGCGGAGGGGCCAACCTTGCCTTTGTGCCCATCGAGAACTCCATCGAGGGCACCGTGAACGCCACCGTCGACAGTCTTATCTTCGAGGTGGACCTGCTCATCCAACGAGAAGTGGTCCTCGACATCCACATCCACCTGGCCGCCCCCGCCGGGACCGAGCTCGGCGCGATCACACGGGTTCTGTCGTTCCCTCATGCTTCGGCACAATGCCGGCGGTACCTGGCCGAGCGGCTCCCCAACGTCGAGGTAGTGCCCACCAACTCCACCGCGGAGGCGGCGCGCATCGTGGGTGAGGATCCGAAACCCGGGACGGCGGCACTGGCACCGAGACTCGCGGTGGAGCTCTACGGTCTGGAGATCGTCGCCGAGTGTGTCGAGGATCATCCTGACAACCAGACGCGCTTCGTGGCGTTGGCTCCGAGTGGACTGCCGGCACCGACGGGACACGACAAATCGAGCATCGTCTGCTTCCAACGCGAGGATCACCCGGGCAGCCTGCACGGGATCTTGAGCGAGTTCTCGGCCCGGAGTATCAACCTGACGAAACTCGAGTCACGACCGACCAAGCGGGGACTGGGTGAATACTGTTTTCTGATCGACCTCGAAGGACACCTGGCCGACGAAGTCGTGGCGGATTGCCTCCGGGTGCTTCACGCCGAGTCGGCTGGGGTCAAGTTCCTCGGCTCGTACCCCGCGGCCGGGGACGGCGGACCCGCGATGCGCGCCCGCGCCGACACGGCCTGGCGGGAGGCCGACGCCTGGGTCCGCTCGCTCCGATCACAGATCCGCCCGACCTGAGCGGCGTACCCTGGCGGTCCGGAGGGATGGCAGAGCGGACGAATGCGAGGCTCTTGAAAAGCCTTGGCCCAAAAGGCTCGTGGGTTCGAATCCCAC
>Ga0209415_10006953_pt1 | contig 19939 bp, 17 predicted proteins | sample PeaSoiSIISIP2007_FD_187696 | JGI IMG/M metagenome (GOLD analysis project Ga0209415, IMG submission 187696) | Peat soil microbial communities from Weissenstadt, Germany - SII-SIP-2007 (SPAdes) (version 2) | ecosystem: Environmental > Terrestrial > Soil > Wetlands > Peat | place: Germany... | reverse complement strand
CTCGAGGCCGCCGGTAACCCGGCCGAGGCACCCACCACCATCACGAGCTCGAACCTCATCCCGGCCTCGACGACGGGGGTGGCCGGGACGCCCACCACGACGATCCCTTCGACGACGACGACCACGACCGCCAAGGGCTCGAAGTCCACCACCGCCGGCACGACGGGCGGAGGACTGAATGCAAACACGCCTTGACCGCGCCAGCCGTGGTGGCCGGTGCCATGACGAAACGGGAACGGCTCTCGTCGAGCTCGCCCTCGTAATCCCGCTGGTCATTCTGTTGCTCGGTATCGCCTTCAACGGGTGGAACGGCATGCAGGAGTCCATCCGCCTGACGAGCGCAGCGCGCGCCGGCGCCATCGTGGCGGCCAACGACCTGACCTCGACCTCGAGTCACCCGGCCATGACCCAGGACCAGGCCCTGGCCGACGCCACGACGGCCATCAACGCCGAGGAAGGCGACACCAACGTCTACCAGAGCACTGATTCGGGGGCCAACAACTACGTCAGCATCATCCTGACACCCAATGAGACCATCTCGGGCCAAGTGGCGATCAGCGTCGTGACGATCACGATCTCGCATGCGTCGGTGAGCTTCGTGCCCTTTGTCGGAAGCTTTCCCGTGACCACCCACGCAACTGCGAGGTACGCATGACGTCGATCCGTCGGGCACGAGAGGACAGCGAAAGCGGGGTCGTGCTGATCATCTTCGCTCTCGCCATGGTGATCCTGCTCGGCATGATCGCCATCGCCATCGACGGCGGCTACGGGTTCGTCCAGAACCGCAGGGCGCAGAACGCGGCCGACTTCGCCGCCTTCGCGGCCGCACAGCAACTGGCCACCTCCACCTACTGCAGCGGGACCGCGTCTCCCACCACCCAGCAGATCGCCATGATCGTCCAGAAGCTCGTGGACGACAACGGCTCGGGCATCGGGACGGCGTGGAAGGCCCAGTTCCTCAACTCGAAGGGGAAGGTCATCGGAACCTTCACCTCGAGCTCGGGGCCCACCGACCCGCCCCCCGGTGCGTGCGGGGTCAGCGTCAATGCCACGCCGAAATGGACGCCGTTCTTCGCCGGGATCTTCGGCATCCACAAACTGCAGGGTTTCGCGTCCGGAACGGTGGGCACGGTCGCCAAGGGTCAACCGATCGGCATCATCTCGCTCAACGAGGTGGGGCCCCACGCCATCCTGGGTGGCGGCACCGGGACCTTCATCGTGGCGGGGACCATCTTCCTCAACACCGATGTGACCAACCAGCCCTGGACCAGCTCGTCCGGCGGTGACGAGTGGGACGACGGCATCGACGCCAAGACTGACAGCAACCTCTACGTCTACGGCACCATCGACACCATCAACGGCCCGTACCTGGGCGAGTCGCTGTGGCCGCTCGACCACTGCTTCCAGGGCGCGGGAGTACAGAAGGGCGGCCCAGGCCCGACGACGCCCGGCGGCGGGTTGCCTACGGAAGAACTGTCGTGTGCGGTGACGAACGGCTCGGTGACCGTCGACTACGACATCATCGACAACAGCTGGCAGCAGATCACCGACCCGCTGGCGGCGACCGATGCGCCGAGCCCACCCACTGCGGCGGCCACGGTGTGCCCTGGCGTGAACAACGACATCCCGGAGAGCTACAGCTCTGTCTCGGAGGTGCCCGGCGTCACGACGAACCTGCTGCCCGGCGAATATACGAACCCGGTCGAGCTCACCGGCTCGGTCAACTTCGAAGACTGTTCAGGGTACCCGGGTGAAGGAGCGTACCCGGGCGTCTACCGTTTCGATCAGGGCCTGTGGATCAACCCCGGTCCGGGTGACACCGTGACGGGAAGCAACGTCATCATCGATACCGCCACCCCATTCCCCGTGGCCGGCAACGTGCCGGGCTCGGGCGCCGGAGCGGCGTTCGTGGCCAGCGGTGCCGGGAACGGGGCACCGTGCCTGGAATCCTCCACGCAGACCAGCGCGGCTAGCGGGAGCAACGGTCAACCGGAGAACGAGACGTCGTCGACTCCGTGCGGAGGCACCAACCCGACGACGTACGGCGTCCTCGCCTATCACGACTCGCCGGTGTCGAACACGCCTGACTCCTCGATGACGGGGACGGGCAACAACTTCTCCCTCATGATCGGCGGCGGGGCCAACGCCAAAGTGAACCTGAGCGGCCCGACCACGGGGCCCTACGCCGGCCTCGACGGCTCGCCCGGCATCGTGCTGTACCAGGACCCCGACACCCAGGCCAACTACGGGTTCGACGCCGAGGCGGGAGACTCGGCCGCCATCACCCTCACCGGCGTCGTCTACAACGCCTCGCTGGCGAAGTACGGGGCCAATGCTCCCCAGGACTACTGGGACGGAGAGGGCGGCGGCATCCCCTTCTACGCGGGCGGTACCCTCCAGACCGGTTTCGGGGCGGGATGGACCAACGGTCCGACACAATCATCTGGTTCGGTCACGCTCAACGGCACCGCCATCGTCGACGACTTCAACACCGACGGGAACACCAACATCACGATCCTCGGCGAGCCCTATAACGTGCCCGGCGCCGGCAGCTTGTCGTTCATCGGATGACGAAGATGCGTGAGAGCCTCCGTTCCAGCCGTCGCTCCGAGACGGGCGCAACGCTGGTCGAGTTCGCGCTGGTGGCGCCCCTGGTCTTCCTGTTGATCTTCGGGTTGATCGCGGGCTCGTACCTCGCATTCCAGAATGCATCGCTGCACGACGGTGCCACCGCCGGGTCGAGGATGGCATCGATCGAGTCGAATCTCGTGGTCCAGGACGCCCCCAACGAGTACTGCGAGTCGGGAACGCCCACCCCGATCGAGAAGGCCGTGTCCGGTGCCGCCCCCCTCGTGGCGATCAACCCGAATGCTCTGTGCGCGACGAGTTCCACCGCCCCACAGCTGACGCAGACTCCCGTCGCCGGTGATGCCAACATCATCGTCACGTGCGGAGGGAACTGCGGCACACCCACGTCCATCACCGTGACGCTGACGTATAAGGCCCAAGGTATCGCGGCGCCCTTCGGCCTCACCTACAACATGACCGCCACCAGCCAGGATCCGACCGAGAGTCCGTAGCATCGACGGCGCGTCCGTCTTGTCGGTCCGTCCGAACAACGATGACCGGCGTCGTCAGGCCGTCAGCACCAGGCCGGTCAAATCCCTGTCGGTTTCTCGGGAAACGACGACGGCGCGCAGCCACGCCACCGTGCCCACCGCGATGAGCACGTCGCGGGCGAAGAATGTCAGGGTCAGGCCGACGGCGAAGGCGTGTCCGGGCAGGTACCCGAAACCCTGGGCGGACACCACGTACGGAAACACGATCAGGTTGGCCGCCGCCGCCAGAAGCCACGTCACGCGGAGCCGGTAGAGCGACCACAGGGGCATCAGCCAGATCAGGTACTGCGCCGACAACACCTTTGACCCGAGCAGCACGCACGTGAGTGTGGCCAGGCACGCTGCCTCGATGGGAAGGCGGCCCCGGGCCTGTTGCCACCACACCCACAGGCACGCCGCGACGCCGGCGAGCTCGAAGCCCAGGGACAGCTTGCCCGTGATGGCGCTCACGACGTTGACACTGTGGAACGTCGCGACCCAGTTGGTGCCGTGCCAGTCGAGCAGCACCGACAGGCCGGCCGGGACGCTTCCGTCCTCGGTGGGGCGGTGCAGGTAGTAGTGCAGGACGTTGAGGGCGGCGCCGTGATTGAGGAGAGCGGGCAGCGCGGCGACGAGCACCACCCCGCCGCCCATCCACCACAGCCTCCGCAGGGGGATTCGGCCGCTACGGCGCCACTCGGCGATGAGGAACACGGGCCAGAAGGCGGCGGGAAAGAGCTTGAGCGCGAACCCGATGGTGCTCCACGTCCAGGCCGCCTCCCAACGGTCGCGCTTGGCCGCTCGAAGCGCCAAGAAGGCCGCCAGCGTGGCGAAGATGTCGTAGCGGCCGGCGACGACCATGACCGCTCCCAGCGCCAGGTAGATGATCAGGCGTCCGGCGGCACGGGTGTCCCACCCGGGAAAGCCCGTTCCTTCGTAGGCCGTCACCAGGACCACGAGGGCGATGCCCACCAGCACGGCAAAGGCCCACGGGTACGAGAGCGGGAGGATCAAGGGGACGAGGAACAGCAACAGGGCGGGGGCGGGGTACTCGAGCGGGAACCGATGGAACATGGGGGCATGCAGGGCCGCATGGGCGTAGCGCTCGTACTCGAGGACGTCGAAGGGGTGCAGCAGTGTCGTCGACACGGCCGCCGCCATGACCCACAGGGCCAACGTCGGCATCACCGCCGGGCGCCACTGCTCGACGAGCGTCCTCCGGACGTTCATCGCCACCTGGGAGAGGTTCGCCACGAAACCATTCTCACCTGCCGGTAGGTCGGGGCCGTGGACCTTTGGCACCCACGTCGCGGGATCAGAGCGGTCTGAGGTGTCGGGTCTGTCGTTCAGTCCCGGTGTGTCGTGGTCAGCGTCGTGAGCGGATCACGAGACGCACCCGGTTCCGGGGCGGTAGAAGTCGGCCACCGGGATGTGTCGCGCTCCGAGCGTCGCCACCACCGTGCGGGGCGCGCCGGGTTGCCCGGGCTCGCACAGGTCGGCCACCTCACCCTCGAAGGCGGGGGCGGTGCTGAGCAACGACGTCGGGCCGTGAGAGAGGAAATAGCGCGCCGCCCAGCGCAGGGGGACATCCGCATACCACCCGTTCCCGAAAGGGTTGGTGACCGCTTCGATGAACTCGTGCGACAGCGCGTAGGTGGGAGAGGCGAAGCCGGGAACGGAACGGCACGAAGGGCTCTGTGCGCACGACGTCTGTCCCCACCGCGCCAGGCCACCGGTCAAGCCGATCGTCGCCAGCCCGTCGGGGCGCCCCGTCCACGGGATCGAGCTGTGGGCGGATACCCCGCCCAATTGATAAGAGACACCGGGATCGAGCCACAGGGCCACCACGGCGTCGGGCGGCAAGCTCTTCGGGACCTCCGTCGTGGTGAAGCCCGGGCACGGTTCCAGATGGGCGTGCCCGTTCAGGACCCGGTGCAGCTCGGTGGGGAACGGCCCTGACGACGTGCTCGACGCCGGGTCCGACGAGGTGGGCGCGACGGGGTCGATCCAACAACCACCGGAGCTGAGCGATCCCACCCCGAACCCCGACCCGACGACGGCCGCCGCCCACTGCGAGGTCGGCAGGGCGCGCTGGAACGCCGTGGCCTGCGCCAGTGCCGGCGTGGCACCGTGTCCGTCCCACGACGGCCCCCAGAACACCTGATAGAGCACGGGATGCGCCAGTACCTGGCGGTCGTGTGCCACCGGGACCGGCGTGCCGCCCGCCAGCGCGGCCCCGTCGATCACCGCCGCGGTGGCGCCGAGCATCACGAGTGCCGAGCCGAGCACGACCGACACCAAGGCGACCGTGATCGCCCCCCACCGGGCGGGAGCGCTGCGCCGCTCGAGGGCTCCCACGAGCACCAGGAAACAGCGCCAGGCCGCCACGACCACGACGGCGATGACGAGGTCCCAGTACCAAGGGCGCAAGAACGCCACCGTGCCCAGGATGACGAGGGTGCTGAGCGTGGTGGCGATCCGAAGCGCCCGGGCGCTCGACGGCCGGCTGCGGCCGCGCCCGTCCCTGACCAAGAGCCACAAGGTGCCGCCGGCGCCCACCACGGCCAGCAGGCCCAGGGCACCGACGATGTGCCCGGTCACCGAAATCCGGTCTTGTCGCGATCGACAGACGTGGCCCCCACCATGACAGCGCCACTGTCGTCCGGCGTGGCGGTGCTTGTCCAGCTGAGGGCCATGCTTTGCCGGGGACGCCCCGGCCGGTGCGTTGACGGCCGCGATGGGTGGACGTATCCTCCAGTTAATCGGACATCGTGTCTGATTCTCTGGAGGTGCCGTCCGGATGGATCCCGCCCCGATCGACCTCACGGATTCCCGAAACTTCATCACCGGCGTCCCCTACGAGTGGTTCGCCCATCTCCGGAGGAATTTTCCCGCCTATTGGCACGAGGAAACGGACGGGCCCGGTTTCTGGGCCATCACCCGCCACGAGGACTGCGTCACCGTCAACCGCGACGCCCAGCGGTTCTCCTCGTATCGCAAGGGAACCTTCCTGTGGGAGACGCCCGAGGCCCAGCTCGAAGAGCAACGCCTGATGATGGTGACGATGGACCCCCCGGTCCACACCCGGTACCGCCGTCTCGTCAACAAGGGCTTCACGCCCCGCATGATCGGGGAGCTGCAGCAGAGCATCCACGATGTGGCCGACGAGATCATCGACCAGATCTGCGAGTCGGGTTCGGCCGACTTCGTCATCGACGTGGCCGCCGAGCTCCCGCTCGTCGTCCTGGCCGAGCTGCTCGGGGTCCCCTCCGAGGACCGGTCGAAGATGTTCGACTGGTCGAACCGGATGATCGGCCGTGACGACGCCGAGTACCAGGGCGCCCAGGCCGTCGCCGAGGAGAACGCGGCCTTGGCCGCGATGGAGCTGTTCGGATACGCGGCCCAGCTCTACGAGCACAAGCGCGCCAATCCCGGCGAGGATCTCATGAGCGTCCTGACCCAGGTCGAGCTGGACGGGGAACAGCTGTCGGAGCTCGAGCTCGACCTCTTCTTCATGTTGCTGGCGGTGGCGGGCAACGAGACGACGCGCAACCTCATGTCGGGCGCCATGGTGGCGTTCTCGCAGTTCCCCGACCAGTGGGAGCGGCTCCGCAACGACCGGACCCTCCTGCCCAGCGCGGTGGAGGAGATGCTCCGTTTCGTCACCCCCGTCATGAACTTCCGGCGCCAGACCACCGAGGACGTCGAGATCGCCGGCCAACCGATCAGGGAAGGGGAAAAGATCGTCTTCTTCCACACCTCGGCGAACCGGGACGAGACGGTGTTCGAGGACCCCGACCGGTTCGACATAGGCCGGAAACCCAACCCTCATATGGCGTTCGGAGGCGGGGGACCCCACTTCTGCCTGGGTGCCAACCTGGCCCGCATGGAGATCATCGTGATGTTCGAGCACCTTCTCGACCGCCTCCCCGACATCCATGTGAGCGGGCCCGTCGAGCGTCTGCAGTCCAACTTCATCAACGGGGTGAAGCACCTCCCCGTGGAGTTCTCACCCACCGCAGCGGTGGGGGCCCGCTGAGTGCCTCGCTCCGCGCCGGCCGAGCTCAAGGCGCTCATCCGGGACTTCCGCCGCGACCAGATCATCGATGTGGCGCGCCGCCTGTTCGGTGAGCGGGGCACGACCGAGGTCCCCATGGACGAGATCGCCACCGAGGCGGGGGTGGCGCGGTCCACGCTGTACGTGTACTTCGCCAATCGCGACGAGCTGCTTCGGGCGTGCCTGCAACGCATGCACACGCTGCTGCTCGACGCGGTGGTCGTTTCGTGGGAGCGCGACAGTTCCCCGGTGGAGCGGCTGCGCACGCTGGTGCTCGGCATGCTCGAGCGCATCGACGACAATCCCGCCTTCTTCCGCTTGGCGCTCGCCACCCAGGACGTGCCCAGCCAGGTGTCCTCGACGGTGGGTGCCGAGCTCCAGCTGATCGGGCTCGACATCGCCGGGCTCATCCACGACGTCATCGAGCAGGGCACGCGCTCGGGCGAGTTCCGGCTCCTCGACGCCGACAAGGCCATGACCTTTGTCGGTCAACAGCTCTACGGCGCCCTGTCGGTGCGGGCCGGAGATCCCCGGCCCGCACCGCGCGACGAGGCGGCCGACGAACTGTGCACCTTCTTGCTCTACGGCCTGGCCGGCCCGGCCCTGGGCGACGTCCAGCCTGCGTCGGCGGGCTGACGCCCTCCCCGCCCCGGGCCGGCGAGTGGCGGCACGGCCCGGGGTCGACGGCCCTGTGCCGGTGCACGACAATGGACCGGTGCGACGTCGCCGTTCCCGCCCGAGTGGTCTATCGCCGACCCACGCCGGCACCGAGGGCGGCCTGGACCTGACGGTCGTCGCCGTACCCTTCTATTTCGCCACCATGGCGGGGGAGTACTTCTGGTTGCGCCGCCGAGCGGCTCGAACCGGGCCCACGGCCGGGGACTACGAGAAGCGCGACACCCTGGCCAGTCTGGCCATGGGGCTGGCCAGCCTGGTGGCCCCGTTGCTGGGGCCGAAGCTTCTGGCGCCGTTCACGCCGGGCCGGGGCCGGTACGGCCGAGCGGTCGTGGTCGGGGCGCTCGGGGCGGCCGCCGCCACGACGGTCGCCGACGCCGTGACGCGGCGGATGGCAGCTGACGACGTGACCCCCGAGCCGGTGGTCGAGCCGAGAGCCGGGGCGCACCCGGCGGTGGCACGGGTGGCGCGTCGCGTCTCCGCGGTGGGCGGGGTGACGGCGGTGGTGGCTGGAGGCGTGGCCATCACCACCACGTGGGCGTCGCGCACCACCCCCGAGCGTCTGTGGCGCCGGCGGGTCCTGCCCGACCTCGGGTCCGGAGCGTTGGCGGTCGCGGCGGCCATCGCGGCGTGGGACTTCCTCTACTACTGGGACCACCGGTTCATGCACACCAGCCGGTACATGTGGGCGATCCACGTGGTGCACCATTCGAGTGAGCACTACAACCTGTCCACCGCACTGCGCCAGCCCGTCGCCGAGGCCTTCGGGACCTTCGTGCCCTTCGGGTCGTTGTGCCTGTTCGGCATCCGACCGGGGTTGGTCGAGACGGCCCGCGGTGTCAACCTCCTCTATCAGTACTGGATCCACACCGAGACGATCGGAGCCCTGGGCCCCGCCGAGGAGGTCCTCAACACGCCGTCGCACCATCGTGTTCACCACGGATCGAACCGCCAGTACCTCGACCGCAACCACGGCAGCATCCTGATCCTGTGGGACAGGCTGTTCGGCACCTTCGAGCCCGAAGGCGAGCGGGTGGTCTACGGCCTGACCAAGAACATCAACACGTTCCAACCGGGGCGCATCGCTACCCACGAGTACGCGTCGATGCTGCGCGACGTCGCCGGATCGACCAGTTGGGGCGAACGGCTTTCCTATGTCGTGCGCGGCCCGGGATGGGCCAATGCACACCGGGCCGAACGGGCTGCGCTCGACGCTCCGCCGACCGATCCCGACCGGCCCGAGATCGAGGTTCCGGTCGTCGCCTGATGCGACGGTGCGCCGGCCGTCGGCGTGTCGAGAATGGGGGCATGGCATCACACCGATGAACGTTCTGCTCGTGACCTTGGACCAGTTCCGCGGGGATTGTCTCTCTGCCGCCGGGCACCCCGTGGTGCGGACCCCCAATCTCGACCGGCTGGCCGGCGCAGGCGTCCGCCTCGATCGCCACTACAGCCAGGCCGCCCCGTGCGGCCCCGGCCGGGCCTGTCTCTATACCGGTACCTACCAGCTCAACAACCGTGTGGTCGGCAACGGCACCCCCCTCGACTTCCGATTCGACAACGTGGCGCGGGCGGCACGCCGGGCCGGGTACACCCCGACCGTCTTCGGGTACGCGGACCAGGGGATCGATCCCCGCACGGCGACGGGACCCGACGACCGCCGGCTGTCGACCTATCAGGGATTCCCGCCCGGATTCGACGTGGGGCTCGACCTTCCCGACGAGCAGGACGCCTGGTTGGCGTGGCTCCGCCGGCTCGGATACGACCGCCCCGCCGACGGCGAGGCGGCGCTGGCCACCGAGCCCGACCGCCCCGCCCAGCACGGCGTGTCCGCGTTCCTGAGCGATGCGGTCATCGCCTGGCTCGAGCGCCAGGACGGCCCGTGGTTCGCGCATGCCAGCTACTGGCGCCCGCACCCGCCCTACGCCGCGGCCGGACACTGGGCGCGGGCGTACGACCCCGACTCCCTGGCGGCCCCACTGCCGGGTCCGGCGCGTGCCATGCCGTTCTGCGGTCGGTTGGCCGCCCAGCCCGCACCACGCGACGAGGGCGCGCTCCGGGCCCTGGCGGCCCAGTACCTGGGCATGATCTCCGACGTCGACGAGCAGCTGGGGCGTGTCCTCGAGGCGCTACGGGCCCTCGGGATGTGGGACGACACGATCGTGGTGGTCACCTCGGACCACGGTGAGCAACTCGGCGACCAGGCGACGCTCGGCAAGGGCGGCCCCTTCGAGTCGAGCTACCGCATCCCCGGGATCGTGCGCCATCCGGGCCATCCCGAAACGCACGGCAAGGTGGTCACCGAATTCACCGAGAACGTCGACGTGTTCCCGACCATCTGTGACGCCATCGGCATCGACATCCCCGCCCAGTGCGACGGCATGCCGCTCACCCCGTTCCTGGTCGACGAGCAACCACCCTGGTGGCGCGATGCGGCCCACTGGGAGTACGACTGGCGGTGGGAGTACATCTTCCGGGGCCCGCATCCCTGGCCCTGGGACCGCCGCCTCGAGTCCAAGCACCTCACGGTGTTGCGTTCGGACTCGGTCGCCTACGTGCAGTACGGGGACGGCTCGTGGCGGTGCTTCGACCTCGACGCCGACCCGGGCTGGGGCGCCGAGATCACCGACCCGGGCGTGGTGCTCGAGCACGCGCAAGCCATGCTGACGTGGCGATCGCGCCATTCCGACCGTACGCTCAGCGACATGTTGCTCTACGACGGCGGGATCGGCCGCGTCCCCGGCACCGTGTCGTGACGCTCCCCGAGCTCTTGGAACTGCTCGCCTCGATGGCATCGGAACCCTCGGAGGAGACCGAGGGGTTGAGCGAGCTCGACCATGGCCTGCAGTGCGCGTTCGAGCTCGCCCGGGTCCGCCCCGACCCCGAGCTGCAACTGGCGGGGTTGGTCCACGACATCGGTCACCGCTTCGGGCCCGACGAGGACCACGGGCGCCTGGGCGCCGAACGGGTGCGGGGCCTGCTCGGCGACCGGGTGGCGGGTCTGGTCGAGGCGCACGTTCCCGCCAAGCGCTATCTCGTCGCCACCGACGCCTCCTACCGGGCGCGGCTCTCCCCCGAGAGCACCCGCACCCTCGCGGTCCAAGGGGGAGCACTCGGGGCCGACGAACTGTCCTCGTTCATGTCGTGTCCCTATGCCGCTGACGCCGTGGCGCTGCGCCGCGCCGACGACGCCGCCAAGGTGCCGGGTGCGCCCGTGGCGACGCTCGACTCCTGGGTGCCGATGCTCCGGGACGTCGCCGCGAGGTCCGGGGCCGTCCCGCAGTCGGGAGCGAAGCCGACGTGACCGCCGTGTCGCCCGTGGTGCGCTCCGTTGTCGTCGGCGACGAGCTCGGGGCCATGCAGGCGTGGACAACCGAGGTCGAGGCGTGGCCGGCCGGGAGCCATCGTTGGGGGCACTACGAGGAGCGCACGACCCGGGGAGAGGCGATCTGTCGGACCGAGAACGTCTCCGCCTGTCACCCCGGGTTCGCCGCCCTGGCCCGCGGGCCGCTGGCGGCGGTGGCGGCGGCGGCGCTCGGGGTCGAGGTGACCGCGTTCAAGGACAAGATCAATTACAAGCAGCCCGGGGGTGCGGGGTTCAGCCCCCATCAGGACCTGGCCGCCTATCCGGGGGCCTCGAGGGTGATGTCGGTTCTGGTCGCCATCGACGAGTGCTCCACCACATCGGGGTGCGTCTGGTTCGCATCCGGGGTCGACGAGCTGCTGTCGAGCGACGATCGCGGCGTGGTGCTTCCTGGTGTGGTGGCGGCGTTGTCGTGGTCTCCGGCCGAGTTGGCGCCCGGTGACGCCCTGTGCATCGCGGGGCTGACGCCGCATTACAGCGAGGCGAACAACGGCTCGTCGCCGAGGCGCGTCCTGGTGGCGAGCTACGCGCCGCGCCATGACGACTACAGCCGCGAGCAGTACTACTCGGCCCGGGAACAGCAGATGCAGCGGGCCAGCGAACGCGACGAGCAGTTCCGCATCAGCACGCTCGCCGACTTCGAGGGGATCGAGGTCCGCAGGGACAGCACCGGGACCGACGCCTGCTGGCACCGAGGAGCGGCGAAAGGACGTCTCAGCTGTTGGCGGCGGTGAAACGGTCCCGGATGGCCCGGGCCGTCTTCTTCGCTTCGTACATGGCCTCGTCGGCCTGGCGCACGAGCAGCATCGGGTCGGTGTCGCCGTCGCACTGGGTCAGCGCCACGCCTACGCTCGCCTCGAGCGGCACCAGCACGTCCTGGACCGGTATCCGGCACTGCGCCACGCTGTCGCGGATCCGCTGCACGACGCTGTCGCCGTTGCAGCTGTGGTCGTGGCACAGCACGACGAGGAACTCATCGCCTCCGAGACGGCCGACCACGTCGCACTCGTTGGTGGCCTGCATGAGCGCCATGCCCGTGGCGAGGATGGCGGTGTCGCCCACCTCGTGCCCGTAGGTGTCGTTGAGTGGCTTGAGCCCGTCGAGGTCGATGAACAGCACCGCCACTGTCTCGCCCGCTTCGCGGCGCCGGCTCACGTCGTGGGTGAGGAACTCGAACACCGCGGCGCGGTTCAACAGCCCGGTGAGCGAGTCGTGGGTGGCCGCCTCGTGCAGCAGCTGGCGCTGGAGCTCCCGCTCCCTGATCCTGACGGCGAGGGTGTCCACCGACGCCTGCAGGGCGTGGCCCGTCCGACCCGGCAACGGGATGAGCAGCTCGGGATCGGAGAGGTCCTCGGCGGCCAGCGCCACGGCCTTGGCCTCGACCGCCTTCAGGGTGAGCGCCATGTCGTTGAATGCCTCGGTGGTGGTGACGACCTCACGCGGACCGGAATCGGGTAGGCGCTCGAGGTCGAACTCCCCGCTGTGCACCCGCAGGGCGGCCGCGGCCAACTTCTTGAGCGGTCGGGTGAGCACGCGGCCACCCACGACGACCCCCCCGATCCCTACCAGTGCCAACAGCGCCAGGAAGAGGAGCTCGCTGACGAGATGGCCGGTGGCGGTGGCGGCCTGGGCCAGCGCCGTGTCGTGGAGGTCCTGGGAGGCCGACGTCACGAGCTTGTTCAGGTCCCCGAGGTAGTGGACGCCCGGGGTCATCGACGAGCCCGCGAAGGTGGTGTTGCCGACGAAGGGCGGCTTGGAACCGGTGAGGGCGACGTTCAGTCCCTGCTTGATGGTCGCTGCGAAGGCCTGGTCCGACGGATCGGTCAGCAGGTGCTGCCAGGCCTGCTGGGCCTTGGTGCTCAACTGGCCGGTGAATTCGCCCGTGGCCACCTGGTACTCCCCGGCGGCTTGAATGAGCTCCTGTTTGGCGTCGGCCGGTCCAATGCCCTCGAGGACGAAGATCGCACCCTCGATCTCGTGGCCGCCGGCCAGGAAGGCCTCATAGGTCTGGCGCAGAGCCGAGGCGTGCACCTCGAACGTCCCCGGTGGCTGCCACGAGGCGACGTCGGCTTGCAGGCGGTTGAAGTCCCTGTACCAGATGTTGTCGATGTCGATCGCCATCTTGCTGAGAAACACATGGACGTCGTTGAAGGTGACGGTCTTGGTGGCGACGGCAGGGATCATCGCCTGCAGCTCGCGGACGTCGGCGCGCAGCGTTGGTGTCGAGGAGAACGTGGGGAACCCGGCGATCGTGGCCGTGCCCTGCGCCAGCTGCGTGCTGAAGGGGACGGCCGGGTGGAGCAGCGAGTTCAGGACGGGCTCACTGATGCCGAGCTGCGCCGCGTAGGAGACCGCCGACAAAGGGACCTCGAGCGAGTTCATCTGGGCGCGGGCGTTGGCGACGACCTGCAGCGCGGTGGCGTCGTTGGCCACGACTTCGGCGTTCTGGCGGAACCGCCACGCCGAATTGGCCGACGACAGGATCAGGATCCCGGTGGCCACCATGGGCAACAGGACCACCAGGGTCAGCAGCAGCCGCACCCCGGGATGCCGGCGCGTCGACGTTCTCGAGACGCGCTGATCTGCGTCGAGGTCTGTGTCGGATCTCGAGGCATCGTCAGCTGGCTGAATTGCGCCGCTGAGCGGGTTGGCAGTCGTCGTGGCCATGGGCTCCAGAAAGGTTTCGACAAGGGAGGCCCTCTCCTTGACCCGGGGTGCATCGAGCCAGGTCAGGGGCCCGATCCGACCGACGACCACCCGCCTTTGTGAGGCCCCTGGGCTCATTGGGTGCCGGTCCCATGCCCGCTTGTCGGGCCCCTTGACCCAACGGGCCCGGGCGAGCCCGGCCCGAGAGCAGGACGAACTCGGGTGAGGACAGGCCGTTCGACGTCCCTGGGAGGCAAACGCAGTGGGCGGTACCGTGTCCGACCGGCACGAAACTACACGGGCTGTGGTCGGGTTCAGGGTGCGACGAGTGCACGCGAATCAGCCATTTCGTAGAGTCTCGGCATGACCGATCCGAAAGAGCGGTCCCAAACATTGGAGCTGCCATGACCGCCCCATCCGAAGCCCCTCGTCCCGACACCACCGACATGGTCGCTGTGCACAATGCCTTGCGGCGGTCGCTCGGAGGCGCTCCCCAATTGATCCGTGCTGTCGGGGCATCCGACGATGGGCGCGTCGCGCTGATCTCGAACATCTTCGACAACGTGCTCGACTTCCTCCACGTCCACCACGACGGTGAAGAGCAATTGGTCTTTCCGTTGCTGCGCGACCGGTGCCCCGATCACGTCGACCTGCTTGACCACATGGCGTCGCAACACGAGGACGTCGTCGGGCTCGTGCAACGGTCCGACGCGGCGCTCGCGGCGTGGGCGGGTGGCAACGCCCAGGCGCAGGAGGATGCCGCCATCGCCCTCGGCGTATTGGTGGAACAACTCGGCCAGCATCTTGTCGAGGAGGAGCGCGACGTGCTCCCGCTGTGCTCGGAGCATCTGTCGGTCCAGGAGTGGGGAGCACTTCCCGGGCACGCCATGGGGAGCTTCACGGGCGACAAGATCTGGCTCATTCTCGGGCTGATCCGTGATCACATGAGCCAGGCTCAGCGCGACGGGATGCTGGCCCACATGCCACCGCCCGCCGTCGACATGTGGACCTCGATGGGGGAGCAGGCCTACAAGAACCTCATCGCCGAGGTGGGTTCGCCCCTCGGGTAGCGCTCCCCAAGAAGTCCTTGACGGCGGCCGACACGGCGTCGGAGTGGGTGAAGACCCCGAGGTGACTGGCCCCGGGCACCTCGACGAAGCGGGCCCCGGGGATCATCGCCGCCGCCTGGCGCGCTCGCGCCGGTGGGGAGTCGACGTCGTGTTCGAACGCGAGCACCAGGCACGGCGTCGAGATGTCGGGCCACCGTTTGGCCCGCTCGACGTCGAGGGACCAGGCCAGAGCCGCCTCGTACTGTCCCAGTCGACCCGGGTTCGGCCACGGCCCGAGGTCCCCGATCAGCGAGAGCCACAGGTCGACCACGTCGTCCTGTTGCAATTCGTGGTTGGGCAGATAGCGCATGGTCTCGACGGCGTTGAACCACGGGGGCAGTTCGTGGTCGAGACGGGCCAGGTCGCGCTCGACGGTGGTGATCGCCTTCTCCCAGGAGGTTCCGATGTTGCAGCTGCCGATGAAGACGGCGGACCGAACCCGATCGGGTTGGCGGTAGGCGAGCGTCTCGGCGATCCATCCCCCCATCGAGTAGCCGGCGATGTGGACGGCGTCGAGGCCCAGATGGTCGAGCAGTCCGACCGTGTCGCCGACCATGTCGTCGATGGAGTACGGAGCGGGGGGAGCCGACGACGGCGCCACCCCTCGGTTGTCGAAGGTGACGACCTGATATCCCGCCTCGGTCAGGGCGGGCACCATGGCGATGTGCCAGCCGGCGGCGGGCTGGCTGAGCCCGCACACGAGGACCACGGGCTCACCCTCGCTCGGGCCGAACACGTCGTAGGCGAGGGTGACTGCGGGGAGATCGACTTCTGGCACCGGTGCATCATCGCCCACCGGCGCGGCGCGTGCCGGGCGGGGTCTCGCTGTGATTAGCGGAGGGGCGGTCGGAGCCCGTCGCACACGATCGCCACCATGCGCTGCACGGTGGCGTCGTCGAATCCGCCGTGGCCGCCGCTCTGGCAGGCGCCGACGACGAGGCCGATCATTTCGTCGGTCGAGACGTCGGAGCGAACCGACTTCGCCGCCACGGCGCGTTGCAGGAGCACGTCGATGCTCCGTTTCATGTCGTCCATCATCTCGGCACAGCTCGACTTGATGTCGATGCCGGCCGAGCTCAGGGCGTCGAACAGGTCGTGCTTGGCCGAGGCCTGAGTGCCGAACTCGGCGAGGAACGAGAACAGTGCCTCGCCCGCATCGGCGGCATCGGCGCGTTCTTTGGCGACCTCGAGGAGGTACTCGAGCCGCGCCGTCACGATGGCCTCGAACAGGGCCTCTTTGGTGGGGAAGTGGCGGTACAGCGTGCCCACCCCGACCCCGGCCCGCTCGGCGACGGTGTCGATCGGGACCGACAAGCCTTCGGAGGCGAAGATCGCCTCGGCCGCGTCGAGGATCCTCTGTCGGTTCTTCACCGCGTCGGCGCGCATGGGCCGCCCCCCTGCGCCGGGGCCCTCGGTGGTGTCGGCCCCGTCGTCGGAGGCCACCGGCTCGCCGCTCGGAGCGGGTTGCGTCTTGGTGGTCGTCATGACGTGGGGCCCCCGACAACTGGTTGACAAGCGGAACGCACGTTCCGTATAGTACATGGAAACGGAACCTTCGCTCCGATTATAGACCCCCCGAGCTCCCAGGGCCAGGACCGGTTTCTCCACCCGAGGACCCGGCGCCCGCCCCGTCTCACCTGCAGAGAGGTGCCCCATGACCGCGACCGACCTGATGCCGACGATCCCAGCCCAGACCGATGCCCCCGACCCCAAGCGGTACTGGTCGCTGGCCGTCATCGCCGTGGCCCAGCTGATGATCGTGCTCGACGCCTCGGTGGTGATCGTGGCCCTGCCGTCTGCCCAGCGGGCCCTGCACATCTCGATCGCCGACCGACAGTGGGTGATGAGCGCCTACACGCTGGCCTTCGGCAGCCTGCTGTTGTTGGGCGGTCGGATCGCCGACTACCTCGGGCGGCGCCGCATGTTCATCGTCGGGCTGATCGGCTTCGGGGCCGCCTCGGCCCTGGCCGGGCTGGCCCAGGATCCCGCCATGCTCTTCGGGGCCCGCGCCCTGCAGGGTGCCTTTGCCGCCGTGATGGCGCCGGCGGCACTGTCACTGCTCACCGTCACGTTCACCGAGCCCCGCGAGCGAGCCCGCGCCTTCGGCGTCTATGGCGCCATCGCCGGGGGAGGAGCCGCCATCGGCCTGGTGCTGGGCGGGACGCTGACGCAGCTGGCGTCGTGGCGTTGGACCCTGCTCATCAACGTCCCCATCGCGCTGGTGGCGGCGGTGGCGGCCAGCCGAGTCGTCCGCGAGAGCCGCGGCGAGTCCAAGGCGGGGTACGACCTCCCCGGTGCCGTGACGGTGACGGCCGCCCTCTTCCTCCTCGTCTACGGCTTCACGGTGGCCGGCACACACGGCTGGGCAGCGCCGCTCACGATCGCGCTGCTGGTCGGCGCGGCGGTGCTCATGGCCGCCTTCAGCGCCATCGAGCTCACGTCGAAGCATCCCCTGCTCCCCATGCGAGTGCTCCTCGATCGCAACCGGGGCGGCTCGTACCTAGCCTCGCTCCTCGTCGGGAGCGCGATGTTGGGCACCTTCTTGTTCCTCACGTACTTCTTCCAGGGGACGCTGCAGTACTCGGCGCTCAAGACCGGGTTCGCCTTCCTGCCCTTCTCGGGGGGCATCATCATCGGTGCCGGGCTGGCCAGCCGGTTCCTGCCTCGGATCGGCCCCCGGGCCCTGATGATCGCCGGCTTGGCGCTGGCCGCCGGGGGGCTCGTGTGGTTCACGGGACTGACGGTGCACAGCTCGTACGTCGTCCACGTGCTCGCACCCGAGATCCTCGTGAGCCTGGGCATGGGGATGACGTTCGTTCCCATGAGCAGCACGGCCTTGATCGGTGTCGAGCCCAAGGACGCCGGGGTGGCGAGCGCGCTCGTCAACACCACGCAACAGGTCGGGGGCTCTCTCGGCACGGCGCTTCTCAACACCGTGGCCGCCTCGGCCGCTGCCACCTATCTCGCCGGCCATGCCACGAGCGCGGCGGCGGCACAGACTGCCGCCGTGCACGGGTACACGACAGCGTTCACCGTGAGCGCAGCATTGCTCGCCGGTGCCGCCCTGGTTGCCGGAGTGCTGATGCGGGCCTCGCGCCACCAGCTGAGTTCGCAGGAGGTGGGCGTCGACGAGCCGCTGCACCTGGAGCGGCTCCTGGTCGAAGAGTCCGTCGCCTGACGCTGGTCGGTCTCAGCGACGCAACTCGACTTCACCCTCGTGCTCGTCGCGGACGCGCACGTCTGCGTACCACGCCAACGCCAGCGCCACGCCGGCACCGAAGAGCAGGACGTCGGTGATGCCGATGGCAGCGACGACGGGGCCGATGAGCAAGTTGCCCAGCGCCACGGTCCCTCCGAACCCCATGATCCAGAGGGCCATGACCCGTCCGCGCACGGCGTCGCCCAGACGGGTCTGCAGGGCGGTGTTCAGGGCCGTGATGAAGGCAAAGTAGAAGGCTCCCACCACGGCCACGACGAAGTACGCGGGCACGGCCGCCCGCAAGAGCGCGAAGGCGGTGAGCGCCAGCGAGTAGCAGACGAGGCCGACACGGACGATCATCGCCTTGGAGGTCCTGGCGAACACGGTTCCGATCGAGATCGCCCCGATGAGGGCACCGGTGCCGAAGCAGGCGTAGAGGAGTCCGTAGTTGGCCGATTTGGGGTCGATCCCCAGGTTGTGGGCCGCCACCACCGGCATCTGTCCGATGAACGCCAGCGCCAGGAGTGAGAACACGAAGACGGTGACGAGACAGCGCCCCACCACCCGGTCCTGGCGCGCCGTCGTGATCCCGGCTGTCAATTCTCGCCACCGGCTGGCGTGTTGGGTCGCCAAGGGGAGGGTGGGGAGCGAGACCACCATCAGCGCGGCCACGACGAAGAGATAGGTGACGGCATTCCCGGCGAAGACCCACGCCGGCCCCACGTAGTGGTACGCCACCCCACCGATGATCGGGCCGATGACCCGTGAGGCGTTCATCTGCGCCGAGTTGAGCGAGATGGCTCCGGGCAGGTCGGCGCGGCGCACCAGTCCGGGGAGGATGGCCGAGTAGGCCGGCCCGAACATGGCGCTGCCCACCCCCACCATGACGACCATCAGGACGAGGACGACATGAGACGGCGAGGGCGATCTCACCACCCAGGCGAGGGCCAGCGAGAAGATGAGTTGTTCGATCGACAGGACGATCAGGAACCTCTTGCGGTCCACCTTGTCGGCGATGAGGCCGCCCACCATGGCCAGCAGGAGGGCCGGCCCGAGTTGGGCGAAGATGATCACCCCGACGAACGTGCTCGAATGCGTGATGTCGTACGCGTACGCACCGAGGACGACGTTTTGCATCCAGGTCCCGATGTTGGACGCGAAGGCACCGAAGAAGACGATGCGAAAGGTCCGGTGCCGGAGGGCTGAGACAGCGGTCCCCGATGCCAGGGGCCGGTCCCCGTCGACGAGCGCGTCCTCGATCTCCTCGATGGAAGGGACCGCGAACTCGGATTGGCGCCCGGGTTCTGGTGGCATCCCCGAATAGTAGGGGTCACTTCGAAGCACGAGGACCCGACCCGGGCCCGACATCGACGATCGCGAACGCTTACGGGAGCTCTCCGATCTCGCCGCACCGGGCGCGCAGCGTCGTCAAGCTGTTGGCGAGCAATCGAGATACGTGCATCTGACTGATCCCTAATGCCGACGCGATCTCGGACTGTGTCAGGCCGGCGACGAATCGAAGCCTGAGGATGGACTGTTCGCGTTCGGGTAGGGCCCGGACATGAGGCTCGAGCGTGGCGCGCAGTTCGACGGTGCCCATGCCCTGGGCTTCGGCTCCGAGGCGTGAGCCGAGCCCCTCGTCGTCCGAATCGGTGCTGTCGAGTGACTTCGATCGGTAGGACTGCCCCGCCTCCAGTGCCTCGAGCACCTGTTCCTCGGGAGCACCGGTGTCGGCGGCCAACTCGGCGATCGTCGGTGAGCGACCGAGCTCCTGGGACAGCGAGGCGACGG
>Ga0209415_10006952_pt1 | contig 19944 bp, 16 predicted proteins | sample PeaSoiSIISIP2007_FD_187696 | JGI IMG/M metagenome (GOLD analysis project Ga0209415, IMG submission 187696) | Peat soil microbial communities from Weissenstadt, Germany - SII-SIP-2007 (SPAdes) (version 2) | ecosystem: Environmental > Terrestrial > Soil > Wetlands > Peat | place: Germany... | reverse complement strand
AGCGATGCCACGAATATCGAGAGCTCGATCGTGCGCGAGGGCGATACGTACGTCATCAATGGACGAAAGTGGTATACGACCGGGGCTCCAGATCCGCGTTGCAAGATAATCATCTTCATGGGCAAGACCAATCCGTCCGATCCGGATCGCCACCGTCAACAATCCATGATCCTCGTCCCGAAGGCGACTGCGGGTGTCACCGTAATCCGAGCAATCCCGGTGTTTGGGTTCTACGGCGTCCCGGATCGAGCGGCCGAAGTGCTTTTTGAGAACGTGCGGGTACCCGCGAGCAATATTCTGCTGGGCGAGGGACGAGGATTCGAGATTGCCCAGGGGCGGCTCGGCCCAGGGCGCATTCATCATTGTATGCGGCTCATTGGTCTGGCCGAGCGAGCCCTGGAGAAGATGTGCCGACGGGCTGATCAGCGAGCACCTTTCGGAAAGCCCTTATCCGAGCAATCTGTTACCTTGGAACGCATCGCGCAATCCCGGATCATGATCGATCAGTGCCGCCTGCTCACTCTGAAAGCCGCGTGGATGATGGACACGGTGGGTAACAAGCGTGCCCGCAACGAAATCGCGATGATCAAGGTGGCCGCTCCCAGCATGGCATGTGAGATCATCGACTGGGCCATTCAAGTGTTCGGTGGCGGTGGGACGAGCAACGATCACTTCCTCGCCTCCGCCTATGCGACCGCGCGGCTCTTGCGGCTTGCGGATGGCCCAGATGAGGTTCACCGCAACCAGATCGGTCGGTTCGAGCTCAAGAAGCACCGGGGCACCGATCCGGCCTCAAGCGGCGGACATTGCGAGCCGCTGCCCGTAGCGCTGACCCGGCAACTCAATTTTCATCAAAGCGGCCGGCATGCCTGATACCGAACCGCTTTACCGACCGGGTGCATAGGAGTGACGCTGCTCACAGGCATCCGCGTCTGCGTATTCGATGCCTATGGCACGATATTCGACGTTGCCTCGGCCGCTGCCCACTGTCCGGACGTGCCTGAAAACCGGCGTGCGCTTCTCACCTCACTATGGCGGGACAAACAGCTGCAGTACACTTGGTTGCGCACTCTGCAGGGACGGTATGTTGATTTCTGGCACGTTACCGGTGATGCGCTACATTTCGCGCTTGATAGTTTGGGCATACCCAATGAAAGCCTGCACAAGCGGCTCATGAATCTCTACCGCACGCTCGCGGCATTTCCGGAAGTGCCCGACGTGCTGCGGTCGCTTAGGCAATCCGGCTTCGCCACCGCCATCCTTTCTAACGGCTCGCCTCGCATGCTGGACGACGCCGTATCTGCCGCCGGGCTTACCGGATTGTTCGACGCCGTGCTGTCAGCGAATGCCGTTGGAGTATTCAAGACCCACCCCAAGGTGTACCAATATGCGCTGGACCAACTCGGCGTGCCTGGTTCGGCCGTATCGTTTCAGTCCTCCAATGCCTGGGATGCGCACGCTGCTGCAGATTTCGGTATGCACGTCGTGTGGTGCAACCGTTATGGTCAGCGGCGAGAGCATCTGCCAGGGTCGCCAGATTATGAGATCCGTACCCTCACGGAATTACCGGGGTTGCTGGCCAAAGCAACGACGGACGCTCAATCGTGCCATTAGGGCGAGTGCTTAGAGAATGGGCCTTATCGGCAATGGGCGAAGAGGGGACCCTGAACGCGGGTTAGACTGCGAAGCATCGATCTGCGGTGCTGCACAGTGCGCGGTCTTTGACGGTGGGTGAGAGATGCGGATGGTGTCCGCAGCAGCGGCGTGCTTCGGCACCGCGCTGATATCGATGGTGTCGTCGATGCGTGTCTGAGCCCGGTCAGCCGTTTAGAACCGGGAACGCCGCTTGCGGAAGCCGATCGACGCCTTGCCGAACCCTGCGAATGTGCAATCTCATCTCGCGCTCAGCCTTCTTGGCATCGCCCTCCAGAATCGCGGCCGTTATACGTGCGTAGTCATTGAAGCGACTTTCGTTCTCCTCGGCTGTCCAGTAGCTCCTGAATTGCGCCCTGAGTAGGTGAATCTGCATCGTCGGAAGAATACGTGCAATCTGCTCGTTGCCCCCGATTTCGATCACGGTATCATAAAAATGCCGGCGCTCGTCCAGGTAGGAGACAACGCCGCCACTCTCATGGACCTTCTTGAGATGGTCGAGAGCCTCGCGCATGCGCTGTCGGTTTCCGGGCGCGTTCACCTCGCACGCAGCAAGACTTGCGGCCAACCCGGTCAGCATTTCCAGAACCAACAAGATCTTTTTCGCCTCTTCTCGTTGCAACGCGCGGATGTACGCGCCTCGATGGCGCGTCAGCGTGACGATCCCCTCCGCAGCGAGGCGTTTGAGGGCCTCTCGGACCGGGCCGCGGCTGACACTCAGTGTTTGCGTCAGATCGCCTTCGATCAGACGCTGGCCTGGCACAATGCGTCCGGCTCGCAGACCGCTCGTAATGGCTTCCACCACGCGATCCGGTGAACTCAGAGTTGAAGGCGATTTGAGGCTCTTCTTAGACTTTTCTTGAGTCTGCCCTGCCGCCCTGCGATTGCGCATTTCTGCTGCTGCCCATCAACCTAATTTGGCGCAAGTATACGCAGGTGTTGTAAGCGACGCGACTTATAGGCCGTCGCGCCGCCGTCTGGCGGGCTCGTAGGACGACTTAGTTGCGAGTCGTTGACAGCAATTCAGCACGGCGCTAGCTGCAAATGGCTGATCTCAAAGCGCGCACCCTCAGGGTCAATGCCTTGATGTGAGGCGATCATCGCCCGCAGCTCCATCTGGCGGCAGGCATTAATCGGTAATAGGGGGCAGTACCTGAGTGATACTAGGCTGACAGCGCCAACTCAGCGACGCCAGCCTTTGGCATTGCGACCGCCAACAAGACCCGCGCGGACACGCTGCTTGAGCAGGGGCCGGGGGCGAAATCGCTCGCCGTAGGCCTCTTGCATAATCTCCTGCGCTTGCAGGCAAAGGCTCGAGGTAGTCGCGTCCATGAGCTCGAACGGACCCATCGGATGACCGAGCCCGAGGCGGCACGCGGTATCGATGTCTTCGGGCGTGGCGACGCCTTCCTCCACCAGGCGGACCGCCTCGATCAGAAACGCGTGCAGAACACGGTTCACTGCGAAGCCCGAGACGTCTTTGACCCTAATGGGCGTCTTGCCGATACGGCGGCAAAGCTGCGAGGCCAGTTCAAATGTTGACTCGCTGGTGTCGAACGATGGAATCAGTTCGACGAGTCGCATGCGGGAGACCGGCGAGAAGTAGTGCGTGCCCAGGAATTTGGGCCGCCTTTCGCCAGTCAGAGCGGCTCCCAGCGTCGAAATCGGGATGGTTGATGTGTTCGTGGCGATAACGCACTGCGGCGGGCAAACTTGGTCAAGGTTGCGAAGAACCTCGGTTTTGACTTCGAGGTCTTCGAATACTGCCTCCGTGATGAAGTCCCTGTCCTGGAAGCTACTCAGGCCGGCGGCTGGCAGGATCCGCGCCAGCGCTGCGTCGGCATCCGCCGGGTGGTGGAAGCCGCGCTCGACGGCCTTGCGCAGCACACCGCGCAAGCGCTCCAGTGCCGCCAGCACGGCCGTCTCCGAGCGATCCGACAGCAATACGTCGTGGCCGGCGAGCGCAAACACCAAGGCGATTTCGGAGCCCATGAGTCCCGCGCCAACAACTCCTATCCGTTCCATGTGACTGACGACCTCACAGTACTTCGAAAAGACCGGCGGCTCCCATGCCGCCGCCGACGCACATCGTCACGACCACGTAGCGAACGCCGCGGCGGCGCCCTTCAAGCAGCGCGTGGCCGACCAGGCGCGCACCGGACATTCCGTAGGGGTGCCCGATCGCGATGGCACCGCCATTGACGTTCAATCGGTCCGGATCGATGCCGAGATGATCGCGACAATAGAGCACTTGCACAGCAAAGGCTTCGTTCAATTCCCACAAGCCGATGTCGGCGACCCCCAATCCGTGCTGACGTAAGAGTTTGGGAACAGCATAAACCGGTCCGATGCCCATCACTTCCGGGTCGCAGCCTGCGACCGCAATCCCAAGGTAGCGGCCGAGCGGCGCGAGGCCGAGCGAGGCGGCACGCTGTTCGTGAATCAACACGCAGGCAGAGGCGCCGTCGGATAGTTGACTGGAATTCCCGGCGGTGATCGTGCCGCCCTCGATCACGGGCCGGAGCGCGGCGAGACCCTCGAGCGTCGTGTCGGGGCGGTTGCCCTCGTCTTTCGCGAGGGTGAGGGTGCGGTGGCTGATCGTTTCGGTCTGCTTGTCCTTCACCGCCATGGTTACCGTGATCGGGACGATCTCGGTGTCGAATCGGCCGTCGTGCTGCGCCGCGGCGGTGCGTTGCTGAGAGACGAGCGCGTACTGATCCTGCGCCTGGCGCGAGATCTGAAACTTTCGGGCGACGTACTCGGCGGTCTCGACCATCGGCATGTAGGCGGCCGGTGCTGCCGCGGCGACGTTTGGGTCCCTCTCGCGGCGGGTCCACTCCATGTACGGCGTCTGCAGGCCACTGATATTCTCTTGGCCGCCCGCCACCACGACCTGCATGCCGTCGACGACAATCTGTTTGGCGGCGATGGCGATTGCCATGAGGCCGGACGCGCACTGCCGGTCCACCGTTTGGCCCGCGACGCTGGTCGGAAGCCCCGCCGCGAGCAGCGCGTTGCGGGCCAGGTTCATCCCGGCGGAGCCGGCAGACAGCACGGTGCCGATGACCACATCGTCGACCTCAGCGCCCTCGATGCCGATCCGCGCGACGGCGTGCCGGATCGCGTGCGCCATCATGGTCGGTGATCGGATGTCGTTCAGTGCGCCCCGGTACGCCCGGCCAATCGGCGTACGGGCGGTCGAGACGATCACGCTCGCGGTCATACGCTATCGCCTGGATGCAGTGGCCGGCGCGCTAGCAGCCGCGCCACCGCGGCGCGCGCTTCTCGAGGAAGGCGCGCGGACCCTCGTGAAAATCGTCGGTTCGCATTACCCGCTGCTGACCCTCGTCCGAGAGCCGCGCCAGCGTGTCCTCGTCCAGATCAAGCGCTTGGCGGGCGATCAACAGGCTCTCGCGCACCGCGACCGGCGCGTTCGCCGCGATGGAGTTCGCAAGCGACAGCGCCTCTGGGAGCGTCTGTGCCTTAGGCACCACGCGGTTGACCAGCCCAAATGCCAATGCGCGAGCAGAGGCCAGTCGTTCACCGGTGACGATGAGCTCATACGCAAGCGCGCGCGGCACGCAGCGGGGCAGTCGATACAGTCCACCGGCGGCGGCAATCAGGCCGCGCTTGACCTCAGGAAGGCCAAATTCGGCATCGTCAGAGGCGACGATGAGATCGCAGGCGAGCGCAATCTCAAAGCCGCCGGCGAGCGCCAAGCCATCCACGGCGGCGATCCATACTTTTGAACGCTGCGCGCGCACGAAACCAGCAAAGCCACCGGCTCGAGTAAAGAGCGACTCGATCCGGCCGGCCGCGATCTCCTTCAAGTCCGCGCCCGAGCAAAACGCTCGTCCGCCCGCCCCGGTGAGCACAACGGCCCACACGTCGGAGTCCGCCTCGGTGTTGCGAACGATGCGGTCGAGTGCCAGTGCGACCGCCCCGTTGATGGCATTGCGCGCCTCCGGCCGGCGCAGCGTGACGACTGCAACGTGCGGGGCGGACATCTCCACCGTCACCACCGCGGCCGCAGACTCTGGCGCATTCATTGGAGGCCGATCCTGAGTGAAACGACGGCAATGCCATGACGTTTGGGGGCCGCCAGGCGCAGATCCATCATTGCCGGGCCGTTGTACCGCCGTCGATCACCAGCACCGTACCATTGCAATAGGAGGCTTCATCGGAAGCGAGGTACAGGCAACCGTACGCCATCTCTTCGGCGGTACCGGGGCGGCGCATCGGCGTGAGTCGCTCGGCCACGTCCGGATCGTCGAAGAGTTTGATGACCGAGGCCACCATCGGCGTGTCAATGAATCCCGGTGCAATGCAGTTAGCGCGGATGTTGTCCTTGGCGTAGGCCACACAGAGCGATCGCGTCAGATTGATCGTACCGCCCTTGGACGCGGTGTAAGCATGTGCCACGGGCAGCCCCTGGAGTCCGGAGATGCTGGCGACCGCGACGATAGCGCCGCCGCCCTGTGCCTTCATGCGTGGTATCACGGCCCGGGATGCGAGGTAGAAGGAATCGAGGTTGATTCTTAACACCTCGCGCCATTTGTCCGGGGGTGTGTTGACGACATCGTTCATTGAATCCGGACTCTTCTGCATCCAGCTGTAGCCGACACTGGCGGCATGAACCAGAATATCCACTCGACCGTAGGCCTTCAGTGCGGCTTGCACGACCTCCTCCGCACCGGAGTCAGTGGCGAGATCGCGAGCGACGACAATACCTTCACCGCCGGCGGCGCGTAGCTGGCGCAGCGTCTCGTCCAGATTCGCCTGCGTGCGGCTGACGCCCACCACCTGCGCGCCCTCGGCCGCGAACAGTTTCATGCAGGCCCGGCCGACACCCGTGCCGGCCCCCGTGATCACGGCAACCTTGTCGCTGACCCGTCCCATTCGACCTCCCCCGACGTCTTTACTTAGGGCTTTTGCATACCAAAGTGTCCTACATAATGATCGGATCTGCAAGGAATGGCAGTGCGGCTCTCGGGCTCACCGGGCCGGGGCGGGATGAAGGCCAATAATGCACCCCGTTGCGTGGCCGCAGGTCTGTCCCACAGTCTATAAATTGGCCAAAACCGCGCTTCGGCACAGGATTTCGCCCTTGGAAAGCAGGCCCCTTGGGCCGTGACCTGAATTCCATATTGCTCTACAATATTGTCTGAAGGCAGTTGAGAGTACGGGGCTCGACTGCCATCTTAGCTTGGCTTATGGGGGCGGCCCGGTGCGGTGAAAGATGCCGCTGGTTGCCCGAGGGGAGGGGGGATAATTGATGACGCAGCTGTATGTCGACAGCGACCGCTATGGTGAGCCGCCTGTCAATCTTCTCGTGGAGACGGTTCGCAATGCAGTCACCGATCTGGTGCGGCGTAAGCTTACGCAGAGCGGCGGCAGTTGGTCCGAGTTTGTATTCGCTGCGAGTGACCAGCTGATCACGACGCAGGACTTTGAGGCGATTGAGCGCCAGATCCTCTCCAGCGGTTACCGGTTTGCATGGTCGGCGGTCATCTCCGCGCGCGAGCGGCCAGAGATCTATCGGGAAGGAGGGGCCATGGCTGCCAACCTCGCTTCGTTCAGCTTCGAGCATCCAGAAGCAGTCGTTGCAGTGGCTGACGATGCCGGGCGCGAACAGCGCGGCGTGGGCGACAACGTGGTGCGCAGGCAGGAGAATGTCAGTGGCGTCGCTCGCTACGTTCGCTCGAGCGAGCAAGTCATCGAGTACATGAACCGAGGCGTCCCGCCCAACACCATCGCGATCATCGACGACAGCGGTGGCACCCTGACAGCGCCGATCCTCGAGCACTTCACGGGGATCGTCTGTGCAGGGGGTACCGTGCGCTCCCACTTGGGTATCCTCGCGCGCGAGTACGGTATTGCCTGCCTCATGGGTGCGAAGATCAGCGGCATTCGCGATGGGGACCGGATCGAGCTCGAGACGAGCGCTGAGGCGAAGACCGCCGAGGCGTACCAGAGGGGGGAAGAAATGCCCGCCCGCATCTGGAAACTTGCTCGCTGAATGGGGCACCGAGGGCGGAGTCAATGAACAGTCACGAGATCTCGTACGCGCAACTGCTAGAGACGAACAATCTGATCCAGAACTGCGGTGACGAGACCTATTGGCTCTGCGTCACGCGTACGGTGCAGGGCTCGAAGCTCTTCCCTGTATCTCCCTACATCCTGCTGTCATACCTCAACTCCTTCTACCGTTATCCCTCACTTCTGCGCAAGATCGAGGGTCAGATGCGCGCGGAGGATATTGCTGACCGTGCACGCAACATGGGCATGAAGATCCAGAACTCGGCCCTTGGTTGGGCCCTGCCGAACTTCTATCTGCTTGGTCGCGAACTGCTCCTGTCGCTTGGTTTCCTGCGCCCGCAGGATGCGCTCGAGGACGTCGTCTGCGTGATGGACTTCTGGAAGCGGTACATGCTGTCCTGGCATCGCAACGACGCGCACATCACGAATCGCGAGTATGGGCACCGGGCGCAGATTCTGCCCGACAGGCGTCTGGAAGTCTTTCACTCCGATATGTTTCAGTGCGAGCCGGGCGACGCGCTGCACGAGGCGGCCTGCACATTTCTGGCGACCGCCTCGCAATACGGGTTCCTCGTGTCGTGTGAAAGTCGCATCAGCCTGACCAACTCCGGACCGTACCGACTGGACGAGCGGCACGAAATGATCGTGCGCGACTTCATGGATCTGGCGGAGTGCTCGCTGCCCTGGCTGGACGGGGTGGCCCAGGATGTTCCCTACAACTACCTGACTGTGCCGATGGCGGCGCGGGACTGTCACTTCTCGCTGGTTGACGACTGGGGGAGTTTTGAATCGAGACCCGAGTTCACCGCAGATCATGTCGTCGGCGTGGGGCTTTATACCTCGGACGCACTGTCCGAGGGCTTTGTACCGGTCGGCATGGGTTCGCGCGAGGAGTTGTCGGGCACGTTTCAGTCTCTGAACGCGGTGCTCAAAGAGGCAACGAACAAGCTTTGGCTTCGGATCGCCGACTGGACGCGCGATCAGATGATCGATGCGGGTGCGCTCGTTTACTACAACATCATCAAGGACCTGGCCCACGTCGCTGGCGTTTTTGAGGTGGACGACTGGTTGACGATCGATCCGCGCGCGCAGCGGTTCCGGCCGCTGCTGAATGACGAGTTCAGTAACGAGTGTCTTGGTGCGCTCGTCGGCTCGCTGTCGCTTCCCAATCATTGCCAATCCCCCTACACGATGATGCAGCACTCTGATCGCCCGACGCGGACCTACACGTTGCTGCCTTATGCGGTTCTGGCCGCTGAGGAGTACGTGCCCACGAGCGGTCCGATCCAGCCCGGGACGTCGCACCTCGCGCCGAAGATCGACCGCTACCGTACGTCCGCAGGCGTGCTGACACTCGAGGAGTACAACCGCCAGGCGCGCGCCAATCGACCCCGACTGTGCAGCGACAAGTACCGCTTTCTCTGTGAAACATGGGTCAAGTACAACCACAACACCGCGCTTGCCAACGAGCTCTATGAGCTCGAGCAGCGTCACTCACGTACGCTGGGAGGCAAAGGTGCGAAGTTTAGCCCCCGTTCCGCCTGAGCGCGCTCGTCGACGCGCACTCCGGTAAGCGTTCGAGGCATGCATGCAGATCGGATCGTTGATTCGTCGCGCGGCGCTGCAGTACAAAGATGCGCCGTGTCTGGTCGAGGGGCAGCGCCTTGTCAGCTACCGGGAGTTCGACGCACTCACCGACCGCCTGGGTAACGCGCTGTGCGCATGCGGCCTCAACGCCGGCGATCGCGTGGGGGTGCTCTTGCCCAACGGCATCGATTGCCTGGTCGCCTACTACGCGCTTGCCAAGGCGGGGCTCGTGCGTGTCTCCTTGAACAGTCGCGAGACGGAGGCCGATCACCGCTACAAGCTGGCCGATAGCGGTAGTCGTGCGCTCATCCATGCTGGCGGATGTGGTGCACTCGGTGTCGAGCTGATGATCGGCCCGTCGGATCTGCGGCGGTTGATCGACTCCGCCGGCACCCAGCCGTGCTCGATCGATCGCGCGCTCGATGCGCCGCTGCGGCTCGGCTATACCGGGGGTACGACCGGCCGGCCCAAGGGGGTCACGCTGACGACCCGCGGTGAGCTCACCGAACTGTCGTCATTTCTGATGGATCTGATGCCGGATATCCATGCGGGCGACACGTTCATCCACGCAGCGCCGATCGCGCACGCATCGGGGGCTTTCTTTCTGCCGAGCCTGGTACGGGGTGCACGCTCGCTGGTCATGCAGAAATTCGATGCGACGCTCTTTATTCAACTCGCCGAACGCGAACAGGCGGGATTGACCTTCCTCGTCCCGACGATGCTGGCGATGCTCCTGGAGCAGCCGGCGCTCGCGCACGCGCGGCTCGCGTTGCGACGTATCGCGTACGGCGCCTCGCCCATATCCCCGAATCTCCTGCGTCGCGCCGAGGCGCGGTTTGGGCGTGTCTTCGCGCAGACCTACGGGCAAGCGGAGAGTCCGATGGTCATCACATGCCTGCGCCCGGAGGAACACGATCGCATTGGTTCGTGCGGCCGCCCCTTTACTTGTGTGGACGTCGCGATCGTCGACGAGCAGGACCGGTTCCTGGCACCGGGCGCCATCGGCGAGATCGTATGCCAGGGTCCTCAGACGATGGCCTACTACTGGAACCGTCCGGACGCCACCGCGGAAGCGTTCCGCAACGGGTGGCTACACACGGGAGATATCGGCCGGATGGACGAGGACGGCTACTTTTATATTTTGGACCGGAAGAACGACATGCTGATATCCGGGGGCTACAATATCTATCCGCGCGAGGTCGAGGACGCCCTACTAGCCTGCGAGGGCGTGATCGAGGCTGCGGTCGTCGGTCTGCCCGACGAAAAGTGGGGCGACCGCGTTCACGCAGTCATCGCCGGCCGACCCGGACTAGACCCCGAGCAGGTGCTGGTTGTCGCCTCCGAGCACCTTGCCAACTACAAGCGACCCAAGTCGATCGAACTCTGGGAGGAATTGCCCAAGAGCGCCGCCAACAAGATCCTCCGCCGGGAGATCCGCGAGCGAATTGTCGCGCGGCTGAACGCATGCGAGTGCAAAACGGCGGATAGAGCGGGACCATGAACCTGCACCTGGTTCTTCACGGGCTCGCGGTTAAGAAGCACGCTGACGCGGCGGCGATCGCCGAATTCGCGGGCATCGCGCCAAACGCCGCCGCGAAGCTGCTGGCTGATGCCGTGGCCCGAGGGCGGGTGATCGAGGCGCAGGGGAAATTCATGCTGGCTCCCCTGGCCCGCGTCTCGCTGCTCGGCGAGTACTCTCGGGAGTACGCAGCGCTGCGTACCAGCACCACGTTCCTGGCTGCCTATGAGGCGTTCGAGCGCATCAATACCTCGTTGAAGGCGCTGATCACAGACTGGCAGACAATGACCGTCGGCGGCTCTCGCGTGCCCAACACGCACTCGGATCCGGACTACGACCTTGGGGTCATCGATCGGCTTGGGCAGCTGCACGAGCGCGCCGATCGCATCCTGGCAAAGCTAGCCAGTGAGATTCCGCGCTTCGAATACTATCGCCGCCACCTGCACGAGGCGCTGGAGCGCGCAGAAGGAGGGGCAATCGAGTGGATCAGCGACGCGCGGATCCTGAGTTATCACACGCTCTGGTTCGAGCTGCACGAGGATGTACTGCGGATCCTCGGCCGCCAGCGATCCGAATAGGAGCACGCCTTTGACGTTGACAGAAGGTCGCTGGGTCGTCGTGCTCGATGGGTCGAAGGTGCCTGCGCCGGGACTTATCGGGGGCAAAGCTTCATCGATCGCGCGGATGCTGACGCTCGGTTTAAACGTGCCGCCCAGCTTCGTGATTACGACGCGGGCGTGCGCGAGGTTCCTGGAGTGTGGGGACTTTCCGGGCGGCCTGGAGCAAGAAGTCGATGAGGGCATTGTCTGGCTCGAAGGCATGACCGGCCGGCGATTCGGTGCGGGACCGAGGCCTTTGCTCGTGTCCGTGCGCTCCGGCGCGCCGGTATCGATGCCCGGAATGATGGATACGATCCTTAACCTCGGCATCAATGCGACGACCGAGGCGGCACTTGCTGCGGAATCTCGACAAGCGACCTTTCCGCGCGATACGCATCGCCGATTCATCGAGCTGTATGCCCAGACCGTGCTCCAGACGGATGCCGCCGGATTGGGCGGGATGGAGGACCCGGCGGGGTGGAGGAAAGCCATTGCAGCGTCCGCGAGCGCGCCTGTGCCCGAGGATGTCAAGCAGCAGCTGTACAGCGCGATACGTGCGGTGTTTCATTCGTGGAACTCGCGCCGGGCGCGGCGCTTTAGAGCACATCACGGGATCGCGGAGGATCTGGGCACCGCGGTCACCGTTCAGGCCATGGTCTTCGGCAATTTCGATGAGCAATCCGGAACGGGTGTGGTCTTTAGCCGCAATCCGGTCACCGGCGAGCCGGTTGCTTTCGGGGAGTTCATGCCGTGCGCGCAAGGTGAGGATCTCGTCTCGGGCAAGCAGACCCCGCTGCCGCTCTCGGCGATGCGAGAGCGGGTTGGGCACGCGTTCGATGAACTGCTGTCGGCTACGCGGCTGCTCGAGCGCGAGTACGGCGATGTTCAGGACATCGAATTCACGGTCGAATGCGGTCGCCTATACTTGCTGCAGTCGCGTACAGCAAAGCGAGCGCCCATGGCCGCGGTGCGGATCGCCGTTGACATGGTGCGTGAGGGCAGGTGTGAGGCCGACACGGCGTTCGGCCGAATTACGAGCGAGCAGGTTCGGGCAATCCTCAGTCCCCGGCTCGCGGACGGCGCCTTGCAGAGGGCGAGGGTGCTGGCACGCGGCGAAGCCGCATCGCCCGGCGTCGGTTGTGGAGTGGTCGTATTTGACGTGGACGAAGCTGAGGCGCGCGCGCAAGCCGGTGAGTCGGTGGTGCTCGCGCGCGCAACGACCAGTCCACATGATCTGCACGGCATGATCGTCGCACGTGCGATCATCACAGAGCAAGGGGGATCCACCTCGCACGCGGCCGTGGTGAGCCGAGCGCTGGGTCGCCCATGCGTGGTTGGCTGCGGCGCCGATACGCTGCGCGGGCTTGTCGGTCGCGTCGTCACCGTAGATGGTCAGGCGGGCATGGTGCTCGAAGGTCAGCACGAGCTCATCGTGCCTGATGAGGATACGGACGAGAGTCTCAAGCAGCTGTTGGCGTGGGCGGAGTCCCGGTCACCGCTGGTTGTGGCACGTCAGGCCCCGACCGGACGCCCGATCGTGGATCTGGACGAGTTCGACGGCATCGTCAAACTCGAAAAGCTGCGGACGATTCTGCGCGAGGTCGGCGCCGGCTCGGTCGTTCGCGGCAGCGTGCTCATGAACGAGCTCGCGGTGGGTGAGTGCGTAGCGACGGGGGTCGAGACGCTTGTGGCAAGGCCGCGATTGCCCGTACTGATCGCCGCGGTGCGGGCCGCAGGCACTCGTGCACGAGACAATAATTAGGAAGCCGCATAATGAACAAAGTCTCCGAGCGCGACGTCGAGGCGCTGATCGAACTCTTCGACCGTAGCGACTGGCGTGAGCTGCATGTCGTGGGTGAGGGGATCGACCTATTCGTGTCCAAGGACCCGAAGGCGCGGCGCCCGGAAGCCCGCCTCGCGCGCGGGATCTCGCCGGCGAGGGTCGACTCGGCACCTCCCGCGAACGTGCCGGTCGCGGTGCCCGCGGCGACGCCCCTCGGGGCGCCGCAGCCGAAGGCGGATGTGCCTGCGAACTGGGTCGCGGTCCGGGCACCGTGCCTGGGCACGTTCTACCGCACACCCAAGCCGGGTGCACCACCCCTCGTGTCCCTCGACCAGCGTGTAGCGCCCGATACGGAGATGTGCCTCATCGAGGTCATGAAGCTATTTACGACCGTGCGGGCCGGCGTGACCGGCACCGTCAGGCAGGTTCTCGTGGCCGACGCTGAACTGGTGGAGTTTCAGCAGCCCCTTTTCTACATCGAACCCGATGCTTAAGCCGGACACCTCGCCCACTCGTGTATTGATAGCCAATCGGGGCGAACTCGCCGTGCGCATCGTGCGCACGGCGCGCGCACTCGGCATGGAGTCGGTGCTCGCTGCCTCGGCTGCCGACCGCGATAGCCTCGCAGCGCAGGAGGCAGACCGCACCGTCGTTATCGGGGCGGCACAAGCTCGGGAGTCGTACCTGAACGCTCCGCGCATTGTGCACGCCGCGTTGAGCACCGGTTGTACGGCGCTGCACCCGGGTTACGGGTTCCTGTCGGAACGTCCGGAACTGCCCTCGCTCTGCGCCGAGCACGGCATCACGTTCGTCGGTCCGACGGCGGAGGCGATGCGGCAAGTCGGTGACAAATTGTCGGCGCGTGCGATTGCTCAACGTGCAGGAGTTCCGATCACGCGCGGCAGCGAGAAAGTTGCCGACCTCGAGCATGCGCTCGCTTTAGCCGCCGACATCGGATACCCCGTGATCACCAAGGCTTCGGCCGGGGGCGGCGGTCGGGGCATGGTTGTGGCGCGTGCTCCAAGCGATCTCACCAGCTCGTTCAATCAGGCCTCGGCCGCAGCGCGCGAAGCGTTCGGCGACGGCACACTGTACCTGGAGCGATTCGTCGAGCACGCGAGACACATCGAGGTCCAGATCATGGGCGATGGCGCGGGCGCCGCCGTTCATTTCGGCGAGCGTGACTGCTCGGTTCAGCGCCGCTATCAGAAGATGATCGAGGAGGCGCCGGCCGCGATCCTACCGGAGGCGGTACGCATTCGCGTGCGGCGCGCCGCAGTCGACCTGCTCTCGGCCATTGAATACCGCAATGCGGGGACTGTGGAGTTCCTTTACGATGAACAGATCGGGAGTTTTCAGTTCATGGAGGTCAATGCACGCCTGCAGGTGGAGCATCCCGTGTCAGAGATGGTCACCGGGATCGATCTGGTGCGCCTGCAACTGTTGCTCGCCACCGCTCGCGATGAGCTACCCGCGCAGACGAGCATTGTTCCGCAAGGACACGCCATCGAGGCGCGCATCATCGCCGAGGATCCAGCGCGCGACTTCCTGCCGTGTCCCGGGAGAGTCACGCGCTGGCGACCGCCGGCGGGCGAGGGCATACGTGTTGACACCGCGGTGCGCGACGGCACCGTAATCCCGCCATACTACGATAGCCTGATTGCGAAACTGATTGTGCACGGTGGGACGCGGGAAGAGGCCGTAAACCGACTGGCGGTCGCGCTGGCGCAGTTCGAGGTCGACGGTATCCCCACCAATCTGCCGCTGCTTCGATTCATCGTCGATCACGCGGACTACCGGGCGAATCTCATCGATACCCGCTGGCTGGAGCGGATCGTGCTCCCGGCCTTCCGCACGCAATAGGAGTACAAGCGACGTGGCCCATATCGAGTTTCTCGATGAGACGATGCGCGACGGGCAGCAGAGCCTGTGGGGCATGCGGATGCAAGCGTGCATGGCCTTGCCAGTCGCGCCGCTGATCGCGCGTACGGGGTTCCGGGTAGTCGACTTGACCGGCTCGTCGCACTTCGAGGTGCTCATCAGGCACTGTCGGGAGAATCCCTGGGATATGCTCGACCTGTTGGTTGAGGCGACGCCAGGCGCGCGCATTCGCAGTGGCATGCGGGTCAATGCCTCGGTGACCTTTGGGGTGACGCCGGATTCACTGATGGACGCCTGGATGCGTCAGCTCAATCGCCATGGTTGCCGCAGCTACTGGCTCTACGATGTCCTGTACAACATGGACAAGATGTATCGTCTCGCGCGGGTCGCCAAGGAGTTCGGCTCGGAGGTCGCGGGCGCGATCATGTTCACGTCCTCACCCGTTCACACGGACGAGTATTTCGCCGACAAGGCTGCGAAGATCGCAGCCTGCTCCGATATCGACACGATTCTTTTGTACGATACCGCTGGGGTACTTGAAAAGGAGCGGCTCTCCACGCTGCTGCCAGCCATCCGGGCGCGTGCGTGCGGGCGGCCGATAGAGTTCCATTCCAACAATCTGCTCGGGCAGTCCGCCAAGGCATACCTCGACGCCGTGGAGCTCGGCGTCACCATCCTGCATACAGCGAGCCGGCCGATGGCCAATGGTCCCTCCGTGCCTGCGACCGAAACCATGGTCAACAATGTCGAGCTGCTCGGGCACACGCATGGAATCGACAAATCGCTGTTGCCGCCGGTCGCCGAGCACTTCGAGAGGGTCGGAAAGGCGGCAGGGTTCCTCGTGAACCAGTTCAGCGACTACAACGTGTTGTCTCTTCAACACCAGGTGCCAGGGGGCATGATGGGCACGCTCAAGGCGCAGCTGGCCGAGCACCACATGAGCGAGCGGCTCGATGAGGTGCTGACCGAAACGGCGCGCGTGCGTCGCGAGCTCGGGTATCCGGGAATGGCCACGCCCTTCAGCCAGCTGGTGGGCATTCAGTCTGTTCTCAACATCGTGACCGGCGAGCGCTACAAGATTGTGCCGGACGAGCTGATCCAGTACGCGGCGGGGTACTACGGCGAGACGGTCGCGGCCATCGACGACAACGTCCGCGATCGGATCCTGGCTGCACCGCGGGCCAAGGAGATTCTACGCAATCGGCCCGAGCAACCGACGATCGAAGAGCTGCGTCGGCGCTATGGAACGAACGATGACGACGAATTGCTGCTGCGCGCGCTGGTTCCTGAAGCCGATCTCAATCGCATGCGCGAAGCCGGGCCTATCAAACGTGTCTTCCCGCTGTTGTCATCGCCCGAGCTGAACGAGGTTGCACAGCTGATGCGGATCGCGAAGGCGCCGGTCGTGCAGCTACGTTCACCCGAGCTGTCGGCGGACATGTTTCGGTAATCTCTCCGGAGGCCACGTGCGCCGTGCAGTAGTGATCGACGTCGTGCGCTCGCCCTTCGGTCGCGGCCGTACCGGAGGGGCGCTCGATGGCCTGCACCCGGTCACTCTCTATGCCGACATTCTGCGTGCGCTGGTCGAGCGCACGGGCATCGATCCGGAGCTCGTCGAGGACGTCATCACGGGCTGCGTCCTTCAAGTCGGGGAACAGTCGGGGAACATTGGTCGACAGGCCGTGCTCGCTGCGGGCTTTCCGGAGTCCGTGCCGGCCGTCACGCTCGATCGCAAGTGCGGGTCCGCGCAACAGGCGATCGACTTCGCGGCGCAGGGGATTATCGCCGGCGCCTATGATGTCGTTATCGCCGGGGGCGTCGAAATGATGAGCCTGGTCCCCATGCGGGCGAACCGCTTGGGCAAAGACAATGGCGGACCTTTGCTGAGGCGTCGCTACCCGGACGGAATGGTCCACCAGGGGATTTCTGCTGAATTGATCGCCGCTCGCTGGGGGCTGTCGCGCGAGAGTCTGGACGCGTTCGCATTGCGCTCCCATGTACGGGCAGCGAATGCAGAGGACCGCGCATTGACGATGCGCAGCATCGTGCCGGTACGGGTGGCCGGTCCGGGGGGTGAACGACTGGTGGAGCGGGACGAAGGCCTGCGGCGCGACACGTCAGTGGAGAAACTCGCAGCCCTTCGGCCGGCCTTTTACGATCCAGAGTTGGCCACGGCCTATCCGGAGATCCAGTGGCGGGTGACGGCCGGCAACTCGAGTCAGGTCACGGACGGCGCCGCGGCGATTCTCCTGATGGAAGCCGAAACCGCCGCGCGTCTGGGGCTTCGGCCCCGTGCGGCAGTGACCCATTTTGCCGTCGCGGGGTCCGATCCGATCCTCATGCTCATGGCGGTCATTCCGGCCACGCGCCGCCTGCTCACGCGCGCCGCGGTGGGCACCGCGCAAGTCGATGCCTGGGAGGTCAACGAGGCTTTCGCCGCAGTCGTATTGGCGTGGGCGAAGGAACTCGGGGTCGATCCTGAGCGCGTCAATCGCTACGGCGGCGCAATTGCGCTCGGACATCCAGTCGGTGCCTCTGGCGGACGCCTGTTCGCGAATCTGATCACCACGCTCGAGGAAACTGGCGGCCGATTTGGGGTTCAGGTCATGTGCGAGTCTGGTGGAATGGCCAACGCAACGCTCATCGAGCGCCTGTGAACCACGCGCGTATGCGTGTCGAGGCGCTTAGGGTGCGTGCACGATCAATCGACTCCAGGCGTACTATTCATGAGCCGCACTGCAGCGCTTTCTTGTAGAACAAGTTTGCCCTAATAAAGGCAGATGTGCGACACTCCGCAGCAGGGATCGCCTCTGGAGGAAGGAGCGGACCCGAAACGCGGTAGAGCAGACATTGTGGCGCATGAGTCTGCAGTTACTCTCGCGCCTGGAGCTCGCAAGTTAACGGTTGCAATGTGGGGCGGAGACGATGTGCATGGATCTCATAAGCAGGGCTACCGGGGATCAAGGCACTTTGAGAAACCCCGCGGCACGTCGGGCATGCGGCCCGACCGCGAGCGTGAACTTCTCCTGCTAAGACCCTCTGAGAACAGACTGCACATGGCGCGTAATACGACGTCTGAGCGTAATGGCCAGCATCGCACCGAGGAGACGGCCAAACAAACCTTTGATCGGGCGGTGCCGCAGGAAAGCCTCAAGAAGATGAGCGCTGTGGACAAGCTGCTTGCGATCGAAGAGATCCGCCAATTGCCGCTACGGTATGCTCGATGCATCAGTCAAAAGGATTGGAATGCCTTGCGGGAGGTGTTCGCTCCGGATTTTTACTATTTAGACGGGCCGAACCGAGTGCACGGTCCAGAGGGATTCATCCAGGTGATGCGCGAACGCGGGCAATACGATCGGGTGATGACCGTGCTCCATATCCATGGACATGAGATTGAAATCCTGTCCCCAACGACGGCACGCGGGATTGCGGCAGCTGACTTCACTTTTTACTATCCGCTGGGTCAATCATTCCCCACGACCGGTAGGGAATCGATCGCACCCGGCCAGCAAACCTATACCCCTACCTATTACTATCAAACCTACGAGAAGGTGGATGGCCAATGGAAAATCAAAACCTCAGATCATCTGTCTTTTGATTTGAGGAGGGATGTGAGTCCCTACACGGGCATCATGCCGAACGCGTATGTGACGCCCGATGGCGTCCCGCCTTACAAGCGGTAGTAGATCGAGACGGCGCTGATGCCGGTGGTTGGTTAAGGAGAAGGGTGCTATGACCGAGCGAAGCGGACCCAAGACTGATGACAGTTCAGCGCAGGCCGAGGCCGCTGAGGATAGGCGCGACTTTCTGGTGAAGGCCGGTCTCGGTCTGGCGGCCGCGAGCGGCAGCGGCGCGGCGTTGGCGGCGGTCTCGGGCAGCACGGCACCGGCGGGCTCCTCTGCGGGCGGCTCGATCCATTGGGATTACGCTGTGGATGTGGTTGTGGCCGGGAGTGGTAACGGCGGCATGTCCGCGGCCCTGGCGGCCGCCAAGGGCGGGGCGAAGACCCTGCTGATCGAGATCAGTATACAAGTCGGTGGCAACAGTCTGATGTCGGGCGGCATCATGCACACGGCCGGGCAGAGGACTTGGGAGGACTACAACAAGTTTTCGCAAGGCCTTCATGACCCGGTGCTCGGCAAGGTGTTTGTAGAGACCTTCTGGAACGAATACATCCCCTGGCTGCAGTCGCAGGATGCCTACATGAGCCGGCCGACTCCGGATAAGCCCGGGTATTACGGGGACTATCATTTCGGGCACGGAGAGCCGGGCCAGCTTCGGCACAAGCTCTACTTTGACAGCCTCGTGAAAGCGTACGAAGACGCCGGTGGGTCGATCCTGCTGAAGACCCGGGTCACGAAGCTGTATGCGGATGCCGAAGGCCGGGTCATCGGCCTGCGGGCCAAGACCTGGCGGGATTCTCCGCGCGATGAGAACCAGCATTGGATCAATGTCAGGGCCAAGAAGACCATCATGGCCATCGGTGGTTGGATCATGGATGGGGAAAAGAAGCAGAAGTACTTCGGCCAGGATGGCTACTTTGCGCAGCACATGTGTGGACCCTTCTCATCGGGTGAGGGCTTGGATATCTGCCAGGCTGTCGGTGCGGGCATGAGCAAGAGCGGCTGGTCGACGTTCTCCGGCAGCCCCGAAGCCGTGACTGCGACAGCGTCGCTGGCTTCCGATATGGATGGAATGCTCAAGATGTGGCGCGAGACCCCGCCTGAAAAGTGGAGTCAGCCCTATGACCGCGGGAGATTGAGGGCCCCGACCGGCTGGATAGGCCCCTTTCCCCAGTTTGGGGATACCTCGCGCGCCATCCTTATCAACAAACTCGGCCTGAGGTTCATCGATGAGTCGAGCCCGGTGCATGCAAGGTACCC
>Ga0209415_10006951_pt1 | contig 19950 bp, 15 predicted proteins | sample PeaSoiSIISIP2007_FD_187696 | JGI IMG/M metagenome (GOLD analysis project Ga0209415, IMG submission 187696) | Peat soil microbial communities from Weissenstadt, Germany - SII-SIP-2007 (SPAdes) (version 2) | ecosystem: Environmental > Terrestrial > Soil > Wetlands > Peat | place: Germany... | reverse complement strand
GGGGCATTCCCGCCTCGCCGTCCGGGTTGGTCGCGTGAGGCGCGCCGCGAGGCGCGTCCCAGAGGAATGGTCGTCCCGCGCTAAAACCGCGCGGACAGAACCCGGCTTACAGGCCGTCTGGCGCCGTTTGCCGGTGCACAACCGCACCTCATGCAAACGAGTCCACAGGAACAGAGCGTGAATATTGGGACTCTTCAGAATACCCCTTGGCCGGACTCGGAACAGATCGGGTAAATCGTTGGCGAGACCACAAAAATTCCGGTTCACCCCGGATTAGTCCGAGGCAATTCCCTTTGACGCCCACGCCGGCCCATGCTATCCCACGTTTTCCCAAGGTGGCCAACGCTGCCCCGGGAAAAGTGGGATATGGTTGGACCAGCAGGCAGCCGCCCCCGCTCGCGACACGATGACGATCCCTGCCCCACACGCACGAGGGATTATACGGGAAAGGCGGCCGGCTTCGGATGACCCACTTCCTGGGCACCCACCAGAACAAGCTCGACGCCAAGGGCCGCGTCTCCGTTCCCGCGCCGTTTCGCACCGCCTTGAAAGCACAGAACGAAACCAACGGCACGCATCTTGTGCTGCGGCCGTCGCATCAGCATCCATGCATCGAGGCCTGGCCGACGCCGGTGTTCGAGGCGCTCGCCGATCCGTTGAACCGGCTGGACCTGTTCAGCCAGGCGCACGACGACATGGCCGCCACGTTGTACGCCGACGCATTCCCGGTAGAGGCGGACAAAGAGGGGCGGATCGTGCTGCCGGATGACCTCGTCGCCTATGCCGGGCTGACCGATGCCGTGGTGTTCATGGGCCTCGGCCGCATTTTTCAAATTTGGGAACCCGCCGCCGCCGAACGCCGCCGCGCCGAGGCGCGCATGCGCGCGCGCGAGCGTGGCCTGACCCTGCCGGGCGCGGCTGCGTCATGACCGCGCGCGTCTCCACCCACGTCCGGGCCGGACACGACGCCACTGGGCACGTCCCCGTCCTGCTGGCGGAAATGCTGCACGCGCTGGCGCCGCGCGACGGGGGAACCTACCTCGACGCCACGTTCGGCGGCGGCGGCTATGCCGAAGCGATCCTATGCTCCGGCGCCTGCACGCTGTGGGCGATCGACCGCGACCCTGACGCCATCGCCCGAGGCGCCAGCCTGGCCGCCCGCTTCTCCGGCCGGCTGCACCTCATCGAAGGCCAGTTCGGCGACACGTTTTCCCTCCTCCAGGCCGCCGGCGTGCTTCTGCTCCACGGCGTGGTGCTGGATCTCGGCCTCTCCTCGTTCCAGCTCGACGAGCCCGCGCGCGGCTTCTCGTTCCGGACCGAGGGGCCGCTCGACATGCGTATGGGAAAACATGGGACGACCGCGGCCGAGCTGGTCAATACTCTGCCAGAACGCGACCTCGCCGACCTGCTGTTCGACCTGGGCGAGGAGCGCGCGTCCCGCCGCATCGCGCGCGCCATCGTCGCGGCGCGCACCGAGGCGCCAATCACCACCACCGGACGGCTCGCGTCGATCATCCGCGGCGTACTGCCACCCGACCGTTCCGGCATCGACCCGGCCACGCGCAGCTTCCAGGCGCTGCGCATCCGGGTGAATGACGAACTCGGCGAGATCGAACGCGCCCTGGCGGCGGCGGCGCAACTGCTGGCGCCCGGCGGCCGGCTGGTCGTGGTCGCGTTCCATTCGCTCGAGGACCGCATTGTCAAGCGCTTCATGACTGATGCCGCCGGGCGCACGCCGGCGCCGTCGCGCCACGACCCGCGTGGCTTGCTCAGCCGCACCCGTCCGGGTTTCCGCCTGCTGACGCCGCGCGCGGTGCGCCCCGGCGCGGCGGAAACCGAACGCAACCCGCGTGCCCGCAGCGCCCGGTTGCGCGCGCTCGAGCGCCTGTCCGCCAGCGAAAGCCGCGCGTCATGATCCGCCCGATCACCTGCCTCGCGGTCGTGCTCGCCTGCGGCTCCGGCCTGTACCTGTATCAGTCGAAGCATCGCGTCAAAGTGCTCGACGAGCAAATCGCCGAGACCGTTAAGTCGACGGATACATTGCGTGAGCAAACCCGGATGCTGAGTGCGGAGTGGACGCTGCTGAACGATCCGGAACGACTGCGCCAGCTCGCCAACCAGTTTCTCACCTTGCAAACCGTCTCTCCCGGTCAGTTCACCAGCTTGGCCGACCTGGACCACCGCCTGCCGCCGCCGGTACCGCCCGGGCCGCCGGCCAATGCCGGGGCCGTGGCACCGGCGCCGTCCGCGCCGGTGCCGGTGGCCTCGGATGGTTCCAGCCGGACCGGGGGGGACGACGGCAAGCCGGCGGGTGCGAAGCTTGCCGAGGCATCGCCGGCCGCTTCGCCGAAGGATGCCGCACCACCGGCACAGGCGGCTTCACCGCGGATTGCCGTGACCGCGCCGGTTGAGGTGCCGCATCCAGCAGACCGCAAGCCGCCCGTGCCGCGCCTCCCGCAAGCGCAGCCGCGCCTCGCCGTGAGCGAGCCGCGCCTGGCCGAGGTGCGGCCAACCGTCGCGGTGCCGCGTGCGCCCGCACCGGCGCCGATGCCTCAAGCCGGCGGCTCGTTGCTCGGAATGGCGCATGACATGGTGTCGCCGCCGTCGCCCATGCCGCGGCCGGTTCCGCTGGACGCGTCCCTGAATTCCTACGGCAACGGCGGCTGACATGAGCGACCCGCACGAGCTCCCGCCCCAGCCCGACTCCCCGCCGCGCAACGCCTATGGCTGGCCCGCGCATCGCCGCGGCGCGCCGCGCGACGGCGCCGTGCCGCGCATGGAACATGTGCGCGTCACCGAACCCGACCTGCAACGCCGCGCCGCATTGGAAAAGACCCACCGGCGCCTGGTGCTCGCCGCGGTCGGCTTCGCCCTGCTGTTCGTCGCCGTGGTCGCCAAACTTGCCGACGCCACCATCCTGCAGCCGCTGATGCCGCACCGGCCCGAACATCAGATCGCCACCCTGCCGCCGCCGCCGAAGCAGGACGAAACCGCCGGCCTGCCGGGGCAACGGGCGGAGATCATCGACCGCAACGGGCAGATCCTGGCGATTTCGCTGCCGACCGTCGCGGTGTTCGCCGATCCGCGGCAGATCATCGACCCGGTCGAGGCGGCGAAGAAACTCAAGCAGGTGTTGCCGCGCCTCGACCTCGACATGGCGATCAAGCGACTGTCCGAGAGCACCAAGCAGTTCGTCTACCTGGAGCGCGAGATCACCCCGCGCGAGGAACTGGCGATCAATGCCCTCGGCATCCCCGGGATCGACTTCCAGCCAGGCGAGGAACGCCACTACCCGATGGGCAACCTGGCGGCGCAGGTGCTCGGCGGCGTGGATGTGGACGAACATGGCATCGCCGGCGTGGAAAAATACTTCGACCAGCGAATGCGCGGCGATCCCACACCGCTGCGCCTGTCGCTCGACATCCGCATCGAAGGCGTGGTGCGCGAGGAGCTGGTCCAGGCGATGGAGGAGTTCCAGGCGATCGGCGCCTGCGGCATCGTGATGGACGTGAACACCGGCGAAGTGCTGGCGATGGTCAGCCTGCCGGACTACGACGCCAACAATTTCCGCACCGCGCCGGCGGACGCACGGTTCAACCGGGCGGTGACCGGTATGTACGAGCCGGGCAGCACGTTCAAGCTGCAGACGGCGTCGATGGCCCTGGATAACGGCGTCGTGCATATCTGGGACGAGTTCGACGCCTCTCACCCGATCCAAATCGGACGCTTCACCATCTCCGATTTCGAAGGCAAGCACCGCTGGCTCTATCTGCCGGAGGTGCTGGCCTACTCGTCCAACCTCGGGGCCGCGCATATCGCCGTCGATGTGGGCGCCGAGCGCCAGCGCGCCTGGCTGAAGGCGATGGGGATGTTCGGGCGCGTGCCGGTCGAGTTGCCGGAAGCCGGCCTTCCGCTGGTCCAGTCCGCCGCCAACTGGAAGGAAATCGCCACGATGACCGTGGGCTTCGGCCAGGGCATCTCGGTCTCGCCGCTGCATGTGGTGCGCGGCACCGCCGCCGTCGCCACCGGCATCATGGTGCGCCCGACCCTTGTTGCCCTGCCGCCGGGGCAGGAGCCGACTGGCGCTGTGCGGGTGATGCAGCCCTCGACCATGGAGATCATGCGCAAGCTGATGCGGCTGGTGGTGACCGACGGGTTCGGCAAGAACGCCGAAGTGGCGGGCTATTATCCCGGCGGCAAGACCGGCACCTCGGAGAAGGTCGGCAAGCACGGCTACATCCGCGGCAAGAAGGAGGACTTCAACGTCTCGGCGTTTACCAGCGTGTTCCCGATGAACGCGCCGCGCTATGCGGTCTACATGATGCTCGACGAGCCGCACGGCAACAAAAGCACCTATGGCTACTCCACCGCCGGCTGGGTGTCGGCGCCGGCCGCCGGGCGGGTGATCGCGCGGATGGCACCGATGATGGGGATGCTGCCGGACATCCAGGACGCGCCGGCGATCAACCAGGCGCTGAATATCCCGCTGCAGCCCGGCCGTCCGCCGGGACAGCCGGCGCGTGGCCCGGGGGTGGCGGAATCCGAGACCGCCAGGGCGATTGCGCCGGGGGGAAAACCTGGTCTGACGGTGCCGGCCAGCATGCTGCCGCCCGCGCGCGTGCGCCCCAGCCAACGGCATGAGGCAGCCCTTCCTCCTTCTCCCGCGCAAGCGGGGTCGAGCCCCGAAGCAGGTCGAGCCGCAGAGCGGATCGACCGCGGGGGTGAGGGCGCAACACGCGGCACCGTCGCCCTACCCTCTTCCGCCGAAGGCGGGAGACGAAGTGGCGTGGAACAAGCCCTTGCGGTGCGCTGATCTCATGCGTGCTTTGCCGCAATCCGCCGCGTTCACCGCCGTCTGGCAGGCGGTGTCCGGCCTGGACGTCGCCGGGGTAACCGCGGACAGCCGCCAGGTGGTGCCGGGCGACCTGTTCGCCGCGCTGCCGGGCAGCCGCGCCGATGGCCGCGCCTTCATCGCCGATGCGGTGGAACGTGGCGCCGTGGCGGTGCTGGCGCCGGTCGACACGGTTTGGCCGCCGGACGTGCCGCCCCGGCCGCTGATCCGCGACCCCGAGCCGCGCCGCCGCCTCGCGCAGATCGCCGCGGTGCTGGCCGGCCCGCAACCCGACAATCTGGTGGCGGTGACCGGCACCAACGGCAAGACCAGCACCGTGGAGTTCCTGCGGCAGATCTGGACCGCCGGCGGCCTGCCGGCGGCCAGCCTCGGGACGCTGGGGGTGATCGCTCCGGGTTTTCCCCCTGGCCCCGGGCTGACCACGCCCGATCCGGTCAGCCTCGCCGAGATCCTCGCCGGTCTGCGCCGCACCGGTATCCGCCACGCGGCGATGGAGGCTTCCTCGCACGGCCTGGTCCAGGCGCGTCTCGATGGGGTGCGGCTCACCGCCGGGGCATTCACCAACCTGACGCGCGACCACCTGGACTATCACGGCAGCCTGGAGGCGTACCGCGCCGCCAAGCTCCGCCTGTTCGCCGAGCTGCTGCCGGAAGGCGCGCCCGCACTGGCCTTCGCCGACATGGATGCGGCGACACTGGATGCGCTGCGCGACCTGGCGCACCGGCGGCGGCTGGACCTGCGCACGATCGGCGAGGCCGGCGACATGATCCGCGTCCTGCGTGTCACCCCGCGGCGGGACGGGCAGGTGGTGGCGCTGGAAGTCGGCGGCGTCGGGCGCGAAGTCGCGCTGCCTCTGCCCGGCCGCTTCCAGGCCGACAACGCGCTGCTGGCGGCGGGTCTGGCGATGGCGTTGGGGCAGGACGACGCGCTCGACCGGCTGCCGGGCTTGACCGGCGTGCGCGGTCGCATGGAGCTGGCTGCGCGGCTGCCGAACGGCGCCGCGGTCTACGTCGACTACGCCCATACGCCGGACGCGCTGGAGCGGCTGCTGACCGCGCTGCGCCCGCATACGACGGGGCGGCTGCACGTGGTATTCGGCGCTGGCGGCGACCGCGATCGCGGCAAGCGGCCGCTGATGGGCGCCGCCGCCGCGCGCCTCGCCGACCTGTCGATCGTCACCGACGACAATCCGCGGGGCGAGAATCCCGCTGCAATCCGTGCCGCGATCCTGGCGGCCTGCCCGGGCGCGCGCGAGATCGGCGACCGCGCGCAGGCGATCACCGCGGCGCTGGAGGCGCTCGGGCCGGGCGACGTGCTGGCGGTGGCCGGCAAGGGGCACGAGCATGGTCAGACGATTGGCCGGATTGTGGTGCCGTTCGACGATGTGGAGGTGGTGCGTAGATTGGTGGGCGGCAGCGAGACAAAGCCTCCCTCCCCCCTCGTGGGGGAGGGCCGGGGTGGGGGGTACGAGCCACGCGCTCCCATGCGGCCGGTCCGCTCCACGGCCCAACCCCACACAAGCGGGGAGGGACCATGACGGCCATCCCTCCTCTGTGGCCCGCGCACGACCTGGTGGAAGCCACCGGCGGCACGATGGCGACGCCGTTCGATGCCACCGGCGTGTCGATCGACACCCGCAGCCTGGCGCCCGGCGATCTGTTCGTAGCGTTGCGCGGCGAGAACGGCGACGGGCATCGGTTTGTGTCCGACGCACTCGCCAAGGGCGCGGCGGGCGCGATGGTGCACAAAATTGTGCCGGGCGCCTCAAGGCTGCTCCGCGTGGACGACACGCTGGCGGCGCTGGCGAGGTTGGGCGGCTACGCGAGGGCGCTGTTTGCCGGACTTGTGGTGGCCGTGACCGGCAGCGTCGGCAAGACCACGACCAAGGAAATGCTCCGTTGCGCTTTGTCAGCGCTGGGTCCGACCCATGCCGCGGTGGCCTCATACAACAACCATTGGGGGGTGCCGCTGACCCTGGCGCGCCTGCCGCCCGACGCCGCGTTCTGCGTCGTGGAGATCGGGATGAACCATGCCGGCGAAATCGCCCCTTTGGCCCGGCTGGCGCGGCCGCATGTTGCGGTGATCACGGCGATCGAGAAGGCGCATATCGGGTTTCTCGGCAGCATCGAGGCGATCGCCGATGAGAAGGCGTCGATCATGGCCGGGCTGGAACCGGGTGGCGTCGCCGTGCTGCCGGTTGACGCGCCGATGTTTCCCCGGCTGCGTGCGGCTGCGGTCGCCGCCGGCGTGCGGGTGATCGGCTTCGGTGTCGACCCTGCGGCTGACGTACGCCTGGTCGATATTGCGATGGACGCCGATGGCAGCGACGTGATGGCCGAGGTCGCCGGCGTTGCAGTGCGATTTCGGCTGAATGCACCCGGCCGGCACATGGCAATGAACGCGCTCGCCGCGCTCGCTGCGTTACTAGACCTCTCCCGCTGCGCGGGCTTGGGCCGCGAAGTGGACCAAGGCCGCGAAGCGGATCAACGCGGTAGGGTCGCGGAGCGAACCGACCGAAGCGACGAGGGTGAGGGTGATCGGGTCGGCCCACTCCACCCTCACCCAGCCCACCGCGCCGGCCTCTCCCGCGCAGCGGCCGAGGCTATCGGGGCCTTCTCCCCCGTCTCCGGCCGCGGCGCGCGCCGTTCCATCGCCGTCCCCAACGGCACCGCCCTACTGCTCGACGAGAGCTACAACGGCAACGGAGCCTCGATGCGCGCCGCACTGTCGGTGCTGGCCCTGCAGCCGGCGCGGCGGCGCATCGCGGTGCTCGGCGACATGCTGGAACTCGGCGAGGCGGGGCCGGCGGAACATGCCGCGCTGGCACCGGACGTGAGCGCTGCGGCCGACCTGGTGTTCGCCTGCGGGCCGTTGATGCGCCACCTGTTCGATGCACTGGCGGACCGTCAACGCGCCGCGCATACCCCCGATTCCGCGGCGCTCGCACCCCTCGTCGCGCGTGAAATCGCGTCAGGCGATGCAATCCTGGTGAAAGGCAGCCTCGGCAGCCGCATGCGACGCGTGGTGGACGCGCTTGACGCCGCGGCCGCACCGCAGGGCGCGGAGGCCGCAGCCTGATGCTGTACAACCTCGCTCGTCCCCTGGCCGAACAGTTCATCCTGTTCAACCTGTTCCGCTACATCACCTTTCGCTCCGGCGCCGCCTGCCTGACCGCGATGGTGGTGAGCTTCTGGCTGGGACCGAAGCTGATCCGCTGGCTGAAATCGGTGCAGCATCAGGGCCAGCCAATCCGCGCCGATGGTCCCGAGCGGCACCTGATCGAAAAGAAGGGCACGCCCACCATGGGCGGCCTGCTCATTCTGTTCGCCATGACGATCTCCACCCTGCTCTGGGTGGACCTGCGCAACGCCCATGTCTGGCCGGTGCTGTTCGTCACCTGGGGCTACGGTTTGCTCGGCTTCGCCGACGACTACCTGAAGGTCACCAGACGCAACCACAAGGGCGTGTCCGGCCGCCTCAAGCTGCTGATACAGGCGCTAATCGGCCTCGTCGCCGCGATCTGGATCGTGCTGCTGACGCGTGCCCCGCTTGGCACCGAGCTGGCCGTGCCGGTATTCAAGGAAGTGCTGATACCGCTTGGCTATTTCTTCCCAATATTCGCCATGCTGGTGATGATGGGCGCGTCGAATGCGGTGAACCTGACCGACGGCCTCGACGGCCTGGCGATCGTGCCGACCATGATCTGCGCCGCGGTCTTCGCGCTGATCGCCTACCTGGTCGGCAACCGCATCTTCGCCGACTATCTGCAGCTCACCTACATCCCCGGCGTCGGCGAACTGGCGGTATTCTGTGCCGCGCTGATCGGCGCCGGCATGGGCTTCCTGTGGTTCAACGCACCGCCCGCCGCGGTGTTCATGGGCGATATCGGCTCGCTGTCGCTGGGCGGCGCGCTCGGCGCGGTGGCTGTCGCGACCAAGCACGAGATCGTGCTGCTGATCGTCGGCGGCCTGTTCGTGGTGGAGACGGTGTCCGTTATCGTCCAGGTGTTCTGGTACAAGCGCACTGGCAAGCGCGTGTTCCTGATGGCGCCGCTGCACCATCACTTCGAGAAGAAGGGCTGGTCCGAGCCGACCATCGTTATCCGTTTCTGGATCATTTCGATGATCCTGGCCCTGGTCGGCCTGGCGACATTGAAAATCCGATGAGCGCTTTTCCTCCCGATCTGTTCGCGGGCAAGCGCTTCGCGGTGGTGGGGCTGGGGCGCAATGGCCTGGCAGTCGCCCGCGCCTTGCTGGCGATGGGCGCCGAGGTAGCCGCCTGGGACGACGCGCCCGCGGCGCGCGCGTCCGCCGGCGGCCTGACTCTGCGCGATCCGCGGACCGGAGATTTTGCCCCCGACGCGCTGGTGTTGTCGCCCGGCATTCCGCACCTGCTGCCCCAGCCGCATCCGGCCGCCGAACGCGCGCGGGCGGCCGGCGTGCCGATCCTGTCGGATGCGGAACTGTTGTACCAGGCGGTGCGGCGCGCCGGTTCGCGGGCGCGCTTCGTCGGCATCACCGGCACCAACGGCAAGTCCACCACGACCGCACTGCTCGCACACATCCTGGATCGCGCGGGCGTGCCGGTCGCCGCCGGCGGCAATCTCGGCACGGCCTCGCTGGCACTGCCGCTGCTGCCGGACCACGGAGTCTACGTGCTGGAGATGTCGTCCTACATGTTGGAGCGACTCGCCACCATCCGCTTCGATGCGGCGGCGATGCTCAATATCAGCCCGGACCACCTGGATCGCCACGGCGACATGCCAGGCTATATCACTGCCAAGCGGGCGATCTTCGACCGGCAGGAGGCTGGCGATCTGGCGGTGGTCGGCGTGGATGACGCCGATTCCAAGGCAATGGCCAACTGGCCGCGCTCAAGGCCAGCGCAAGTCGTTACGGTATCGGGTGAGAACGAGGCGGCGGCAAAGCCTCCCCCTCCCCTTGTGGGAGGGGGTCGGGGGGAAGGGTCGTTACACGCTTCGCCGGCACGAGCCTCACTCCTGCCATATGCGCGACGTATGCGGCAGGCGCCAACCCCAGCGGAACGCAAATTGTGGCAAGCGCTCCGCAAGCGCCAGGCTACCGGCTTGAAGTTTCGTCGGCAAATGCCGCTGGGGCCCTTCATCGTTGACTTCTACTGTTCTACACCGCGGATCGTGGTCGAACTCGATGGTGTTTCGCACATCGACTCTGAGAGCGACGCAGCGAGAGACGCCTGGATGCTGGAGCAGGGGATCCGCGTCATACGCTTCTCGAACCACGAGATTCTGAGCAATGTTGAGGGTGTTTGTCTCGCGATCGAGCAGATTGCTCGGTCGACCCCTCCCCCCGGCCCCCTCCCACAAGGGGAGGGGGAGTCTCTCTTGCCTGAGCTTCCCCCTCTGTCGCACATCCTCGCCAATGCTCCCGCTCTCCCTGGCGCGCACAATGCGCAGAACGCCGCGGCGGCTTACGCGATCGCCCGCTTCCTCGGTGTGCCGCACGATACCATTGCGCAGGCCATGGCGACTTTCCCCGGACTCTCGCACCGTCAGCAACGCCTGCGCACAATCGATGGCATCGCATTCGTCAACGACAGCAAGGCCACCAATGCCGATGCCGCCGCGCGTGCGTTGTCCTGCTATGACCGGGTGGTGTGGATCGCCGGCGGCCTCGCCAAGCAAGGCGGGATCGAGAAGCTGGCGCCGTTCTTCCCCCGCATCGCCCACGCGCTGCTGATCGGCCGCGACGCGCCCCTGCTCGCCGCGACGCTCGCGGCTCACAACGTGCCGCACGAGATCGTCGGCACGCTCGAAGCCGCGGCGCCAGCCGCGTTTGCCGCCGCCCGTGCATCCGGGGTGCCCGTGGTACTGCTCTCGCCCGCCTGCGCCAGCTTCGACCAGTTCAGCGGTTTCGATGCACGGGGCGATAAATTCGCCACGCTCGTGGCGTCGCTGGCCCAGGAAAGGGCCGCCTGATGCCAACCCTCTCCCGCTCGGACAACTCGCTGTTGGGCCGCTGGTGGTGGACGATCGATCGCTGGACGCTCGGCGCGATCGGCGTGCTGATCGGCTTCGGCTACGTTATGATGCTGGCCGCGTCGCCGTCGGTGGCCGAGCGCATCGGCACCTCGCGCGACATGTTCATCTTCAAGCAGGTGTTCTTCCTCGCCGTCGGGGGTGGCATCGTCGTCGGCGTGTCGCTGCTGTCGCCGCGCAACATCAAGCGGCTCGCCATCGTCGGCTGCATCGTTGCGTTGGTGCTCACCGCGGCGACGCTGGTGATCGGGGTCGAGATCAAGGGCGCGCGGCGCTGGATCGCGCTGCCCGGTATGGCGATGCAGCCTTCGGAATTCCTCAAGCCGTGCTTCGCGGTGGTCGCGGCCTGGCTGATCAGCGAGAGCCGGCGCTCGCCGCGTTTCCCCGGCATGTGGATCGCCTTCGCAATTTTCGGCCTGATCCTGATGCTGCTGAAATCGCAGCCGGATATCGGCATGATGGCCGTGATCATCGTCGTCTTTCTGTGCCAGCTCTATGTCAGCGGGATGAATCTGTTCCTGGTCGCCCTCGGCTTCGGCATGATGGGCGGCGGCGGTTTCCTGGCATACCTGCTGTTCCCGCATGTGCAGAGCCGCGTGCAGCGCTTTCTGCATCCGAACAGCGGCGACACCTACCAGGTGACCACCGCGCTCGAGGCGTTCGGCAATGGCGGATTGTTCGGCCGCGGCCCTGGCGAGGGGCGGGTGAAGGACGTGCTGCCCGACGCGCATGCCGACTTCGTCTTCGCGGTCGCCGGCGAAGAGTTCGGCATGCTGGTCTGTGTGGTCATCCTGGGCGTCTTCGCGTTCATCGTACTGCGCGGCCTGCTGAAATTGTTGAGGGAACAGGATCTGTTCGTTGTGCTGTCGTGCGCCGGCCTGGTGTCCGGCTTCGGGTTGCAGGCTTTTGTCAACATGGCATCGACGCTGAAGCTGATACCCACCAAGGGCATGACGCTGCCGTTCATTTCGTATGGCGGGTCGTCGGTCGTGGCGGTGGCGCTTGGCATGGGCATGTTGCTGGCGCTGACCCGGCGGCGCCACCACGGGGATGTGCAATGAGTGCGACTTTGTACACCTCTCCCGCTGCGCGGGGTTGGGCCGCAACGCGGACCGACGCAACGCGCGAGAGCGCCGAGGGTGAGAGAGATCGGGTCGCCTCGCTGCGCTCTCACCCGTCGCTACGCACCGACCTCTCCCACTCCGCAGGCGAGATCATAGTGATCGCCGCCGGCGGCACCGGCGGCCACTTCTTTCCGGCCGAGGCCCTTGCTTCCGAATTGCTTGCGCGCGGCCGCCGTATCGCGCTGATGACCGACGCGCGCTCTGCGGGATTGCACAGCAACGTGTTCGCCGGCCACGAACATTACGTCATCCGTGGTGCCGGCATCGCCGGACGCGGCGTGGTGCGGGCGGTGCGAGCGGTTTTCGCACTCGGCGCTGGCACGGTGCAGGCGCGTGCCGTCCTTGCGCGTCTCGGCGCGGCGGCGGTCGTTGGCTTCGGTGGCTATCCCAGCGTCGCGCCCGCGCTCGCGGCGCGCCTGATGCGCCGCCGCCCCGCGGTGATCCTGCACGAGCAGAATGCGGTGCTTGGCCGGGCTAATCGGATGCTGGCGCCTCATGCGGACGCGCTGGCGCTAAGCTTTGCCGACACCACGCGCGTGCCGGAGTCCGCCGCGACGGTGCTCACCGGCAATCCGGTGCGTCCGGCCATCGGCGCGCTTTCCGAGACAGCCTACGTGCCGCCAGGCGACACGGTGAGACTGCTGGTGCTGGGCGGCTCGCTTGGCGCGCGCGTGTTCAGCGACGTGGTGCCGCCGGCGCTTGCCACACTGCCGCAACATTTGCGCGCGCGGCTTTCAGTGGCGCAGCAGTGCCGGCCGGAGGACCTCGATCGCGTGCGCGCGGCACACGCGCAGGCTGGCATCGCCGCCGAGCTTGCGGCGTTCTTTCCCGACATTGCCGATCGCCTGTCGCGCGCGCACTTGGTGATTGCACGCGCCGGAGCCTCGACAGTCGCGGAACTGGCGGTCGCCGGGCGGCCGTCGATCCTGGTGCCGTTGCCGGGGGCGATCGACGATCATCAGTCGGCCAATGCGCGCGCCCTGTCCGACGCACGCGGCGCCTCGGTGATCGCGCAACGCGACTTCACCCCGGCGACGCTTGCCGAGCGGATGACGTTATTGCTCGAAGCGCCGGACATGCTCGTCCATGCCGCGCTGGCGGCCCGTCGTACCGCACGGCCCGACGCAACCGCGCGGCTTGCCGACCTCGTCGAAGACCTCATGCGCCGGGAGCCCCGGCCATGACACGTGGCGCATTGGAGTCCCGCGCATGAGGGCTTTGCCTCTCTCCATCGGCACCATTCATTTCGTCGGCATCGGCGGCATCGGCATGTCCGGCATCGCCGAGGTGCTGCACAATCTTGGCTATTCCGTGCAAGGCAGCGACATCGCCGATTCCACCAACGTGAAGCGCCTGCGCGACGCCGGCATTCCGGTAGCGGTGGGCCATAACGCGGAGAATCTCGGCAGCGCGCAGGTCGTCGTGGTGTCCTCTGCGATCAAGCGCGACAATCCGGAGATCGCCGCCGCGCGCGCCAAGCTGATTCCGGTGGTGCGTCGCGCCGAAATGCTCGCCGAGTTGATGCGGCTGAAATGGTCGATTGCGATCGGCGGCACGCATGGCAAGACCACGACCACCAGCCTGATCGCCGCGGTGCTGGAAGCGGCACGGCTCGATCCGACCGTGATCAACGGCGGCATTATCAACGCCTACGGCACCAACACGCGGCTGGGCGCCGGCGACTGGATGGTGGTGGAGGCCGACGAATCCGACGGCAGCTTCCTGCGCCTGCCAGCGGTGATCGCCGTCGTCACCAACATGGATGCCGAGCATTTGGACCACTGGGGTTCGGTCGAGGCGATGATCGCCGGCTACGACCAGTTCGTTGCCAACGTGCCGTTCTATGGATTTGCCGTGCTGTGCATCGACCATCCGTCGGTGCAGCAGATGATTCCGCGCCTTTCGGATCATCGCATCGTCACCTATGGCTTTTCGCCGCAGGCCGATGTGCGCGCCGAACGGGTGACGCCGGACAAGCTCGGCTCCACCTTCGAGGTCGTCGTCACCGACCGCGCGCGCAACCGTCAGCGGCGGATGGGACCGTTCCGCCTGCCGATGCTCGGCAGCCATAACGTGCAGAACGCCCTGGCCGCGGTGGCGGTCGGTCTGGAGATGGAGATCGACGACGCAACGCTGCGCAGCGCGTTTGCCGGATTCAAAGGCGTGAAGCGTCGCTTCACCAAGACCGGCGAGGCCGGCGGCATCACCGTGATCGACGATTATGGCCACCATCCGGTGGAGATCGCCGCGGTGCTGAAGGCGGCGCGCCAGGCCGGGGCGCGCGACGTGATCGCGGTGGTGCAGCCGCATCGCTACACGCGGCTCCATGCGCTGTTCAACGAGTTCTGCACCTGCATGAACGATGCCGGCACGGTGATCGTCGCTGACGTCTATGCGGCGGGCGAAGTGCCGATCGAGGGGATGGATCGCGACGCGCTGGTTGAAGGGCTGCGGGAGCGCGGCCATCGATCCGTGGTGCCGCTGCCGTCGCCGGCGCGGCTGGCGGAGATGGTGAACGCAATCGCCCGGCCCGGCGACTTCGTCGTGTGCCTCGGCGCCGGTTCGATCACGCAATGGGCCGCGACGTTGCCTGCAGAACTGACCGATCTGCAAGCCGCGGCGACGCCTCGCCGCGCGGCGGGAGGCGAGCGATGATCGCCGCAGATATTACCTCTCCCGCCTGCGGCGGGAGAGGTCGATGGCGCGAGAGCGCTGAGGGTGAGGGTGATCGGGTCGGCACGCGACACCCTCACCCAGCGAGCGTCCGCTCGCCGACCTCTTCCATGACATGGGAGAGGTTTTCATAACGATGCCCGCCCGTCAGGCCCCCTCGCTGCTCGATTCGCTGCCGCCGTTGCGCGGGCGCGCGCAGGCGAACGCGCCACTTGCCCCATTCACCTGGTTTCGTGTCGGTGGACCGGCCGAGGTGTTGGTGCGCCCCGCCGACGCCGACGATCTCGCCGCTTTCCTCGGCGCCCTGCCGCTCGACATCCAGGTGCACGTGATCGGTGCCTGTTCCAACCTGATCATTCGCGACGGTGGTTTGCCCGGCGTCACCATCAAGCTGGCGCGCGGCTTCTCGGCGATTGCGGTGGAGCCCAACGGAGTGATTGCTGGCGCCGCCGCGCTCGACGTAACGGTGGCGGAACATGCCGCCGCAGCGGGCCTGACCGGGCTGGAATTCCTCTCCGGCATTCCCGGAACGATTGGCGGCGCGATGACGATGAACGCCGGCGCCTATGGCGGCGAGGCGGCACATGTCCTCGACTGGGCCGAACTGGTGACGCGCTCTGGCGAACAGCGTCGGATGGCTGCGGCGGAACTGGCGTTCGCGTATCGTCATGCACGGTTGCCGCATGGTGCGGTGGTAACGCGCGCGCGGCTGCGCGCGCATCCCGGCGCGCCGGTGGCGATCGCCGCCCGCATGAACGAGATCCGCGCAACGCGTGAGGCGTCGCAGCCGGTCCGCGCGCGCACCGGCGGTTCCACCTTCCGGAACCCGCCGGGTATGAAGGCATGGGAGTTGATCGACGCGGCCGGTTGCCGCGGCCTGACTCGCGGCGGCGCGATGGTCAGCGAGAAGCACTGCAATTTCCTGATCAACACTGGCAACGCAACCGCGGCCGACATCGAGGGGCTCGGCGAGGAAGTGCGCCGGCGCGTGTTCGCCGCGTCGGGCGTGAATTTGGATTGGGAGATTCATCGCATCGGTGTGCCCGCGCGCGGGCCGGAGGTGGTGGGATGAATCTGCCCCCTCTGCACCTCTCTCGCAAAGCCATAGAGATGTACAACAGGGTCGCGGTCCTCTACGGCGGCATCTCTGCCGAACGCGAAGTCAGTCTGTCCACCGGCGTCCAGGTCATCGCCGCCTTGCGCGACGCCGGCTTCGACGTGACCCCGATCGAAGTCGGCGACGACATTACGGCCGTCATCGCCGCGCTGCACCCGAAGCCGGACGCGGTGTTCAACGCACTGCACGGACGCTTCGGCGAGGACGGCGCCATCCAGGGAGTGCTCGACTGGCTCGGCATCCCCTACACGCATTCTGGTGTGCGCGCTTCGGCGTTGGCGATGGACAAGGCGGCGGCGAAGGCGGTGTTCGTCGCCAATGATTTGCCGGTGGCGCGCGGACGTGTGGTCCCGCTTGAAGAACTGGAAGCCGCCGATCCGCTGCCGCTGCCCTATGTTGTGAAGCCGGTGAACGAGGGTTCGTCGGTCGGCGTCGAGATCATCCGCACCGGCGACAACCGCCGCGCCGAAGTCGCGCGCGCCTGGCGCTTCGGCTCCGTCGCGATGGTGGAGGAATACATCGCCGGCCGCGAACTCACCGTCGGCGTGATGGGCGACCGCGCGCTGGGCGTAACGGAAATCATTGCCGAGGCCGGCGTGTTCTACGACTACGAATCGAAATACGCCGACGGGGGCTCGCGCCACATCATTCCGGCCGTGGTGCATCCGGACATCTATACCCGCGCCCTGGACGTGGCATCCGCGGCGCATCGCGCGCTGGGCTGCCGCGGCGCGACGCGCTGCGACTTCCGCTACGACGACACGGAAGGCGAACCGGGACGACTTGTGCTGTTGGAGATCAACACGCAACCCGGCCTGACGCCAACCTCCCTGCTGCCAGAGCAAGCGGCGAAGGTGGGAATTAGTTTCCCTCAGCTCTGCACTTGGATGGTGGAGAACGCCGCATGCCGCGCGTGAGCCGTTCGCCGCGCAACTCGGTCAACGACCGCCCGGCGTGGCTGAAACTTCTGTGGCGGCGGCAGAAGCGGCTGCTGCGCCCGGCGGCCTGGATCGCGATGGCTGCATTGCTCGTGCTCATGGTCGCCGGCCTGCTGCGCTCCGCCGCGCCCGGCGGCTCGCTGGCGACAATGCGGGAGCGCATTGGCAACATTAGCGCCTTTGCCGGCCTGCGCGTGCGCGACATCGCGTTCGAAGGCCGCGCCAACACTCCGGAGCCGCTGATCCGCGCCGCACTCGGCGTGAACAAGGATGATCCGATCCTGGGCTTCTCGCTGGAACGCGCACGCGAGCGGATTGAGACGCTGTCCTGGGTCGAGCATGCCACCGTCGAACGGCGCCTGCCCGACACGGTGGTGGTGAACATCCAGGAGCGCCGCCCCTTCGCCATCTGGCAGAACGACGGCAAGTTCGTGCTGATCGACCGCGCCGGCCAGATCGTGGCGCACCAGGACGTGGCGCATTTCCGCGGGCTGCCGCTGGTGGTCGGTCCGGGTGCTCCGCCATCCGCCGCCGTGTTGATCGACGCGCTGACCGCTCGGCCCGGCTTGCAGCAGCATGTCGTTGCCGCGGTGCGCGTCAGCGAGCGGCGATGGAACCTGCGGCTGAACAACGGCGCAGACGTGATGCTGCCGGAAGGCCACGAGAGCGTCGCGCTCGACCGGCTGATGCAGTTGCAGCAGGACCACGATTTGCTCGATCGCCCGCTGGTCGCGATCGACATGCGCCTGCCGGACCGCCTGGTGCTGCGTCCGCGCCCAACCGATACGGCAGCGCAACCGCCGATTCCGAAGAAGTCGACATGACGGAGCAACACCGATGAACGACATGTCGCATCGCGTGCTGACACCGCCGATGACCGGCGCGGAAGAGCCCGAACGTCCGCGGCATCATCGCACCGGCCCGTTCGGTGTGCTCGACATCGGCACGACCAAGATCGCCTGCCTGATCGGCCGTACCGAAAGTGACGGCACGTTGCGTGTGCTCGGCTTCGGCTGGCATCGCGGCCGCGGCGTGCGCGCCGGCGGCATCGTCGATCTGGAAGCGGCCGAGAAATCGATCCGTGCCTGCGTCGGCCAGGCCGAGGATATGGCCGACACCAGGCTGCGTTCGGTGACGGTGAACCTGTCCTGCGGCCAGCCGGAATCGCAACTGTTCAACGTGCAGTGGCCGGTCAACGGCCGCGCGGTCGACGAGCATGACATTCGCCGCGTGGTGGCGGAGGGTCGGGACCGGGCCAAGGCCGAAGGGCGCGAAGTGATCCACGCCTTGCCGCTGACCTTCTCGACCGACGAGATGGAGCGCGTGGTCGATCCGCGCGGCCTGTTCTGTACCACGCTGACCGCGAAGCTGCACATCATCGACTCGGCCGCGACCGCGTTGCGTTCGCTTGGCGCCTGCATCGCACGCTGCGACCTCGATATTGCCGAGTTGGTGTCGGCGCCGATGGTCGCCGGCCTCGCCACGCTGGTGGACGACGAACAGGAACTCGGCACCACGGTCATCGATATGGGCGGCGGCACCACCGGCATGGCGGTGTTCGCCGACCGGCAATTGCTGCACACCGCCCAACTGCCGATCGGCGGATTCCATGTCACCAAGGATCTCGCCGCCGGGCTCTCCACCTCGCTCAATCACGCCGAGCGGCTGAAGACCGTGTACGGCAACGTGCAGTCCTCGCCTGACGACGATCGCGAACTGGTGCCGGTGCATCTGGTTGGCGAGGAGGAACACCAGATCGCCAAGGTGCCGCGCAGCATGGTGGTGAACATTATCCGGCCGCGGCTGGAAGAAACCTTCGAATACGTCAAGGACCGGCTGGACAGTACCGGCCTGACTCGTGCGGCGGGCAATCGGGTGGTGCTGACCGGCGGCGCTTGCCAGCTTGCCGGCGTGCGCGAGATGGCGGCGCGAATGCTGTCGCGCCATGTACGTCTGGGCCGGCCGCACGCGATGCGCGGCCTGCCCGACTCGGCTTCCGGTCCAGCGTTCGCGACCGCCGCCGGTCTGTTGCATTGGGCCGCCGGCGAAGGACGCACGCTGCACGATGTCGATCTGGAGGTGGCGCAACCCTCCGGCCTGTTCCGCCGCATCGTCAATTTTCTTCGTGAGCGGGTCTAATGGCTCGCGAATCGCTCTGCTTCCTGCTTAACACACGGTTCACCGACCCGAGTCGCGTGGGGGAGACGTCCGCATGACACTCAATCTCACAATTCCGCAGCAGATCCACACCGACTTCTCACCGCGCATCACCGTGATCGGCGTCGGCGGGGGCGGGACCAATGCCGTGGACAACATGATCGCGGCAAACCTGAAGGGTGTGGAGTTCGTCGTCGCCAACACCGACGCGCAGCAACTCATGCACAGCCGCGCCGACCGCCGCATCCAGCTCGGTCCGCATATCACCCAGGGCCTCGGGGCCGGGGCCAAGCCGGAAATCGGCAAGGCCGCGGCGGAAGAAGCCGCCGACGAGTTGTATCGGCATCTCGACGGCGCGCACATGTTGTTCATCACCGCCGGCATGGGCGGCGGCACCGGCACCGGCGCCGCACCCGTCATCGCGCGCATGGCACGCGAGCGGAACATCCTCACTGTAGGCGTGGTCACCAAGCCGTTCGGTTTCGAGGGTGTGCGCCGGGCGCGCTGCGCCGACCAGGGGATCGAGGAGTTGCAGCAATACGTTGACACCCTGATCGTCATCCCGAACCAGAACCTGTTCCGTATGGCCAATGAACGCACCACCTGGAAGGACGCGTTCAAGATGGCCGACCAGGTGCTGTACATGGGCGTGCGCGGCGTCACCGACCTGATGATGGCGCCCGGCCTGGTCAACCTCGACTTTGCCGACATCCGCACGGTGATGGCGGAGATGGGCAAGGCGATGATGGGCACCGGCGAGGCCGAGGGCGAGAACCGCGCCATCCGCGCCTCGGAAGCGGCGATCAGCAATCCGCTACTGGAAGACACCTCGATGGCGGGTGCGCGCGGACTGCTGATCAACATCACCGGTGGCGACGACCTGACGCTGTTCGAAGTGGACCAGGCCGCGAACCGTATCCGCGAGGAAGTGGACGAAGAGGCAAACATCATCTTCGGCTCGGCGATCGACGAGTCACTGTCGGGCCGGATCAGGGTGTCGGTCGTCGCCACCGGTATCGACACGCCGATGGCCGCGGAGGGGCGGCCGCGTCTGGTCGCCGTGAGTGGCGGGG
>Ga0209415_10006950_pt1 | contig 19950 bp, 16 predicted proteins | sample PeaSoiSIISIP2007_FD_187696 | JGI IMG/M metagenome (GOLD analysis project Ga0209415, IMG submission 187696) | Peat soil microbial communities from Weissenstadt, Germany - SII-SIP-2007 (SPAdes) (version 2) | ecosystem: Environmental > Terrestrial > Soil > Wetlands > Peat | place: Germany... | reverse complement strand
CGCCAGGGGAGCGAGCACCACGGGCACGGCGGTCATCCCCGCCGGAGCCTCGAATTCGGCCGAGTTGCGGGCGGTGAGGGGCATCATGGCGCCGCCGCGGGCTCCCCATCAGACCTGGATCGGTGAGTAGCGCGAAGCAGACCGCCTGCCAGGCGAGATCAGCCCAAGGCGCCGCCGAGCACCGCAGGGAGTGCACCCGGAGGGTGCGTGACCGAAGGAGCGCAAGAGGCAACGCCGGGATGGTCCGGCTGGCGGGATGAGATGCGAGCGGGTACTCACCGATCCAGGTCAGAGGTCGCTTGCCGATGCGCCGCCCCGGCCGCCGGGGTCAGGGGGCGGCGAGCATCGCTGCGATGGTATCCGGAGCGCCGGGGTGGCCTCGCCGGCGGTCCACCGGCCCCGCGCCCCGGGGCGGCGGGCGCCCCCGAGTGCTGGCTCAGACCGGACGGTTCGGCCAGGAGAGCGGCGATCCCGGCGGGGAATCCGCGGGCCGGGAGGGGGCGGCCTGGTCCGTGCGCGGCACTTGCGGTCCCCCGCTCGTGTCCGCGACCAGCCTCTCCGCGCCCTCGCTCCGCCGGGCCACGTAGCCCACCCGCTGCGGGGCCTTGGGGGTCTCCAGCGACGGCGCCGCGTACCCGGCGAAGGTGCCACCCTGGCGGTAGCCGGTCAGATCGCGCTGCTTGGGTTGGAGCAGGAATGCCCAGCGGACCTGGTTGAGCAGGAGGAGGCAGGTGGCGCCCACCGCGGTGACCAGGGGCAGGAGGGCGAAGCCGGCGCCGAAGGCGAGAGCGATGGTGGTGAGCACGATCGCCAGCGACTCGATGAGCAGGACGCCGAAGCGGGCCAGCCGCACCCGGTCGGCGAGACGGTAGACGAGGTACAGCTCCACGGCGGAGACGAGGCCGACGGCGAGCAGGACCATGCCGCGATTGAGGCCGGCCAGGGGCAGGATCACGGCGTGGGTCGCGTCGAGGCGCAGCTCCACGGCGGGAAGCCGGGCCGGCAGCAGGCTGACCCCGAGCAGCACGCTCAGGATGCGCACCACCAGGAACGTCTGGCAGGCTGCGATCGCGGCGCGCACCCGGGCATCGATGGCCGCGGCGCGCCGATGCCCTCCTCCCAACGTCGCCGCCTCGCCGAACATCGAACCGGGCACGTAGGTCATGCGTATGTGACGTTAGCGATCCGATCGTCACCCCCTGTTGCGGAGACGTAACAGGCGGGACACAGCGCTCCGATCACCCCGGCCATGCCAACCACATCGTCACGCGGGGCCGCGACGGCCGTGAGACGGCGGGGGAAGGAGGGGCACGCCGCGTGTGCCGGATGGGCTCCGAGACTGGCATGATCGCTTCCGCGCATGCCACTGTAGGGGATGGCGTGGATTCTTCCGACACGGCCTCCGGGCCGGAGCAGGCCGAGGCGCACCGGCACCTGATCCAGTTCCTCCGCGGCCTGAGCGAGTTGGACGCGGCCCTGGGGAGCTGGCGGCCCGCCTACGGCAGCCTCCCCGCGGCGGAGGCGGCTGACCCTCGCCCCCGCACCCGGGACGAGGTCGTCGCCGCTCACGGGCTGTACGCGGACGGCCTGCTCTTCTTTGCCGACAGCCCGCGGATGGCACGCTCACTCCGCCAGCCCTCGGCGGGCGATGTCGCCGCGGCCATCGCCGACGCCCAGAAGCGCTTCGGGGCGCCGATCGCCCCACTCGACCGGCTGATGACGCCCCCGTCGCCCGCCGCCCCGCAGCCGCCGGCCGCGGTGGCACCCGGAGCGCCGGTGGCGGGCGGAAGCGTCCCGCCGGCCGCGGGGCGGATCGCCGAAAGCCCCTGGGAGGCGGAGCGTTCCACAACTGCGCGGGCCGCGAACGGAACGCCTCCGGGCCGCCGAGGCTCCGGGCCCACCAACCGGCGCGGCCGTCCCGAGAGCGAGCCCCCGCGTTCGCTCGGCAGGGGCTTCGCCATCGGGATGGGCTTCGCTGCTCTCGCCATCATCGCCATCCTGGTCGCCGGGGCCGTCTTCGTCGCCCACGCCCTGCTCGGTACCGGTCCCACCGCAGCGCCCCCCAGCGCCACGCCGGCGCCGGCCACTCTGCCGGCCTCCGACCTGCCCACCACATCAGGGGTGGACATCGTCGCGCCGGCGGAGGCCTGCACGGCGATCCCCTCGGGCAAGCTCCCCAGCGGGCTCGCCGCCGTCTCGAGCGCGAGCGGGATCGGCAGCGACCCGGTGGCCGGCTACTCCAATCCCTTCGTCAGCGTCCGGCTGGCCAGCGCCGTCGGGACGGGGACTCCCGCCTTTGACCTGATCGCAGTGGTCCTTCCCTACCAGGCGACGCTGCCCGCGGCGAGCGCGACCGCGTCCCCCAGCGCCCCGCCCATCGACCGCGCGGGGACGCTCCAGCTCGTCGCCTATTGGAATGGCAGCGCCTGGGTGGGTGCGCTCCGGAGCTGGTCGGGCGCGGCCTGGGGGCTGACCGTCGCCGCCGGCTCCGGGGTGGACATCTCGCAGAACGGGGCCACTGTCACCCTCTTCTGGCAGGGGCTGGCCCCGGGCGACAAGTACGGCGTGATCGTGGCCAGCGCGGCCGGCTGCGCCGACCTCGGGCTCAGCTCAGCGCTCGCCCCCGAGCAGACCTACGGAAGCCAGCCCACGGCCTGAGCCACGCCGCGCCGCCGGCCCGAAACCCTAGGGGGCGGGGACGGCTCTCGCCTGGGGCGTCCAGGCCCAGACGCCGTCGGCACCGCGGAACATGGCCAGCTCCTCGGCGGGGCGGGCCCCGCTGAACAGGAAGCCCTGACCGCCATGGCAGCCGACGTCGCGGAGGATCGCGGCCTGGGCTGCCGTCTCCACGCCCTTGCCGACGCAGAGCCAGCCCGCCGCGCGCACCTGCGCCGCGATCCCCGCCACCCGCGCCCGGCGCTCGGCGTCGCTCTCAATGCCGTCGAGGAGGCCCATCCGGAGCTTGACCATCCGGAGCGGGAGCTGGCGGAGCTCGCCGGTCAGCTCGCCCTCGTAGTCGTCGGCGACCAGGGTGACGCCCAGCGACGAGAGGTCGCGGAGGATGCTCCGGGCCGAGAGGGCATCGCGCTCGAGGAGCTTGTGGGGGACCTCCACGATCAGCCGGGCGGGAGCCAGCCCGACCTCGGCGAGGATCCGGCCGATGCTCGCCACCAGGGTGGGCAGGAAGTATTCCTGCGGCGAGAGGTTCACCGAGAGCGCGGGCGACACCAACCCCGGGGTCGCCCAGCGCACCGCCTCCTCGGCCGCCTCATGGAGGATGGTCTGACCGATCCGGGTCATGAGACCGCTGCGCTGGGCGGCCTCGACGAAGCTGGCGGCGTCGAAAAGGCCGATCTGCGGCCGCTGCCACCTCATCAGGGCTTCGAACGAGGTGAGGACCCGGCCCTGGAGCTCGACCACGGGCTGATAGAAGACCCGGAACTCGTGGTCGTCGATGGCGTGGCGGAGCGCGATCTCGGTCTGGCGCTGGGCGGTGACGCGGGCCTGAAGGGCCGCGTCGGCCAGCTCGTAGGCGGCACGTCCGTGGTTGCGGAGGCGCCCGAGCGCGGCCCGGGCCTGGTCCAGGAGGGCCGCCGCGGTCGGCCCGGCCTCCCCCGCCCGCCGGCCACGGACCGCGATGCCGATGGCGAGCGTGATCGGGACGCTCTCCTCGCTGACAACCAGCGGCTCGCGGCAGGCGCGGAGGAGGCGATCGGCGAGCGCGGCGACGGCCAGCTCGTCGTCATCGCGACGGGCGATGACCAGGGAGCGATCGGCGGTTCTCGCCATGGTGTCACTGGGCCGGAGCACCGGCCGGAGCCGGATCGCCAGGGCCAGCATCAGCGCGTCCACGTCGCCATGGGCGTACCGGCCGGCCAGCGTCTCGAGGTTGTTGATCGCGACCGCCAGCACGGCCAGCGGCCACTCCGGCTCCAGGGAGCCGAGGAGCTCGGGCTCGGGCTGCGTGCCGATGATGTCGCCGACGGCGCGGGCTCGGGCCCGTCGCTCAGCGGCGGCGAGCACGGCCTCCCCCACCGCCTTCCCGTCCTGCGCCAGGTTCATCAGGCCGTCGGCGCCGGCGTGGGCCGCGACCTCCTGGCGGGCCTCGCCGGCCTGGTCGTCGAGGACCGTGAGCGCGATGTCCGGGCTGGCCCGGTGGACCGACAGGACGGCCTCGTGCAGCGCGGCCAGCCCCAACCCGCTCCGGCAGAGGACGACGGCTCGGGTCCTTCCCGCGGCGTTGAGCGCGGCGAGGTCCTCGGCGCGGGTCACCTCCCGGACCCGGAGCAGGGTGCCGGCCGTCAGCCGCTGCCGGACCGGCGCCGACGCCGGGTCGTCATCCCGGACCACGACGACCTCATCATCGACGGGGGCAACCTCGTCGATGTTGGCCTGGGCCAGCTTGCCGATCAAGCCGCTCCCACTCCCCCGGGACCGGGCCTTCCACGTCATCGTTCCTTGATCCATCCTGAGCAGCCGGTGAGGTGCTGCGACGCCCGACGGGCACGGACGGCCCGCGCGCGGGCGCCGTCAGCCAATGGTGGGCACCGCCGGCGGGCGCGAATGCCGCCGTGGGCAGGGAGTGACACCGCCGCGTGGCCCTGTCACATTTGCGTTGCAACGAGGTCAAGGCGCCGGCGCAGGGGGGCGGCCGTCGCAGCGGCGCAGAGGGGGGTGCCGGCCGGCGGCGGGTGAACGGCGGCGATGCCCGACGGCCCCAGGGCTTGCCGACCTTCGGCCCTGGCCGGTCGCGCCGGGCGAGGGGAGGATGCGAGCGAGCGGCCCACTGGGCCCCCCTCCGTAGTGAGCCGCCCGCGCGCGGGCGCTTCGAGGTGGCACCGTGGCCCGACTCTCCAAACAACGCCGGCAGGAGCTGGCGGCGGGGGCGCGAGGCGCCTCCGCGCCGAGGCCCGCGACCACCCCGCCGCGACGCCGCGTCCAGAAGGTGCAGATCGGCGCCCCCTGGTGGCGGAGCCCGTGGGCGTGGGGGGGCGGCGTCACCACGGTGGTGGTCGCCATCGTCGTCGTCTTCATCGTCCTGGCGGCCTCCGCGCCGGCGCCGAGCCCCGACCCCCTCGCCCCCGATTCGCTGGTGAGCGCGGTGACCGGGGTGAGCCCCTCCACCCTCGCGGCCGTGGGGGCGGGCGCCGTCTCCAACCCGATTCAGAAGCTCCCCTCGTCGACTCCGGCTCTCACGGCGGGGGGCAAGCCCGAGGTCCTGATGGTGGGCGAGGATGCCTGCCCGTTCTGTGCCTTTGAGCGCTGGGGCCTGGTGGTCGCGCTGGGCCGCTTCGGGACCTTCAGCAGCCTCCACGAGACGTCGTCGGCGAGCGGCGACGTCTACCCGGACACGGACACCTTCTCCTTCGCCGGCTCCCGCTACTCCAGCTCCTACATTGCCTTCCAGGGGGTCGAGACCGCGGACAGGAATGGCAACCCCCTCGAGACCCCCAGCGCGGCCGAGCAGGCGATCCTGACCACCTACGACACCTCCCCCTACTCGTCGCAAACGGGGGGACTGCCCTTCATCGACCTGGGCGGCCGCTACGTCGCGAGCGGCGACCCCACCGTCGACTATCAGGCCAACGGGCAGGCGATCGAGGCGCCGGCCCTCCTGTCGGGCATGACCTGGCAGCAGATCGCCAGCAGCCTGGCCGACTCCAGCAGCGATCAGGCGCAGGCGATCCTGGGCAACGCCAACTACCTCACCGCGGCCATCTGCGAGCTGACCGGGAACCGGCCGGGCTCGGTCTGCGCCACCTCCACGATCACTCAGCTCGAGGGTGACCTCGGCTAGGTTGGCAGGGGTGCGCCGGCCGCGCCGGGGGCGGCAGGACCGGCGCCGGCGAGGCGCGGGCGCGTCCGGCACCGGCCGCCGGGGTACCCTGGTGATGCGAGCCCACGATGCGAGGAACCGCCATGACTGAGAGCACCCACCCGATGACCCTGAGCGACGCCGAATGGCGGGCCAAGCTGTCGCCGGAGCAGTACGCCATCCTCCGCCAGAAGGGGACCGAGGGGGCTTTCACCGGGGCCTACTGGCAGAACCACGAGACCGGCGCCTACCACTGCGCCGGCTGCGGGGCCCAGCTCTTCCGCTCTGACACCAAGTTCGACTCCGGGAGCGGCTGGCCGAGCTTCACGGAGCCCGCCGACCTGGAGGCGGTCGACTTCCACGTCGACAGGAGCCACGGGATGAGCCGCACCGAGGTGGTCTGCAAGAGCTGCGGCGGCCACCTGGGCCACGTCTTCGACGACGGACCGGGACCGACGGGCAAGCGCTACTGCATCAACTCCGCCGCGCTCGAGATGATCCTGGAGAAGTGACGGGAGTGGCGGCCCGGCCACCGGCCGGGGCGGGGGAAGGGGCATCCGGGAGCGGCGCTCGGGGGCCCGGCGGGATCGTCGTCCGCCCGGTCCGGCCCGAGGAGTACGGCGACGCGGGCCGGCAGACGCGCGCCGGCTTCACCGCCCTCTTCGGCGAGGCCGACGCCGACTACCTCCAAATGGTGGCCGATGTGGCAGGGCGCTGTGATCGCACCACCGTGCTGGTGGCCGTCGACGACGACGGGCTCATCGTCGGCTCGATCACCGTGGAGCTAACCGGCAAGGTCGACCCGGAGCGCGACCTGGCACCTGACGAGGCTCACCTCCGGATGCTCGGCGTGGCCCCCGCGGCCCAGGGGCGGGGTGCGGGCCGAGCCCTGATCGAGGCCGCGGCCGCCCTGGCCCGGGCCGCCGGCAAGGGCCGCCTCACCCTCGGCACCCTGCCGGAGATGGTGGCGGCGCGCCACCTCTACGACCGGATGGGCTTCCGAGCCGGCCCACCCGTGGAGCACTCCCCAGGCCGGTGTCACCTCGCTTACGAGATGGACCTGGAGGCCCTGCCGCCCAGCGGTTGACGGGCGCATCTCCCCCCGGTCACGGAGCCGGCTGCGTCTCCCCCGCCACCGACCCACGGAGCCACGCGGCGACCCCGACCAGGGCCACCACGCCGGCCGCCCCGATGACGAGCCCGGGCACCGACCCGGGCACCGCCGCGGCCAGCGCCAGCGCCCCCCCGCCGACGGCGCCTCCGGCCGCGGCGGCGAGCGTGAGCCGAGACCAGCGGCGGAGCTCGACCCGGGCGGTCGCGTCGTGCGGTCCCCGCCATTCGCACGCGGCGAAGGAGAGCTCGGCGACGAGCACGAGCCCGACGCCCATGAGCGGCGCGGCGGCGTCGAGCGGGGCCCTCCGTCCCACCAGGAAGATCGCGTACGCGGCGGCCAGCAGGGCCACCCCCCAGCCCACCGCGGCGGCGCGCCCGGTGAGCACGGCGGCGGCGATGACCAGCAGGGCAACGGCGCCGGCCGCGCCGGTCCCGGCCACCCACCACGGGCCCTCCGCAGCCGCGGCGGCGCGGGCGAGGACCACTGCAGCCAGGGCGGCGGCAAGCCCGGCGGCCAGCAGAGCCGCGCTCAGCGGACGCGCAGTCGAGCGCGACGGCGCCACGCGTCCACCTCCGCCACCACCGCTTCCAGGGGCTCGGACTCGGCCCACCCCGCAACCCCGACGCCCGCCTGGAGGAGCCTGGCCCGCACGGTCTCCCGCTCCAACCGCCACATCCGCCGGGCGAGCAGCGCGACCTCGGTGGCCGGAGCCCCCAGGTGAGGCTCGACGGGCAGCTCGATCACGGCGACGTCGAGCCCCCGGCCGCGGAGATCAAGGAGGGCCTTCAGGAAACGCTGGTCGAGGAGCGGGCTGAGCCCGACGACGAGGGCGTGGGGCGGCAGCAGGCGGATCGGGATCACCTCGCTCCCCTTCCAGGCGTAGCTGAAGACGACCTGGGTGTCGAGCAGGGCGTCGACGAGCCGGTACGCGTGGCGGAGGCCGCCCCCGACCTCCAGCCAGCGGAGGGTGCCCCCGAAGTCGATGACCCCGACCCGGTCGCGCTCGCGAAGCCAGGCCGCGGCCAGCGACGACGCGCCGCGGACCATCTGCTCCAGGGTGCTCCCGTCCGCCGCTCCGGCGTGGGTGAAGGTGTCGAGAAGGAGCACGACGTCGACGTTGCGCTGGGGATGCCGCAGGTTGACCCAGAGGTCGCCGCGCCGCGCCGAGGCCCGCCAGTTCACGCTCCGCAACTGGTCTCCGGGGACGTACGGCCGGGTGTCGGCGAACTCGATCCCCTCCCCCTTGCGGGCTGCGACCCGGTTGCCGCTGTAGAGATGGGTGTGGGCGGGCCGGACCAGGGTGCGCAGCCTCTCGGCGCGCGGGTAGGCGCGGATCACCGCCCCGCCGTCCAGCCGGGCCTCGAAGCGCCGCAGCCGGAAGTCGTCGAAGGCCCGGAGGTGAACCGGCCCCAGGGCGAAGACCCCCCAGCGCAGCGGCCGGACCGGGACGATCAGGGTCTGTCGGGGACCGTCCGCACGGGCGAGCAGGCGCGGGTTGCCCGCCTCGACCAGCTCGACCCCGGACGGCAGGAGCAGCCCGACCTCCAGCGCCTCCACCTCCCCGGGGAAGGCGACGTCGACGGTCAGGTCGACCCGGTCCCCCTCGATCACCCGGCCCTCGGCGGCGGAGAGCCGGATCGCGGGAAGCCGGGGGCGGCGGGTGCTGAGCAGGCCGGCGAGGAGGAGGGCGGCGAAGGGTGCCGCGACCGCCGCCAGCTCGGGACGCCCGGCGGCGAGTGCGGCCAGCAGGAGAGCGGCGATCAGCCAGGGGTAGGCGAGCAGCCGGGCGGTGGGGGCCCAGCTCACCTGGCCGGCCGGACCTCGGTCGGCGGGGTGGGCACCGCATCGAGGCAGGCGCGGATCACGTCGTCCCCGCGCGCCCCCCGGACCCACAGCTCGGGCCGCAGGCTCAGGCGGTGGCCGAGGGCCGCGACCGCCACCGCCTTCACGTCCTCGGGCACCACGAAGTCCCGGCCCCGCAGGGCCGCCCGCGCCCGCGCCGCGGCCAGCACCGCCAGGCTGCCCCGCGGACTGGCGCCGACCTGGACGTCGCTGCGCGACCGGGTGGCGGTGGCCAGGTCGACCACGTACGCCGTGAGGGTGGGGTCGACGTGCACGTCCTCGACGGCGCCCTGGAGCCCGAGCAGAGTGGCCCGGTCGACGACCTGGCGCAGCGTGACAGTGTCGCTGCGCCGCTCCACCCGCCGCCGCAGGATCTCCTGCTCCTGGGCGGCGCTCGGATAGCCGACTCCGATGCGGAGCAGGAAGCGGTCGAGCTGGGCCTCGGGGAGGGGGTAGGTCCCCTCGTACTCGATGGGATTCTGGGTGGCGATGACGATGAAGGGCGGGGTCAGGGGGCGGGTGACACCGTCGACGGTCACCTGGCGCTCCTGCATCGCCTCGAGGAGCGCCGCCTGGGTCTTGGGGGGCGTCCGGTTGATCTCGTCGCCCAGGAGCAGGTTGGTGAAGACCGGCCCGGGCTGGAACGAGAAGTCGGCCTTCCGCTGGTCGAAGATCGACGCCCCGGTGATGTCGGAGGGGAGCAGATCGGGGGTGAACTGGACCCGGCGGAACTCGAGGCCCATGACCTGGGCCAGGGAGCGCGCGATCAGGGTCTTGGCCAGGCCCGGGTAGTCCTCGATCAGGACGTGACCGTTGGCGAGGACCCCGACCAGCAGCATCTCGAGGGCGTCGCGCTTGCCGACGATGACCTCCTCAACCTCGGCGAGGATCGCCTCACCGGCGGCGGCGACGTCGCTGATGGTCGTCACGGCTCAGACCTGGACCCGTGGGTGACGCGAACCAGACCGCCTGACAGGCGAGATCAGCCCAGGGCGCCGACAAGCACGGGAGGGAGCCCACCCGGAGGGTGCATGACCGAACGCGCGCAGGAGCCAACGCAGGGATGAGCCGGCTGGCGGGATGAGCTGGGAGTCGTTGCTCACGGATCCAGGTCAGATCATCTCAAGGCGATCGATCACCCTGCCCACCTCGGCGGCCGACGGTCCGGGCTCGGTGAACTCGGGGCGCCGCCGCGGCCGGGGCCCCAGCAGCGGCTCTCCCGGCAGGCCGGCACGCCCGGCGACGTCGTCGCTGGCCCGATCGAGCTCGACGCCGTGCCGGGTCGCCAGCAGGACGCAGGCGAGCTCGCGCAGCTCGGGGATGAGCCGCGCCTGGGCGTCCAGGGCGGAGCTCAGTCCGAGGCCGACCACCCTCTCCAGATCGCGCAGCCGTGCCGGTGGCGAGGGGGGGGCCTCGACCGGCATGCGTCGCAAGGAGGACATCACGTCGTCCAGGGCGGGTTCCGCGTCCGTGTCCCGGCGCAGCAGCCACCAGGCGGCGCAGGCCGCGAGGGTGGCGACGTATCCGAGGAACAACGACGGGGCGGCGGCCGGTGACACCGGTGCCAGGAAGGCCGCCGCGGCGGTGGCCAGCGCGGCCAGGGCGAGGGGGCCGGCGGCACGCCTCATCACGGCCGCCTCACGCCGGCTCCAGATCCTGGCGGACGGCCGCCAGGGCCTCGAAGGCGGCGCGTCGCACCGGTTCGTCGATGACCTGGACACTGAAGCGCGCGCGTTCGAAGAGGTCGGTGAGCCGCCGGGCGGCGCCGCGACCGGCCCCGAGGAGGACTAGGCTCCGCTCCAGGTGCTCGGTGGGCGCGTCGGCCGCACGGCGCGGCGAGCCGGAGGCGCCGAGCAGCCGCTCCATGGTGGCGTAGGCGGCGATGACCGCACGGCGGGGGTCCACCTCGGCACCGAGCGCGCCGATGGCCGCATCCACCGCGGCAACGGCGTCCGGCGTGTCGACGGGGAGGACCGCCGGCGGGACGCCGGGGCGACGGCGAGATCTCAGCACCAGCACCAGGGTCACCAGGATGGCCAGGACCATCCCCGTCAGGACCGCGACGAGGACCAGCGCGGGGCTGGCGGGCGGGGCAGGTGCCACGGCGGGCAGCGCCGGTGTGGAGGGGGTCAGACGCGTCCCGGGGCCCGCCACCGGCGACCCCGGCCCGAAGTGCAGCGGGTGCGTGTTCCACCACGCCACGATCGCGACCAGGAGCACGATCGGAAGCGCGACCGCCGCGAGCCTCTGCCACCAGGACGCAGCCTCGTACGCCCCGGCCGCGGCCCGACGGCGCTGGATGCCGAGGGCGATCGGCAGGCCGGCCAGCCCGACTCCGACGACGCTCCCCACCAGGAAGTAGCAGGCCGTCTGCCAGACCGCCGGTGTCGCCGGCAGGGGGAGTGCGCCGCCGGGGCTGCCTCGAGCGCCGACCGCCACCGCCAGAAGGAGGCAGGCGGCCAGGGCGAGGATCACCAGCGACCCCCGCCGTAACCGGGAGGACGCTGAGCCGGAGGCGCGGTCCGCGCCGGTCATGCCGTCGCCGCTGCCAGCCACCATCCCCCCCTACGGTAGCGTCGAATCTGGGGCAGCGGCGAGAAGCCGGCGCGGAACGGGCGGGCTCGCCTCGCTTCGAGTAGGGTAAACCCCCCGAAAAACCCGTGGGCCGGCCGGCTGGCCGGACGGGGTCCGCCCCCATAACCTTGGGCCATGGTCGACAGGTTGGTTCCATCGCCCGCCGGGGCCGCCGGCGAGGGACTCCGCGCGAAGGACGTGCGGCGGCTGCCCGGGATGCTCGTCTCCCCGCGGACGTGGCTCGCCACCATCCACCTGCTCGCGGGGCTGCCCGTCGCCATTGCCATCTTCACCCTCGCGGTGACCGGTGTCTCGGTGGGGATCGGCCTCCTGCCGGTCTTCCTGCTCGGCCTCCCGGTGCTGGCCGCGACCGCCTGGGTCATCACCGGGGCGGCGCACTTCGAACGTGGGCGCTACGCCCTCCTGCTGGGCGTGACCATCCGGCCGCCCGCCGCCCCCCTCCCCGACGCCCGGTGGTGGCAGCCCCTGGTCCGGCCCCTGCGCACCCGCGCGACCTGGCGGCAGCTCGCCTACTGCATCCTCTGGCTGCCCGTCGGCGCCGTCGACTTCACCATCACCGTTGCCATCTGGGCCCTCCCGCTGGCCCTGATCACCCTCCCCACCTACGACGCCGCGCTGCCCCGCGGCGGCGCCACCATCGGAGGATTCGTCGCCCAGGGACCGCTGGCGATGACCTGTGCGGTCCTCGCCGGGCTGGTTGTCCTACTGGTGGCTCCGCTCGTCGTCCGCGGTCTCGCCACCATGGAGACCGCCCTGGCAGGTGCCCTGCTCGGCCCCGGTTCCGGGGCGCTCGCCGTCCGGGTCGCTCAGCTGGAGGACAGCCGGGCCCGGGTGGTGGGCGCCGCCGAGGCCGAACGCCTCCGGATCGAGCGTGACCTCCACGACGGCGCCCAGCAGCGCCTGGTCTCGGTGGCCATGGAGCTCGGCCGCGCCCAGGCCAAGTTCGCCACCGACCCCGAGGGCGCCCGCGACCTCATCGACCGTGCCCATGCCGAGGCCAAGGAGGCCCTGGTGGAGCTGCGCCAGCTGGTGCGCGGCGTCCACCCCCCGGTGCTCACCGATCGCGGCCTCGACGCCGCCGTCTCGGGCCTCGCCGCACTCTCACCGATCCCCGTCGCGGTCAACGTCGACGTCCCCGAGCGACCCTCGCTCACCACCGAGTCCATCGCCTACTTCGTGGTCGCCGAGTCGCTCACCAATGTCGCCAAGCACGCCCACGCCCACCACGCCTCCGTCGACATCCGCAGCACCGCCGGGATGCTGCGCGTGGCGGTGCGCGACGACGGGGTCGGTGGCGCCGATCCCACCGGAGCCGGGCTCTCCGGCCTCGCCGACCGCGTCGCCGGTGTCGACGGGAATCTCCGCATCGACAGCCCTCCCGGTGGACCCACCGTCATCCAGGTGGAGCTGCCATGCGCGTCGTGATCGCCGAGGACTCGGTCCTCCTGCGTGAGGGCCTGTCACGCCTGCTGGCGGAGGCCGGCTGCGACGTCGTCGCCAGCGCCGGTGACGCCGAGACCTTCCTGCGCGCGGTCGACGCCCAGCGCCCCGACGTGGTGGTGGTCGACGTGCGCATGCCTCCGACGTTCACCGACGAGGGCCTGCGGGCCGCGCTGGTGGTGCGCCGCCAGTGGCCGGCGGTCGGCGTCCTCGTGCTCTCCCAGTACGTCGAGGAGCGCTACGCGACCGAGCTGCTGACCGAGCGCCGGGGCGGGGTCGGCTATCTGCTCAAGGACCGGGTGGCGGACGTCGGCGAGTTCATCGATGCGCTGCGCCGCGTCGCCGAGGGGGGGAGCGTGCTCGACCCGGAGGTCGTCGCCCAGCTGCTGGCGCGCAGCCGCAGCCCGCTGGCTGCGCTGACCCCGCGCGAGCGCAGGGTCCTGGGGCTGATGGCCGAGGGCCGGTCCAACGCGGCCATCGCCGCAGCGTTGAACATCGGGACCGCCGCGGTCGAGAAGTACATCAACAGCATCTTCAGCAAGCTCGACCTCCCACCCGCCGACAGCGACCACCGGCGCGTGCTCGCCGTGCTCCGCTATCTCGACAACTGAAGGATCCACCGTGTCCACTTCGCAGCGCCTGACCACCGGCCGGCTCCTCGCGCTCGTCATCGGTGTGCCGCTCTGCCTGGCCGTGATCGGCTGGGCGGCGCTGACCGCCGTGGCCCTGGTGAGCTTCGACAGCTTCCAGATCCACCGCAGCTTCTCCCCCGCCGGCGGCCAGCTGAGCGTGAAGCTCGACGACGGCGACCTCACCCTGGCGCCCAGCAGCGGTGACCAGGTGGATCTGACCGGCGTCGCCCACTACAGCCTGGTGCGTCCCACCGTCAACGTCGACAGCACCGGCGCCGGCGTCTCGATCACCGTGTCCTGCCCGTGGTTCGCCGGCATCAACTGCTCCGCCGATCTCACCGTCGCGGTCCCTGCCGGGATCGCGGTCACCGCGTCGACCGACACCGGCAACATCAGCGCGTCCGGCCTCGACAACCTGTCCCTGCAGACCGACACCGGTGACGTGCAGGTCAACGGCGGAGCGGGCGTGGTCCATCTCGACACCGACACCGGCGAGATCACGGGCGCGGGCATGGACGCCGTCGACGTCACGGCCAGCAGCGACACCGGCGACGTCTCCCTGGACTTCGCCCAGCCGCCCACCCACGTGTCCGCGCAGGACGACACCGGGAACGTCACCGTGACCCTCCCGGCGGGCGCTCCGGCGTACGCGGTCTCGGCTCACTCGTCGACCGGGGACACGTCCGTTGAGGTGCCCACCAATCCCACCTCGCGCGACGACATCTCGATCTCGACCGACACCGGGGACGTGGTGGTGGACCCGCGCGGCTGAGCCGGCTCCGAGGATTCTCTGCGCAGACTCCCAGGATCGGGTGCCACCATCGGGGCTGACCCCGACCGCCGGTACCCCGGCGAGCGGCCGCCGCCGCGGAGAGACGGCGGCGATCTCCGGGGATCAGCCGGCCGCCGCGCGGTGCCGGGCCGGGCGGGTCTCCGCGAGCATGGTGGTCAAACCCAGCAATGCGAGCACGCCGCCGATCAGCGGGGTGCAGCGCAGACCGAGGGTGGACAGCACCAACCCCCCGATGACCGGCCCGCTGGCGATGCCGACGTTGAAGGACGCCGAGTACCAGGCGGAGGCGATGTCGGTGCGCCGCGGCGCCACCACCAGGACGTGGCTCTGGAGGGCGATGGCCTCGCCGGACAGGCCGATCCCGGCGCAGGCCTGGAGGACGACCGTCGCGGCGCCGCAGGTGCCGAGGGCGAAGAGCGCGAAGAGGGCCCCGGTCAGCAGGACCACCGGGCCGACCCTCGCCACCGCGGGGTGCCGGTCCAGCAGGAACCCGTTGACCCCGATCCCCACCGCGTCGGCGACCCCCGTGAGCAGCAGCACCGGCGCCACCGCCCCGAGGGGCAGGCCGCTCACCCGGGTGAGGAAGGCGGTGACGTAGGTGTAGGCGGTCAGGGAGCCGCTGACACAGAGGGCGGTGGTCAGCAGGACCAGGCGGTAACAGCGTGCGTCCGGATGGGTCCCCGCGGCGGCGTAGCCGTCGGTCGCGCGCGTCGAGGGCAGGAGCACCGCCAGGGCGGCGAGGTCCAGCAGTCCGACGCCGCTCAGCACTGCGAAGGGCAGCCGCCAGCCGGCCTGCTGGCCGATCCACGTTCCGGCGGGAACCCCGAGGATCAGTGCGATCGAGCTGCCGGCGAAGACCCCGGCGACCGCTCGCCCCCGGTAGCGAGGCGGGACGAGGCCGACCGCGACCACGGCAACGATGGACCAGAAGATCGCCTGGGCGAGGGCGATCACCACCCGCGCCACCACCAGCCATCCGTAGCTCGGAGCCGCCGAAGCCGCCAGCGTCGCCAGCACGAACGTGGCCAGCAGACCGCTGAGGAGCGGGCGCCGGGGGACGTGCCGGGTCAGATGGGTGAGCGGCGCCGACACCGCCACCACCACCACCGCATAGATGGTCACCAGCAGGCCGATGGCGGAGAGCGACACGCCGAGACCGGCGGAGAGCTGAGGCAGCAGCCCCACCGGCAGGTTCTCGCCGGTGACGAAGCAGAAGGCGGCGCCGCCGAGCGCGGCGAGCGCGGCCACAGCGGCGAACGGGTGCGGTGAGGCCGGGGCCGTCGCCAGTTTCGCCTCCACCGCGCGATCGTAGGCGACCCCGCGGGCCTGCCGTCCCGTGCTCAGCTGGGGGCGTAGACCCGGGTCGCCTGCTCGATGGTGGTGAGGTAGCTGGACCGCCCGTACACCGACGGATCGGTGGCAGCCGCCATCGAGAGCCGCCCGCGCACCTGGTCGAGGCTCTGGAATCCCTTGCGCTCCATCCAGGCCTGCAGCCCGTCGATCAGCTCGGCGGCGTGCTCGGGACCGTGGCGGAGCAGGGATGAGGTGGTCATGACCACGTCGGCCCCGGCCAGCAGGTACGCGGCCACGTCGGTTGCGCTCTCCACGCCGCTGGTGGCGGCGAGGGAGAGCGGGAGCGTGCCGCGCAGGCGGGCGATCCAGGAGCGGGGCAGGGTGGCCTCGGCGGGCGTGGAGAGCGGGAGCCCGGCGCTCACCGTGAGGGTGGCGGCATCGATGTCGGTCTGCATGAAGCGGTTGAAGAGGACCAGGCCGTCGGCGCCCGCCTCGTGAAGCCGGATGGCCATCTCCCCCACCGAGCTGAGGTAGGGGCCCAGCTTCACGGCGATCGGGATGGTGACGGCCGCTCGCACCGTGCGCAGGATCTCGACGTACCGCTCCTCCACCGTGCGGCCGGGGTCGAAGGGGTCACCCTGCAGGTAGTAGATGTTGAGCTCGATCGCGGAGGCGCCCGCCTCCTGCATCGACGCGGCGTACTCGGCCCAGCCCCCGCTGGTCGCGCCGTTCAGGCTCGCGATCACCGGGATCGCGACCGCCGCCCGGGCCCGCTCGATGAGGCTCAGGTACTGGCGCGGCTGCCCGTCGGCGACCGGGAGGGGGATGTAGGTGAGCGCCTCGGCGAAGCTCTCGCTGCCCGCCTCGACGAGGTTGGCGTCCCTCTCCGCCTCGCGCCGGATCTGCTCCTCGAAGAGGGAGGGCAGGACGACCGCGCCCACGCCGGCCGCGGCCAGCCGCCGGATGCCGCTGACGCTGCGCGACAGCGGGCCGGCGGAGGCCACCAGGGGGTTCGACAGCTCCAGGCCCAAATAGGTGGTGTCGAGCTTCATCAGCGCTCCCTCCCCGCCGCGGGGGAGCTCCCGTTGGGAGCGGCAGGGAACCGTTCAGCCCCCTGCGACGCCATCTCCTCGTAGGTCGTCCAGCGCCGGTCCACCTCCTCCTGGGCCAGCTCGGCAAGGCGCTCGGCGTCCGCGGGGTTCGCCTGGGCGAGGCTGCGGTAGCGGATCTCCCGCCCGGTGTAGTCGCTGAGCCGCATCCGGGCCCGCGGCGAGTCGAGCAGGAAGGGGTTGCCGCCGCCGGAGCGCACCGCCGGGTCGTAGCGGAGCAGCGGCCAGCAGCCGCTGGCCACCGCCCGGTACTGCTGGTCCAGCCCGTTGCGCAGCAGCACACCGTCCTTGTCGATCCCGTGGGCGATGCAGTGGCTATAGGCGATGATCAGTGACGGCCCCTCGTAGGCCTCCGCCTCGCGCAGCGCCCGGAGGGTCTGCTCGGGGTCGGCGCCCATCGCCACCCGGGCCACGTAGACGTTCCCGTAGGCGATGGCCTGGAGGGCGAGATCCTTCTTGGGTACGCGCTTGCCGGCCGCGGCGAACTTGGCCACCGCGGAGAGCGGGGTTGCCTTCGACGCCTGGCCGCCGGTGTTGGAGTAGACCTCGGTGTCGAGGACCAGCACGTTGACGTCGCGACCGCTGGCAAGCACGTGGTCCAGGCCGCCCGCCCCGATGTCGTACGCCCAGCCGTCGCCGCCGACGATCCACACGCTGCGCCGCACCAGGCTGTCCATCACGCTGCGCAGATCGGTGACCGCCGGATTGGCTCCGTCACCCAGCGCGTCCAGGCGTCGACGGAGCTCGCTCACCCGCTCGCGCTGCGCCGCGTACTCCGACTCCCGCCGCTGCGACGCACCGAGGATCTCGTCGACCAGCTCCGCCCCGATCGCCTCGCGCAGCTCGGTGAGGCGTTCCCGAGCCAGCTCGCGGTGCTGATCCGCGGCCAGCCGGAATCCCAGACCGAACTCGGCGTTGTCCTCGAAGAGCGAGTTGGACCAGGCCGGTCCCCGTCCGGCCGCGTTGACGGTCCACGGCGTGGTCGGCAGGTTGCCGCCATAGATCGAGGAGCAGCCGGTGGCGTTGGCGACCATCAACCGGTCGCCGAAGAGCTGCGAGATTAGCTTGATGTAGGGGGTCTCCCCGCAGCCGGCGCAGGCACCGGAGAACTCGAACAGCGGCTGGAGGAACTGGGTGCCGCGGACGGTCTCGAAGTCCACCCGGGCGCGGTCGGCAGTGGGCAGGGTCTCGAAGAAGGCGATGTTGCGCCGCTCGGCGTCGAGGAGCGGCTCGCGCTGGGCGAGGTTGATCGCCTTGCGCTGGGGGTCGTCGGGCGCCGAGATCGGGCAGGTCTCCACGCACAGCCCGCACCCGGTGCAGTCCTCGAGGTAGACCATCAGGGTGAAGCGGCTGTCGGGCAGCCCGCGCGCCGTGAGCGGCATCGAGGCGAACCCGTCCGGCGCCCCGGCCAGCTCGGCGGAGCCGTACAGCTTGGAGCGGATCACGCTGTGGGGGCAGACGAAGCTGCAGTTGCCGCACTGGATGCAGAGGCCCGGGTCCCAGGCGGCCACCTCGTCGGAGATGTTCCGCTTCTCGTAGGCGGCGGTCCCGCTCGGGTAGGTGCCGTCGACGGGGAAGACGCTCACGGGCAGGTCGTCGCCGTGTCCGTCCATCATCGCCGCGATGACCGTGCGGACGAACTCCGGGGCGTCCGCGGAGACGGCGGGCCGGACCCCGCGGGTGGCGGTCACCCGGTCGGGGAGCTCGACCTTGTGGAGCGCGGCCACGGCGGCATCCACGGCGGCGTGGTTGCGGGCGACGATGTCGCGCCCGCGCCGGGAGTAGCTCTTGGCGATCGCCTTCTTGATGGCCGCGATCGCCTCCTCCTGGGGCATCACCCCGGAGATGGCGAAGAAGCAGGTCTGGAGGACGGTGTTCACCCGGCTGGCGAGACCGGCATCACGGGCCACCCGGTTGGCGTCGATCGCGTAGAGGGTGATCCGCTTGGCCAGCAGCTGCTCCTGCACCTCCCGGGGCAGCGAATCCCAGACCTCGCCGGCCGGCGTCGCCGTGTTGAGCAGCAGGGTCGCGCCGGAGGCGGCCCGCTCCATCACCTCGGCCCGCTCGATCAGCGGGGTGTGATGGCAGCCGATGAACCCCGCCTTATCGATGAGGTACGGCGCCCGGATCGGGTCGGGACCGAAGCGGAGGTGGGAGACGGTCTGCGAGCCCGACTTCTTGGAGTCGTAGACGAAGAACCCCTGGGCGTTGCGCTCCGGGTCCTCGCCGAGGATCTTGATGGTGTTCTTGTTGGCGCTCACCGTCCCGTCCGAGCCGAGGCCGAAGAAGAGGGCCCGGAGCGTCCGGGGCGACTCGATGTCCAGGCTCCGGTCGTAGGGGAGGCTGGTCCCGCTCACGTCGTCGTTGATGCCGATGGTGAAGCGGGGACGGGGGTGGTCGGCGGCGAGCTCGGCGAAGATCCCGGCGACCATGGCCGGGGTCAGCTCCTTGGACGAGAGCCCGTAGCGGCCGCCGATGACGAGTGGCATGGCCTTGCGTGTGTTGCCGGCCTGCGCCTCGGCGAGGGCGCCGAGGACGTCGAGGAAGAGCGGCTCGCCGAGGGCGCCGGGCTCCTTGGTGCGATCCAGCACCGCCACCCGCCGGACGCTGGCGGGGAAGGCGGCCAGCACCTCCGCCGTGGGGAAGGGCCGGTAGAGCCGGATCTGGACCACCCCGACCTTCTCGCCCTTGGCGGCGAGATGGGCTGCGGTCTCGGCGGCGGTCTCGGCCGCCGAGCCCATCGCCACGATCACGCGCTCGGCGTCCGCGTCGCCGTGGTACTCGACCAGGTGGTAGCGGCGGCCGGTGCGCTCCGCCAGCGCGTCCATCGCCTCCTGGACGCTGCTCGGGACCCGCGCGTAGAAGGGGTTGACCGTCTCCCGCGCCTGGAAGTAGACGTCCGGGTTCTGGGCCGTGCCGCGGATGAACGGCCGGTCGGGGGAGAGCGCCCGGCCGCGATGCGCCCGGATGAGCTCGGTGGGCACCAGGGCCCGGAGGTCGTCGTCGGAGAGCATCTCGATGGTGTTGAGCTCGTGCGAGGTCCGGAAGCCGTCGAAGAAGTGGACGAAGGGGATCCGCGTCCGGAGCGTCGCGGCCTGGGCGACCACGGCGAGGTCGTGGCACTCCTGCACCGACGCCGATGCCAGCAGGGCGAAGCCGGTCTGGCGGACCGCCATCACGTCGGAGTGATCGCCGAAGATCGACAGCGCCTGCGCGGCCAGGGAGCGAGCGGCGACGTGGAAGACCGCCGGGGTCAGCTCGCCGGCGATCTTGTACATGTTGGGGATCATCAGCAGGAGCCCCTGGGAGGCGGTGAA
>Ga0209415_10006949_pt1 | contig 19952 bp, 19 predicted proteins | sample PeaSoiSIISIP2007_FD_187696 | JGI IMG/M metagenome (GOLD analysis project Ga0209415, IMG submission 187696) | Peat soil microbial communities from Weissenstadt, Germany - SII-SIP-2007 (SPAdes) (version 2) | ecosystem: Environmental > Terrestrial > Soil > Wetlands > Peat | place: Germany... | reverse complement strand
CAGGATAATCGATCTCGCGCCCGCTGTCACTATATTCTGCGAGATTGTCACTGTATTATGCGAGATTCAGTAAGTGCCATGTTTAGATTATACCTGGATCACCTGGATCAGTTACACGATTGCCCGGGCCGCGCCGGTCAGGCCCAGATGACGATCCGTCGACCAACAGGTGTGGATTCTCCGATCGGCCATGATCGTCAAACCGTGCGCGTCGGCCAGCGTCAACTGTTGGCCGGCGAACTTTTTTGCCAGACGGCTCGCTTTGAGCAACTCGTCTTCATCGAATGGCCGAATCAGCGGTCCGAGGTCCTGGACGAAGATGAGGAACTGGATGGCGCGCGCGGCATCGTATCTTCGCAGAAACCAGCCGTGACCCTCTGCCACCACAAGCGATGACGTGACGAGCGCCGGCGGATCGGAAAACAGCCGCCGGAACAGAGGGTGATGACTGTCGGAACGGTCCAGGAAGGCGATGAATGCGGAGGTATCGACGTAGGCCTCAGTCTTTCGAGCCATAAACCAGTTCGTCGATGGATTGGCAGGAGCGCGGATCGCCGGATTCGACGAACCCCGCGTAGCGCATCCAAGGCTTCGAGTTGCCGGTGGGCAGTTTGTCGCGCACCGCCTGGCGAACGAACTCCGCGATGGAGATACCGCGCGCTGCCGCTTCCTTTCGGGCCAATTCGTACTCGTGCGCGTCGAGGCTGATCTGCGTGCGGATCATGTTATCATCCTGTCACACCATGATAACATAAGCCCGCATAGAGATCGTCTCGCTCACCCGATTCCCAGATCGTCGATGCGTTCCAGAGGCGTGCCGCAGGTGCGGCAGATCAGCGCGTGGCAATCGCCGCAGACCAGCGGGTCGGCGACCGGTTTGGCGCAAGTCGGACAGTAGAATTCGGGCGTGGCTTCTGGCATAAGTCACAGGCCGGAATGCCTGTGCTACTACTTGGCGGCTTCGATTTTGTCGACCTTGATGGTCTTAGTCTTGGCGTCCAGCGTGCCCGTGACCGTCACCTTCTTGGCGGCGAACTTTTCCGGGGTTTTCTGGTCGCTCAAAACGTAGGTGTCCTTGCCGTCGTAAAGTACGTACTTGCCGCCCATGCCTTTAATGCACTCGGTGACGCACTTTGCGTCGCTGGCCGCCTTCATGTCTTTGTGGTCGGCTTTGGCGCACATGTCGTCCGTGATGGTGCCGGTGAAGGTCTGGGAAGCCGGCGCGCCGAACACCAGGGCGGCTAAGGCTATCACAATAGCGATCTGCTTTTTCATTGAATTCTCCCGTTCTTTTTTTCGATCTGAAGCCAGAGCTCGTTGTACCTGGCTTCCGTGATTGGCTGCTTTAACTGAAAATTGAAACCTTTTTCCAGTGTGGTGATAGTGAGTTGGAATCGTCCGGAGCTGCTGATGCTGTCGATATCGGTGTAACGCCAGGTGCGCGATTGGTTCTTCGCGGGCGTGGAGTAGACGATGGAGTCGGGGCCGAAGGCGAGAGTGCCTTCGGAGCCGAGGATTCGCGCCTGGTGTTTGACGGGCAGTGTGAGAGTTGGCAGGCCAAGGGCCTGGCCCACTTGCGCCACGAAACGTTGATCCATCCGGTCCCTCAAGAGTGCGTACAGGCCGCCGGCCGGGATTTTGCCGGTAAATTCGTAACGCTCGCCGGCGCCCAGCCTGAGTTTGCTGTCCTTATATGTCAGTATATGAATACTTCGGGGGGCCAGTTGGAGCTCCTGGATTTCCTGGAACCTCCATGTCCAGGCGTGGTGCTCGGGCCCAGCGCCCTTGAGGCTGGCGAAAGCCACGCCGTTTTCGTCCACCGTCATGACGCCCTCGCAACCTTTGCGCCAGTGCTCGTGGCGCACCGTGAACTGCGCGGCTGAGGCCCACGCCGCGCTTGCCAGGATCAGGCAGCCTGCCGTCTTACCGATTGCCATTTCCATACCTCATAGATTGCCGGATAAACCACCAGCTCCAATACGAAAGAAGTGAAAATTCCGCCGATCATGGGGGCGGCGATGCGCTTCATCACGTCCGCGCCGGCGCCCGCGGACCACATGATGGGCGCGAGCCCCACGCACATGGTCGCCACCGTCATGAACTTCGGGCGAATGCGCTTCACCGCGCCCTGAACGATGGCGTCCCGCAAGTCCGCCAGATTCCGCATCCGCCCGGAGAGGCGCCGCTCCTCGAAAGCCAGGTCGAGGTACAGCAGCATGAAGACGCCGGTCTCGGCATCGACGCCCATCAGGGCGATGAGCCCCACCCACACCCCGATGCTCATGTTGTAATCCAGCACGTAGAGCAGCCAGATGGCGCCCACTGCGGAGAAGGGCACCGCCAGCAGAATCAGCAGGGTCTTGGCGGTGGATTTCGTGTTCAGATACAGCAGCAGGAAGATCAGAAACAGCGTCAGCGGCAGCACGATTTTGAGGCGCTCGCGCACGCGTTCCATGGCTTCGTACTGGCCGCTCCACGCCAGCGTGTATCCCGGCGCAAGGGGCACGCTGGCGCGCACCACGCGCTTGGCCTCGGCGACGTAGCCGCCCACGTCGCGGCCGGCTACATCCACGTAGACGTACCCGCTCAGCATGCCGTTTTCGTTGCGCAGCATGGAAGGTCCGGTGGTCAGCTTGAGGCTCGCGATTTCGGCCAGCGGGATTTGAATCCTGCCATCCATGGCGGGGACCAGCGCGCGGCTGAGACGATCGAGCGAGCTGCGCGAATCGCGGTAATAGCGCACGTTGATGGGATAACGTTCCAGGCCCTCGATGGCGGTGCTCACGTTGTCGCCGCCGATGGCGTTCATGACCACCGTCTGCGCATCGTCCACGCTCAGCCCGTAGCGCGCGAGTTGATCGCGCTTGAGATCGAAGTCCAGGAAGTAGCCGCCTCCCACGCGTTCCGCGAAGGCGCTGCGCGTGCCGGCAACCTGCGGCAGAACGCGCTCGATCTGCCTGCCGATGCGCTCGATTTCCTTCACGTCCGCGCCGTGGATTTTGATGCCCACGGGCGTGCGCACACCGGTTGTGAGCATGTCGATGCGATTCTTGATGGGCATGGTCCAGGCGTTCGACACGCCCGGAATGCGCAGTGCCTCGTTCATTTCGGTGGTGAGCTGTTCGGTGGAGATGTGGTCGGGGGTGACGTGCGCGCAGAGCGGTTTCAGCCATCGCGGCCAGCCGTCATACCAGGTGACCACCTTGCGCCACTGCTCCTTAGGCTTGAGAAGCACGATGGTCTCCATCATGGAGAAAGGCGCCGGGTCGGTGGAGGTCTCGGCGCGGCCCGCCTTGCCGAATACGCGCTCCACCTCGGGGAATCGCATCAGGATGCGGTCCTGCACTTGCATGAGCTTTTGCGCCTCCGACACCGAAATGCCGGGCATGGTGGTCGGCATGAACAGCAGGGCGCCTTCATCCAGCGGCGGCATGAATTCCGAGCCGAGCTTCTGATATACGGGCACGGTGAGCCCCACCAGCCCGACCGCGCCAGAGAGAATGAGCCACTTCCAGCGCAGGCTCCACGTCACTACCGGCTCGTAAAGCCGCATCAGCACGCGGCTGATGGGATGCTTCTCCTCGGAATGGATCTTGCCGACCAGGATTCCGTTGACCAGCGACCTGAGCCAGCGTGGCCGCACGCGGAAATTCTCCTTGCGGAAGAACAGCAGCCGCAAAGCCGGGTCGAGCGTGATCGCCAGCACCGCCGCCACGATCATAGCGAAGTTCTTGGTGTACGCCAGCGGCTTGAACAGCCGGCCCTCCTGTGCTTCGAGCGTCAGCACCGGCAGGAACGAGACCGCGATCACCAGCAGCGCGAAGAAGCTCGGCCCGCCCACTTCCTTCACCGCGCTCACGATGGCGTGGTGGTAGTCGCGCGGCGTCCAGTTGTGGTCGGCCTGCTCCAGCTTCTTGTGAGTCTGCTCCACCACCACGATGGCGGCATCCACCATGGCGCCCACCGCGATCGCGATCCCGCCCAGCGACATGATGTTGGAGCTCATGCCCATCAGGCGCATCGGCACGAACGAAATCAGCACGGCCACGGGGATGGTGAGGATGGGGATGACGGCGCTGGGGATATGCCAAAGGAAGATGAGGATCACCAGGGCGACAACGGTGAGTTCCTCGATGAGCGTGTGCTTCAGGTTGTCGATGGAGGCCAGGATCAGCTCCGAGCGGTCGTAGACGGTGACCACCTGCACGCCCGCCGGCAGGCCCGGCTCGATTTCCTTCAGCCGGGCTTTGACGCGGTCGATGACGCGCAGAGCGTTCTCGCCCTGGCGGATGATCACGATACCGGCGGCGACTTCGCCCTGGCCATTGAGATCGGCCACGCCCCGGCGCATGTCGGGGCCGAGCGTCACGCTGCCCACGTCGCGCACCAGGATGGGCACGCCCGAGGCGCTGGCGCCGAGCGCGATGCGCTCCAGGTCGGCGGTGGAGCGCGCGTAGCCGCGGCCGCGAACCATGTACTCGCGTCCGGTGAATTCAACCAGACGTCCGCCGACGTCGTTGTTGCCGCCGCGCACGGCCGCGACGACCTTCGAGATCGGCACGCCGTAGGCTGCCAGGCGGTTGGGATCCACGTTGACCTGGTACTGCCGCACGAAGCCGCCCAGCGGCGCAACTTCCGCCACGCCCGGCACGGCCTGCAACTGGTAGCGCAGAAACCAGTCCTGCAGGGAACGCATCTCGGCGAGGTTATGGCGGCCCGACGGATCGACCAGCGCGTATTGGAAGACCCAGCCCACGCCCGTGGCGTCGGGTCCGAGCTCGGTCTTCACCTCCTGCGGCAGGCGCGGCAGAATCTTGGAAAGATACTCCAGCGTGCGCGAGCGCGCCCAGTAGATGTCGGTGCCATCCTCGAAGATGATGTAGACGTACGAGTAGCCGAAGTCGGAGAAGCCGCGCACGTCTTTGACTTTGGGCGCGCCCAGCATGGCGCTGACGATGGGATAGGTGACTTGGTCCTCCAGGATGTCCGGGCTGCGGTCCCAGCGGGAGTAGACGATAACCTGGGTGTCGCTGAGGTCGGGGATGGCGTCGAGCGGGATCGTCTGGAGCGACCACCAGCCCGCGACCGCGGCGGCCGTCACGAAGAGCAGCACCACGAAGCGGTTGCGGGCGGAGAGCTCGATGATGCGGTCGATCATGGCCGCGGGCCCTCTTTCAACCTGCTCTCCGAATCGATGAGGAAATTGCCCGAGATGACGATGCGCTCGCCGGGTTGGAGCCCGCTCAGAATCTCGACGCGATTGTCCGTCTGCGCGCCTACCGTAACTTCGCGAGGCTCGAAGTAGCCGTTGCCGCGATCCAGAAACACTACCTGGCGGTCGCCCGAATTCAGCACCGCGGTCTGCGGCACTACCAGCTTGCGCGTGCCGCCGGTTTGGAATTCCACCTCGCCGTACATCTCCGGTTTCAGCGGGTAGCCGGGGTTGTCGAACTGTATCCGGACTTTCAGGGTGCGCGTGTTGGGATCCACTTGCGGCAGGATGTAGCTCACGCGCCCGCGGAAGGTACGGCCCGGCAAGTACGCCAGCGTCAGGGTCGCGGGCGAGTTCAATCGGACGTTGGCCGCTTCGTATTCGAACACGTCGGCGACCACCCATACGGTCGAAAGGTCGGCCACGGTGTAAAGCACGGTGTCGGGCGTTACGTGCTGTTTGGGAAATGCGTTGCGCTCCGTCACGAACCCGGAGATGGGCGAATCGAGCGTCAGGTTGAGCATCGTCTTCCCGGTGCGGCCGATCTCCTCGATCTGCCGGTCGGTGATGTCCCAGAGTTCGAGGCGCTTTTTCGAGGCCGCCACCAGGTTCTCCGTGCTCCCCATCATTTCGTGCAGCGGGTTGTTTTCCATTTGCCGCTGGGCCTTCAGCGCCAGCAGGTATTCCTGCTGGGTAGCGAGCGCCTCGGGGCTGTAGAGCGTCAGCAGCGGATCGCCCTTCTCGACGTGCTTGCCGGTGAAGTCGACGAATACCTGGTCGATCCAGCCTTCGAGCCTGGTCTGCACCTTGGCGATTTTGGTTTCGTCGAGCGTGACGCGGGCGGCGGCGCGGATGGAGCCGGTCACCGTCTCGTATTGCACGGTGCCGTACTCCACGCCGATGAGCTGCTGTTTCTCGGGAGTGATCTCGACGGTGCCGGGAGGTAGCTTCTGCTCGTACCGCTTCTCTTCGCCTTCATACACCGGCACGAGTGTCATGCCGCAATCGGGCGCGATCCCCGGCTTGTCGGATTTGTACCAGGGATGCATGGCGTCGACCCAATACAGGACCTTGCGCGCAGGCGCGCCGGCAGCCGAAACCGGCTTTCTGTACCAACGGCCGTAGCCATAGCCGCCCACGTAGGCGGCGGCGATCAGCAAAAGGATGCCCAGCTTTTTCAAGGCTTCACCTCGATTCCCGTCATTTCCTCCAGACGGGCCAGGGCCACGTGGAACTGCATCACTTCCTCGTGATACATGAGCTCGTAGTCCACCACGTTCATGAAGTTGGAGAACAGCGATAGAAAATCCAGCGTCCCGGTTTCGTAACTGGCTTGGGAAGATTCGAGCGCGAGTTGCGCTTCCGGGATCACCGATTTCTCATACAGGTCGACCAGCTTGCGCGCCGTCTTGGCAATGGTGTATTGCTCGCGGATGCCCGCCTGAATCGAAACGTCCGCGGCTTCGTAATTGTGGCGCGCTTCCGTGGCGGCGAATTCCTGCTCGTTGACCCCGGCCCGCTGCTTGCGCCAGAAGTAGGCGGGCAATTTGAAATCCACGCGGAACTGCCACATGGGCGGCATGCCGCCCTGGTTGAAATAGCCGCCGGAGAGCGTGTAGTCGGGGTAGTAGTCCCGGCGCGCCAGGTTGGCCGCCAGCTCATTGCGCTCGACCATCTTCTGTTCGCGGACGATCGTGGGGGCCTGTGTTCGGGCGTGGGCCAGCATCTCGTCGAGCGTGGCGGGGATTTCCCCCGGCGCCATTTCCATCGGCACTTCGATGTGAGTCACCCGCGGGCGGTTCAGGAGCGCGCTGATTTCGATTTCCTTGGTGGTCCGCTCCTGCTCGTAGCGGAGGAGCTGCGTCTGGAAGATCGAGAACTGCGTTTGCGCCTTGAAAATATCCTGCTGCGCGGCCCGGCCCACGGAGTAGCGGGCTTCGGAAATGCGCAGGATATTCTGCAGCAGGTCCTGGTAGCGGTGGACGAAGACGATGCTCACGTTGGCGTGGTGCAGCTCGTGGTAGGCCTGCTTGAGCCGCGAGACCACGCCGAGTCGCACCGCGCGATACTGCTCGAATTCGGCATCGGCCTCTTTGATGGCGATCTCGCCGCGCAGCTTGAGCTTGCCGGGGAACGGCACTTCCTGCGAGATGGCGATGCCGGCGTTGCTGGTGGCGGCGGTTCCGATTCCGGCGACTGGCCACGGGCCCCCGTTGGCTGTGTAGCCCAGCGAGACGGTGGGGTCGGGGAGGCTCGAGGCCTCGCTGGGGCGCTGGCGCGCGGCTTCGTATTTCTTTTGCGCCGCCAGGATCTCGCGATTGTTGCGCAGAGCTTCGCCGACAAGCTGGGACAGGGGCTGCGCACCGGCGAGCGCCGGCAGTACGGCAATCAAAATGAATCGAGGGCTCATTTCCTTTCACCTTCGGGCACTACTTACACTTCAGAATGTGAGAGGAAACCGACTAGATGCGGAGTGAGAAGAGGCCGCCCGGTGGGGCGTGTTCCGCCGGCGTTGGAGACGGCTCAGCGAGTGAGGTGATGATTGGGGCCGGTTCGGCTACGCTCGCCACAGCCGGCAGAGCGGGCGTCGGCGTCGTCGGATCCACCTTCACGAAGTGCTGCAACGATTGCGCCGTACAGCCGGAGGACGTCTGTTTGGTCCGGTGGCAGCAGCCATGTGCCGGTTGGTGCGTCGTCAACGCAAGGAGGACTTGCGGACAGGAGAAGCAGTTTCCCCAGAACAATGCGGCAACCACGAGCGCCGCCATCATCGAGTTGGAGACCGTCCGCAGCAAATTCTATTTTAGGACTAATTTAGCCCTTTTTCAACCACCGCAGCACGCGCAAAGCCCGTAGCGTGTTCCAGCGGCTGGGCTCGCCGACGTGCTCCATTTCGAAAAAAACCTTACCGGGATAGCGATTCTGCAACGGCCAGCGGCCATCGGAGCCGCGGTGTTTTTCGAGGAGCGCGATGCCGTCCGCGAGCCGGTCGTCGCAAGCCGCATCGCAGTCCTGGAAGTAGTCCAGGCCGCGCAGGACGTCGTAGTGCCAGCGCGGCGGGAACGCGAAGCGCGTCATTGCCGGCTTCACCACTTCGCCGGTGCGGTGCGAGCGGAATAAGCGATGGACCAGCAGGAACTCACGGCCTCGCGTCTGCGCATCGATGGCCGGCGCCGCGTGCTGCGGCCGGAAGCGCTGGTACTCCAGCAGCGCTTCCAGCGCGGAAATGGTGGTGTGAAACGAGCCGTGAGTCGCGCTGCCATAGCCGGGCATAGCGCGGCAATTCCAGCCTCCGTCCGGCATCTCCTGTTCCAGCACGTGCTGCGCCAACTGGTCTACGCGCGGATCGTCCAGGCCGAACCAGCAGAGCACCGCCAACACCATGCTCGATATGCACGTCTCGCTGCGCTTCTGCCAGCGGGGATAGAAATTGATGCCGCCATCGTGCCAGAAGCCTGCATCGAGCAGGATCCGGCAGGCGCGGATGGCCTGCGGGTACCCGGGCTCGAGGCCCAGGCTGCGCAGGAGCACTAGCGTGTACGTGGTCGAGGTCCACTTGGGGGTGTAGATGCCGCGGGCCCAGCGGCCGTCGGGATCTTGCAGTTGAAGGAGTTGCGCGCCCCAGCCTTCGTTGGCTACGCGGCGCTGCTCCCGGGGATCGCGCAGGACTTGCCAGCGGATGGCAGGATCGCCGCCGAGGAGCCACTCGAGAATTGGGTCTGTCATCGGTAACGCCGGCGGTCTTGCCGCCGGCCCATCATTGTACACTCACGATCGCGTTGTACGGTACTGTGGAGTATACTGTGGAGAGAACCCCACAATGGAGACGATACAGGTAGTCTTGGATAAAGGGCTCCTGAAAGCAACCGATCTGGCGGCGAAGCGGCACCAGGTGAATCGATCGGCGTTGATCCGGCAAGCCCTGCAGCGGCATCTCAAGCACTTGCACGAGCTGGAATTAGAAGAGCGCGACCGCCGGGGATACCTGGCCCAGCCCCAGCGGGAGGAGGAATTCCGCGTATGGGAGGACGCGGCATCGTGGCCGCGACCCTGAGCAGAGGCGATGTCCGCCTGTGCCGATTTCCACCCCCGGACAAAAAACGGCCGGTTCTAGTCCTGACGCGTGCCAGCGCGATTGGCCATCTGGCCACCGTAACGGTTGCGCCCATCACGTCTACGGTGCGCGGCGTGCCTTCCGAAGTGGTTCTGGATATCGACGACGGTATGAAGGGCCGCTGTGCTGTCAATCTGCACAATGCGGTGACCGTGGCGCAGCAGCGACTGGGGCGCCGCGTCAGCAACTTGAGCCTGGCGCGCATGGAGGAGGTTTGCGCCGCCCTGCGCTTTGCGTTGGGATGCAGTTGAGGATCCAACAGCCAAAGACCTCGAAGCCACCGAGCATTCCCAAGATTAGCGCCTGGGGGCCGCCCCACATTGTACACTGGAGCGTGTGGGGCGCTTCTACAACCGCGCGGAACTGGTCGAGCAGCGGAAACGCTGGAAACAGGAAGGCCAGACCGTGGTCTTTACCAACGGCTGCTATGACCTGCTGCATCCCGGCCACATCCGCTTGCTGGAGCAGGCGCGGTCGTTGGGCGAGGTGCTCATCCTGGCGTTGAACTCCGACTCCAGCGTCCGGCGCATGAAAGGGCCGAGCCGTCCGCTCCTGGGCGAGGCCGAACGGAGCGAAATGGCGCTGGCGCTCGAGGCGGTGGACGCGGTCACCGTGTTCGACGAAGATACGCCGCGCGAGTTGATCGCGGACGTGCTTCCGGATGTGCTCATCAAGGGCGCAGACTGGTCGCACTTTGTGGCCGGCCGGGAAGAGGTCGAAGCCGCCGGAGGATGCGTTCTCACCGTGACGCTGGAACCTGGTTATTCAACTACTAATATTGTCGAATTGATTCTCAGTCACCAACCTTGATTCATCCTGCCGTACGAGATCTGTTTCTGGAGTTGGGAAGGCAGCCTGCCTTTCAGGATGCAATACACCGCGCCGGGGCGGGCGGGCATGCCTCGGTGTCGGGCCTTACGACCACCGCAAAGGCCGTGTACGCCGTGCTCCTGTGGCAGGCATCCGGTCGTCCTCTGATCATTGTAGTAGATGGTAACAAGCAGGCCGAGGCGCTTTCCGAGGCCGTCAACACGTTTTTCGACCTGCTGGCGGCCGATGATCGCAGCGGTCCGCAACTGCTTCCTGCGCTGGATATTGTACCGCTGCAAAATCTGTCACCGCATGCCGAAATCTGCGAGCAGAGGGCCATCGGATTGTGGCGTCTCGCTACGCAGAGGGTGCCGATCACGATTCTGCCGGTGACTTCCGCTCTGATGCGGATCGAACCCGGGGACTTCTACCGGCATCTCTCTCTGCGGCTGCGGGTGGGTGAGGAGTTGCCGCTCGAAGAGGTCGTCGCGCACTTGGAAAGCATCGGCTACGAGCGCCGCGAGCCGGTGGAAATGGTGGGGGAATACTCGGTCCGAGGCGGGATTCTGGACGTCTTTTCGCCCGAGGCCGCCAAACCGGTGCGCATCGACCTGTTCGGCGACCAGGTAGAATCCATCCGCCGCTTCGACGTGGAATCGCAGCGATCAGTGCTGAAAGTCGAAGATTGCACGCTACTTCCGCTTACGGAATATCAGAAATCGCGCGCCCTGCTGGTGCAACTGGGCGAGTTGATGCGCGAGGCGGACCTGCCGGGTCGCGACCTGCCTCCGCCGGGCGAGCCGTTTCCGGGTTGGGAGTTGGTGGCGCCGATGGTGCAGCCGCGAACCTCGTCGGTTTTTTCGCTGCTCGAACGTCCCATCGTGCTGTGGGACGAGCCCGGGCAGGTGCGGGCGGCCGCCGAGCGCTTCTGGAAGCGGCTGGAGCAGATCGAGCGGTCGCCGGCGTATGCCCCGGATCGGATTTACTTCCAGTGGGAGGATTTGGCGCGCCAGTCTGCGGATTGCCCGCAGATCGAGTTCAAGGAACTGGAGATCGGGCTGGCCGATCTGCATATCTCCACCCGGCCCTCGCTGGTGTTCCACGGCAACATGCAGGTGGCCATCGCCGAAGCGCGGACGCTGGTCGAGCACGGCAATCGAGTCGCATTTTTCGCTTCTTCTACAGGTGAAGTAGAACGGCTCGCGGACATCCTCAACGAATACGCCATACCTTACCAGTTGGGGCTGGAGCAGTTCGAATCGACGCCTGCCTATCTGGCCGAGCGCGCCTACCAGGCCGGGGCCGTAGCCAGCATTTACCTGGTCAAAGGGCTCATCCGCCACGGCACGGCATTCCAAGATTCCAAAATTGTAGTATTTGGGTCGGAAGATCTCTTCGAGACCTCTGAAATGGTGGCCCGGGCGCCGTCTTCCAAGGGTGCCCTGGCCACCTTTTCGGCGGACCTGATCGATCTGAAGCCGGGAGATTTCGTGGTCCACTCGGAGCATGGAGTGGCGCAGTACCTGGGGCTGCGGGAAATCCAGCAGGGCGATGCCAAGGGCGACTACATGCTCCTGGAGTACGCGGGCGAGGCCAAGCTCTATGTGCCGCTCACCCGCATGGACTTGGTGCAGCGGTTCCGCGGAGCGGGCGAAGCCAAACCCGCGCTGGACCGCATGGGCGGCGCCACGTGGACCCGCACCAAGACGCGAATCAAAGCCAAAATGCGCGATATGGCGGACGAGCTGCTCAAGCTTTACGCCGCCCGCAAAATGAGCGAAGGCTTTTCCTTTTCGCCGGATAGCAACTGGCAACGGGAGTTCGAGGACGCCTTCGAGTATACCGAGACGCGCGACCAAGTGACCGCTATCCGGGACATCAAGCGCGACATGGAAGGCCCGCAGCCCATGGATCGCCTGCTGTGCGGCGATGTCGGATACGGCAAGACTGAGGTAGTGATGCGGGCGGCATTCAAGGCGCTGGGCGACGGGAAACAGGTGGCGATCCTGGCTCCTACTACAGTCCTGGCATTTCAGCATTTCGAGACCTTGAAACGGCGCTTCCAGCCGTTTCCGGTTCGGGTGGAGATGTTCAGCCGCTTCCGCGCGCCCAGGGAAATCAAGGCGGCATTGGCGGATATGGCGGAGGGCAAGGTGGATATCGCGGTGGGAACTCATCGGCTGCTGTCGCAGGACGTGGAGTTCCGGGATCTCGGCTTGGTGATCGTGGATGAGGAGCAGCGTTTCGGGGTGAAGCACAAAGAGCGGCTCAAGCAGTTGAAGAAGACCGTGGATCACGTGAGCATGAGCGCCACCCCGATCCCTCGTACACTACATATGTCGTTATTAGGTCTGCGAGACATGTCGGTGATCGAGACGCCGCCCAAGGACCGGTTGTCGATCCATACCGTGGTGGCCCCCTTCCAGCCGGAGCTAATCCGCTCGGCGATGGAACTGGAGCTGGCGCGGGGCGGCCAGATCTACTTCCTTCACAATCGCGTGGATTCCATCTGGGCGCGCGCGGCCATGCTGCAGGAGCTGTCGCCGAGCGCGCGGATTGGGGTCGGCCACGGGCAGATGGGCGAGGCGGACCTGGAAAAGACGATGCTGCAATTCATGCGGCACGAGTTCGATATACTAGTTTGTACTACAATTATAGAGAATGGGTTGGACATTCCGCTCGCCAACACCATGATCGTGGAAAACGCGGAGCGTTACGGCCTGTCCGAACTCTACCAACTGCGCGGGCGGGTGGGCCGCTCGAACCGGCGGGCCTACGCGTACCTGCTGGTGCCGCCGGACACGGAGCTGACCGAGATCGCGCGGAAGCGGCTGGCGGCCCTGAAGGAGTTCAGCGACCTGGGCGCGGGATTCAAGATTGCGGCTCTCGACCTGGAACTGCGCGGCGCCGGGAACCTGCTGGGCGGCGAGCAGCACGGCCACATCAATTCGGTGGGGTTCGATACCTACGTACGGCTGCTGGACGAGACGGTTCGCGAGTTGAAGGGCGAGGAGATCGTGCCGGAGGTCCACTCGGCGTTGAACCTGGGGCTGGATATCCGGATTCCGCCGGAGTACATACCCGACGAAAACCAGCGGCTGCGGGCCTACCGGCAGATCGCCAATGCCGCCGATGCCGCGGCGCGCGACCGTGCCGAAAAGGAACTGGAGGACCGCTATGGCACAGTGCCGGACGCGGTGAAGAACCTGCTGGCGTACTCGGCGCTGAAGACCATGGCGGAGCAGATCGGCATCGAGGCGGTCGATCGCCGGCATAACCTGTTGAACGTGAAGTTCCACAAGGAAACGCGGGTGGACCCGGCGCGGCTCATGAGCATGGTCGGCAAGACCAGGGGCGCGCAGTTCACTCCGGCAGGTGTATTGCTACTTCCATTGGAGGGCCAAGCGGGAGCCGGGGAGGTTTTGCGGTTCCTGTCGGAAAAACTGGAGCAGTTGAAGGCCTGATAAAATGGAAGGACAAATGACTATGCTGAGCAGGTATGTAGTAATCATGGCAGCGGCCATCCCGCTGGCGTTCGCGGCGGATGTGAAGGTGGTGGAGGAGATTGCCGCCAAGGTGAATGGCGACATCATCACTCGCGGCGAACTGGAGCAGACTCGCCGGGAGATCGAGCAGCAGCTTCGCCAGGAGGGCCTCAGCGGCCAGAAATTGACGGAGGCGGTGAACCAGTATTCGTCCAACGCGTTGCGCGAGAAGATCGACGAGCTCCTGCTGGTGCAAAAGGGCAGGAACCTGGACCTCAAGATCGATGCCGAGATCAACCGCAGGATGGCCGAGCTTCAGGTACAGAGCAAGATCACCGATCCCGACAAGTTCCACGAGTACGTCCGCGAGCAGACCGGGATGTCGTTTGAAGACTACAAGGACCGCATGACGCGGCAACTTCTGGGGCAGCGCGTAATCGGCCAGGAGGTCACCTACCGGGTGACCATCCCGGAACCGGACTTGAAGAAGTATTACGACGAGCACCCGGGCGAGTTCGTGCGCAAGGAGGAGGTGTACCTGAGCCAGATCCTGATTTCCACCGAGGGCAAGACGCCCGAGCAGGTGGCGACCGCGGAAAAGAAGGCGAAGGACCTGGTGGCGCGGGCGAAAAAGGGAGAGAAGTTCAGCGACCTGGTGCGCGACAACTCCGACGATCCCGAGACGGCGCGCAACGGCGGGAGCCTGCCGCCGTATCAACGCGGCTTCATGCCGAAGCCGATGGAAGACGTGGTCTTCAAGGCCAAGAAGGGCGACGTCACGGATCCGTTCAAAGTGGCGCAGGGCTTTCTGATTCTGAAGGTGGAAGAACGCTATGAGGCGGGCACGGCCTCGTTTGACGAAGTGAAGGAAGAGATCCATCAGAAGCTGGCCGCGCCGAGGATGGAGCCCAAAATCCGCGAGTATCTCACCCGCTTGCGTGAGGAGGCGTACCTGCAGATCAAAGACGGCTACGTGGATAGCGGCGCGGCGCCGGGCAAGGATACCCGCTGGCAGGACGTTGCTCAGTTGAAGCCCGAGACCACCACGAAGGAAGAGGTGGCTGCGCGCGCCCCGAAACCCCACAAGAAGCTGATTTTCATTCCGATCCCCGGCACCACCAAAACGACGCCCGCGGCGACGACGGCCACTGCGGATGCGTCCACGACGGCAGCGCCGCCACGGCCTGCGCGGGCTGCCTCGGCCTCGAAGCCGGCTCCGGTGAAACCCGCGCTGACCGACGCCACAGCCCCGATCATTCCATGAAATCTCCCTACGTCAACGAACTCGAGCCCAACCGCGTGATCATGACCAGTTTCCTGGTCCACTCCAAAGAGGTCCGGCAGAAGAAGAGCGGGGAGTTGTATCTTTCGCTGCTTCTGGGCGACCGCACGGGCGAATTGGACGGTAAGATGTGGGACAACGTCGGCGAGGTGATCGACAGCTTTGACCGCGATGATTTCGTCAAGGTGAAGGGGCTGATTCAAGTGTTCCACAACCGGCCGCAGTTGACCATCCACAAGCTTCGCCGGATGGACGACAGCGAGATCGATTTCGTGGACTACTTCCCTTCCTCGCGCCGCGACGCCGGCGAGATGTGGGCCGAGCTGCGGGGGATTGTGGGCGGCATCGCGAACCCCCACCTGAAGGCGTTGCTGGAGAGCCTGCTGGACGATGAGGACGTATCGCGCCGATACCGCCGCGCGCCCGCGGCCAAACAGATCCACCATGCGTACCTGGGGGGCCTGATCGAGCACGTCCTTTCGCTGTGCACGCTGGCCCGTTTGACGGCCGCGCACTATCCGTTCGTGGATTTGGACCTGCTGCTCGCGGGCGTCGTGCTGCACGATATCGGCAAGATCTACGAGCTGAATTACGAACGCGGCTTTTCGTATTCCAACGATGGGCAGTTGCTGGGCCACATCGGCATTGGGCTGCGCATGGTGGGGGACAAACTGCGCGGGCTTCCGGATTTCCCGGCGCCTTTGCGCGCGCTGGTGGAGCACATGATCCTGAGCCATCACGGGCAACTGGAGTTCGGATCTCCCAAGCTGCCGCAGTTCCCCGAAGCGCTCCTGCTGCACTATCTCGACGATATGGATTCGAAGATGGAGTGCATGCGGGCGTTGATCGAAAACGACCGCCAGGTGGAAGGCTGCTTCACCACGTTCAGTCCGGCGCTGGAGCGCACGGCATTGAAGAAGGATCGCTACCTGAATGGAGCGCCACCGTCCGGGCCCGCGCGGCCGGCGGTGCCGGTCAACGGAATTGAAGCGAGCCCGGAAAACGTTGCGGAGCCCGCGCCGATACCGGCGGCCGAACCCGCGCCGGTAGCCCCGTCGGCCGCGGCCGAGCACCCGTTGTTTGCCGCCAAACAGGAATCGCCGTTCGCCGATAAACTGAGACTAGCCCTGCAGCCAGCCGGTCCCAAACAGGAAAGCTGATGCCCAGATCCGCGCGCGATGTGCCTCCCCCGCTTGAGCTGTCGTGCCTGACAGCGTTGTGGTCGCTCCAGGAGGGCACCGTCAAGGACGTGCAGCGGATTGTGGCGCGGTCGCGTCCCCTGGCGTACACCACCATCATGACGGTGCTCGACCGTTTGGTGCGCAAGGGAAAGATCACCCGGCGCAAGGTGGGCCGGGCGTTCGTTTATGCTCCGCAGGCGTCGCGCGATTCCATGCGGCGCGCCGCGATTCGCGAGTTGCTGGACGGCTACTTCGACGGCTCGGAAGAACAGTTGATGCTGTTTCTGCGGGCGCCGGAAGCGCGGGCGTCAGCGGCGGAGGCTCCGGCCGACGAGGCCACGCGGATCGATACGGTGCTGCTGTAGGGGGCGATATGCGGCTGTGCTATGCCGATCGCCGAATCGGAACAAAGCGTATCTCGACCCGCTGATTCAATGCGCCCGCGATCCTGCGCAACGTTGCCAGGGAATGGCCTTCGTAATCGGCATCCTCAAGGCGGCAGATGACCGATGCTGTGGTGCCAAGGAGCCTGGCAAGCTGAGTTTGGGTGAGGCTGGCCGCGGTCCTCAACTCGCGGATCTTGCGGGCGATCTCATCGTTCGCGCGGGCCTCCTCAAGGTTCTTAAGCCGGGCCGCCTTGCCTGCATAAAATCGGCGGTGAAGGATCTCCACTGCGTCGATGGCGGGCTTCGTTCGCTTGGCCATATCAAGTCTCCTGGTAAGTGTGCCTGTGAGGATCCACCTCAAACCGCTTCTTGCGCTCCACTGCGCGATCAATCTCCTTCGGCGGGACCACTTGCTCTTTCACAAGGCCGTGCGAGACCACCGCTGCGACCGCCCCGTGGAAGAAGTACAGGATCCGGTGATGGACTCCTCGAAGACTGATCCGCAGTTCGTAGATTCCGTCGCGCAGGAAGTCGGCTTCGGGCCGCCGCAGTTCGTGGCCCATCTCGCGCAGCCGCTCCAACCGGAGGTAGCACTTGTCCTGTACCTTCGCCGGCAATTCGCTGAACCACTCCAAGAACGGGCATGATCCGTCTACGTCCCGATAGAGGACGACTCTGGTCCTGGGCACTTCGACCCCAGTCTATTCGCAATGTTGCGAAATTGCAACTCGCCATATTCGGAGCGCGGCGATCGCGCTTTTACTCGTACCGCAACGCCACCACGGGGTCCACGCGCGTGGCGCGGCGGGCGGGAAGATATCCGGCCAGCGCGGCCACCGCGATCAACGCTGCGACGGTGACGGCGATCGTCACAGGGTCCGCGGTGTCGATTTCGAAGAGCAGCGACCTCGCGTAGCGTGCGGTCCACAGCGCCAAGGGGATGCCGGCCGCGAGGCCCGCCAACGCTAGCCAGAACGTCTCGCGCAGCAGCAGCCACATCACGTGGCCGCGGCGAGCGCCCAGCGCCATGCGGATTCCGACTTCCGAGGTGCGGCGGGCCACCGCGTAGGCCATCACGCCGTACAGGCCCAGACAGGCGAGCAGCAGGGCCAGTGCGCCGAAGAAACTGGAAAGCGTGGCGAGCAGGCGCTCGCGGAGCAAAGACTGCTCGGCTTGCGCGCGGAGGGTGCGGATGCGGAAGATCGGCAGGCTGCGGTCCACCGAGGCCACCTCGCGGCGGATTTCCTCCACCAGGTTGGCGCCGGTGCGGTAGCGCAGCTCGAAGGAGGCAAAGCCCCACTGATACTCCTGGTCCCTGCCGTGCTGGAAGAGCGGGTAAAACAGCACGGGCCGCAGTTGCTCTCGCGGTCCGCTGTAGCGCGAGTCCTTCACGACGCCGACGATGGTGTCCGCGCCCAGCTTGTGCCCCAGGGGATTCAGGCCGGGGAAGGCGCGGGCTGCGAACGACTCATTGACGATCACCACCGGAGGAGCGGTCCCGCTGTCCCGATATTCAAACTCGCGGCCCAGCAGGACCGGCGTCTGGACGGTGGCGAAATATCCGGGACTGGTAGCGTTCCAGGCAACCCGGATGAAGTCCCGCTCGGGTAGTACGCGGCCATCGATTTCGTCGACATGATTCACCAGGTAGAAATAGTCATCCACCGGGCGCACGATCGAGGCGCTGGCGGAGCGCACGTCCGGCAGGGCCTGCAGCCTCTGGAGAATCTCGCGATAGAGTTGGGCGGCGCGGTCGGGGTTGTAGCCCGCGAGCTTGGCATCGGCGGAGAACATGAGCACGTTGTCGCGGTCGTAGCCTACGTTCACGCTCCAGAGCTTCTGTAGGGTCCTGGTGAAGAGGCCCGCGCCCGCCACCAGCACCACGGAGAGGCCGATCTGCGCCACCACCAACACGCTGTCCAGCGTGTGCGAGGATCGGCCCGCGACGCGCGCGCCTTCGTTCATGGCGCGGCCCGGATCGACGCGCGTGCCGCGCAGCGCAGGCACGAGGCCGAAGAGCAACCCGGTGAGCAGAGAGGCCGCGGCGGTGAAGCCGAAGATCCGCCAATCCGGACGCACGTCGAGCGGGACAGGTGCATCGCCGGTCGAGATCATGCGGACCAGCGCGGCACTGCCCCACCAGGCGACGGCCAACGCCAGCACACCGCCAGCGGAGGCAAGTAGCAGGCTTTCTGTAAGCAGTTGCCGCACCAGACGCCCGCGCCCAGCGCCAAGCGCCAGCCGCACGCCGATTTCGCGGCGCCGATTGGAAGCGCGGGCGAGCAGCAGGTTGGCCACGTTGGCGCACGCCACCAGCAACACGATGCCCGCCACCCACATCAGCAGCTTCAGGGGAAGCGTGTAGCGGTCGCGCAGGCCGCTATTCACGCCGTTTGCGGCCGGCCGGAGCTCCAGGTGGCTTTCGCGAACGAAGCGCTGCATGCTCTCCCGGTCGCGGATTTCGGAAACCGAGAGTTGCTCGGCGAGCAATTGCCGGTGGATGACGTCGGCCTCGGCTTGCGCCTGCGCCGGCGAAACTCCCGGCTTCAGGCGTCCCCCAATCAGCATCCAGCTTGCGAAGGATTCGGTCCATCGTTTGGAGTCGGGTTTGAAGCGGTCGAGAGTGTGCAGCGGCACCCAAAGGTCCGGGCTGTATCCGACGGCAATGCCCGAGAAATCCGCGGGAGTGATGCCGATCACGGTGAAGGGGAGCTGGTTGATGGTGACGGCTTCGCCGATGATGGAGGGGTCGGCTGCGAAGCGGTTTCGCCAGAAGCGATCGTTGAGGATGACGACGGAGGCGTCGGCGCGGTCCTCGCCCGCCGAGAAGAGGCGTCCGTATTGCGGCGTCACGCCGAGCACCGAGAAGAAGTTGTCGGTATACGCATCGGCCTGGGCGAGGCCCGCCGTGCCGTGGAAGATGACGTTGACGCGACCCATGCCCGTGCCGCCGAAAACCCCGGCGAGCCTCTGCGACTCTTCGCGGAAGCGCTCGAACTGCGGATAGTCGAAGTAGCTGTTCCAGTTATTGGGCGGGGGTTCCGGCGCGGTGTAGGTGAACTGCACGAGCTGCTGTGGATCGCGTACCGGCAGGAGGCGCAAGACTACGGCATTCAGCAGGCTGAAAATGGCGGTATTGGCGCCAATGCCCAGGGCCAGCGAGAGAACCGCGGCGGCGGTGAATCCGGGTGTCCGAAGCAACGTCCGGGTGGAGTACCGCAAGTCCTGGAAGAATCGCTCGAGCGATGTTAGTGCCCACATTTCGCGTGTCACGAGCGCCCGTTGGCGCCCTCGAACGGGACTCATACCAGTACCATTTTGCCTTCCCTCCAAAACCCGGTCACAAGGGCACACGTTAAAATCCGTTAATCTTCGGCGATGATTCTAAACAACTTCCCCACTCCTGCCCCTCGGCGCTCGCCAAGAGTTGACCACTTCCGCTCGTTTAAACTGACCCATGCCGAGAACGCGATTTGGCGCAG
>Ga0209415_10006948_pt1 | contig 19952 bp, 21 predicted proteins | sample PeaSoiSIISIP2007_FD_187696 | JGI IMG/M metagenome (GOLD analysis project Ga0209415, IMG submission 187696) | Peat soil microbial communities from Weissenstadt, Germany - SII-SIP-2007 (SPAdes) (version 2) | ecosystem: Environmental > Terrestrial > Soil > Wetlands > Peat | place: Germany... | reverse complement strand
ACGTAGCGCAGCCTGGTAGCGCACTTGCTTGGGGTGCAAGGGGTCGCGAGTTCAAATCTCGCCGTCCCGACCATTTCTTTTGCTGCGCGCCCCTTCCCCTGTGACCCCTGCCCTTGCATTTTTCCCGCGTTTGGAGCAACTTTTTAGGGTAGCAAGGAGGCCTTCCGCCATCATGATTAACCTTCTCATCCACCACCAGGTTGCTGACTATACGGCTTGGAAAGCGGCATTCGATTCCGCCTTTGACTGGCGGCACCAAAACGGCGAGCGCGGTTGCCGTATTTTCCGCAACGCTGAAAGCGTCAACGACCTCACCATTTTCTTCGAGTGGGAGAGCCTGGAAAAGGCGCGGGCCTTCGTGGCTTCCGAGGAACTGAAAGCCAAAATGGCGCGCGCCGGGGTCAAGGGCACACCGCATATCGATTTCCTCAGCGAGGTTCACAGCCTCCGCCGCAGCGCTGCCGACTGAGCCTTAGCGAAGACGCGGCTGTCCACGATGCGTCGCCAATGGGCGCTCCCGCGCGTCCGTAGAATTCCCGTATCCATTTCCGGCGGCTCGCATCCAAGAGGGCTGAGCCGGCAAACCGGACCGGAAGTAGATGACTTATTTTTGGCAGTTTCCTCCTCTTCTGGCTTGCCCCAAAATTCGCCGTTACAGGAGACCTCCATGCCCAGGAAATCAATCTCCAGCAATTCGAACCACGCTTCAGCCCAACCTCGTTACCACCAGTCAGCCCGCGAACTCCAGGCCTTTGGCACCGTGACCAGCACCATGCCGCTGCAATTGGAAGAACCGGTTCGGCTGGAAATGACCGAACAACTCAATCAACTGCTGGCCGACACCATCACTCTTCGGGATCTCTACAAAAAGTCCCATTGGCAGGTGTCGGGAGCGACTTTCTATCAACTCCATCTTCTCTTCGATAAGCACTACGAAGAACAGAACGAAATCGTCGATACCATCGCGGAACGAATCCAGCTTCTGGGCGGAATCAGTGTCGCTATGGCGGCTGATGTTGCCGAGTTGACGCGGATTCCGCGTCCGCCCAAGGGCCGCGAAGAAGTCCCCGTGCAGCTATCCCGCCTGCTGGACGCGCACGAGGTCATCATCACCCATTGCCGGGAACTCGCCGAGCGTGCTACCAAACTGGGCGACCCCGGCACTAACGATCTGGTGGTGAGCGATGTGCTTCGTCCCAGCGAACTCCAGGTCTGGTTTCTGAGCGAGCATCTGGTCAATGCGCCGCTGGTCGAAGCCGAACCGCTGCGGGAATCCGCATAAGAGACAAGGTTGTGTGGGGACGGGGCTCGGCTCCGCGCGGGGCGGAGCCCCATCAGCGCTAACTTAAGATGTTTGGGCTTGAGACGATGCCAACTTCCCCCAAGCCCGTTTCAGGATCGCTTCCGGCTCCGGACAACTCGCCCCGGTCAATGAGCGTAATTGCGATTTTGCAACAACCATCCTTTCAAGACGCTGCCAACTCTCTGGCCTTCATTGACTTGCCTGCTTCCCGAAACATTTTTGCGCCACTTAAGTTTTTCGGACTTGAGCGCGTATAATCCGGCGTCTAGTACTGGAGGACACAACTTGGACGCAAAGCTCTGGATGGTACTGATCGCAGCTGGCATCCTCGCGCCAGCAATAGGTGCTGGAGCTGCAACAACTGATGAGCAGACAATTCGCGATAGGGATGCGGAATGGTCGCGGGCAGCGGAGAGCAAAGATGCAGCGAAATTTGCCTCTTTCTATTCCGAAACGGGGTCGGTGATGCCGTTCAACGCGCCCATTGCAACCGGCAAAACAAAAGTCCAGGAAGTCTGGACGCAGCTCATGGCGAAACCAGGCTTTTCTTTGCACTTTGCGCCCACGCAAATAGAAGTCGCGAAGTCAAAAGATATGGCCTACGACGTTGGGACGTTCGAACTCAAGCTGAACGATGCGCAAGGCGCGCCCATGACCATCCCCGGGAAGTACGTGGTGGTCTGGAAGAAGCAGAAAGGCGGGAGTTGGAAGGCCGAGGCCGACATCTTCAATACCGACAAATAGCGATCACCTGAATTGCCACCCAAGACGCAAGCGTGGGAGGCGCCGGGGCGAAACCCTGGCGACCAGGGTCAATGAGCGTAATTGCGATATTACGACAACCGTCCCTTTGAGCCGGTCTCCGCCATACGACTGCAAAAAGTTGCAGATTGACAAGGCAATGGCCGCTGGACATAATACCCGCTACGTTTTGGGCACATTCACCCTTCCTCTTTGCCCTAGGCTTTATTTCCGCGACGGACGTGCTGTAAGCATTTGGCCCCATTCTGCAACTGAGGCTTTTGCGATCCGAGGGGCGATTCTCGCGAAAAACAATCTGGAGCGTGCCATGAAGAACTTGCAGATAAAAAATGCGGACCTTTTCCCGTGGCTTCTTCGCGTTACTAGGTAGGAACTGCGTTTGGATCGTGGGGAGGAAACGCGGCAAGTAAAACATCGACGTTCGCAGTCTCCGCAACGGCACCCCGCGACAAAACTTGACTCACAGAGGAGTTTTATATGAAGAACACACTGCAAGATCGGAACTGGATTTCGCGGATGCGCCTGGCAACGGCAAATGCCGCGTGGGTGTTAGCAGCCGTACTGGTGTCGGCGGTCATTACAAGCCAATCGGCGCAGGCGCAAACTTTCACCACTCTGCACAGCTTTGACGGGACGGATGGCAGCTACGTCGTTGCGCCACTGGTCCAAGCCACAGATGGGAACTTGTACGGAACGGCCGAAGAAGGCGGGGCCAACGGCGATGGCACAATCTACAACATAACCACGGGTGGCGCCTTTACGTTGCTTTACAGCTTTTGCTCGCAACCGAATTGTGCGGATGGCAACGGTCCCGTGGCTGGCCTGGTGCAGGACACCAACGGAGACCTGTACGGGACAACGGTGACCGGCGGGGTGTACAACGGCCCTAACGCGGGCACAATTTTTAAATATGCCCCAAGCAGCGGTCCCCTGAAAACGCTGTATGACTTTTGTATGGTTATAACGAGTCCCCCTTACTTAACATGCGACAATGGCTCATACCCTGAGGCCGGGCTGGTGCAGGCCAACAATGGGGACCTTTACGGGACAACCCTCGGCGGCGGGTCATTCGGGCCGCCAGAGCCCGGTAATGGTACGGTCTTCAAGATCACCGACCCCATCGCCGGGAACGGCAAATTCACCCAGCTCTATATCTTTTGCGGTGTCCCCCCCAGCTATGGTGGATGCAACAGCACCCACAGTTCGGCCAATGGCTGGGCTCCTTCGGGGGGGCTGATGCAAGCCACTAACGGGGTCCTGTACGGGACAACCTCCAGTGGCGGGAACGTCAACGACGGCGGCACGGTCTTTGAGATCACCAAGGGCGGCACGTTCACTAGCCTTTACGATTTTTGCTCACAAACAAACTGCACGGACGGCGACAACAATGATGGCCCCGGAAACGGATCGCCTTCTGTGCTGGTTCAGGCCACCAATGGGAACCTGTACGGAACAACCCAATGGGGTGGGGCCAACGGCGCGGGCGTAGTCTTCGAAATCACCCCGGCTGGCGAGTTCACCACGCTTTATAGTTTTTGCTCGCAACCCGCCTGCGCGGATGGCAGCGGTCCCGTGGGGGGGCTGATCCAGGCCACTGATGGGAACTTTTATGGCACGACGAGCTACGGAGGGAACTATTATGGCGGCCCCAGCGGTTTCTGCTATGCCTCGTATGGCTGCGGGACGATCTTCCAGCTCATACCTCCGGTGGCACCGGCTGGTAGCTGGACTGAAACAGTGCTCTATAACTTCTGCTCCCAAAGCGGCTGCGCGGACGGCGCCATGACCCAGGCGGGGCTAGTCCAAGACACCAACGGAACCTTCTACGGAACAACGTGGTCATATAGCACGGTCTTTAGCCTATCCACAGGTCTTGGCCCATTCGTGAAAACAGTGCCTGCCTCGGGCGTGGTGGGCAAGTCCGTCATCATTCTCGGAACCGATCTGACGGGCGCGACCGCGGTCACGTTTAACGGCCTGACGGCCACGTTCAACCCAGTCTCAAGTTCCGAAATCACCGCTACCGTACCCGCGGCCGTGGGCGAAGTCCACGCCTCCGGCTATGTGACCGTGACCACCCCGGGCGGCACGCTGACCAGCAACGTGCCCTTTCTTGTTGGGACAACGTTGACCACCACCTCGGCTACGATCACCTCTTCGCCGAATCCGTCTACTTCGGGACAGGCAGTAACCTTCACCGCGACGGTCAGTGCCAACGTCGGCGCGCCGCCGAATGGAGAAACCGTGTCATTCATGAAAGGCACAACCGTGCTGGGAACGGGGACGTTGAGTAATGGCACGGCTACCTTTACGACTTCGACGCTGCCCGTCGGTACAACGTCAGTCAAGACGGAATACAGCGCCGACGCCTACTTCAACAAAAGCATGTCGAAAGCGGTGAAGCAGAAGGTGAACTAAGCCGCGGAGGAGTCCGCGCTACCAGCACAGAATGCAGCCCTGTCTGGGCCACTTTTCTTTTGCATCACGCGAAAGGCGAAAGCACGATCGTTTACGTAACCAGGTGGCAGCACCGGCTGAACCGAGAACACCCAACTTGCACCGAGCGAAAAGCGCTCCTCGAAGAGTGCGGATGGAAGGGTGGCGACAGTGGCGGCTCGGCAGAAGAAAAACCTTGTCCAACGAAAAGACGAAAGAACCCACTTGACTCCGACCGGCCTTCTCATGGAAGGCGTTTGCACTCAGAACCGATTTTAGCCACACTTCGACTGTGCCGCCGCCCTCCCCTGCCGCTCCACCGTGCTAGAATTTCCACAGCCTCTGACCCTATACCTTGGACCCTGTCTTGATCGAACTTGCACCCTCGATACTCGCGGCCGATTTCGCCCACCTGGCGGACCAGGTGGAGCGGGCTACGGCGGGCGGCGGCAGCGTGGTCCATGTCGACATCATGGACGGGCATTTTGTGCCCAATCTCACGATCGGGCCTCCGGTGGTGAAATGTTTGCGCCGGGCAACCCGGCTTCCGCTGGACTGCCATCTGATGATAGAGAACCCCGACCAGTACATTCCCGATTTCGCGGAAGCGGGAGCGGATTGGATTTCGGTGCATCAGGAGGCGTGCCGGCACTTAAACCGGACGCTGAACCTGATTAAGCAGCATGAGTGCCGGGCGGGGGTGGTGATCAATCCGGCGACTCCGGTCGAGACCCTGGGCGAAGTGCTCGACATTGTCGATTATGTGCTGGTGATGAGCGTGAATCCGGGGTTTGGGGGGCAGAAGTTCATCCCGTCGACGCTGCATAAAATGAGGAAGCTGGCGGAAATTCGGGCGGAGCGAGGATACTCATACCGCATCGAAGTCGATGGCGGCGTGGATTTGGACACGGTGGCGGAAGTGGTCCGTGCCGGGGCGGAGATTCTGGTCGCGGGGAATGCGGTGTTCGGCAAGGGCGATGCGAAGGTGAACGCGCAGGCGCTGCTGGAAGCGGCGCGGAGCGCGAGTTTGCAGAGAGTATAGGGATTGAAGGAAAGTCAACATCCCCGCCCTAGCCGCTCCAAAAGCAGGAGCAGCTAAGGACGGGGCACCCGAGCCATCTCTACTTGGGTTGATTGGGATTTGAGGGGTTTGATATGCGTCGGAATTCTATTTTCGTACTTCTCGCCTTAATGCTGGCGTTGACGGTGGCGTGCACCAACAAGAAGGCGGTGAATCCGCTGGCCAACGTCGGGTCGAAACAGCCTGACAAGGTGCTGTTTGACCGGGCCATGGATGCGATGAAGCACAACCGCTTCGACGTGGCGCGCATGACGCTGCAGACGCTGATCAACACCTATCCGGATTCGGAGTTTATCGCGCGGGCCAAGCTGGCGGTGGCGGATTCGTGGTACGCCGAGGGCGGCACGACGGCGATGCAGCAGGCCGAAATCGAATACAAGGACTTCCGCACGTTCTTTCCCAATATGCCGGAGGCGGCGGAGGCGCAGCTGAAGGTCGCAAATATCCACTATCAGGAGATGGAAAAGCCGGACCGCGACTACACCCACGCCATGCGGGCGGAAGAGGAATACCGGTCGCTGATCATGGAGTATCCGGACAGCAAGCTGCTGCCGCAGGCGAAACAGAGGTTGCGGGAAGTGCAGGAAGTGCTGGCGGAACGGGAGTTCGGCATCGGGAGGTTCTACTATTTGCGGATGGCGTATCCGGCGGCGATTGCGCGCCTGAAAACGCTGGTGGACCGCTATCCGTTATACAGCGGCGCGGACCAGGCGTTGTATTTGCTGGGGCAGGCGTACGAAGGCGAGATCGAATCGATCCGGAAGAACGGGCGCATGAATGAAGTCGCCAAGGGCAGGATGATTGAGGGCCTGACGAAGGAAGCGGCGGAGGCGTACGGAAAGATTATCAAGCGGTATCCGGCGATGGATCGGGCACTGGATGCGAAGGCGCGTCTGGAAGCGCTGCATCAGACGGTGCCGCGGCCGACGCGGGCGATGCTCGAACAGAACAAGAAGGAAGTGGCCAGCCGGCACGACACGAGCGTGATGGCGAAGGGGTTGGCGAACTTCGAGAAGCATCCTGATGTGGCCAAGGCGGCGCACGTAGGCGAGCCGACGATGGTAGATCCGGAGCCGGTGACGGCAACGGACGTGGTGCGTAAGGTCACCAGTTCAATGCGCGGAGGGACCGGCCCGGACAACAATGTGAAAGTGGAGACTGTGAATGGGGCTGTGCCGCCGAACCAGGAGGCACCGCGTTCGGATGCTCCAGCATCAGACTCGGTGACGGCTGCGGACCAGCCTGCGGCACAGGAACCGGCTGCGGCAGAGTTGAAGCCGAATGTGGCGGACCCGAATGAACTGAAGCCGAACGTGGAGCCCGATCCGAACGCGCTTCCCCCGCTGCAGCAGAGCAATCAACTGGATAGCAGCGGCGGAGCGTCGAGCGCTGCCTCCTCCAGTGCACCGGCGAAAACCGAAGAACTGGCGGATATTTCTTCGAGTAAAAAGAAAAAGAAGAAGGGTTTGGCGAAGATCAACCCGTTCTAAGCATTCCAAGACTTAGAGATCAGATTGGATGTGGGTTTCAGGCACGGGGGCTGCCAAGCGCCCGGGGTCAGTCGTCGGAGCAGACGGCTTGAGGTTACCAAAGGCACGACGACGTGGAAAAGGTTCATTCCCCAACAGGCTAGGAACGGTCGTAACCGGTTACCCCTGCAGGAATCGTTGACTTAGGTGGATGGACGAGGTAGTTTCGCGTTATCTCTCCCTTTTTGTCGAAGGATGACGCTTGGCGCGGAAAATACTGCTGGCCGATGACAGTGTGACAGCCCAGAACATGGGGCGAAAGATCCTGGCCGATGCCGGGTATGACGTGATCACTGTCAATAACGGTTCTGCCGCCTTAAAGCGGATCGCCGAAGTCAAACCGGATTTGATCGTGCTGGATGTGTACATGCCCGGCTATAGCGGGCTGGAAGTTTGTCAGCGCCTGAAGGAGTCGGCCGAGACGTCGCACATTCCCGTGTTGCTGACCGTGGGCAAGCTCGAACCTTTCAAGCCGGAAGAAGCGCGCCGCGCCAAGGCTGACGCTCATATCGTAAAGCCCTTTGAAGCCAGCGAATTGCTGACTGCAATCACGCGACTGGAAGACCGCGTGGTACCGCAGCAAGCAGAGAGTACGGATCCTGATACGGGATGGAAGAGCCGCCTGCGTTTCCCCTCGAAGAAGAAGAAAGAAGAGCCAGAACCAGAACGAGATGATTTCGTCCCAACGCCGGCCTTCCGCGATTTCCGGAAGGGGAAGGCGAAGACTGAGACTCGCGAAGCGTTCGTAGGGAAAGCGGCGGCGGCGCCTCCCCCGGAACCGGAACCAGCGGTCGTTCCTGATATCCCACGCGACATCACTCCGGAAGAATTGGATGCGCTCAGCGCGTTGGCCGCGAAACTGGATGGACCGGTTGCGGCTGAGAATGCTGCGCCGGTAGCGGACAAAACGGAGCTGGTCGAGGCTCCGGCGGAAGAAGTTGCTGCGGCAACGGTCGAGGTGGAAACTCCGGCGGCGGTGGCGGAAGCGGAAACAGCGGCAGAGAGGGAAGAAGTTGAAGCTCCCGCGACGCCCGCCGTTGAGACGGTCGAACTCACAGCGGCTCCCATCGAAGCCCCGGCATTAGCGGTCGAGGCCACGCACGAAGTCGAGAGTCCGGTCGAGCACGCGGAACCAGCGATCGAGATTACCGCGGTAGTTGCCGAACCGCCTGCGGTTGTCGAAGCCACGGTGAACACTGCCCCTCTCGCGCAGGAACCCGCGCCTGTGGACAGGGACGATGAGCCGAGATTCGCTTCGGCGACGACCGAGGCTGAGCCGGCCGAGGAAGACAAGGCCGAGGAAAAAATTGAAATTATTAAAGAAGAGAAGCCAGCCGAGGAGTTGCCGGTGCCGGAGATGCCTGCGCCACCGGTCGCGGTTGCGGAGACAGTGGAAGAGCCGGCGGTGGAGGAGTTGGCGCCAAGCGACGTGGAACTGGCCGAGGCTTTGCGCTTGCTGACGCCTGCCACCGGGCATGGGAATGGCTCGACCGTGTCGTCGCCCGAAGCCCTGGTGGCGGCGGGCCAGGCGCCGCCGGAAGAAGCGGTCGGCGGTACAGCAGCCGGCGCGCGTTGGGTTGCGGAACCGGTGACCTTGAGTTCTGAGGAAGCCGCGATCTCGCTGGAAGCGGAGATGTTCAGCACGTTTACGGCAAAACCGACAGCGACGCCCGTCGAAGAAAGTGAACCGGTACGGATCACCGGAGTGCAAGCGATTGTGGCCGCGGTCGAAAACCGGCTGGCAGAGGCAGGGATAGCGGCGACGACGGGATTGCCTGAACAAGAGGCAGGGCATGGTTCGGCAGGGCATGGTTCGGCAGATCAAGGTTCAGCGGAGACGTCGGTCGCGGAAGCGCCGGCAGAGGTAATGGCGGCGGTACCGAACGCGGAGAAACCGTCCGAGGGCGGGGTCGAGCCGGAGATCGAAAAAGAGAGCAAAGCAGAGAAGATCGAAGCCGAGCGGGAAAATTCCCCCGAAAACGTTTCGGAGCAAGAGCCCGGGGGAGCGACCTTCGCGAATGCGGTGGATTGGGAAAAGATCGAGGCAACGGCGGAACAGAATGGAGAGCCCGCCGACGAGGCGACGGCTGCGGTTGCAGAACAGAATCAAGATTCGAGTTCAGATGACGGAGGTCAGGAATCCATGAGCACGGACGGGAAAGCAAAAGGGAAATCAAACTGGCGTCAGATACACACCGCGCCGGCCAGCGCTACCGCGAAGACTGACGTGGTGGAAGCGGCGAAACAGGCCCAGGCCGAGGAGGCTCCGAAGGTCATGGCAGCCGCGGCGGCAGAGGGTTCCGCGACGGACGCCAGCTCGATTGCCAGCATCGTGGACAGCGTGCTCGCCGATCTTCGCCCCAAGATCGTGGAAGAGATTGCCAAGAAACTGGCGGGGAAATAGGGCAGCCGTCGGCCCAGCCATCAGTCCATGCCGCTTCGCCCGCGAGCAGTTCATCTGGCTCTAAGTGTGATAGCCAAGACTTGACCTTGCAGGTCATCCTGTCGAGTGGGTCGCTACTGTCAGGCAGACCCTTAGGCGGATGTTCAGCGCAATGGCTGCTGAGAGGGCGAAGAAACGGCGCAAGCTTGCGCTAACGCCTGCCTACGTCAATCATTGCTTTCCACGGCTAACGGCGCTATCTTTGAGTCCTCTCCTGTCAATCAAATCATCCACAGAGACAATCCTAATGAAGTGTTCCAGAAGCGAGTTCTTTACAGCCATTCAGGGTTGGCGTGACTCTTCCTGTGCGGTCCACCTTCATACCAACGAAATCAGCGGGGCTTTTGTCGTGACGTTCTGTTCAGCGTCGGAGCGGGGCGTGCTTGAGTTTTCGGCGCACCCGCTGCTCCAGCCGCTTACCGTTGATTTGTCGAATGCGGACGAGTTCGAGTTTGTCCTGCCAGAGCGTGAAATAAAGGGTGCTGATTCCGAGTTGGTGAAACAGGTTGCGGATGAAGTTGCCTTAGCGCGTGTGAGAGGCAAACTCGTCTTCAGCATGACACGGTTGGTTGACCCGTTTGCAGGGAGTCTCGTCCGAGTCCCCTCCAGCCCAGCGCCAACGAGCGACGCTGCAACTGCGGAGCCGCCAATAGAGCCTGAAGACTGTTAGAGGCACGGTTGGTATCGGAACCCGACAAGTCCAACTGGCGTAATATCGCGATTACACTCAAAATCCCCCAATCGAATACCAATCTGTGTCGGACACGTAGACGCTCGCCAACCCTGTCCGTAAGGTCGAGTCCAAGCTATTACACTTTAGGTTTTTCTCGGGTCCTCGGCTTCTCAGCGGCGTAAAACTCCTCTACAGCGTCCGCTTAAACAAGGGCACCGCCAACGCCAGCGTCACCACCGCGAAAATCGACAGATAAATTATGTCTGGAACTATCGCCACCAGCCCGGTCTCCTTGAGCAGCAGCGACTTGAATCCATGTACGGCATAGGTAAACGGATCCACTTTCGCAATCGCCCGCAGCCACACCGGAAAGGCTTCCACCGGATAGATCGAGCCGCTGGGGAAAAACAGCAGCGTATTTAAAATCCCAAACATGGCCCGCGGCACCAGCGGATCCTCGATCCGCACCATCAACAGGAACATCATCGTATTGAACGCCACTGAGGTCAGGGTGATCATCACCAGCAGCCCCAGTATCGTCCCCGGACTGAAGATGGTCCCCACGCCCGCCAGCAGCGACCCGATCACCGTAATTACCACCCCGGTCATTACCGCCTTGATCGCTCCCGCTCCGTTCAGCCCAAACACCAACTCGGCCTTCGTGATCGGAGTCACCAGATAGCCCTCATGCACCCCGCGGGCCTTATCGTCGATATACAGCATCCCGCCGCCGATCATCACCGAAACGAACATCGCCAGCGTGATCGATCCCGGCAACAGGTACTTCATGTATTCGATATAGGGATAAAGTTCGACCACCTCCAGCGCCGTCTGCTGCAATAGCCGAGGCGACACGTCGGGCTGGTTCAGGGCGTTGGTCACATCGTTCATCTTGTCTTCAAACGACGAACTCATGAAGTTGTCGCTGTTGTCGACGATGAGCGCGATCCGCGGATGATTCTTCTCGTACACCATCTTGGAATACTGCGCCGGAATAATGACCGCGCCCTGAATCTTCCCGTTGCGCACGTCTTCCCGCGCCTGCACTTCGTTGTCGTAAGGAACCGCGATGAACGTCCCCGCATTTGCCCGGACCGCGTCAAACGCTTCTTTGATCCGGATGGCCTGGGTCCCATGATCCTCGTCCACCACGCCCATCTTCGCGTCGCGGATTTTTCCTCCAAACGCATTCCCCAGAATGATCAGTTGCACGAGGGGAAACACCATCGAGGCAAACATCAGCGCCGGCGACCGAAAAAACTTGCGCATCTCGCGCTCGATAATCGCCATCATCCGGTTCATGGCTGCAACCCCGGCCGCGGCGGCATCACAAAGGCATGCGCTTTCACCAGTTCATCGCGCAGTTGCCGCCCCGTATAAAAGACAAACACATCGTCCAGCGTCGTGTTCTGCACCGTAAGCGTCTTCACCACCACCCCCGCCTCGACCGCCATCCCCACCAGATCCGTCGTTGTGCGCGACCCATTCGCCGTCAGCACCCGGAACATTCCCGCGCTCTCGTTCTGCACCGACGTCACTTCCGGCAATGCTTTCAGCCGCTCTTCCCAATCTGCCGGAGGCCGCTCGAAGTGCGCCTCAATCACGTTCGATCCCGGGACGCTTGCCTTCAACGCCTCCGGGGTATCGAGCGCCACCAGCTTTCCGTGATCCACAATGGCAATTCGATTACACAGCCGGTCGGCTTCGTCCATGTAATGGGTGGTGATCAGGATCGTCAGTTGGCGCTTAGCCTTGATCGCGGTCAGCATTTCCCACACCGCCACGCGCGATACCGGATCGAGTCCAGTCGTCGGCTCGTCCAGAAAGAAAATCTTCGGACTATGCACCAATCCCCGCGCAATTTCCAACCGCCGCCGCATGCCGCCCGATAGCGTTTTCGTCTGCGCGTCCCGCCACTTCGTCAAGTCCACCGTCTCCAGCAGTTCCTCAATCGCCGGTTTGCGCCGCTTCGCCGGGACGTCATACAGCTTGGCGTAAATGTTCAGATTCTCTTCCACCGTCAAATCGAGATCGCTGGTCAGTGCCTGCGGAATCACTCCAATCGTCCGCCGTACCGCATTCGGATCGTGAGCCACGTCGTGTCCCGCCACCCGTGCCGACCCCGCCGTGATTGGAATCAGTGTGGTCATCATCCGGATCAACGTGGATTTCCCCGCCCCATTCGGCCCCAGCAGCCCGAAGATTTCACCTTCTTTTACCGCAAAGGAAATATCGTCGACCGCCGTGAAGTCGCCGTACTTTTTCACTATGTGCGAAACTTCAATCGTATCCGGAGCATCTGCCGCTACTTCGCTTTTGCTGAACTCCGAAGCCGAAACTGGCGCGCCATTCGCCTTATTGCCATCCCCGTTCATGGCTTAACCGCCGCTTCCGCACTCTTCGGTGCCGTCCCCTTCACCTGCTCCGGACTTACCAGCACCTCGGCGGTCATCCCCGGCACATACGCGCCCTTCGGATTTTCCAGCCGCACTTTCAACGCGATCGTCCTTATATCCCGCTTCCTTCGCCCCACATCCCGCTGCGTCGCAAAATCCGCTTCCGCCGCCTTATAAAACACTTTTCCCGGAACCACTGTGCCTCCCGGCAGCCGCACCCGCAGCGTGTCTCCAATTCCAATATGATCGGAATCCGTTTCCGGAATCGCCGCGAACGCCCACGTGTCGCTGAAATCGACCACCGTCACGATCGCCTGGCCCGCGCTCACCACTTCGCCTTCGCGCGCCGCCCGCACCAGCACCGTCCCCGTCACCGGCGCATAAATCTTCGTATATCCGAGATGCACTTCCGCCTCTTTCAACTGCGCCACCGCGTTCTCCACCTGCGCTCGCGTGGAAGCCACCGTGCTCTCGGCCGCCGTCGCCTGGTTGGTGCGTGCGATTGCCGAATTCAAATCCGCCTGCGCCGCCGTTACCTGGTCCTTCAGTGACTGCACGCTGGCCTGCTGCGCCTTCAGATTCATCTCCGCCTGCACCCGATCCTGATCGGATGCCACGCCCGCCTGTGCCAGCCCGATCGTCCGACGGCTGTCGCTCTCCACCCGCGTCAAGGTCGCTTCGGCCTGCGCCAACTGCGCCCGCGCCGATTGCAGCTTGGCCTGCGAATTGGCCACGTCGCCGGACGTGGACCCCTTCGTCGACTGGTGCGTGTACTCGTTCGCGCTCATCTGCGAACGCAGGCTCGAGATCGTCGCCGAAGCTGCGCGCTCCTCCGCTTCCAATTCCGACGGATCCAGCAACGCAATCAGGTCCCCCTGCTTGACCTGCGATCCTTCCTCCACCAGCAGCTTCAGAATCCGCCCCTGAATCTGCGGACTCACCACAATCTGGTTGGCATCCACCGTCCCCACCAGCACCAGATCATTTCCACCGGGAGTCGAGAAAAAGTAATACCCGGAAGCGATGGTCAGAAGGATGCCCAGCACAATCAAGAACCGGTTGCGCGCACTCATGGAAAATCTCCTAGCGGAGCTGTCAGTTCTTAAACAGCGCCGTCGAAACAAAATCGAGCACAAACGCCCGCCGCTCCCGAATCCGCCCCTCCGACAAGGGATCGAGCTTCATCAGCGTCTTCATAAGCGGCGCCGCGCTGAAATAAAACACAATCACCGCCGCCACCGAGGGCAGAAAATCCAGCGGATTTAAGGCCCGGAATTCGCCTGTCCGAATCCCCTTCCGCAAAATCTCAGCCACCTTCTCGAAGATGGGACGAAAATATTCCTCGGCAACCCGCTGCATACGTGCGCTGCCCTTCGCGCCCGAGCTCATCCACTCCGCTTGCACGACTCGGGGAAAGCGCGGGTTGGCCGCGATGTAATCGAAATACGCCCCCAGGTATTCCAGCATCTTCTGCCGCGGGGGCAGGTCGCTTTCGAGCACCGGCATCACGCGGGCCCGCAAGCCGTTGAAGACGTGGTCCAGCACCGCTTCGTACAGGGCATCCTTGTCCTCGAAGTAGTAGTACAGCAGCGCCTTGTTGACATGCGCCGCCCGCGCGATGGCATCGGTTCGAGCCCCGGCAATGCCGTTTTCGGCAAATTCCGCTACGGCCGCGTTCAGGATCGCCGCCCGGCTCTCCACCGGCCGCCCGCGCGTCCCCAAGCGGGGAGTTTTAGCAGCCCGGTTGGAGTGGGGGCGGGCGATTCGCCGGATCAGCCCAGTAGATGGTTTCATATAATTAACCAGTTAGTTAGATTATATCGCAAGAGGGGTTGAACGACAATACCCCAGGAAAACGGGGCGCCGCCATCAAGGCTCGGCCTTTCACTCATGCCTTCGGGGTCTCAATAGGTGGACCAAACGGACCGCAGCGGCCACGCATGGACTGACGGAACTTCTCGCGCTCTTCGGGAGTCATCTGCTCCAACCGCTCTCTCATGCGGTGTCGCCAGTGCCCATGGCCACCGTGCCGGCCGTGGAATCCGCCAAAGAGAATCTTGCAGAGGACCAAAAGTCCTACCGCCTGCCAGAAGCCGATCAGATGCCAGCCAAAAAGAGCCGGCATCAGCCAGTTCCACAGGCGCATGGTCACATAGCCAAACAGCGGTACAAACACGAAGAAAAATACCAAGGCAAACATCAGGAACTTCACTGCTCTACCCGCTACCCTACCCGCCCAATCTTCTCTCATACCCTTCACCTCATGTTTTCAAGAATTCATCGTGAATCGCCTGCAAACGCTCGCGCAAACGCAGCACCGCGTAGTGCTTGCGCGAGAGGAGTGTGTTCACGCTCACGCCCGTTTCTGCCGCGAGTTCCTTGAAGCTGTAACCCATCAACTCGTGGGCGACGAATACTTCACGCTGCTCATCAGGCAACTCGTCCAGCGCGGCATCCAGCTCTTCCAGCAGCACATTTCGTGCGTAGGCTGCGTCCGGCCCGGCATCGGGCGAGGGCAGCAAGTCTTCCAACTGCAGGGTCTTCCCGTCCTCGGTGATCGTCGGCGGCTGATTTCTCAGGTCCGCCCGCTGTCTGCTGCGGAAGAGATCCGTAATTCGATTGCGGGCCACCCGGAACAACCAGGCGGTCACCTGCGCTACCGGCTTCATCAGGCGGTAGGCTTCCACGAGCTCGTAGAAGACATCTTGCAAGACGTCTTCCGCGTCTTCGCGGTCCGCCACGCGTCTGCGGATGAAGTTGCGCAGCCGGCTTCCCTCGCGTTCGATCGCCTCAGAGATCCGCTGGTCCTGATCTGCCATTGCCCACTGTTTTCTCAGCGCCGCGTCCATCTGCTTATGTAGACGAATGAACGGGCGAGATATTGTATGAAGTCAAGCAGAAGATACAGGAAAGACTTCGTGCACAGCGGCAGAAGGCATCGGTATTACCCCAAATGGGCGTCGTTCCAATGGTGATTTGCCGCCAGCTATTGATAATCAAAGGACGAGAGCGCCCCCGCTCCAAGCGCTCCCCGCGCCCAAGTCCTCAAAAAACGACAATATTCACAAATCTTGTTGCCCACGAAGCCTCAGTTGGGCATATACTCGGCACGCGCAGAAAGTATGCGTAAGGAGACTCCCCCAAATGAACAAGGTACTGGAAGTCCTGCTAACCGCTGTGGCACTGGCAGGGTTGTATTGCGCAATCCCGACAAGCGTCTCATCGCCTGGCAATGCTAGCATTCGAGCAGACCAGGCGGCGGTGCTGGTTGCGGATGGCAGCGACCCGATGCCCGGGTGCCGCCACGTACTACAGTGCCCCCAGTAAGTGTAGGTAAGCTGGACACATAGAAGCGACGCCGGGCCGCACAAAAGAGCCATTGCAGAGCGGTCGGAGGAGAGGTATGCTCTTGAGTATTACAGAGATGTAATGCCATGAACTGGTTAATGTATGTGAACTGGCTCGCCGGTCCGGTGTTGCAGATCACCCTCCTGATCTTCATGGTCCGGCGAAAGTACCACACTGCGTTTCCCCGATTTTTTTCCTACATCATATATCAGACGCTCAAGTCGGCATGTTTGTTTGTCGCGTACAGGTATTTTCCCGCAAGCTACTTCGACGCGTATTGGACCGGAAACGCCCTCAGCGTGATCTTTACGGTTGCGGTGATGGCTGAAATCTTGCGCAACCTGTTTAAAGAGTATGGAGGTATTCAGAGTTTAGGAATCACCATCTTCCGATGGTCATGCGGGCTGCTGCTTCTGCTTGCCATCCTGGGTGCATTGTCTGGCAGCGAAGTGGGCGGCGACAGGATCGTGGCTACGGTGTTTGCCTTTGATCGCAGCATGCGCGTGATGCAGGTTGGGCTCTTCCTGCTCTTGATGGTGCTTTGCCGTTTGCTCAGGAATTACTGGCGGCAACAGGTATTCGGCATAGCGCTGGGATTCGGAGTCTTTGCCAGCGTTCAGCTCATCCTGGTCAGTTTTCTGATTCGGTACGGCGGCAGCCAAGAGGCAACGCTTAGTTTAGTGAAGAGCACGGCGTACAACGTCGTGACGCTGGTTTGGATCGGCTATCTGATACAGCAGCCGCAACTGGTGCCCAAGCTTTCGGCGGTTGCGAACGCGAATCCTTTCGGTATGGCATTGGCCACGTCCGCTGCTGTGCCGGATGACGCGGGCTATATGTTGAGGATAGAGCAGGCCGTGGACCGGGTGTTGTCGCGCGGCGATTGGCCGAGACCAACGACACAAGGATCTCGGATCGTCGGCCGCAAACCCAATCCGGAAGAGGGCAACTAAACTGCGGTAGTCCCACACCGGTGCGCGAAACGATGAAGTCCGCGGCACAGCAGCTACGCACTGAAGCCGGCTGGCCTCCGCAGGAGGGCCAGCTTATTTCGTTCCGATCTTCCACCGGATCCGAAACGGCTACTCTCAAAGAAGTGCGCTGGGGTTTGGTCTGGCGGGATTTCATTCTTGAAGACGGGCGGGTGATACCCGAGCACAGGGTCACGGGCCATCCCCAGCCGCAGGTGTGGCGCAGACTCGGCGAAGTCACTGACCAGGAGCGCGAGGAGTGTGAGGAGCGGCTCCTTTCGATGGCCAGCGCGGGGATGGATCCTCGCATACGAGACCAGTCTTTCTGGGCGGAGCTGAATCAATATCTGGCGTACACATACATCAGGTTCAAGCAGCCCGGGCCCCAAGGGCAAGATACAGAGCGATGATGAACTGACCGGGAGTAGAAGTCTCCGGTCGTGTGAAGGGAACGAGGTTTGACGCTGTGAGCCGATCCGACGAGGGAACCGAAGAGCAGGAGGTTTGGAGAGCGCTCTCCGAAGCTGGCCTGATCGAAATACGACTTGACGAATTTGCAGAAAGAATCAGAGACGTCAAACGTATCGTAGGAATCCGTCTTCATGAATTGCTGGATTTCAAGACGGGCATTCAGGAACGCGAATCTGCGGCGTACTCGCTGGGCACACTCAAGAGATTAGAGTTGAAGGTACTGGCGAGTGCTCCGAAGCCGCCCGACCCCTCGGAAATGTAATTCTAGTCAAGCAACCTGACCCGTAGTCATCCAGTGTTTCATGCCTTTTCAAATACTGATCGTGCCGCGTGATTTTTCGCGCTGAAGACATTTCTGTACTTGCCTGGCAATAAGAACTGCTCCAAGATTAAGGAACAAACTCCCGTTTCCTCGGGAAGAGGTCACTATGCCCAGCGAGGGTCCGAAGCAAGTCAAGAAGACTTGGGAGGAACTGGTCGCCGCCGCTGCAATGGAAAGCGACCCCGAAAAGCTTGGCAAGATGATGGAAGAGATCTTTGCCGCGCTCGAGGAGCGGGAACGAATCCTCGCCCTGTCACAAAATCCACCTAGCCTCTGACGGCCCAACCCAGACCCGATTCCGGAGGGTTGGGCAAACGTGGTCTACCGAGACCCGCCCGCGATTGAAGGCACCAGCAGCACCTCATCGCCGTCCTGGAACGAATACGACGCGCCTCCCAGGAAGCGAATATCTTCCTCATTCACATAAATATTCAGGAAGCGCCGCGTCTCCCCCGCTTCATCCCGCAAATGGGGCTTCAAGTCGGGGAACTGCTGGTCGAGATGCGAGAACAGATCGTTGAGGTTAGCCGCCGAGCACACCACGCGGGGGGTCCCAGCAGTCAGCCGCCGCAAAGCGGTAGGAATTTGAACGGTAATGCTCATAAGAAAACTTCCTCGGTGAAACACAGCCCCTAAAGGGGCTTCTGATTCCGAAAATTTGCGGCATCGCTAAAGCGATGCCCTGATACGAACCGTCTAACGTCGAGCGCCTAAGCGACCGCGGCTGTCGACGAATCCGACGCTGCTGCAAACGCCGGCAAACTGACCGCTTTCGCCGCAAGATAAGCTTCGAACTCGGCAATCTTCGGAGCGATCGGAACTTCGGCTTGGTACTTGTCCGCCAGCACGTCGGTGGTCTTGAGTCCGTTGCCCGTAATGCAGAGCACGGTGGTTTCATCAGGAAGGATGCGATCCTGATGAATCAGTTTGCGCGCCGTCCCTACGGTTACGCCGCCCGCAGTCTCGGTAAAGATGCCTTCGCTCTCGGCCAGCAACTGGATGCCGGTGACAACCTCGGGATCGGAAATGTCTTCCGCCCATCCACCGCTTTTGGTGATGGCCTGCAGCGCGTAAGGTCCATCCGCCGGATTGCCGATGGCCAGCGAGCGCGCAATCGTCTTCGGACGCTGCGGTTCGATCTCCGAGCTGTACTGCTTGATGGCGGTCGAAATCGGCGAACAGCCAGTCGCCTGCGCGCCAAAAAACTTGACCGGCTTGGGATCGACCAATCCGAGGAGAATCAGCTCATCAAACGCCTTCTTGATCTTAGTAATCAAGGACCCGCCCGCCATCGGCACCACGATGTTATCGGGCAGCTTCCAGCCCAGTTGTTCGGCGATTTCATAGCCCACCGTCTTCGAGCCCTCGGCGTAGTACGGACGGAGATTGACGTTCACGAATCCCCAGCTGCGTTCGTCGGCGATCTGCGAGCACAGGCGATTCACGTGGTCATAGCTGCCGTTGATGCGCACCAGTTCCGCGCCAAAGACTTGCGTGCCGAGAATCTTCGCGGGCTCAAGATCCGAAGGAATAAAAATCCACGCCTTGAAACCTTCGCGAGCCGCCTGCGCCGCCACGGAATTAGCGAGGTTCCCGGTCGACGAGCACGCCACCGTATCGAACCCAAAGCTGCGGGCATTGGCCAGCGCGACCGCAACCACGCGGTCTTTGAAGCTCAACGTGGGCAGGCACACGGCGTCATTCTTGACGAAGAGCCGGCGCGACCCGATCCGGTCGCCGAGACGCGGGGCGCTGACCAGCGGCGTATATCCAACGGGGAGGGAGGGTTGATAGCCCGCAGGCAGCGGCAGCAACTCGCGATAGCGCCAGATGTTGGGCGCGCGCGAGGCGAACAACTCGTGGGAAATGCGCGGGCGCAGCGAATCGTAGTCGTAGGTAATTTCGAGCGGCGAGAAACAGTCTTCGCAGTAGCTGCGCGGCTGGTTGCCCCAGATCTTGCCGCATTCGCGGCAGCGGAGGTGGTAGGTGCTCGTCTCCATCTTGCAACTTCTTTCTGTGACTGCGGGACGAGCCGGGTAAAAATTACCCCAGTTACTACAAAACCCCTTTTCCGAATGGGAAAAGAGGCTCGGGAAATGCGAATCAAATTTCGCTTACCCGAATCTCATGGTCCCCGTTACCGGGCGAGAGTTGGCACCTGCAATTGAGATATATGATCTCTATCCGGTTGCCGTGGCGTCCTAGGGCTCGTCCCTC
>Ga0209415_10006946_pt1 | contig 19957 bp, 17 predicted proteins | sample PeaSoiSIISIP2007_FD_187696 | JGI IMG/M metagenome (GOLD analysis project Ga0209415, IMG submission 187696) | Peat soil microbial communities from Weissenstadt, Germany - SII-SIP-2007 (SPAdes) (version 2) | ecosystem: Environmental > Terrestrial > Soil > Wetlands > Peat | place: Germany... | reverse complement strand
TTCCCGGTCCGCTTCTACCTGGTGGCGATGATCTTCATCATCTTCGACATCGAGATCGTCTTCCTCTACCCGTGGGCGGTGGTGTTCCGGCAGCTGCACACGTTCGGTCTGATCGAGGTCATGGTGTTCGCCGGCGTCGTGTTCGTCTCCTTCCTCTATCTCGTGAGCAACGGCGCGCTCAACTGGGGCCCGGCCAAGCGCCTGGCCCCGGCGGTCTCGATGCGGACGTCGGAATCGACCATCGCCCGGGTGGGGCCCGAACAGGGGCCGGGCACCGGGCGAGCGGCATAGGGCGGGAGGTCGGGTCATGGGGCTCGAGGATCTCCAGCACAACTTCCTCACGGGTCGTCTCGAGGATCTCGTCAAGTGGGGCCGCCGCAACAGCGTCTGGCCCGTGACCTTCGGGCTGGCGTGCTGCGCCATCGAGATGATGGCGGTGGGCGCCGCGGACTTCGACATCAGCCGGTTCGGCATGGAGGTGTTCCGCGCCTCGCCGCGCCAGGCGGACCTCATGATCGTGGCCGGCAGGGTGTCGCAGAAGATGGCGCCCGTCTTGCGCCAGGTCTACGACCAGATGATGGAGCCCAAGTGGGTGATCTCCATGGGCGTGTGCGCGTCCACGGGCGGCATGTTCAACAACTACGCCATCGTCCAGGGTGTCGACCAGATCGTGCCGGTCGACGTGTACGCGCCGGGCTGCCCGCCGAGCCCCGAGATGCTGCTGCACGCCATCCTCACGCTGCACGAGAAGATCCGCACGGGTGAGATCATCCGCCGGCGCGGTGGCGAGGGCGGGCGTCCCGAGGAGCTCGCCGGTTGGGTGCCCGAGCGCCCCGACGCCGTCCGGGTGGGGACCCCGCGTTGACGCCGGAGACCGTGCAGGACCAGCCGGCAGCGGGACCCGTCGCCGGCGACACGAGCCCGTCGCCAGCGGCGGGCGGCGCGTTGGCGCCTCCGGGCGTGGCGAGCGCCGTGTCCCCGCAGAGCCAGGCGATCCTGTTCCCCACCCGCGAGCAGTACCACGACGTCATGGCCGCGTACCGCGACGGCGGCTTCGCGCTGCTGGCGGACCTGACGGCGGTCGACTACCTCACCCACCACGGCCGCACGCTCCCCGACACCGTGGCGCCCGAGCGATTCGAGTTGGCCGTCGTCTTGCTGTCGATCTCGCGATCCGAGCGCGTGCGCCTGCGCGTGCAGGTCCCCGAGACCGACCCCGTGCTGGCGTCGGTGTGGGACCTCTACCGGGGCGCCGAGGCCATGGAGCGCGAGGTCTTCGACATGTTCGGTGTCGTGTTCGAGGGGCACCCCGACCTCACCCGGATCCTCATGCCCGAGGACTGGGAGGGGCATCCGCTGCGCAAGGACTACGGCGTCGGCCGCGTGCCGGTCCAATTCAAAGAGGCCCCGGGCCCGCGGTGAGCGCCCGTCAGCGCGCCGCCACGACGTCGACGCCCGCCGAGCGCCCCGGCGCGCCGCGGGGCGCGGGGCCGGGGGGCGAGGGACACGACACGGGGGGCGAGGCCCTCGTGGCCGAGACCTTCGAGGGCTCCCAGGAGCTGCACCCGCGAGCGGACACGTCCCCCGACGAGCTGGCCCGCGAGGTCGGGTCGGTGCTGCGGCTGCCCGAGGGGCACGTGGTCGACGCCTCCGACCTGGACGTCGAGCGTCCCGACGACGAGACGATGATCATCAACATGGGGCCCCAGCACCCCTCCACCCACGGCGTGCTCCGGCTGATGATGGAGCTCGACGGGGAGACGGTGCTGCGGACGAAACCCATCATCGGCTACCTCCACACCGGGATGGAGAAGACGGGCGAGGAGCTCACGTTCCAGCAGGGCGCCACGAACGTGACCCGGATGGACTACCTGTCGCCGCTCAACAACGAGCTCGTCTTCTCCCTGGCGACCGAGCAGCTCCTCGGCATCGAGCTCCCGCCGCGCGCCGTGTGGATCCGGATGCTGCTCTCGGAGCTGCAGCGGGTGTCGTCGCACCTCATGTGGCTGGCCACCAACGGCATGGACGTCGGGTCGACGACCATGATGATCTTCGGATTCCGTGAGCGCGAGCTCGTGCTGGCGTTCTTCGAGAAGACGACCGGCGTGCGCATGAACCACAACTTCATCCGCCCGGGCGGGACCGCGGCCGACCTCCCCGACGGCTGGGAGGACGACGTCGAGGTGATCCTCGACAACGTGACCGGGCGCCTGTTCGACTACGACGAGCTGCTCACCGGCCAGCCGATCTTCCGCGAGCGGATGGAGGGCGTCGGCTCGCTGAGCGCCGACGAGGCCCTCGCCCTGTCGGCGACGGGCCCCATCCTGCGTTCCACCGGGATCGCCTGGGACCTGCGCAGGGCTCAGCCGTACCTGGCGTACGACCAGGTGGACTTCGACGTCATCATCGGCACCTACGGGGACAATTTCGACCGCTACGCCATCCGCCTCAACGAGATCCGTGAGTCGGTGCGGATCCTGCGCCAGGTGCTCGAGAAGATGCCGAGGGGCGACTACCGGGTGCAGGACAAGAAGGTGACGCCTCCGCCGCGCGCCCGCATCGACGAGTCCATGGAAGCGCTCATCCACCACTTCAAGATCTTCACCGAGGGCTACAAGGTGCCCGAGGGCGAGGTCTACGTGGCCGTGGAGTCCCCCCGCGGCGAGCTCGGCTGCTATCTGGTGTCCGACGGGTCGTCCAAGCCCTACCGCCTGCACATCCGGGCGCCCTCGTTCGTGAACCTCCAGAGCCTGCCCGTCATGATGCACGGCGGCCTGGTGGCCGACGCCGTCGCCACGATCTCGTCGGTCGACCCGGTCATGGGCGAAGTGGACCGGTGAGCGCCGACGGCCGTACTGCGCACCTTTCCCCCGAGGTCGCCGAGCGGGCACGGGAGCTGGTGGCGCTGTACCCCCACCCGCGCTCGGCGCTCATCCCCCTGTGCCATCTGGCCCAGGAGCAGGACGGGTGGTTGCGCCCCGAGGCCATCGAGGAGATCGCCGGGCTGGTCGGGATCACGCCCGCCGAGGTCCTGGGCACGGCGTCGTTCTACGAGATGCTGCACACCGAGCCGGTGGGCCGCTACGTCGTGTCGGTGTGCACCAACATCGCCTGCATGCTGCGCGGCGCCTACGAGCTGCTCGAGCACGCCGAGCAGACCCTCGGCATCCGCACCGGCGCCACCTCCGCCGACGGGACGTTCACGCTGGAGGACGCCGAGTGCATCGCCGACTGCGGGCGGGCCCCGTGCCTGCAGGTCAACCACCGGTTCGTGGGTGACGTGACGCCGCAGTCCTTCGACCGCCTCGTCGACGACCTGCGCGCCGGGCGCCTGGACGGGGACGTGCCCGCCCACGGCACCCTCGTGCGCGTCAGGCGCCACGGGGGCCTGCGGGTCGACGACGCCACCGTCCGCTCCGAGCGTCAGGCGGCGGCGCAAGCCATGGCCGAGCGTGCGGGCCCGGGGCCGGCGTCGGCGCCCGGTGGCGGCGCTGGGGCACCTGCACCCTCCCCGGCGCCGGCGGCCAAGGCGCCCCGGGCGAAGCGGGGAGGGTCGTGATGGCCGTCACCGAAGCGCCCCGCATCGTCACCGCCCGGCTCGGGTACGAGGACTCCCACACCCTGGAGCGGTACCTGGCCACCGGCGGTTACGAGGGACTGCGCAAGGCGCTGTCGATGCCGCCCGAGGCCGTGGCCGCCGAGGTCGACGCCGTGAGCCTCCTCGGGCGCGGCGGCGCCGGGTTCCCCGCCGGGCGCAAGTGGTCGATGCTGCGCAAGGCGCCCACGACGTACCTCGTGGTCAACGGGGACGAGAGCGAGCCGGCGACGTTCAAGGACCACCTCCTCCTCGAGCGTGATCCGCACCAGCTCGTCGAAGGTGTCGTCATCGCCGCCTACGCCCTGCAGGTGGCGCGTGCGTTCATCTACGTCCGCGGGGAGTTCGCGCTGGGGCTCGAACGGGTGCAGGCGGCGCTCAACGACGCCTACGACCACGGTGCGGTGGGCCGCGACATCTTCGGGTCGGGCTTCTCGCTCGACATCGTCGTGCACCCCGGCGCCGGCGCGTACATCTGCGGGGAGGAGACCGCGCTCCTCGAGAGCCTCGAGGGCAAGCGGGGGTTCCCCCGCATCAAGCCGCCGTACTTCCCCGCGTCCGTCGGGCTGTACGGGGAGCCCACGGTGGTGAACAACGTCGAGACGCTGTCCAACCTGCCGTGGGTCCTCGTGAACGGCTCGGCCGCCTTCGCCGCCCTCGGGGCGGGGCGTTCCACCGGGACGCGCCTGTTCGCCCTGGCCGGGCACGTGCGCACCCCCGGCGTCTTCGAGGTCGAGATGGTCAAGACCACGTTCCGCGACCTCGTCTACGACCCGGCGCTCGGCGGCGGGATCCCCGGTGGCCGCGGGCTCAAGGCCATCATCCCCGGCGGCGTCTCGGCCCCGTGGTTCGGGGCCCAGCACCTCGACCTCCCGCTCGGGCAGGACGAAGTGGGCGAAGCCGGGTCCATGCTCGGGTCGGGTTCCATCGTGGTCATGGACGACACCACGTGCGTCGTGCGCGCCGCGTGGCGCATCACCCGCTTCTTCTGGCGCGAGTCGTGCGGCCAGTGCACGCCGTGTCGCGAGGGGAGCGGCTGGCTGGAGAAGATCCTCCGGCGCATCGAGGACGGGGAGGGACGCGAGTCGGACGTCGACCTGCTCATGGACGTGTGCGACAACCTTGCCCCGGGCCTGTCGTGGCCGCCGCAGCAGACCACCATCTGCGTGCTCGGCCCGTCGATCCCCTCGTCGATCGCCTCCGCCATCCGCATGTTTCGCGACGAGTTCCTGGTCCACGTGAAGGAGGGGGGCTGCCCCCATGGCTGACCCCGTGGTGACGTCGCACCATGCCATCGCCCCGCCGGCCGACCCCGACGCCACGGTGACCGTTACCATCGACGGCCGCGCCGTGACGGCCACCACGGGCGAATTCCTCATTGCCGCCGCCGAGCGCGCCGGGACGTTCATCCCCCGCTTCTGCTACCACCCGCGGATGAAGCCCGTCGGGATGTGCCGCATGTGCCTGGTGGAGGTGGCCGGCCCCCGCGGTGCCACCCTGCAGCCGGCGTGCTACGTGCCCGTGACCGACGGGATGGTGGTGGACACCACGTCGGCCAAGGTCAAGAAGGCCCAGGACGGCGTGCTCGAGCTCCTCCTCGTGAACCACCCCCTCGACTGCCCCGTGTGCGACAAGGGCGGGGAGTGCCCGCTGCAGGACCAGGTCCTGGCGTACGGGCCCGGCGAGAGCCGCTTCCTCGAGGAGAAGCGACACTGGGCGAAGCCGATCCCCATCTCCGAGCTCGTCCTGCTCGACCGCGAGCGCTGTATCCAGTGCGGCCGCTGCGTGCGGTTCGCCGCCGAGGTGGCGGGCGAAGCCCAGATCGACTTCCTCGGCCGCGGCGACACCGTCGAGGTGAACATCTTCGAGGACCAGCCCTTCAGCTCGTACTTCAGCGGCAATACCGTGCAGATCTGCCCCGTGGGGGCGCTCACCGCGTCCCCGTACCGGTTCAGCGCCCGTCCCTGGGACCTCGACCAGGTCGAGTCGACGTGCACCATCTGCGCGCTGGGCTGCCGGGCGGCGGTGCAGTCGTCGGCCAACCGCGTCACGCGCCTGCTGGGCATCGACAGCGACCCGGTGAACCAGAGCTGGCTGTGCGACAAGGGACGCTTCGCCTATGAGGCGGTCAACGCCGAGCAGCGCCTCGCCCAGCCGCTGGTGCGCCGACGGGGCGATCCCGGGTCCGACGCGGAGCACGACGAGCTCGTCCCCGCCACGTGGGCCGAGGCGCTCACCACGGTGGCCGACGGCCTGGCCCGCGTGCGTGAGGACCACGGCCCGGCGGCCATCGGCGTCATCGGCGGGGCGCGCCTGTCCAACGAGGACGCGTACGCCTGGGCGAAGCTCGCCAAGGGGCTCCTCGGCACCGACTCGGTGGACGCCCAGCTCGGCGACGGGCTTCCCGCCGAGGTGGTGCTGGGCCTGCCACGGGCCACCATCGACGAGGCGTGCGCCGCGCGGGTCCTCGTGGTCTTGTCGGGCGACCTGCGTGAGGAGCTCCCGGTGCTGTACCTCCGGGTGCGCGGCGCGGTGGTGGACGGGGGGCTGGCGCTCGTCGACATCGCCGCCGGCCCGAGCTCGCTCACGCCCTACGCCCGAGCCTCGCTGGCGTACCGCCCGGGTACGGCCGCCGCCCTGGTGCAGGCGCTGTGCGCGGGGGGACCCGCCGCCGAGGGCGTCGGCGAGGACGCCTGGCGCGCCGCGCTCGACGCGCTGGGCGCCGCCGGCCCCGGCGGGGAGGGCGTGGTGGTGATCGGGGGCCGGCCGTCGCTGGCCGAGGACGCGCGCTGCGCGGCGGCGGCGTTGGCGCACATGGCGCAGGCCTGGCCGCAAGCGAAGTTCCTGCCCGCCCTGCGCCGCGGCAACGTCATGGGCGCGCTGGACATGGGGCTCGCGCCCGGGGTGCTGCCCGGGCGCACCGGCCTCGACGAGGGCCGGGCGTGGTTCGAGGCGGCCTGGGGCTCGGTGCCCGCCGAGCGGGGCCGTGACACGGCCGGGATGCTGCGCGCCCTGGTCGACGGCTCGATGCGGGCGGTCGTGCTCGTGGGCGCGGACCCGCTCGGGGACTTCCCCGACCGCACCCTGGCCGAAGAGGCCCTGCAGCACGCCGGGCTGGTGGTGGCCGTCGACGCCCTGCTCTCGGCGTCGTCGGCCCTGGCCGACGTCGTCCTGCCCGTGGCCAGCGCCCACGAGCGCTCGGGCTCCACCACCAACATCGAAGGACGGGTGACGCGCCTGTCGCCGAAGCTGGTCCCTCCCGGCCAGGCCTGGCCGGACTGGATGGTGGCCGCCGAGCTCGCCGTCCGCCTCGGCGGCGACCTCGGCGTGACGAGCGCCACCGAGCTGTGGGACGAGATCGAGCGGGTGGCCCCGTCGCACGCCGGCATCACCCGGGACGTGCTCGAGGCCCCGGGGGCGCGCGACGGCATCGTGGCCCCCCTGCCCGCCAGCCCGGTCCGGCTGTCGCGCCGCGGCGTCGCTCCCATCGACCCGGTGGCCACGCCGGGCATCGAGGCCGTCGAGCGCCAGGGGGCCCCGCCGCGCGCCGGGTTGGCCGAACCGCTCGGGGGAGAGGACGCCGAGGCCGGCGAGGCCGTGGCGGGCAACGGCAGCGGCGGCGCCCGGCGCCCGGCGCTGCTGCGCTGGCCGCAGGCGGTCGACACGCCCGCCGTGGCCGCCCCCGACGCCTCGTCGCTGCGGCTCGTGTCGGCGCGCACCTTGTACGACGCGGGGATGACCGTGGGGGCGTGTCCCGGCCTGGCCGGGCTGGCCGCGGCCCCGGTGCTGGCGGCCAACCCGCTCGACCTCGACGGCCTCGGGGTGGCCGGCGGCGACGCCGTGCGCGTCCGCTCGGCGCGCGGCAGCGTGGTGCTCGAGGTGCTGTCCGACACCGCGGTCGTGCGGGGCACGGCGGCCGTGGCCTTCAACCTCGAGCCCGGGGCCGGCGACGGTGTGCCCGGGGCGGGCGGCGCCGGCTCGCTCATCGACGCCGGGGAAACGGTGGTCGACGTGCGCCTGGAGGCGTTGTGAGCGGGGGGAGGCGGTGATGGGGCACCTGCTGGCCCTGGGGGACCCCCTCTACGCGCACGGCGTGCACTGGCCCGAGCTGCTCATCGCCGTCATCAAGGTGCTCGTGGCGTTCGGCGCCCTCATGGTCTCCGTCATGTTGATGATCTGGTTCGAGCGCAAGGTCATCTCGGACATGCAGGCCCGCATCGGGCCCAATCGGGCCGGTCCCTGGGGCCTGCTGCAGACTCTGGCCGACGGCATCAAGCTGTTCTTCAAGGAGGACCTGCTCCCCGAGCGCGCCGACCGCTTCGTGTTCAAGCTGGCGCCGTACCTGTCGATCCTGCCCGCCTTCCTGGCCTTCGTCATCGTGCCCGTGGGCGGCGACGTCACCGTCTTCGGGCACACGTTCGAGCTGCAGGTGGCCGACCCGCCGATCGGCATCCTGTTCCTCCTGGCGATGTCGTCGGTGTCGGTCTACGGCGTCATGCTGGCGGGCTGGTCGTCGGGGTCGAAGTACCCGCTGCTGGGCTCGGTGCGCGCCTCGGCCCAGATGATCTCCTACGAGGCGGCGCTCGGCATGACGGTGACGATGGTGGTGCTGCTGGCCGGCTCCCTGTCGACCCGGGTGATCGTGAACGCCCAGGCCACGACGTTCTTCGCCAGCTGGAACATCATCCGCACGGGCATCTTGCCGTTCGTCATCTTCATGATCGCCATCACCGCCGAGCTCAACCGGCCCCCGTTCGACCTCGTCGAGGCCGAACAGGAGCTCGTGGGCGGCTTCAACACCGAGTACTCGTCGATCCGCTTCGCCCTGTTCTACATGGCCGAGTTCATGAACACCATCACCATGTCGGCCGTGGTGGTGACGCTGTTCCTGGGTGGGCCCGACGGTCCCACCCCCCACGTGTTCATCCTGTCGTGGCTGGTCCCCGTGCTGTGGTTCCTGGGCAAGACGTTGCTCTTCCTCTTCCTCTACGTCTGGCTGCGCGCCGCGCTGCCCCGACTCCGCTACGACCAGCTCATGGACCTCGGGTGGAAGGTGCTCATCCCCCTGTCGCTCGGCTGGGTCCTCATCGTGGCCGCCGTCCTCGTGGGCCGGTGGTGGGGCGTGGGCGTCATCGTCGCCCTGCTCGTCGCCGGCGGCCTGCTGCTGCGGTCCATCTACGTGGGCGCCGAGCGCGACGAGGGGCACGTGGAGTTCGACGTGGTCACCGACGAGGTGACGTCCTGATGGGTTTCCTCGACGGGTTGCGCGACGACCTGAGCTTCTTCGGCGGGTTCAAGGTCACGCTGGAACAGATGGCGCGCACGCGGGTGACGTGGCGCTATCCCATCGAGAAGAAGCCGAAGCCGATCCGCCTCCACGGCCGCCACGTCCTGAACCGCTACGAGGACGGCATGGAGAAGTGCATCGGATGCGAACTGTGCGCGGGCGTGTGCCCGGCCGACTGCATCTACGTGCGCGGGGCCGACAATTCCCCGGCCGACCCCGTCTCCCCCGGGGAGCGCTACGGGTTCGTGTACGAGATCAACTACCTGCGCTGCATCCACTGTGACATGTGCGTCGAGGCGTGCCCCACCGAGGCCATCACCGAGACCAAGCTCTTCGAGTTCTCCTTCACCAACCGGGCCGACGCCATCTACACGAAGAAGGAGCTGCTCGTCGAGGACGACGGCAGGCCCAAGCGGATGCCGTGGGAGGACTGGCGCGAGGGCGACGACCTGCACACCTCCGCCTGGATGCGGGCCACCTCCCCCTCGGGGAGCGCCGACTACGAGGGGCGCGTCCAGTGGTCGGGCGAGCTCGGCTACGGCGTGCGGGCGGCGGAGGGCGGCCAGAGCGCGGCGCGCGACGACGCCGCCACCGGCAACCGACAGCTGCGCGACACGTTCTTCGCCCACCTCGACGACGCGGACCGCGAGCCGGACCAGCAGGGGATGCGCGGCGTGCTGAACCGGATGCGGGGCCGTGTCGAGGAGCGGCGCGAGGCGCTGCAGGCCCTTGTCCGCCGAGGGGGCCGCTGAGTGCTTGGCGCCTTCCCTCTGACCCCCCTCGTGGGCACCGTGTCGACCGTCGACGCGCTCACCTTCGCCATCGCCGCCACCATCATCCTGGCCGGCGCGATCGGGGTGGTGGTCTCGCGCAACCCGGTGCACGCCGCGCTGATGCTCGTGATGACGCTGTTCGGGGTGGCCGTGCTCTTCGTCGAGCAGCAGGCCAACTTCCTGGCCGCCGTGCAGGTCATCGTGTACGCCGGCGCCATCGTGGTGCTGTTCCTCTTCGTGATCATGTTCCTCGGCGTCGACCGCCAGGAGAACGTCGCCGAGGAGCCGCTGCCCGCCCAGCGGCCGCTGGCCCTGGGCCTCGTGGCCCTGGCCCTGGCCGGCGTGCTCGGGCTCGGCTTCGGCGCCCGCTGGGCCATCGGCGCCCATTCGGTCGCCGGCCCGTCCCAGGGCCAGGCCGGCGGGGACGTGGCCGCCCTCGGTCGCTCGGTGTTCACCACCTACCTGTGGGCGTTCGAGGTCACCTCCGCCCTGCTGGTCATCGCCGTGGTGGGCGCGGTGGTGCTGGCCCGGCGCCCGAGCACCCCGGCCCGCGGCGACGCCCTCGGGGACGCGGGCGCCGCGCTGGCGCCGGGGGACCCCACGCAGGCCGACGGGGCCGCAGTGGCACCGGCGGACGGGGCCGACAACGAGGAGGTCCCCGCCGGGTCCGCCACCGCCGGGGCCGACAACGAGGAGGTCCCCGCCGGGTCCGCCACCGCCGGGGCCGACAACGAGGAGGTGGCGTCGTGAGCGTGAGTGGTGCGTGGTACCTGGGGCTCGCCGCCATCGTCTTCTCGATCGGCGCGCTCGGCCTGCTGGTTCGGCGCAACGTCCTCGTGATGTTCATGTGCGTCGAGCTGATGCTCAACGCCGCCAACCTGACCTTCGTGACCTTCTCCCGGATGCTCGACGACATCGGGGGCCAGGCCCTCGTGTTCTTCACGCTGGTGGTGGCCGCTGCCGAAGTGGTCGTCGGCCTGGGCATCGTGGTCGCCATCTTCCGCCGACGCCGGGGGGCGACGGCCGACGACCTGCACATCATGCGGGGCTGACCGCACACCGCGAGCCGACAGGACACCCGAACCCACCATGCTGCACGCCGCGTACCTCATGCCCCTGCTGCCGCTCGCCGGCTTCGTCGTGCTGGCCGTCGCCGGGCGGCGCCTGGGCGACCCGTGGGCCGGCTGGCTGGGCACGGCCACCGTGGCGGGATCCTTCGTGGTGGCGTGCATCGTGTACGCCGGCCTGCTCGAGCATTCGGGCCCGCGCCAGGTCACCCAGAACCTGTTCACGTGGATCTCGGTAGGCGGCCTGCAGGTGAAGGCGGCCCTGCTCGTCGACCCGCTGTCGATGACCATGGCGCTGTTCGTGTCCGGGGTCAGCGCGCTCATCCACCTGTACTCGATCGGCTACATGAAGGACGACCCCGACTACCCGAAGTTCTTCTTGTACCTGAACCTCTTCGTGGCGTCGATGCTGATCCTCGTCCTGGCCAACAACCTGCTGTTCACGTTCGTCGGCTGGGAAGGCGTCGGCGTGTGCTCGTACTGGCTGGTGGCCTTCTGGTTCGGCCGCGACGCCGCCGCCAGCGCGGGCAAGAAGGCCTTCATGTACAACCGGCTGGCCGACGTGGGTTTCCTCATCGCCGTCTTCCTCGTCTTCTCCACGACCGGCACTCTGAACTACCTGGGGATCTTCTCCCACCTCTCCCAGATCGACCCCGCGGCGCGCACCGCCATCTGCCTGCTGCTGTTCGTCGCCGCCGCCGGCAAGTCGGCGCAGATCCCCCTGTTCCCCTGGCTGGCCGACGCCATGGAGGGCCCCACGCCGGTCTCCGCCCTCATCCACGCCGCCACCATGGTCACCGCCGGCGTCTACCTGATGTGCCGGATCAGCCCGCTGCTCGCCCTGTCGCACCCCGCCCAGCTGGTCGTGGCCACGGTGGGGGTGCTCACCGCCTTCGTGGCCGCCACCATCGGCTGCGCCCAGCAGGACATCAAGAAGGTCCTCGCCTACTCGACGGTGTCCCAGCTGGGCTACATGTTCCTGGCCGTGGGCACCGGCGCCTACGTGGCGGCCATCTTCTTGATGGTGGCCCACGCCTTCTTCAAGGGCCTGCTGTTCCTCGGCGCCGGCTCGGTGATCCAAGGGATGCACGACGAACAGGACCTGAAGCGCATGGGCAACCTGCGGCGCTACATGCGGCTGACGTTCGTCACCTTCGGGATCGGCACGCTGGCCATCGCCGGCATCCCGCCGCTGTCGGGGTTCTTCGCCAAGGGCGACGTGCTCGACGCCGCCTTCGCCCGCTATCCCGCGCTGTGGGCCATCGGCCTGGTGACCGCGGCGCTGACCGCGTACTACATGACCCGGCTGGTGGCCCTGGCCTTCTACGGCGAGGACCGCTGGCGCGACCGGCGCGGCGCGGGCCACGGCGTCGAGGCGCCCCACGAGTCCCCGCCGGTCATGGCCCTGCCGCTCGTCGTGCTGGCCGTGCTGGCGTTGGCCGGCGGGGCGCTCAACTTCCCCGGGCACCCGAGCTGGGACCCGCTCGGCTGGCTGCGCCCCGTGTTCGGACCGGCCCTCTACGACGCCCACCAATCGGCCTCGACGCAGTGGGTCCTCGGGGTGGTGGACGCCGTGGTGGCCCTGAGCGGCCTGGCGTTCGCCATGCGCCTGTGGACCCAGCGCGCCGAGCGCCCGGAGCTCGAGCCGGCGCTGCTGCAGCGCTCGTACTACATCGACGACGTCTACGACGCCGTCATCGGCAGGCCCGGCGAGGCGCTCGCCCAGTTCACCGCCACCGTCGTCGACGCCAAGGTCATCGACGGGGCCGTCAACGGCGTGGGGCGCCTGGCGCGGGGCCTCGGCGGCGGGCTGCGCAAGGTGCAGACGGGCTTCGTCCGGCAGTACGCGCTGGGCGTCGTGCTGGGCCTGGTGGCGCTGCTGGCGTGGATGGCGGCGAGGGCCTGGTCATGACCCACGACTCGGCCTTCCCCTTCCTCACCGTCCTGATCCTCCTGCCCGCGGGCGGGGCCCTGGCGGCGGCCGTGGTGCCCTCGGCCCTGTCGGAACGGGCCCAGCGGGTGGCCGCCCAGGCCATCGGGATCGCCACCATGGTGGCGGTGCTGGCCCTGGCCATCACCATCACCGTCCGCTACCACGCGGGCAACGGCGACTACCGGTTGGTGAGCCAGCACGCGTGGGCGTCGTCCCTCGGCATCTCGTGGCACCTGGGCATCGACGGCATCTCCGTGTTCCTGGTGCTCATGGCGGCGCTGCTGTTCCCCCTGGCCCTCCTGGGCGGGCCGGTGCGCAGGGCGCCCCGGTCGTTCGTGGCCTGGCTGCTCCTGCTCGAGGCCGGGTGCCTGGGGAGCTTCGTCTCGCTCGACCTCATCATGTTCTTCTTGTTCTTCGAGCTGACGCTCGTCCCCGTGTACTTCATCATCGCCGGGTGGGGCTTCGCCCGCCGGGCGTACGCGGCCATCAAGTTCTTCGTCTACACGTTCCTCGGCTCGGCCTTCCTGCTCGTGGGGATCGTGGCGGTGGCGTTCATCCACGAGCGCCAGACGGGGCACCTCACCTTCGACCTCGTCGCCCTGAGCACCACCCACCTGGACCTGGCGTCGCAGGTGCTGCTGTTCCTCGCCTTCACGGCCGCCTTCGCCGTGAAGGCGCCGGTGTTCCCGTTCCACACGTGGTCGCCCGACGCCTACGCCGAGTCGCCCACCGCCGGGGCGGTCATCCTCGCCGCCGTGATGGCCAAGATGGGGACGTACGGCATCATCCGCTTCGACCTCGGCCTGTTCCCCCGGGCCGTGGTGGACCTCGCACCCCTGCTCTTGACGCTCGGCGTGGCCGGGATCCTCTACGGGGCGATCGTGGCCTGTGCCACGCGCGACCTGAAGCGCCTGGTGGCCTACTCGTCGCTCGCCCACCTCGGCTTCGTCGTGCTCGGCACCTTCGCGCTCACCACCCAGGGGCTCACCGGCGGCGTGCTGCAGATGGTCAACCACGGGCTCGTCATCGCCGTGCTGTTCATCGTCATCGGCTGGATCTACCAGCGCCGCCGGACGTGGGACACGTCGGGCCTGCGGGGCCTGCAGCGCCCCGCCCCCGTCCTGGCGGCGGTGTTCACCGTGGCCATGATGGCGGCCATCGGGCTCCCCGGGCTCAACGGCTTCGTCGGTGAGTTCCTGGTGCTCGCCGGGACCTTCCTCAGCCACCGGTGGTGGGCGGTGGTGGCCACCTTCGGCGTCGTGCTCGCCGCGCTCTACCTGCTGTGGGCCTACCAGCAGGCCTTCCACCACGAGCCCGACGAGGCCAACGCGCAGGTCCGGGACGTGTCGTGGCGCGAGGGCGCGGTGGTGGCGCCGCTCATCGTCCTCATCATCTTCCTCGGCGTGTACCCGAAGCCCGTGCTCGACCGCATCACACCGTCGGTCACCCGTCTGGTCGACCACGTCGAGCAGTCGACCGGCACGCACCAGCCCGCCGCCGCCTCGGGCGCCGACAGCGCCGCCGCCTCGGGCGCCAACAGCATGGGCGCCTCGCTTCAGCCACACTTCGGCCGAACAGGCACCAGCGCCACGGGCCGGTCGGCGACCGGCAGCTCGGCGAGCAGACGGGGGACGCCATGACGGCCCTGTTCCTGGTCACCCAGCGCCTCCCGGTCCCCAAGATCACCTACGTGGCGATCCTCCCCGAGCTCGTCATGCTCGGCGGGGCGCTCCTGCTGCTCGCCACCTCGGCGCTGTTGCGACGGGCCATGGAGGCCACCATGGCCACCACGATGGCCGTGGCCACAGCGCTGGCGTCGCTCGCCGTGGCCCTCGTGCAGTGGTTCGACGTGGCCAACCACGGCGCCCACGTGACCATCGACGCGGCGGTCGTCGAGGACGGCTTCGGTGCGCTGGTGGCCGTGTTGGTGTCGTGCGCCGTGCTCGTCGCCGTGCTGGTGGGCGACGGGTGGATGCGCCGCGAGCGGGTGGGCGGGCCCGAGCTCCACGTCCTCATGCTCGTGTCCGCGTCGGGCGCCATGATCATGGGCTCGGCCAACGACCTCATCGTGGTGTTCCTCGGGCTCGAGATCATGTCCATCGCCCTGTACGTGCTGGCGGCCATGAACGCCCGGCGCATCGAGTCGGGCGAGGCCGCCCTCAAGTACTTCGTGCTCGGCGCATTCTCCTCGGCCATCTTCATCTACGGCGTGGCCCTCGTCTACGGGGCCACGGGGACCACCAACCTGACCCAGATCGCCGACTACCTGGCCCGCAACGTCGTGCTGCACAACGGGCTCCTGCTCGCCGGCATGGCGCTGTTGCTCGTCGGGTTCGGCTTCAAGGTGGCGGCCGTGCCCTTCCACCTGTGGACGCCCGACGTCTACCAGGGCGCGCCCAGCCCGGTCACCGGCTTCATGGCGGCGGTGGCCAAGGCGGGGGGGTTCGCCGCGCTGCTGCGGGTGTTCATCTCGTCGCTCGGGGTGCTGCGCTCGGACTGGCAGCCCGTCGTGTGGGTGCTCGCCGCGGTGACGCTGCTTCTCGGCGCCGTCGTGGCCCTCGTCCAGCGCGACATCAAGCGCATGCTGGCCTACTCGTCGATCAACCACGCCGGGTTCGTACTGCTCGGCCTGCAGGCGGCGACGTCGAGCGGCTCGGGCAACGGGGTCGAGGCGTCGCTCTACTACCTCTTCGTCTACACGTTCATGGTGATCGGCAGCTTCGCCGTGGTGACGGTGGTGGCCGGCCGGGGCGACGCCAGCCACGACCTCGAGGCCTACCGGGGCCTGGCCGCCCGCCGGCCGTGGCTGGCGGGATCGCTCGCCGTCTTCCTCATGGCCCAGGCGGGCATCCCCTTCACCACCGGGTTCCTGGCCAAGCTCGAGGTGATCTCCGCATCGGTAGGGGCACGCTCCACGGCGCTGGCCGTGGTGGCCATGGTGTCCGCGGCCATCGCCGCGTTCTTCTACCTGCGCGTGATCCTCGTGATGTACCTGCCGCGGGGGATCGCCCTGGCGGGCACGGGGGAGCGCACCGAGGTGGGCGACCCCGAGGCGGAGGATCTCGAGACGGAGGTGCCCGCCCCCGCGGCGTCCGCCACGGGGGTGGCGCTGGCGGCGGCGAGCACCCGCGGCTCGCTGGCCACCGCCGAGGAAGCCGTGCCGGCGCCCGACCTGGCGGCGATAGAGCCGGTCTCCGGCACGGTGGTCACGGCCATCGCCATCTGCGTGGGGGTCACGGTGCTCTTCGGCGTGTGGCCGGCACCGCTGGTGAACTTCGCGCATCAGGCGAGGCTGCTCTTCGGCTGACGGGCCGCCGGGCGCACGATGCCTGCGTACGCCGCCGAGTTCACCATGTCTTCGGGGACGTCACCAGGCTTCCACCGCGGCCGTCGCTGCTGACGGTCCTGGCTTTCGAGACGGCCGACCGATATCGCCATCTTCGCCCCGGTCGTGATCCCCTTGTGGCTCGACCTTGTGCTGGGCGAGCTGACGCTGCCCCCTGACTTCCACTCGCCGCATCCGCATCATGCGGGTGTCCGCCGGGGGTGTATGTGCCTCGACGGCAAGAGCGAGTTCCTGCCCCTCGAGTCAACCCTTCGAGCAGATCTGGAGACGGTGAGACGCTGACCATCCAGGGCACCATGACGCTCGGTGTCGCCGGTGATGCTCCCCCGAGATTCGTGGCCGGACCAGAACAGGCCTTCGATGGCGGGCGGTGACCGCCGAGTAGGGCGCTCTCACCCGCGGCCTGAACGGCTGTGTGCCCACGGGCGACGCCATGGGCTCGCCGGCCCCAGACCGATGATTCTGGGTCTGTCGGGTCGTCAGACCATTTGAGAAGATCCATCCACGGCGGCCATCCGCCAGGCAGAGGCAAAGGAGCGTTTCGAATGAGCCGGGTCAGCACCTACCTCAACTTCATGGGGGAGACGGAGGAAGCCTTTGGCTTCTATGGCTCCGTCTTCGGCACGCAGATCTCAGGCGAGATCGCCCGGATCGGCGATATGCCGACGGGACCCGACGCACCAGAGCTCTCCGACGCCGAGAAGAAGCTGGTCGCTCACGTTGAGCTGCCCATCCTCGCCGGACACGTCCTCATGGGCACGGACATGGTGGAGTCCATGGGTCATGAGCTCAGAGTCGGGAACAACGTCACGATCTGCCTCGAGCCCGACACGAGGGCAGAGACCGATCGCCTGTACACGGCGCTCAGCGAAGGGGGCAGCGAGTCGACGGGGATGCAGCAGATGCCATGGGCTTACTGGGGTTGCACCTTGGACCGCTTCGGTATTCGGTGGATGTTCAACTGCTATGAGCCGGCATCGTGACGGCCGGATCGAGCGCAACCATGAGGGTCCATGGACGGGCGGATCCCGGTACCTGCTCGGAGTCGCTGCACCTGTGCGCCCTCCTACCGGTCGAAAAGACAGGGGAGTCCTCCATGATCACGCTCAGGAAGACCTTCACCGCCACGCTGGAGAAGAGCCCCGCCAAGGGCGGCTGGACCTACGTGACGATGCCCGACTCAGCCAAGTTCTTCGGGACGAGGGGCCTGGTGAAGGTCCGGGGCACCGTCGATGGCCATGCCTTCCAGAGTTCGTTCATGGCAATGGGAGACGGCACGCACAAGCTTGCGATCAAGGCCGACGTTCGCAAGGTCATCGGCAAGGAGGCGGGCGAGAAGGTCATTGTCCGCCTGCAAGAGCGGCTCAGCAGGTAGGGGCCCACTCGAGGGCGGAACCCACCGCCCGCCGGACGCGCCGATGCGCCGGGACGGATCCCGGCGCATCGGCCTGCAGGTACTGCCCCGGCGGCTCTCCGCCAAGGGCGCCCCCCGGTGATCTACTTGAGCTTGGCGTACTCGGCGGCGATGAACTTGCCGATGTCGTTGTAGCCCACGGTCTTGGCGTGGATGTTCTGCAGGGTGCAGTACCACGTCAGCTTGCACACCTGGGCCACCGCCGAGGGGATCTTGCCGTAGGGCGCCAGCGTCACCGTCTTCGTGAGCGGCACGTAGGCACCGGTGTCCTTGGTGACGTCCACGAACCCCTCGTCCGCCTTGGCCGGCTTCGGCGTCAGGGCGGTGGCGTAGGACTTGCTCAGCCCCGGGTTGATGAGCAGCTTGAACGCCGTGACCGACAGCTTCGCCAGCGACTGGCCCGACGACCCGCCCGGGTTGACCCACGCGCCGAGGAGGACGTCGGGGTAGGTGAGGCCGATGATGGGCACACCCGGGCCCGCGGCACCGCGCAGCCCCTCGGCCAGCGCGGCCACGTTGGCCTTGATGCCGGGCATGCGGCCCGTCACGCACGTCGTGGGGTCCGGCTGGGTGGCGCACGACGTGACGTCGTTGCCGCCGATGGACACCGTGATGAGGCCGATCTGGCCGTGGTGGGCGGTGATGAACGCCTCGGCGGCGGCCGCCTGGGTCTGGCCGGGGTAGCTGACGCCGTCGTACTTGGCCGGCGGCCCATAGGGGGCGACGCAGCCGTCAAAGGTGAGGATGGAACTCGTGGTGGCCCCCCCGCACCCGAAGTTCTTGAGGGTGAGGTGCTCCTTCTTGGCCACGTACCCGGTGTACCCCGCGGTGGCGCCGCCGGGCAACGGTTTGGGCTGGTAGCCCACGGAGTACGAGTCCCCGAGCGACACGTAGTACTTGGTGGTGGTGGCCTGGCTGACCGTCGGCGTGACGAGCAGCCCGACGATCGACGCGCTCAGGGCCAGGGCGACGACCCACGACAACTTGAACGACCGTAGAATGCGCAACGGAACCTCCCCTTTTCCGAAACAACCTTCTACCAACAACCCTTGGTGAGGTCAATCGTCGATTGGCGGCCCACGCGCCCGCGTCCGGGCGCCTCCCCCGCCGACGGCCCGGGGGGTGGGGGGCCGACGGGTCGTCGTGCCAGGTGGGCGCCGGTCTCGGCCGCCGCCACCGGCCGCCCGTAGATTGGCCGCCATGGACGCCACCCCCGAACCGGTGCCGGTGGCCCCGCTCACCGCGGCGGTGTTCCACGAGCTGGTCGACGAGCTGCGGGCCCTCGAAGACCGGCTCCGCCTGCCCGACGTGCCCCTCGACGAGGTCAGCGTCCTCGAGGGCTACCAATGGATCTTCACCATCCTCGCCGTGGGCCTCGACGCCCAGGTGTGGGCGGACCCGGCCCGGCCCCGGTTCGTGGACATCGTGGGTCCGTACCGCAAATGGGGCGGGGACAACGCCGACGCCTTCTACCAGTACGCCCCCATCGACCCCGCCCGGACCTACGTGGTGCGCGGGCGCCGCGGCGACGCCGGGTACCTCTCGCTCACCGTCTACGGCGGGCCGTCGGACGGCCGGTACTCCGAGCGCATCGTGGGCACGCTCAACGACCGGGCCCTCGACTTCGCCGAGGACGGCACCTTCAGCCTGGTGCTCAGCCCCGAGCCGCACGACGGGGCGTGGATCGAGCTCCAGCCCGACGCCGTGTGCGCCATCACCCGCGACTACCTCGCCGACCCCGTCGGCGGCCGGCGGGCCGAGTGGCGCATCGAGGCCGTCGACCCTCCCGCCACGCGTCGCGAGACGGACGCGTCGCTCGCCCGACGCCTGCGCGCCGCGCTCACGTGGGTCCAGGACCAGGCGCGCATCGTCCCCATCCCGCTCGGGACGCCCAACACCGTCGACGAGCCGTACCCGGTGCCCAGCCAGACCTTCGGCTGGGCGGCGGGCGACGCCGCCTACGCCATGGGCAGCTTCGAGCTCGCCGAGGACGAGGCCCTGGTGATCGACGGCCGGTCCCCTCCGTGCGCCTTCTGGAACGTCTGTCTGTGGAACCAATTCCTGCACACCTACGACTATGCCTATGAGCGCGTCACCCTCAACGGCGACCAGGTCACCTACGAGCCCGACGGTTCGTGGCGCCTGGTGATCGCCCCGCACGACCCGGGCCACCCCAATTGGATCTCGACGGCCGGCCACGCCCGGGGCCGCATCTGGTTCCGGTGGTTCCTCCCCGAGGTCACCCCGTTGCAGCCCAACGCCCGGGTCGTGCGCGTCGGCGCGCCGCGGTGAGTTGTCGGACGCGCGTCGTCCTCGACGACCTCGGCGAGCCTCTCTTCTCGCCCGAGATCGAGCAGCTGCGGGCGGCCAGGGCGGCAGCTCGGTTTGCCTAAACCTCGAAACACCGATGAACGACCCTGGTAGATAGCCGCGTATCCGCGGAAAATGCCTCCCCGCTTGGGAAAATGGCGATGTTCGAAGTCGCATCAACCCAAGACAAAGGAGGCACTTCCTGTGTCTGCAGTATCGCGCGGAATCGACC
>Ga0209415_10006945_pt1 | contig 19960 bp, 20 predicted proteins | sample PeaSoiSIISIP2007_FD_187696 | JGI IMG/M metagenome (GOLD analysis project Ga0209415, IMG submission 187696) | Peat soil microbial communities from Weissenstadt, Germany - SII-SIP-2007 (SPAdes) (version 2) | ecosystem: Environmental > Terrestrial > Soil > Wetlands > Peat | place: Germany... | reverse complement strand
TTCTAGTGTATCCCCGCCGCTGAGGCCGACCAGGGGAAGTACCACTTGAGTCCCGCGTAGAACGCGCGGCGCGGACCGTATTGCGGGGCAAATACGCCGATCCCGGAGCCGCTGCGAAGCTGGTAAATCCAGTCGCCCAGGTTCACCACCGCGACCCGCGTATCCAACTGGCCCACCTTGGGAAGGGTCAGGCTTTTGACGATACCGGCATCGAACTGAATATAGAAGGGCTGATTCCCGGTATTCGCAAAGCCGCTGCGCAAGCCGCTGCCGTAAAGGCCGTCGAGCGTAAACAGGAAGCCCCGGAATCGATAGGCGGCGCCCCCGGAGGCGGAAAACGTCTGATCGTGATCGAGAAATATGTAGTGCGTCTTGACGTAAGCTATCGTGGCGGGATCGAACAGAAACTGGTCCGAAACGAATTGGGTTCCCTGCGCGACTGAATACGAAAAATTCGTGTAGGCCGTGAAATTCTCAGTAGGATTTAACGAAGTGGTGAATTCGACTCCATACTGGCGGCCCTTGTTATAGTTGAAAGGAGTGAAGATCAGTGTGGGCCCGAACTGGCCTTCGTCGATCAGGTCGGTCGATTTCTTGTAATAGCTATCGAGATCCACCTTGAGCCCGTGGGGAAGATTCTGTGTGGCGCCGACGTCGAAGTAATGGGCGCGCTCCGGCGAGATCGTTGTATTGGTCAGTACTACGGGTTGATTCGTCGTGTGAATGAACTTGTTGATATCCTCGCCCGATACCGCTTCGAGCGGCGGCGGCGTGAAGTAACGCGCATAAGCCGCGTGCAACGCCGTCTTCTCGAACAGTTGATAGACTACAGCCACGCGCGGACTCGCCTGGTCGGCGCGCGTGATGCCGTCGTAGAGATCGAACCGCACGCCGTAATTGATCGTGAGCTTTTTAATCGGATGCCATTCGTCCTGAAGATAGACCCCGTAAAGCCACTGCGTCTCCGCGCGATCGTCGACCACGTTCATCGGGATGTCGCTGGTCTGGAAGCCCGGGCCGCCCGGAAAGACCTGCGCGTGATTATCGATCTCCGCCCGCTCGCCGGTGAAATAGTAACCGGATCGGACGACGTGATCGGTCCATCCGCGCCACGCAAAATCACCCTGCAGCCCGTTGGCCCAATCGCCGCGGAAAACGCGCGAGGAGACTCCGTTGTAAATCAGGTCGCCAGCCGGATCGGGATGAAATGAAAGCGTCGAGTAACGGGTGAACGCTGATATCTGGTAGTCGATGTCGTGCTCCAGCACACCCTGCAACGCCACCACGCCGTAATAATTCTGCTCGAATTGCGTTTCCTGAAGACCCGCCGACGGATAGTTGTCGATGCCGTTCAGCATGAATACCGGCGTCTGACCCGGATTATCGGGTATCTGGAAGTGCGCCAGGTTAAAGCCGCCGAACGCGGCGATTCGGGTCGTGGGGCTCAGGAAATACGACAGATAGGTAAAGTTGTTGCTCTGGGTGGTGTAATCATGGCGCGCCTCGGGACCGGGCGTGGGCGGCTCGAGGCCGCGGGTATTCTGGAGATAATAGCCGGTCGTGTAGTAGCTCAGATCGCCCTTGGTACCCCCCAGCTCGAAGTTCGGTTGCACGGTATCGCGCTGGCCGCCGTACAGCTCGATATCACCGCCGTTGAGGCTCTCGCCTGTCTTGGTCTGGATCTGGACCACGCCGGCCGTGTGATAACCGTATTGAGCGGGCAGCGCGCCTTCCAGCAGCGAGACGCTCTGGGCGAAGCGGGGACTGAGGGTCTGCGAGAATCCAGCGGCAATCCCCTCGGGGAGCTCGATACCGTCGATGCGATACTGAATTTCCGCATGTTCGCCGCGAATATGGAGCCCGCCGAAGGAGTCCTGCGCCACACCGGGCGCCTGCAGCAGCACGCTGCTCATCGGGGTATTGGTCCCCTGGGGCAGTTCCTGGATCGCCTTTTCACTGAATCTATAGACGCTGCTGCCGGTCTCCGGACTCAAAGCGTTGCGGGCGACGTCGAGCCGTTTAGCCGCAAGCTGGAGGCTCAGCGCCTTCTCCGCCTCGAGCGCGATCGTGAGCGGCTTGGCGCCTGTGGGAGCCACCGCTACGATCGAAACGGCGTTCTTGAAGCCGCCGCGGCTCACGTCCAGTTCGTAGGTGCCAGGCGCGATGCCGCGAAGGATGAAGCTGCCATGCGCATCGGTGATGCCGCCGGCCACGATGTGCCCGGTGGCGCCCTTGAGCGTGACCTTCGCGCCCTTGATCGGCTGCCCGATCGAATCTTCGACTGTACCGCTCAGGTTTCTTAAATTTGAGGTTCTGGTTTCGGCCGCTCCCGCGGTCAGGCCCCCGAAAATCGTCAGTGCCATCGCCCCGAGCAGCGCCGTAGCGATCATCCGCATGAGTAACTCCCGTCCACGTCCGGGCGGCAACACGATCGAAGCGCGGTATCGGCCGTGCCGATCGCGTGTCGCAGTTGAAACTTGCCCTGAAATCGACGCTTAGGACGGGAGCGGAGGGGCGCGGCCGAAACGGCAGCTCTTGACCGACGAGAGCCGCCGGCCTGCGACCGGAGAACTGAGCGAAGCCTCGACCAGCGCCGGACGCGCCGTGAAGGCCGGCGGGCCCGCACTGATCGGACAATTGAAATGAAACAGGCAGAGCGCGCACAGCCCGTCCTCGACGGCGACCGCGTGCGACTGAGTCTCGAAGCTCCGCGCCGGCGCCAATGGATGGACGTGTGCGGCGGCGAGCGCCTGCGCGATCAACAGCAGCGCGGCGATCGCGATCGCGCTCCATCGCGGGCGGTAGTAACGCGGAGCGCTGTGTGCCGGAGGACTCACGATCGGGACTCCGACCGAGGCCGGAGACCCTGTCACCCTAGCCAAAAGATCGACCGCGGCGCAATGCAGGGCTCGTTCCAGCCGGCGTCGCGCGTTCGATGACCTCGGCGTCAGTGCAGATGGAGACCGGCGCGATCCGAGGTGACGCGTAGGCGCGCTAGCTCGACCGCCGACTCGAAGGTCTCGGCGAAGGCGATCGCGGTTGCGGCCGACAGCTCGCTCCGGGCATAGACGGCGAAGCCGCGATGGGAGGGGAGAATCAGGACCTGGAGGTCATGCTCGTCGATAAACTCGATAGCTTCGTGATAGGTCATCGCAACCTCCCCTGAGAGGCGCTGCGAATAGTTAGAGCATCGACGATGCCAACCCTCGGCAAGCCCATAAATCGTGGATTTTTCGGCGCGGCTGCGCTCCGGATGCGCGGAATTACATCCTCGATGCGGCGCGGGAGCACGTTTTCGGAGGCAGCGTTGACCGCCGCGATACCGCCCATCGGGCGCAGTCCGGCGCAGGCGCTCAGACGATACAGGTGATAACCGCGCGATGGCTCTGGCTCGCGGCAGTGAAGAATTCGCGCAGCTCGCGGAAGCTCTCCATCAACCGGTCGAGCTCGCCCGCCTGCTCCCAGCCGCCCGGGTAGAGTTCGGCGGCGGTCATGCGGGCCGGATCGAAGCGCGCCTTCATCGCGGCCTCGAGCGCAGGATCGGCGAGTGCGCGGGCGATCTCGGCGGTCCGATCGGCGGTAAAATAACGCGCTGGCCCGTAGCCGTTATCATCCTCGCCGACTTCGACCCCGCCCATCACCACCTGGCTCAGCAGTGTGCCGCCGGGCTCAGCTGCGCCGCAGAGCAGGAAATGGACGCCATGCCAATCCTTGTCGAGCGAGATCGATGCGCCTGCGCCCGCCCGACGCGACGCCTGCGGACGATTGCCGGCCCGCGAAGCCTTCAGCTTACCCAGCGCCGCGCCGCCCGTACCGGCCTCGAAAGCCTCGAGGCTGACGCCGAGCGCGGCGAGCCGCTTGGTGAGCGCCTCGCGCTGGTCGGGCCTGAGTCCGGCCATCGCACCGGAGAGCAGCTTCGATCCCATCGATTGAAGCCGCTCCTGCACCTTCGGATTATCGAGCAGCTTGCCGAATCCCACGCCCGGCGCGGCATCGGTGAACAGCTCCGCGACCCGCTCGGGATCGGCAATGAGCTGCTGCAGCGTATCGGGCGATACCTGGACGAACCGCGCCGTCATCGACATGCAACGATTTCCCCCTCTCCGCGCGCCCCCCCCCCGCAGGCGGCGCCGCGAATCTCTCACGTCTAGCCGATCGGCACAGATGAGGACAGTGCGCTACTGCTCGATCCCGGTGAAGGTTAGCGTCTGTTTGGCGTTGAAATTGGAAAGATTGATCGCGCCGGTGACGGTGCCGAAGCCCTGGCGGATGCCGCTCTTGTCGGTGAGGCCCCGGTTACCGGCGAGCGGCGCGCTTTGCGGCTTGAAGCTGACATCGACGATCATGCACATCGAACCGGTGAAATCGAGCTCCTCGACATCGCGATTACCCTGGATGTGGGCGCTCGCATAGATCGGTCCGCATTGCGCCTCGCCGGCCCATCCCACCTGCGGCGCGCCGTGGTCGTAGGTGATGTTGATGGTGACGCCGTCCTTGGCGGTACGTCCGATCAGACTGCCGGTGGCGCGCCCCTGGAGCGTGAGACAGTAGCACATCCCACTGACCCCACACTGGCTGCTGAAATCCGACGTGTTGCAGAAGCCGTTGAACTCAAGGTCGGTGACCGTGCCGGTAAAGGTCGCGGAATAATGGCCGGCCCAGGCGGCCGATGGCCCGCCGATCGCGAGCCTTGCCGCCGCCGCTATCGCGAAAACCCTGAGCCGTCGCATCCTGAGCATCCTCCGCTCTTCAGGCTACCGATGCGCCCGCCGGCAGGCCACTACGGCAGCTCGTCCTCATCCGCCGGGCCGACGGGTTTGACATCCCCATCGCGGTTCGACTCTGATACGATCCGAAAGAGAAAGCGCCGCGACCGAGATCATCGAGGGAGAACGACCATGCGAGAGCAGCCCAAGCGCACGCCCGAACGCGAGGCCTACTACACGCGAATCCGGGAGAAGAACCTCCGCCCGCTGTGGGAGGTCCTGAAGGGCATCCAGACCAGCGAGCCCAAGCCGCGCGAGGTGCCGACGCTCTGGAAATACGACCGCGACGTAAAGCCGGCCCTGATGGAATCGGGCGGCGTGATTTCGGCGCGTGAGGCCGACCGGCGCGTGCTGATCCTGGAGAACCCGGGGCTGCGCGACTACTTCTTCCCCTGCATCACGCACTCGCTCTTCGCCGGCCTCCAGATGATCATGCCGGGCGAAATTGCACCCAGCCATCGCCACACCCAGGGCGCGCTGCGCTTCATCATCGAGGGCGAAGGCGCCTACACCGCCGTCGACGGCGAGAAGACCACGATGCGCCCGGGCGATTTCGTCATCACGCCAAGCTGGACCTGGCACGATCACGGCAACGAGACCGACCAGCCGATGGTCTGGCTCGACGGGCTCGATATCCCGATCGTCGACATGCTCAACTGCAGCTTCTTCGAGCCCTACCCCGAAGACCAGTTCCCGATCGATCGGCCCGAGGGCGATTCGGTCGCGCGCTTCGGGAACGGGATGGTCCCCGAAGGCCATTCGCATCGCGCGCTCACCAGCCCGATCGTCAACTACAGCTACACGCGCACCCGCGAAGCGCTCGATCGGATGGCGGCGCGCGGCGATTACGACGATTGCCACGGCCTCAAGATGAACTACGTCAACCCGGTCACCGGGGAATCCGCGATGCCCACCATCGGCACCTCGATGCGCCTGCTGCCCAAGGGCTTCTCGGGCACCCCGTTCCGCTCGACCAACGGCACCGTCTACGTGGTGGTCGAGGGCGAAGGCCGCACGGTGGTCAACGGCACGAGCTTCGAATGGGGCCCGCGCGACATCTTCGTGGTCCCGACCTGGTGCTGGCATTACCATGAGACCAACGGCGGCGAGGCCGTCATCTTCAGCTACTCGGATCGCCCCGTGCAGGAGAAGCTCGGGCTTTACCGCGAGCAGCGCGGGAAGCGGGCGGCGTGAGCGAGGCGGCCGCGCGGCCGCTGGTGAGCCGCAGGACCATCCGCGTGCAATGGGGGGAATGCGACGCGGCGCGGATCGTCTTCTATCCGCATTATTTCATCTGGTTCGATGAGGGGACCGCCGCGCTGTTCGAGAAGGCCGGGATGTGGCGCCGGATGGTGGTCGAGGCGGCCGGCGTCGGCACCCCGATCGTCGATGCGCGCGCGAGCTTCATGATCCCGGCCAGCTACGGCGACGAGCTCGAGGTCGAGAGCTTCGTCGAGCGCTGGGGGAACAAGAGCTTCACCGTACGCCATCGGATGTACAAGCAGGGGCAGCTCGCGGCCGAAGGCTACGAGACCCGCATCTGGGGCACCCGCGATCCCGTCGACGAACGCAAACTCAAGGCAGCGCCGATTCCGGAAGAGATCAAGGCCCGCTTCCGCGAGCCCTAGCAGAGATTTTTCAGAAGAGCCGCGGCGCGGAGAACGTCAGGCGCTCTTGCTGACCCGGCCGCTCCGGATGCATCGCGTGCAGACCAGGATGCGCCGCACGCCCCCGCCAATCGCGGCCCGAACCTCCTGCAGATTCGGATTCCAGCGCCGCTTGGTCTTGTTGTTGGCGTGGCTCACGCTATGGCCGACTGAGGGCCGCTTGTGGCAAATCGCGCAATGTCTCATCGATGAACCGGCCTTCCAAAGCTGAGGCCCAAGAATAGCGTTATCGTCCGCCCGATCAAAGGGCCCGTCGGGCGAATGTTTCGCGCTGGATTCTGTGGATTCACCCGCGCCGGCGCTGCTTGAGTACGCCGCCCGAAAGCTCCATTGTGTAAGGTAGTCACGATGCGCTCGCAGCGGCTGATTCATATCCTGCCCGAGCAGATCGCAAGCCAGATTGCGGCCGGCGAGGTGGTGGAGCGGCCGGCCTCGGCCGTCAAGGAGCTAATTGAGAATTCGCTCGACGCTGGGGCGCGATCCGTCAGCGTCGAGGTCGAGGCGGGTGGCCGCGCGCTGATCGCGGTCGCCGACGACGGTGCCGGGATGGGCCGCGAGGACGCCATCCTCTCGCTGCGGCGTCACGCGACCTCCAAGATTCGCGACGCCGCCGACCTAAGCGCCATCCGCACGCTCGGCTTTCGCGGCGAGGCGCTCGCCTCGATCGCGAGCGTCTCGCGGCTCGTGCTCCGCACCCGGCTCGCCGCAGATCCGCAGGGTATCGAGCTTCTGGCCGAGGGCGGCGAGATCGGTGCCACGCGCGAATGCGCGCTCGCTCCCGGCACGCGCATCGAAGTCCGCGAGCTCTTCTTCAACACGCCCGCGCGGCTCAAGTTCTTAAAGACCGTCGCCACCGAGCAGGGGGCGATTGCCGAAACCGTCCAGCGCCTGGCGCTCGCCAATCATGCGGTCGCCTTCCGGCTTTGCGCCGACGGCCGCGTGATCTACGACCTCCCGCGCGCCGGCTCGCTCCTGGAGCGCTTCCGCCAGCTGTTCGGCGAGCGGCTGGCAGCCGCGATGCTCCCCTTCGAGGGCGCCCGCGACGGCGTGCGCGTCGCGGGACTCGCGGCCCAGAGCCAGCATTCGTTTCCCACCGCGCGGATGCTGCTCGGCTTCGTCAACCGGCGCGCAGTGCGCGATCGAATCCTGATGCGCGCCGTGACGCAGGCCTACCAGACGCTGGTTCCGCGCGGGCGCTATCCGGCGGTCGCGCTGTTCGTCGAGCTTCGGCCGGAGCTGGTCGACGTCAATGTCCATCCGATGAAGAGCGAGGTGCGGTTTCGGAACTCGGGCGCCGTTTTCGAGATCTGCCACGGGGCGCTGCGCGATCGGCTGGCCGATCAGCGCGCCGACGATGCCGATGAAGTCGCCGCCGCCCTTCCCTCCGGCCGCCTCGCGATGGCCGCCGTGACTCATCCTGAGTTCACCCTGGCGCCCGTCGCGGAGCGGGCGAATCCCGCCGGAGCGCTGCCAGTTGCGGAGGCGAACGGCCATCGCGAGCCGCGGCTCCTGCGCCTGGTTCCCGACGCGCGCGAGACGCCCCGCCCGCAGCAACCGCCGCTCGGCCTCGGCTTCGGCGCGCAGGCACATCGCGGCGCCCCCGAATGCGCGGCAGGCATCCCCGACTACTCGAAGCTCAAGATCATCGGCCAGTTGTTCGCCGGCTATATCGTGCTCGAAGGGCCCGACGGCCTGATGCTGGTCGATCAGCATGCCGCCCATGAACGCATCACCTTCGAGCGCCTGCGCGCGGAGCTCGGCGCCGGCGGCGTACGGGTGCAGGCGCTGCTCACGCCGGCGACGCTCGAGCTCAACCCGGCGCGCGTCGTGATGGTCGAGGCGTCGCTCGCCGAGCTCGGCGCGATCGGCTTCGAGCTCGAAGCCTTCGGTCCGGCGACCCTGCTCTTGAAGGGCGCACCCGCGGTCTTCGGTGCCGAAAGCGGCCTCAGGCTGCTCACCGACATGGTCGAGAGCCTCGGCGAGCCGGGGCTCCGCGCGCGCGGTGAGACCGCCTTCGAGGAGTGGCTCAAGCAGCTCGCCTGCCACGGCTCGATCCGCGTCGGACGTCATCTCGACTTCCCCGAGATCGCCGCGCTGCTCGCCGAGCTCGACCGCACCGAGTTCAAGACCAACTGCCCGCACGGCCGCCCGGTCCATATCCAGTTCGGCCGCGGACAGCTCGAGCGGATGTTCCGCCGCTCATAGATCGATGGCCGCCACGAAGCAAAATCGCGCGCGGGTCAGCTTTATCGTCGGGCCGACCGGAGCTGGCAAGTCGGCGCTGGCGATGGAGGTCGCGACACGGCTCGGGGCTGAGATCGTCAATGCCGATTCGCGCCTGTTCTATCGCGGACTCGATATCGGCACCGCCAAGCCGGGGCGCGCCGAGCGCGCCCGCGTCGCCCATCATCTGATCGATATCTGCGCCCCCGACGAGACCCTCGATGCGGCCCGCTTCGCCGCCTTCGCCGGCCAGGCGATCGATCAGATCGTGCGCCGCGGCGCCGTTCCGCTGATCGTGGGCGGGAGCGGACTCTACCTGCGCGCGCTGCAATGCGGACTCTGCCCGGGCCCGGGCGCGTCGCCCGAGACGCGCGAGCGCCTGCGCCGCGCCGCCGCCGAGCGCGGCCTGCCGGAGCTGCATCGCGAGCTCGCGCGGGTCGATCCGGCCGCCGCCGGACGAATCGGACCGCGCGACCTCCCGCGTATCGTGCGCGCCCTCGAAGTTTTCGCGCTCACCGGCGAGGCGCTGAGCGAACGCCAGCGCCGTCACGGTTTTGCCGAGCGCCGCTACGATTCGATTACCGTCGGCCTGGCGCCCGAGCGGGCGGAGCTCTACGCGCGAATCGACGCGCGCTTCGACGCGATGCTCGCGGCCGGGCTGGTCGATGAGGTGCGCGGGCTGATCGAGGCCGGCTACGCGCCCGACCGTCCGCCGCTCAGCACCATCGGCTACCGCGAGATCGCGGCCTACCTGCGTGGCGAGTCGACGCTCGACGAGGCGGCCGAATGGGCGCGGCGCGAAACCCGCCATCTGGCCAAGCGCCAGCTCACCTGGTTTCGCCGCGATCCGGGGATTATCTGGCTCAAAGGCGCGCATCCGGCCGAGCAGGCGGCCGCGATCTTCGCGGAGTTCTTCGGCGCGCCGGAGAGTAGCGCGCGCGTCACCGCATGAGGGCGGAAGGCAGGTCAGGCGCTTCGATGGAATTTCCGCAACCCGATATCGAGGCGCAACTCGAAGCGCTCGACCAACGGCTCGCGCAGGCACGGTCGGCGCGCGAGCGCGCGGCGCTGGCCGCCGAGCGGCGGCGGCTCGAGCGCAAATGGGCGGCGAGCCTGAGCGCAATCGAGCGGGTGCGGATGGCGCGCAACCCGGCCCGGCCGCAGACGCTTGATTATATCGAAGCGCTGTTCAGCGGCTTTATCGAGATTCACGGCGACCGGCGCTTCGCCGACGACGGCGCGATTGTCGCCGGGCTCGGCTACTTCAACCGCCGCCCGCTCGCGATCGTCGGCCAGCAGCGCGGCCGCTCCACCCGCGAGCGCCTGGAGCGCAATTTCGGGAAGCCGCGCCCCGAGGGCTATCGCAAGGCGGCCCGGGTCTACGAGCTCGCCGAGCGCTTCGCCCTCCCGCTCATCACCTTCGTCGATACCCAGGGCGCCGATCCCGGGGTCGGCGCCGAGGAGCGCGGGCAGGCCGAGGCGATCGCGCGCAATCTCGAGCTGATGGGCCGCCTGACGGTGCCGGTCGTAAGTTGCGTGATCGGCGAAGGGGGCTCGGGCGGCGCGCTCGCGCTGGGTGTCGCCAACGCGATCCTGATGCAGGAGTACGCCTCGTATTCGGTCATCACGCCCGAGGGCTGCGCGGCGATTCTATGGCGCGCCGATGGGCCGGAGAAGGTCGCGGTCGCGGCGGCGGCCCTCAAGGTTTCCGCGCCCGACCTGATGGCGGCGGGAATTATCGATCAGATCGTGGCCGAGCCGCCCGGCGGGGCGCATCGCGATCCCGCCGCCGCTGCCAAAGCTCTCGGCGCCGCGCTGAAAACCCATCTGGCGCGCCTGCTGAAGCTCGGCTCGGCCGATTTGCGCAAGCATCGCGAGCGCAAGTTCGCGGCGATGGGCGCCGCCTTCATCGAGCGACGGCCGATTGCCTCCGCCGGTTCCATCGAATAAGCGAATGGGCTCCTGAAATGCGCACCGCCGATGCCAAGAAGAGCGCCGCGCCGGCAGCGGCCACCATCGAGGAGCTGCGCGCCTCGATCGATCGGCTCAACCGGGAGATCGTGCGGATGGTCTCGGAGCGTGCCGAAGTGGCGCGGGCGATCGGGCGGCTCAAGCCGGCCGCGCCGGGCGCGATCTACCAGCCGGCGCGCGAGCGCCAGGTGCTCGACCAGGTGGCGGGGCTCAACCCGGGGCCGCTCAGCGCCGAACAGCTTCAGCGCATCTTCATCGAGATCATCTCGGCCTGCCGCGCGCTGGAGCATCCGATTAGGGTCGCTTTCCTGGGCCCCGAGCATACCTACTCGCACGAGGCGGCGCGCGAGCATTTCGGCTCGAGCGTGGAGTTCGAGCCAGAGCCGTCGATCGCGGCGGTCTTCAACGCGCTCGAGAGCGGGCGCGCCGACTTCAGTGTAGTGCCGGTCGAAAATTCCACCGACGGCTCGGTCACGCTCACGCTCGATCTGCTAATCGATACGCCGCTGGTGATTATCGGCGAAATCCTGATTCCGATCCGGCACGCCCTGATGTCGCGCGCGGGCGAGCGCGCGGCGGTGCGCAAAATCGTCGCTCATCAGCAATCGCTCGGCCAATGCCGCGCCTACCTGGCGGCGAATTTTCCCAACTGCGAGCTGGAGGCGATGGTCTCCAACGCGGCCGCAGCGCGGCGCGCCGCCGAGGAGCCGGAGCTGGCCGCGATCGCATCGCGCGCTGCCGGCGAGGCCTACGGGCTCAAGCTGCTGGCCGAAAACGTCCAGGACCAGCCGCACAACACCACCCGGTTCCTGGTGATGGGCAAGCAGGCGGCCGCGCCGAGCGGCGTCGACAAGACCAGCGTGCTGTTCGCGGTGCGCGACAAGGTCGGCGCGCTCCACGAGGTCCTAAGCCTCTTCGCGCGCGCCCGGATTAACATCACGAAGATCGAATCGCGCCCAATGCGCTCGCGGCCGTGGGAGTATCTGTTCTTCATCGACCTCGGCGGCCATCGCGAGGAGCCCCGCGTGCGCCGCGCGCTCAGGGCGCTCGCCGCGGTCGCCCTTTTTTCCAAGGTGCTGGGATCGTATCCTGAAGGCAGGCTCGGCGGCGCTTGAGCCGCTTGAACTAATCGAGCGGCTGCCTTCGGAGTCATCTTGGTCAAAGCTGAAGATCTGGTCCTGCCCGGCGTCGCGGCGCTTCATCCCTACGAGCCCGGCAAGCCGATCGAAGAGGTCGAGCGCGAACTCGGAATCGGCGAAGCGGTCAAACTCGCCTCCAACGAAAACCCGCTGGGTCCCTCGCCCCGCGCGATCGAAGCGATCGTCAAGGCGCTGCCGGAGCTCAACCGCTATCCGGACGGCGGCTCGTGGACGCTGCGCCATAAGATCGCCGCGCGCCATCGGGTCGGCTCCGAGCAGGTCTTCGTCGCCTCGGGCTCGGTCGAGGTGTTGAACCTGCTGGCGTTTCTGTTTCTGCGTCCCGGCCTCAACGCGGTCTTCCCCGAGCATTGCTTTGCGATCTATCCGCTGGCGACGGCGGCGGCCGGCGGAGAAGGACGCGCGGTCGCGGCGCGCGACGGCTTCTACTTCGACCTGGAGCGGGTCGCGGAGGCGATCGACGCCAACACGCGCATCGTGTTTCTCGATAATCCGAACAATCCGAGCGGCACGATTTTCCGGCGCGCCGAATGGGAGCGTTTCCTTGCGCGCGTGCCCGAGCAAGTGGTGATCGTCGCCGACGAGGCCTACTTCGAGTTCGTGCGCGACCCCGACTATCCCGACTCGCTGCGCTATCACGACGGGCGACTGATGATTGTCACGATGCGCACCTTCTCGAAGATCTTCGGCCTGGCGGGATTGCGCGTCGGCTACGCGATCGCGCGGCCCGACATCGTCACGCTGCTCAACAAGGTGCGTCAGCCGTTCAACGTCACCTCGCTCGGGCAGATCGCCGCGATCGCCGGGCTGGACGACGCCGAGCACGTGCGCCGCACGCTCGAGGTCAACGCGCGCGGAATCGAATATCTCGAGACCGAATTCCGCCGCCTGGGTCTCGCCTACGTGCCGACCCATGCGAATTTCATCCTCGTCGACGTCGGCGACGGCGCGGCGGTGTTCGAGAAGTTGATGCGCGCCGGGGTCATCGTGCGGCCAATGGGCGGTTACAATTTTCCGCGTCACGTGCGGATCAGCGTCGGCACCGAGGCCGAGAATCGGCGGCTGGTCGAGGCGCTCGCCAAGCTCGTCTGATGATGATTCGCCGCCCGCTTCGCCGCCTCGTGATCTCCTGACCATGCTGCCGTTATTCAAACAGATAACCGTCTGCGGAGTCGGGCTGATTGGCGGATCGCTCGCGATGGTCGCGCGGCGGGCGGGACTCGCCGACCGGATCGTCGGCCTCGGCCGCAGCGAAGAAAATCTCAAGATCGCCGTTGAGCGCGGCATTATCGATCAGGCCTCGCGCGACCCGGCCGAGGCGGCGCGTGGCGCGAGCCTGGTAGTGCTGGCGACGCCGCTGCGCGCGATGCCGCCGACGATGCGCGCGATGCGTGCGGCGCTGCCGCCCGATGCGATCGTGACCGACGTCGGCAGCGTCAAGGGTTGGGTGGTCGAGCACCTCGAGCCCGAGCTGGGCCTGCGGATGGCGCTGGTCGCGGCCCATCCGATCGCCGGCAAGGAGACCACCGGGGCGGGCGCCGCCGATGCGGCGCTGTTCACGGACCATCGCGTGATCATCACGCCCTCGGCGCGCAGCACGCCGGCGGCGATCGACGCAGTCGAGACGCTGTGGAAGGCGAGCGATGCGCAAGTGATCCGGATGACCCCGGCGGTACACGATTGGATCCTGGCGCGGGCGAGCCATCTGCCGCAGATCGTCGCAAGCGGGCTCGCGGCGGCGCTTCACGACGCGCAGATCGAGGGGCTCCGCGCGGCCGACTTCGGCGCGGGCGGGCTCCGCGACACGACCCGCATCGCGGCCTCGTCGCCCGAAATGTGGATCGATGTCTGTCTCACGAATCGCGCGGCGATTATCGAAGCGCTGGCCGGGTTTCGTACGATGGTCGAGGAGTTCGCCGGCGCGCTCGAACGTAGCGACGCCGAGGCGCTCGGCCGGATCTTCGAGCGCGGGCGCGCGCTGCGCCGGGGGCTCAAGTGACACCCGCCGGCAGCAAGCGCCGCAGACCGATCGTCGCGATCGACGGGCCGGTCGGGGCCGGCAAATCGACAGTGGCGCGCCGGCTGGCGCAGGCGCTCGGCTTTGCCTACGTGAATACCGGCGCGATGTACCGCGCGGTCGCGCTGGCGGCGCGCGCGGCCGGAATCGCGCCCGATGATCCCGAGCTCGAAGCGAAGCTCGCCAGGCTGCTCGGCGCGATCACGATCTCGTTTGCCGGCGATCGGATCCTGCTCGACGGGCGCGACGTGACCGACGAGCTGAGCGCTCCGGAGATCGGCGATTCCGCCTCCCGGCTCTCGACACTTGGGGTGGTGCGCGCGGCGATGCGCGAGTTGCAGCGCAAGGCGGGCGCGGCGGGCGGGGTGGTGATGGAGGGGCGCGACATCGGCACCGCGATTTTCCCCGATGCCGAGTTCAAGTTCTTTCTTGACGCCGACGTTGCGTTACGGGCGCGCCGGCGCTACGTGGAGCTCGCGGCGCGGGGCGTCGCGACCAATTTCGACCAGGTGCTGGCCGAGCTTCGGGAACGCGATCGGCGCGACCGCGGGCGCGAGCTCGCGCCGCTGCGGCAGGCGCCCGACGCGCTGCTGGTCGATTCGAGCGGACTCACTATCGATCAGGTTGTCAAGCTGATGCAGCAGCGGATCGTACGATGAACGCGCCGCATCGGGCCTTGCAACCCAACTGGACTGGTTGTAAGCATTCGTCATAGTCTCGAAGTTCCGCGGAAGGTCCCACTAAATGGAGAAAGCTTTGCCTGAAAAGATCGACGGAGGAGCAAATGATTTCGAGTCGTTGATGGAACAGAGTCTACGCGCTCCCCGCACCGGCGACGTGCTAACCGGAACCGTGCTGCTGGTGACGCGCGACAGCGTCATCATCGACATCAATTATAAGTGCGAAGGGCAGGCGCCGCTCGCCGAGTTCCTCGACTCTGGGGGCAATCCCACGGTCAAGGAAGGCGACGAGGTCGACGTCTACTTCGAGGGCAACGAGACCGAGAACGGGACCGTGATGCTCTCGCACGCCAAGGCCGAGAAGTTCAAGGTCTGGCGCGAGCTCGAGCGCGCGTTCCAGAGCGAGGCCCCGGTCGAAGGCGTGATCCTCGGCAAGGTCAAGGGCGGGCTCAAGGTCGATATCGGAGTGGCGGCGTTTCTACCCGGATCGCATGTCGACATCCGGCCGGCGCGCAACCTCGATCGCTACGTCGGCCAGCGCGGCCGCTTCCAAATTCTGAAGTTCAACCGCGCACGCGCCAATGTTGTGGTCTCGCGCCGCACAGTGCTCGAACGCGAGCGCGCCTCGCTCAAGGAACAGACCCTCAAGGTGCTCGAAGAGGGCGTGATCCTCGAAGGCACCGTCAAGAACATCACCGACTACGGCGCGTTCATCGATCTCGGCGGACTCGACGGCCTGCTGCATATCACCGATATGTCGTGGGGCCGCCTGCAGCATCCGTCCGAGGTGCTCAAGGTCGGCGACAAGGTCAAGGTAGTGGTGCTCAAGTACGACGCCGAGCGCGAGCGCGTCTCGCTCGGGATGAAGCAGATCATGCCCGACCCGTGGACCAAGGCGGCGGAGAGCTACCCGCCCGGAATGCGCATCAAGGGCAAGGTCGTGAGCGTCACCGACTACGGCGCGTTCGTCGAACTGGAGAAGGGCGTCGAGGGGCTGGTGCACGTCTCCGAGATGAGCTGGAGCAAGCGCGCGGTCCATCCGTCGAAGGTCGTGAACGTCGGCGACCTGGTCGAAGTCCAGGTGCTGGGCGTGGACGAGGCCAACCGCCGGATTTCACTCGGGCTCAAGCAGACCGAGCCGAATCCCTGGCAGGAGCTGGCGCGGCGACATCCGGTGGGCAGCAAGGTGCATGGCAAGGTCAAGTCGATCACCGACTTCGGCGTGTTCGTCGAAATCGAGCCAGGGATCGACGGGCTGGTGCATATCTCCGATCTCTCCTGGACGCGCAAGGTCCGCCATCCTTCGGAGCTGGTCAAGAAGGGCGACGAGGTCGACGCGCTGGTGCTGGGGGTCGAGGTCGAGCACGAGCGCGTAAGCCTCGGCATGAAGCAGACGGCCGGCGATCCTTGGCAGAGCGTCGCCGAGCGCTACCCGCTCAACACGCGGGTCAAGGGCAAGGTCAGCTCGGTCGCCGATTTCGGCGTGTTCGTCGAGCTCGAGGAAGGTATCGAGGGGCTCATCCACATCTCGCAGCTCAGCTCCGAGCGGATCGACAAGCCGCAGAGCCTGTTCAAGGTCGGCGACGAGCTTGACACCCTGGTAGTGCAGGTCGACACGAAGGAGCGGCGCATCGGACTCTCGATCAAGGCGCTCAAGCAGCACGAGGAGCGCGAGGAGATGCAGGCCTACCTCAAGAGCGATCACGAGGCGGCGCGCTTCTCGCTCGAAGACATTCTGAACGAAGAGCTGCGGCTCGACCGCGACGACGCAGAGGGCCGCGCGGCCCGCGGGCGCGGACGCGATCGTTAACCCGCCACCGCGACCGGGGGGCTAGCGCGATGACCAAGCGCGGGATCATCGAGGAGTTGCTCGCCCGCCGCCAGCGCATTTCGCGCCGCGACTCGGAGACCACCGTCAACGCGTTGTTCGAGGCTATGGCCAGGGTGCTGGCGCGCGGCGATCGGATCGAGCTGCGCGGCTTCGGCAGCTTCGGCGTCAAGCAGCGACGCGCCCGCCAGGGGCGCAATCCCAAGACCGGCGCGATGGTCGCGGTCGAGGCCAAGCGCGTGCCCTTCTTCCGCGCCGGCAAGGAGCTGCGAGTCGAGCTCAATGGCAAGGCGCAGGACCGTTCCTCGCAATCGGGCTGAGCCTGCGCCGGCACTTAAGCGCCTGTGGGCGCCGTGGCGGCTGGCCTACGTACAGGACGCCGCCGCCCATCGCACCGTTCAGTGTCTGTTTTGCATCGGCCGGCTCGGGCCCGCGGCGCGCCGCGAACGGCTCGTGCTGAGCGCCGACCGGCACGTCGTCGTGATGCTCAACCGCTATCCCTACAATAACGGCCACCTGATGATCGCGCCGCGCCGTCACGTGGCGTCGCCCGAGTTGCTGACGCTGGGCGAGGGCGCGGCGGTCGCCGCTATGATCGCCGCGGCGGTGGCGCGGCTGCGCCGGGCCTATCGTCCGGACGGTTTCAATCTCGGCGCCAATCTCGGGCGCGCCGCGGGGGCCGGCATCGCCGCGCATATGCATTGGCATCTGGTGCCGCGCTGGGAGGGAGATACCAACTTCATGCCGGTCGCGGCGGGCACGCGCGTGCTCTCCGAGCTGCTCGATCAGACTTTCGCGCGCCTGGCCCCGCTTTTCAAAACCGCGCGCTAACCCGTATTCTAGACCACAAGACTTTATCGCCAGGATTCATGATGAACCAGGACTTGCTCGCGATTGACACGCTGGGCGCCCTCAAGAGCGCCGGCTATCGGACCGTGCCGGTGCGGATCGAGTTGCGCAACAACCTGCTCACGCGCCTCAAGGGCAGCGAGCGCACGCTGCCGGGAATCGTCGGTTACGATCGGACCGTGGTGCCCGAGATCGAGAACGCGATCCTCGCCGGCCATCACATGATCTTGCTGGGCGAGCGCGGACAGGCGAAGTCGCGCATCATCCGCTCGCTCACGGGCCTGCTCGACGAGCGGGTGCCGGCGGTCAAGGGCTGCGAGATCAACGACGACCCCTTCGCCCCGATCTGCAAGTTCTGCCGCCGCCAGCTTGCCGAGCATGGCGACGGGCTCGAGATCGTATGGCTCACGCGCGACCAGCGCTACGCCGAGAAGCTGGCGACGCCCGATGTTTCGGTCGCCGACCTGATCGGGGAGATCGATCCGATCAAGGTCGCCGAGGGGCGCTACCTGGCCGACGAGGAGACCATTCACTACGGGCTCATCCCGCGGACCAATCGCGGCATCTTTGCCATCAACGAGCTGCCCGACTTGACCGAGAAGGTGCAGGTCGGCCTGTTCAACCTGATGGAAGAGAAGGACGTCCAGATCAAGGGCTACAAGATTCGCCTGCCGGTCGACGTGGTGTTCGTGGCCAGTGCGAATCCGGAGGACTACACCTCGCGCGGGCGGATTATTACGCCGCTCAAGGATCGCTTCGACGTCCAGATCCGGACCCACTACCCCAAGACCATCGAGGACGAGATCGCGATCATGGAGCAGGAGTGCAGCTATCCGCTGCGCTCCGACCTGCCGCTGCGGGTGGCGCCCTTCATGCGCGAGATCCTGGCCCATATCACCTTCGAGGCGCGCGCCTCCAACGAGATCAACCAGGCCTCGGGGGTTTCGGTGCGGGTCACGATCAACAACTTGGAGTCGGTCATCTCGAACGCCGAGCGGCGGGCCGTGATACTGGGTGACAACGAGATCGTCCCGCGCATCACTGACTTGCCTTCGCTGTTCGCCTCGACCGCCGGCAAGATTGAGCTCGAGTACGTGGGCGAGGACAAGAAGGAAGAGGACCTCGTCGAGCGGCTGATCAACCGCGCCGTGCTCAAGGTCTTCGATCGCTACTTGAAGCTCGACGATCTCAAATCGGTAATCGCCTACTTCAGCCAGGGCTGGGGCGTCGAGGTCTCCGACATGGCGCCGTCGGCCGAGTATCTCGAACCGCTGCGCGAGGTGCCGGGACTGCGCGAGGCGGTCGAGCGCCTGGGACCGTTTGAGACTCCGGGCCTGATGGCGGTGGCGAGCGAGCTGATCTTCGAGGGCCTGCACCTCCATCAGAAGCTCAACAAGGAGCGCCAGGGCGGCGGGCGCATGAGCTACCACGCCTGACGCCGCGCCCCGCCGATGAACATCCATCGCTACACGCAATGGGACGGGAGCCAGCGCGCGCGGCTCACCGCCGACCAGCTCTTCGAGAAGCTGGCCGAGTACCTGTCGTATACCGACGACGTGCGCCAGGCGATGGACTGGATCATGCGCCAGGGCATCGATCTCGACGGCTCGAAGCTGATGGGCCTGGAGGAGCTGATCGAGCAGTTGCGCCAGGAGATGCGCAAGCGCTACCGCGAGTTCAACTTGAAGGGCGCGCTCTCCGAAATCGAACGCAAGCTCGAAAGCATCCTCGAGCGCGAGCGCCACACCCTGGACACGCTGCGCGATCGCAAGCCCGGAATCGAGGAGAAGGAGCGCGAGCTGGCGCATCTGCCGCGCAAGCTCTCCGAGGCGCTGCGGCGGCTTGAGAACTACGACTTCGAGGACGCCGAGGCCAAGGCCGACTTCGAAGAGCTGCTCAAGGAATACGAGAACGTCCGCGACCTCGAAAATTTCCGCGATCGCCATGGCCAGGCCTTTCGCGGGCCCAAGAGCCTCGGCTATCGCGAAGCGGTCGACATGATGCGCGAGATGGAGCGGATGCGCAATCTCGAGCAGTCGCTGATGGCGGGCGACTTGAACGAGGTCTCGAGCGACGAGCTCAATGCGATGCTCGGCGGACAGGCCCAGGAGGATTTCGAGAACCTCAAGCAGGTGATGATGATGCTGGACGAATCCGGCTACCTCGTCACCCGCGGCGACCATCTGGCGCTCTCGCCCAAGGGCGTGCGGCGCATCGGGCAGCTCGCGCTGCGCGACATCTTCCAGGGGCTGCTGCGCGACCGTGGCGGCGGCCATGCGATGGAGTATCGCGGCGCGACTGAAATCAAGCCCGACGTCACCAAGCCGTATGTCTACGGCGATCCACTCAATCTCAACCTGGTCGCGACTCTTAAGCACGCGCTGGCGCGCAAGCCGGGCGTGCCGCTCACGATGAACCCCGAGGATTTCGAGGTCTTCGAGAGCGACTTCGCGACCACCTCATCGACCGTGCTTTGCCTGGACATGTCGTGGTCGATGAGCTGGGAGGGCCGCTTCGCCGCGGCCAAGAAAGTCGCGATGGCGATGGAGACGCTGATCCGCTCCAAGTATCCGCGCGATTTTTTCGCGATCGTCGGCTTCTTCACCCGCGCCGTCGAGCTCAAGCTGAAGGACCTGCCCGAAGCCTCCTGGAACATGGGCGACCCGTTCACCAATCTGCAGGACGGGCTGCGCCTGGCCGCCGAGCTCCTCGGGCGCCATCCCTCGCGCAACCAGCAGATCATCGTGATCACGGACGGCCAGCCGACCGCCTACTTCCAGAACGGACGGGTGTTTTGCGAAT
>Ga0209415_10006944_pt1 | contig 19961 bp, 14 predicted proteins | sample PeaSoiSIISIP2007_FD_187696 | JGI IMG/M metagenome (GOLD analysis project Ga0209415, IMG submission 187696) | Peat soil microbial communities from Weissenstadt, Germany - SII-SIP-2007 (SPAdes) (version 2) | ecosystem: Environmental > Terrestrial > Soil > Wetlands > Peat | place: Germany... | reverse complement strand
CGCACAACGGAGCCTCGCTCGGGCGAGACGCTTAGAGTTTCTGCTGGTGTGGAGGGCCTCGCTGGCCCTGTGCGGGCCTCTAAGTCGCTTTCGCCGTCGGACGGCCGCCATTGGTGAAAAAGAAACAGCCGCGATTCATCGTTTCTCGCCGCGCGTCCTAACCCGGGAATGATCACGGTATCGAATTCGAGACCCTTCGCCTTATGGATCGTCATGACCTGCAACTCGTTGATGTTCATTGCCGAGCCGCGCTCTTCACTCCCTTGATCGGCCGCGGTGGCGGGTTTCGCGTAGAGCTCGCTCAGGCGCTCGCGGAATCCGTCGAAATCAGCCAAGTCATACCCGACCTGCTCCTCTTCGAGCCGATCGAAATAGGCCAAGGCGTCTTGAAGATCGCTATCGTCATCCAGGCATGCCGGCCCGGCAATTTTGGTCCAGGCTCGCTCCACCCAGCGTCGGAGCGGCCAGCGGCCTCGCTCCTCGAACGCCTCAGCGAACACCGCACGCAGACGCGCGGCCCGACGGCGGCCGTCTTCGGTCAACCCATCCAGGCTCAATCCATCCAGATCTTCGAGGATCTCCCATATGGTCCGATCCTGCCTGCCCGCCACCAGTGCCGAAAGATCCATCAGAGTGAGCCCGCACCACGGAGCTCGCAGAATCGCAAGCCAGGAGACTCGATCCGCGGTGTGGAGCATCGCGCGGGTTAGAGAAAGCAGATCCAAAACGACGGAGCGTTCACTCAGAGGATCGATATCGACTGCGCGATAACTGATACCCGCGGTCTTGAGGGCTTCCACAATCGCAGGCAAGTGTGTACGCGCGCGCACCAGGATGGCGACGCTCGCGTGCGGATCTTCGCGATGTGCGGTTTTCACCAAATCGACCACCGTATCTGCTTCCTGCCGGTCTTCTCCGGCGACGAACGGATGGATGGTGACTGCGGTTTCGGCGTCGGCGGCATCCCTTGAACCGGCGCCGGCGCCGGGGGTATCCGCTGTAACGGCCCGGGCGGCGTACGACGGACTGTGCCGAATCGCCCCCGTGGCCGTGTCGTTCGTCTCCGGAAAAATCCGCGCGAAAATTTGATTTACCCGATCGACGATGCCCTTCACCGAGCGATAATTCGCCGTCAGCCGCAGCGGCTCCAATCGAACCCCGCCGATGCCTCGAGTCTGCGCCTCGAGAAACAAGCCGACATCCGCCTGGCGGAAGCGATAGATCGACTGCATCGGATCGCCCACCACGAACAGGGTTCGTCCGTCGTCCGGCTGCCATCCCGCCACCAGCTTTTCCAGCAACTCAAATTGACGGTGCGACGTATCCTGGAATTCGTCCACCAGCAGGTGCTCGATCCGCGAGTCCAGGCGAAAGGCGAGCTCCGTGGGGTTGTCGATACGTCCGAGCGCTTCGCTTACCGCGATTCCAACTTGCGCGAAGTCCACGGCGCCCTCTCCACGAAAAACTTGAAGAAGATTCGCGACGGCGATCTTCAGGCTGGCTAGGAGCGAACGCATGACGCGCCATTGATCGTCTGTATAGCGAGGCGGGGGGAGCGCCCGGACAAAAGCGAGCGCTTCGGCCATTCCCTCGATCGATTGCAGCCGGTCCATGAGCGCCCCGCACTGTTCCTTCTCCGCGTTGCTTCCTGGAGGAAAACCGCAATTCGCGTTCAAGCCTCCTTTCTTGCGCCACTTGCCATCGTCATTCAGGACGAGATTCACCAATGCCAGCCAGACCGATCGCTGCTCCGGACTCACGGTTGGCCACCCTTGCTCCGGAGAGTGCTCGGCCCGGTTTAAGTTATGTGCCGCATAGCGCGCGAGTGCCGCCCAGACCTGGCGCAGGCCGGCAGGCGCCAGACGATCCACGGTTTGGAGGCCATCGCACAGCGCGCGCGACATCGCGGCCTCCAGGTGTACTCTCTCGTCCTCATCGGTCTGAACGGCGATTTCGATCCATTGATCGCGCGTGGCAAGCATGGCCGCGATCATCTGCTGCACCCGCCCGGCGTTATTGTCCAGATGTAAGAGCAGCGTCTCGAGCGGCTCGCGATACCCGGTATTCTGCTCCACCAGTTGCACCGTGCGGCGCGCGGCTTCCTGATACAAAGGTGTTGCGTGTTCCTCGATGCGCGGCATGCTTCCCAGCCGTGCCAGCCACGGCATCTGCCCGGCAATCGAGCCGCACAAGGAATCGATCGTCTGGACACGTAGACGATTCGGATTCGACAGCAGATCCCACCCTTGTTCCCGGTCGCGTGCCAAGGCCGCTTGCGCCAGTTCCAGAGTCAGGCGCTCATGCGGCCGTTCCGCGGGTTGTCCCAGTTCCGCCCGCCGCAGCGCGCCAAGAATCCGATCGAGCATCTCTCCGGCTGCCTTGCGCGTAAACGTGATCGCCAGGATCGCCTCTGGTTTTTGAACCGTCGCCAGTAGGCGCAGGAAACGTTGGATCAGCAGCTCGGTTTTGCCCGATCCGGCGGGCGCTTGAACGCTCACCGAGAGCGTTAGATCAATCGCCAGGCGCCTTTGCCGCTCATCGGACTCGAATAGAATTGCCGGACTACCCATCGTTCTCTTCCGTTTCCTCGTCCTCGATCCAGGTCCGATTCAACTCGGCAACGCGGCACAAAGGGCCGAGATCGCAATAGCGGCAGGTTTGCTTCAATTTCTTTGGATTGACCGCGGCGTTCCCTTCGCGGAAGGATAAGGCCAGCGCGTCCATCACTCTGCGCCAGTCGGAAATTCGTTCCGCGAGCGGCCCATTCTTCCGCTGCCGGCCGGCATCCTCACCGGATTCGCTGATCCCGATCAAGCGCGTGTCTCCAATGACCAATTTCGCGAACATGACGGATGAGACGCCGGTCTCTTCCGTGGAGTAACGTGTAGCGTAGAGCGGCAACTGGGGCGCGTCAGGACGATCGCCGTCCCAATCCGCCGGTGACAGCTTCTTCGCCGTCTTGTAGTCCAGGATGGCGTGCCGGCCGTCGCTCAAGTACCGGTCGACGCGATCTACCTTTATCTGAAGCCGGAGGCCGCCCAGTTCCGCGGTCCTCGCGTTCTCCGCCTCCATCACCTCAAACGGCGGCCGCTCCCGCTCTACGTCAAGCCATTGCGTGAGGAGGCGTAACAGACGTTGTTCTTCGAGCACTTGAAATCGCCGCAGTGTCGAACTGCGAGCCGGTTTCAACACGCGCTCCAGGGCCGCGCGGATACTCTTCCGAAGAAGAGCCCGGATCTCGCCTTCCCTGTATGCGAGGAGCGTCTGCTGCGTCCTCAGTTCACTCCAGATCAGTTCGAGCGCCGCGTGCGCGACGTTGCCTCTCTCGATTGGCGACAGCCCGGGTGCGGGTGCGTCCAGCTCCCGCGCGTTCAGCCGGTGGACCGCAAAGGCCCGGAAGGGGCAAGCGGCCTGATCTTCGATCACTTTCATCCCGCCCGATTGGAGCGTGCCTGGCGGGAGCGTGGGTGCATTTCCCAGTGGTTGAATCTCCCATCGCGGCCTTGCCGAAAACAGGACTTGGTCCACGGTGGGCGCCGGCGGCGGGAAATCACCGGGTTCGGCGAATGCGTCGGCTTGCGGAAGCGTGGCGATCAGCGGGCTGATCCTCAAGGTCTCCTCTCGCGAAAATTTCGGGTAACTGAAAATCACCTGGGGCGCCGACCGAAGCAGCCGCCCGGTGACCAGGCGGGCGTATTTCAATTCACGATCGGCCGAGGATTGCGGCGCGTCCGCAGCCCGCTGCAAGGACAATGGCAGGAAAGGGTTCGGCCGCGAGGGCTGGGGCCACACTCCGCCGTGCAACCCGGCCACCCACAGGGAGTCAAAGCGGGAGCCGGCGGCTTCGAGAATATCCATGATCTGCACGGGAGCGTCGCCTTCATCCTCCGGAGTGAACTGATTCTCCGTGGCCATTCGGCGAAGCCGTGCCACCGCTTCCGAAAATTCCAGATTCGGAATCACCACGTCCAGCTTCGCGAAATCCGACAGCAGCCGATTCCAGCGCTCGATCGCCTGAAATTCGGCATGGGAAAGCGTGCGCGGGCCCGGCCACCCAACGCGCGCGAGCAATCGTGAGAAGACCGTGCTCCACTGGCTGGGGAACGAGCGGGCGGGCAGAGAGTCGATGGTTCGAGTGAATCCCGGGAAAAGACGCTCGATCGCCGGCGACCGTGCGGAAACCTCCGTGACACCTTGACGCCGCCACTCGGCGTCGAGCGCCGATCCTAAAATGATGGACGATGCGGGAGCGCCGGTGGGGCCTGTCGCGGAGGACAATTTCAGGAACGGGGATCGCGCCAGCATTCCTGCTTCCGCCAAAGGCAGACCGTCCGCCAAACGCAGAATCAAAAGCGCCGTCGAGATCAGCGGAGCGTCCGCTACTGGAGGTCCAGCCGAGATATGAAACGCGCGCGGCGCGCCGGCTCGTGCGAAATCCAATCCCGGGTGAAAAATGTCATCGAACGTACGTTCCACCATCGCCCGCACCGCCGACAGTCCCCTCACCACGATCCCGATCCGCGCGTCCGGCGAATGCTCCAGTCTGGACCGTGCCCACGCGGCGGCGTGCGCAATCTCCTGCGTCGTGTCTTCAAACCCGGCGCGAACGGCGCGGGACAATGAAGAAGACCCAGTTGGGAATTCCCGCGCACCCATCGCTTCGAACAGACGACGGTCAGCGGGCGCGAGTTCGTCGAAACCGGCATAGTATATCCCGTGCGGAGATTCCATCCCTCCGTAAGCGACGTTCTGAAGCAGGGCCTCCGGGAGCTGGCTCGCTGTCAGCCAGTGATTCGCCAGCAACCTCCGCTCTACGGTCTCCATCCACCCGAAAAAAGCCTCGGCATCCGGAAGGCCTTCAAACTCCGCCGGCGCGCGCGGCAGTTCCCAGGTGTGCATCAACTCCCATGCTTCGGCCGCCATGCCAGCGGTAGGAGGAATACTGAGAAGATCGCCGGCCGCGGACGAGCTCGCGATGGCCTGCTCCCACAAGACCCTTTCCTGCTGCGCGTCCAGCAGGAGCGGCAAGCCGGCCGCGTCCCGATAGACGCTTTCGGTCCAGGCGCGGCGGAGCCAGGCGTCGTGAGGCAGAACGTCCGGGGATTCCCACAGACGCTCGCCGCGATCCTTCCATGCCGCGTCGTATTCGCGAAGCAACTGGCGGGCCAAGCGCGTGTTGCCGGTGATCAGGGTCGAGCCGGGGCTTAACAGGGGCGCATCCATCCTATTTCTTTTCGGTACGGAAACCTCTCATGTGACGATCCGGCGTCTGGCGCCCGCTATTTATACGTTCCCTCGTTGCGCAGGAGGACCAGCAGCACCTCAACTGTGCATGTCGCATGGATCGGCTTGAAAATAATCCGGTATCGCCCCGACACCTTGCGGTAACGGCCTTTGTGCTCCTTGCCCTTGAGCGGCTTTACCAAGCCGCGAAACGGGTCCTCGGCCAGCTCGTCGATGTCGTTCATAATGCGCTTGCGCCGGTCGGGCGGGATCGCCTTAAGCTGTCTTGCGGCGTCGTGGTGAATTCTTACGTGCCAGATCATGATGGAGTTGAGCGAGTGTCACGTATTTGCCCTGCTTCATCTCGCGTTCGGCTTTCCTCACTAGCGCAACTTCTTCCGGCGTGAGCGCATCGTCGGGATCGACCAGAGTCTTCCGTTTGATGACGACGGTATCGCCGCGCTGCGCGACCGCCACGAAGTCACCCTCGCGCATATTGAGGTTGTCAAAGATCTCACGCGGGATGACCACTTGGCGGCGCTGCCCCACGCGCCCGATCCGCTCTTCAGGCGCGGCTGTTTTTCGTATCATACTTTCAGCTTATCTGACTGTCAGAAACTGTCAAGAGCGGCCGATTTTCAAGTCCGTCGCGTTTTTCACGGGGAATAGATGGCTGAGCGCTCCGCATATGGTAGAGTCTAATGCGGTGTCCGTACCGGGTGCGTAACTCCTGGGCGACGCCCCTCCGGTCATGCAACGGGCTGTACGCTTCCCTCTCACCATCTTCCTGAGCGCTTTCCTGCTGTTTCAGATTCAGCCGATGATCGGCCGTTATGTGCTTCCGTGGTTCGGAGGCGGACCGGCCGTGTGGACCACCTGCATGCTCTTCTTTCAGGTGTTGCTTCTCGGCGGATACGCCTACGCGCATTGGCTGGGGTCGCGACGGAGCCCCGGGGTACAGGCGGCGGTCCACATTACACTTCTGGCAGCCTCGCTGTTCTTCCTGCCGATCGCCCCGCGCGCCGATTTATGGAAAATAGGTTCGAGCACCGATCCGTCGGGCCGGATTCTATTGTTGCTGGCCGCGACCATCGGCGGGCCCTACCTGGTGCTCTCGGCCACCGGCCCTCTTTTGCAGCGCTGGCTCAACTTGACTCGGCCGAATGAATCCCCTTGGCGCTTGTATGCACTCTCGAATCTCGGGTCGTTCCTTGCCCTTCTCAGCTATCCGTTCGCGATTGAGCCATTCCTCCGATTGCGAACTCAGGTGTCGATCTGGTCTGGACTTTACGGCATCTTTGCGCTCCTGTGCGCGTGGACGGCCTGGCAGCTTCGCTCCATCGCCGTGGTCCCGTTGACGGGCGATTCGATCGAGGATCAGGCGCCCAAGCCCTCCCCGTGGGATGTGCTGTTCTGGCTCGGCCTCGCGACCTGCGGATCGGTTCTGCTTCTCGCGACCACGAATCAGGTTTCGCAGGAAATCGCGGTGGTGCCTTTTCTATGGGTCGCGCCCCTCTCGATCTACCTTCTGACGTTCATTCTCACGTTTGAAAGCGAGAACTGGTATCGGCGGACGTTCTATGCGATCGCGGCTGGTGTCATGGCGCCGGTCACCTGCGCTCTGATCACCATCTCGATCGGCGTCGCGCTATGGTGGCAGCTCGCCATCCACCTGGTGACGCTGTTTGTGGTTTGCATGTTGTGCCACGGGGAACTGGCGCGGTCGCGACCCTCGCCTCGTGATCTCACGGCCTTTTATCTGACTATCGCCGGCGGTGGAGCGCTGGGTGGCGTGTTCGTCGCGCTGATCGCTCCTCGAATCTTCATCGAGTTCAGCGAATATCCCATTGGACTCGCGGCGGCATGCCTCCTCGGATTTGCCGGCTGGATGCGAACGGGAGCCCTGAAGCAGTGGACCAGCGGAAACTTTGCGGTGCGCGTTCCGCTGATGGCTTTGCTGATCGGCGGGCTCACGGCGGTGGTCTCGACCACCACGAATAGCTTTCAACAAGTCGTGGAGAGCCGCCGAAACTTTTATGGCATTCTGCGCGTCACCGAGAACAAGGACCAGAACGGACCGTTCCGCCAGCTCACGCACGGCCGGATCCGCCACGGATTTCAATATCTCAATCCCGAACGGCGTGACTGGCCGACATCCTACTACGGCCCGCATAGCGGCATCGCCGTGGTGCTCAATTCACTCCAACTGCCGGCTCGTCGGGTGGCGGTGATCGGCCTGGGAACCGGTACCATCGCGGCGTGGGGACGGCCGGGCGATACGTTCCGTTTCTACGAAATCAATCCGGACGTGGAACATATCGCCAATACCCGTTTTTCTTTTCTCAAGGATTCGAAGGCGCGGACGGAGGTGGTTCTGGGCGACGCCCGCGTACAGCTAGAACACGAACTCTCGGGCGGCCAGCCGCCACAGTTCGACGTAATTGCGGTGGACGCTTTCTCAAGCGACGCGATTCCATTGCATCTATTGACGGCCGAGTGCGGAGACATCTACCGGAGGCATCTCGCACCGGGCGGACAGCTCCTGCTGCATATCTCGAACCGCTCGCTGAACCTGGAGCCGGTGGCCCGCGGACTGGCTCAACATCTCGGGTGGAGCGCGGCGCTTCTGGTTTCAAGAGACGACGAGCAGACCGGCGAGAACACGGCGCGCTGGGTGGTGATCACCGGAAACGAGCCGTTTCTGGAACATCTTCGCTTCACCGATAAGATCGCCGTGTGGACCAGTCCGCGCCCTCCGCTGGTCTGGACCGACGATTTCGCCAGTCTCTGGCACGTGCTCCGATTGGGCTCAGGGGACGATCGCGCCGAGCCCTACGACCCGGATCTGCGTCTGCCGTAGCGTTGTGGCGAGCGAATCCCTCGCCTTGACCTTGATGCGATCGTGCAACCCCAGCCAGGGCTTGCGCGAAAGCGAGATCACACGCAGTTCGGCGTAGACCGAGGAACCGGTCTGGCGCAACCTCCAATAGGAGTTCAGCCGCCACAACACGCCGTGATCTTCCCCTTCCGGCATCAGGTCCGCGTAAGGGGGCTTGGCGCTCTTGCTCTCGCGAATACTGTAGGAACGGGAATCGATGAGAGTATCGCGGTCCACGCTGCGAAAACTCACGTGAGAGCGCACGTCGAAGGCAAAGCGGAGGCCGAGATTCTCGCTACGCTCCGTCACGAAGCGCAGGTCGTAGACCTTCCCTTCCGCGCTGCCTGAAACCACCGTCGCCGATGAGAGCCTCACGTCGGGCTCATAGACTTGCGGGTAATGCTGGTAATCCTCCAGTACACTTTGGACGGTCGAAACCAGCGCATTGGGAATTCGAATCGCCCCGATCCAGTGGTGGATGTAACCCCCGGGGACATCGACGTCATCGTTTGCGCCGGCTGGATTCAGATCCATCAGAGACGGTCTTTCGTCCGCCACTTCCATCAACGGCCGGTCCACGGCGCTCGCCCGCTCCGCGTGTGTCACGTACTTCTCCCATGCGGCCACCGCGGCTGGTTCCAGCCTGGTGGTGAACACGGCTGACGGCGCGGCCACGGGATGAAGGAGAAGCGCGGTCGCGAACGCGCAGGCGGCAACCCTGCGAGAGAGCGGCTTGGCGGCGGGAGCGGAGGCGAGAGGAGCAGTGACCAAGATGGAGGCCCGGTTTTTCTAAATCAACGGTGAGTCTCTCCATTGTACGAACACGGCGGTCTGCTGCGGCCGACTTCTTAGTAACAGCCCGCAAGACGGAGCGCGGCGGCAGCGTTACTTGGCTTGTAATGAGGGGAGTGCGCCGCACCCTTTGCGGGCTAGGACTGCCGATCGAGGACTCGCCCTGGGCGCTAACGCGGGACCTGTTCCATGCGGGTAAAGGTTCCCTGGAGCGAAGAATTCGGATTGAAGTTGGCGGAGTCGGTCAGAACGTAGGTGCGATCGGACGCTGCCCAGGCATAACCATACTCATTGCTTAACTCCACCTTTTCGCCGGTATTGGGATTGCGGAAGGTCTGCACGCCGCGCATATACTGGCTCCAGCCTTCCATTGCATGGTCGCGGCTGGTGGTGGCGTTTTGGTAGGAGTCGTGGATCATTTTGGCCATTTCCTGGCCGGCCTTGGCGATGATCGCGGAACGGTCATTCGCGCCTTTCGTGTCCTGCGCCGCCAGATTCGCGATGACCTGCTCGACGCGATCCTGCCACTGCGGGTCCACATGCACGGTGCCCATGATTAACTGGAAGAATTTCTCCTGCCCGTCCAACTGGCCTTGCGGAGCGCGCATGGAAAACACGTGATCGGCCGAGTTGGTATAGTACAGCACCTGCCCGGCCTGACCCGTGCGAATGTTGAACGAAGGACCGGGCATGGCGGCCGACGACGTCATGGCGGTGAACCATTCCTCCACCGGCGCGCCGCCCAGCACGTAGCTCACGCGGACGCGGCTCACGTCGCTGCGGAGGTTCACTCGAATCCCCGCTTTGGCGGCGATCTGCTGGAGCCAGACCGCTTCTTCCTGTAAACGCTCGGCGGCTTCGGGCATGGGTTCGGAACCCGCGACGCGCGCATCGCGACGGACACCCGGAAGGACGCGCCTCCGCAGGTACGCGTCCGCGCTCATGGGGGCCATGATCTCGCATCCGTGGACGCCGTACTGGGCCATCTGTTGGTTGCTGGCTTGCATCATATTCCGCATGTTGAGGTCGTCGGTCCATTGCCAGGCGTTGCCGGGGAAAAGCTCGATCGACAGGCGCCCGTCGGGGCTGGAGGCGCGGAACACCAACCTCACCAGGTTCGCGTGGCAGCCGGGCCCCGGCCCATATTGCACACTGCCCTGAAACTGCCAATCCGTGGGGATCAGTAGCGTCAGCGCCGTCATGGGCCGCTCGAAACCCCGCTCATCGACGATGCGGACCAGCTTCATCCGATAGACGTTCGCGCCGCCGGGGGCCGTCGACTTCGAGCCTGGACCGGGCGGGGCAGGCGGCCGGGCTGGCGGCGGAGCCGCTGGAGGCGGAGACGAAGAGGGAGGCCGCGGCGGAGCAGGAGGTTGTGGCGGCGTTCGAAGCGATGAGGAGCTCTCGAGCGCGCCGGCGGGAATCGGAACAGAACTCTCGAGACCCTTCGCCGAATGAGTAATGGCAAAGCTTTGCTCGATCTGGTCGAAGGCGCTCTTCAGCCGGTTGAAATCGGCCTTCGGCGCCGACGTCATCAAAAGGTACGTCAGCGATCCGTCGGTCGAGGCGAGCATTTGCAGGTACGAGTCCGACCCCTTCGGATTGACGCCCGAATACGTTACAAACTGCCCGGTGCGGCCGCCAAAGTTCGCGGTTCCCCGCCGCATCTCCGCGAAATTCTTCCATTGCTTGCCGATCGAGGCCGCGGTGGAGCTGATCATCAAAGCCGTGTCCGTGCTCGCGACCACCACCATGGTCACGTAGGCCGTGCCGCTGGAGACCTGTACCGCGTCGCTGTTCATCTGGCTGGCGCTCCAGCCCTGGGGAATCCGCAGCGTGTAACGCCCCTGGGGATCGCGATAGTTCGGGACGCCCGAGTTTGGCGACGTCTGGGCCAGCGTGCGTAAGGGGTTGGCGGCGATCAATCCGCAGACGACGACAGTCGCGGCGAAACGCCCGATCTTCCGATGCGAAAACAGGCGGGGGGACGACACGGCACCCATTTGGATTTTCGAAAAACCCATCCTATCACTTCATTCATCGGCGCGGACTTGGGGAGCCTTAACCGCCGGAGCAGTGTATGAGAGCGGCAATACGCTGTGGAATGGCGCTAGGCCTTCGTGCGAGGAGGCACAAAGCCGGGCGGAAGCGCGGCGCCTTCGCCGAAGAAGTAATCTTCCATCTGCTTCAGCAGAAACTCCTGCGCCTCCTGGGTGCCCAGGTTCAGGCGGTACTCGTTCATGATCATCTTCATCTGCTCGAGCCACATCTTCCAGGCTTCCTTGGAAACGTTCTCGTAGATGCGCTGCCCCAACGGGTGGCTGTCGAAAGGGACCTCATCCATACCCGGCATTTCTTTCTGGAATTTGACGCAGAACACCGTGCGCCCGCTCTTGTTCGGTTCGTCCGCCCTCGGTCCAACCATGCCACTACCGCAGCCCATGTGGGAGTACTCCTCTCGAATCAGGATAGCGCTTGTAGCGCGGACGATGCCGCGAAGCGACGACGGAGGCGGCGGAGGTGAAAAGAGTCAGCGGATGGGGGAAGCCACGGACGCCCCGTTCTGGTTGGAGCTCCGTTTGGTCTTCACCGCTTCCAGATACTCCGAGAGTTTCAGCGGCAGCCGCGCGCCCTTATCCATGTGGCGCTGCACGGCCTTCTGATACCGGCGGAGAGTCTCGCGTTTGCTCGCTTCCCGCAGGTTACAGCTCTCGATATCTAAAAGCACGTCGATCTCCCACGGCCGGAAGGTATTGCGGTGGATGTTGCCCCGAAGCAACTCCTGGATGAGGCGGTTGAACTGCGCCAGCACCGTTTCGCTATCTGGTAGGGAATCGTGCATGCGGTTCTGTTATCGTATCGAGTCGATTCAACCGAATGTTAACACACGGCCCGGGACCTGGCGGGCGCTAATTCACCTTAGCCCATTTGCGGATTTCGCATCGTTAGACAAGTTTCAGGGATAACGTAAGGGTCTTCGATGCGTTAAGCATTTGAGAACATCGTTACTTGCCGTGTGAAACGGGTCTAAGCTAAGCAAGAAATGGTTAGCCGGATAAGCCGAGATAGCGGAAACCAGCCTGCGTCATTCGTTCGCGGTCGAGCGCGTGACGCCCGTCGAGCAGAATCGCGGTGCGCATCGCCTTCCGTAGCGGTTCCCACTCGAGCTCCCGATACTGCGGCCATTCGGTCACCAGCACCAGCGCATCGGCATCCCTCGCAACCTCCTCCGGAGTAGCGCAGCGAATTACGTCGACGTCCGGATACTCCTTCTCAAAACGTTCCATCGCCACCGGGTCATGGACCTTCACCCGCGCGCCCCGTTCGATCAATTTTCGCGCGATGTCGATGGCCGGGGCTTCCCGCAGATCGTCGGTATGGGGCTTGAACGCGAGGCCGAGAAGGCCGATGGTGCGGCCTTTCAGGATTTTCAGCTCGACGAGCAGCTTCTCCACTACACGCTCCCTTTGCCGGCGATTCACTTCGCGCGCCGCTCTCACTATGGGTGTTTCGAGCCCATACTCGCTCGCGGTTGCGACCAGCGCGGCGGTATCCTTGCCGAAGCACGATCCGCCCCATCCGATGCCCGCCTGCAGGAAGCGCGTGCCGATGCGCGCGTCGAGCCCGATTCCTTTCGCCACCTGCTCGATGTCGGCGCCCACCTTTTCCGCCAATTGGCCGATTTCGTTGATGTAGCTGATTTTGAGAGCCAGGAAAGCGTTGGCCGCGTACTTGATGAGCTCGGCCGACGCCAGGTCGGTGGAGATCAACGGAACGGCGGCCACTTCTTCGGGCCGGCTGAGATACGGCGGGGGTTGAAAATTCTGCTCGAGAATCGGACGGTACAGCGAGTAGAGCACTTCCGCGGTCTGCGGCTCATCCGCGCCGATCACGACGCGATCCGGATACAGGCTGTCGAGCAGCGCCGAGCCCTCGCGCAGGAACTCCGGATTCGAAGCCACCGCGAAATGCCCTTCCGACTTTTCGCCCTTGCGCCGTTCGTAAGCTTCGCGCACCAGCGACCCGACCCAGTTGCCGCTGCCGATGGGCACCGTGGATTTGTTCACCACCACCGTGAAAGCGCCGCGCAGATGCTCGCCGATCCCTCGCGCCGCAGCTTCGAGATAACGCAGATCCGGAGCGCCGCTCGCGCTTGAAGGCGTGCCCACGGCGATAAAGATCACCTGTGCCGCGGGAATCGCCTGGGTATATTCCGTGGTGAAACGCAAATTCGGCCGCGCGTCGGCCACCAGTTCGGCCAGATGAGGCTCATAAAAAGGGATTTCGCCGCGCTCCAGGGCGGCAATTTTCTGGGGGTCCGCATCCACGCACGTGACGTTGTGGCCGAGAAAGGCGAGACACGCGCCCGTGGTTAGACCGACGTAGCCGGTTCCGAGAATCGAGACATTCATAAAAGCTGGGGTAGATCCTTTATCTTACGACGGGAAGAGACGCAGTCAGGCGAAACGACAGCCGGCGGTGGGACTCCCGCAACGCGTCTTCGACCAACCCCGCGCCAGCCGCGTGCGCGAAGATGAAGCCGAGATAGCTGGCGCCTTCGGGCAGAGGGGCGAGCGCCTGCCCTTCCTTCGCCGTCACGATCACGTCCTGGACGCAAGGAACAGCGCGCGCTTCTTCCAGCCCATCGACGCCGGAATAGACGCCCGCGTGCGGAATCGGGATCATCATCACCCCGTGAGCGCCCGGAGCGAGCTGCGCCTGGCTCACGTCGTCGCCGAGCGAGTGACGAAGAATCAACTCTTCGAGCGGAATCGCATCGGAATGTTTCTCATTGGGCTGGTTCTCATTGAGCGATGTGTTCTCCTGAAATCGCAAGACCCGCGAGCACAGCCCTCCGATGGGACGCGGCGCCACTTCGAGCATCCAAACGCCCGACGGGTTGACGCGCATCTCGGCGTGCACCGGTCCGTAGGTTAGGCCAAGCGCCCGGATCGCCCGCTGCGTAGTTTCCTTGATGGCCTGCTGCACCGAGGCGGGCTCTCGCGAAGGCGTCAGGTAGATGGTCTCTTCAAAATACGGACCGTCCAGCGGATCCGGCTTATCGAACAGTGCCAAAGCCTGCAGGCGCCCATCGGTCACCAGGCCTTCGAGCGCGAACTCACGGCCGGGGATGAAATCCTCCACCTGGAGCGAGGCTTGCGTTTGAGGAGAATCGCCGGGGCCGCCGGCCGGCGCTGCGATCTGCGATGCTGGCAGGCGCTCGATCAGTGTCTTGATCCGCGCGAAGGCCAGCATGAACTCGTCCGCGCTGTTGGCGCGGATCACTCCACGGCTGGCCGAGAGTCCCAACGGCTTTAGCACGCACGGGTAACGCGTGGCGAGCGCGGCCGTCCAAGGGTCCGAATCGAGCGGCACCAGGCGGTAGTTCGGGACCAGGAGCCCCGACGCGCGAAAACATTCGCGGGCCAGAAACTTGTTCTCAGCCGCGGCCACTGCGTCAGGCGGGCTGAAGCGGAGCCCCAGTTTCGCGGCTGCCTGCGACGCAACGTAAGCCGGCCGATCGCCTACGGCCACGATTCCGTCGAAGGCACCCCCCAAGCCACTCCCGATCTCGGCCAGCGCGTCGAGACCCGCCGCCGGATCATGGAATCGAACCGGGATCGCAGCGTCGCCCCAAGGATCTTCGAGATGGCGGCATCGATCGGTGGCGAGCACCAGTTGAATCCCCAATTTCTCGGCGGCGCTCGCAAATTCGCGAGTCTGGTAGCCGGTGGTCGAAGCGACCAGAAGGACCCGACGGGTCATCGGCCCCCACTCCCGGACCGCCAGGTCATGGCACACCAGATCATGGCCCGCCAGATCATACGACGGGGACCTGCGCGTCCATCGGCTCCGCGCAGCAGTACCAGGGTTCGTCCATGTGAGGTACGGAACCGGGAAGGGCCGCGCCTGGCCCCTCTTCTAAGCAATGGCCGGAAGCGTGGGCGGGGAGCGATTCATCGGTCGCAGCCGCCCACACATCGGCGAAGATCTCGGCGCGGGTGCACCCCTGCTTCTGGAGGTCGTTCACTAGTTGAAGGACTCGACCGGCCAGCACGTCCATCCGAGGATCGGGATGTTTCCAAGGGTAGACCAGCCGTTTCCGATCGAACGGTTCGGCGAGCGCGCGAATATCGTCCAGTTCGAGTAGCCGCGAACCCGAGGTGATCAGCAGCCGCAGAGCGAGCTGCACCGGTCCGACGTTTTCGACCATCTCCAATTCGGCGAGAGTTCGCAGCAAGTCGACGTAACTCTCCCGCGTGGTCCAGGGCATGAACGCGATGAACGTGGGCTCCAGCGTCAGGTTGGCTTTGCGCGTCAGTTCCACGGCTTCGAGGAAGTCGCGCCGGGTGTGGTTCTTCTCCAGCATCGCGAGCACCGCATCGTCCACCGATTCGACCGCGCTGGTGATGAACAGGCATCCCGTGTCGCGCAGTGCCGGGAGCAAATCGCGATGCTTGAGCAAATGCTCGATCTTGATAGTCGCGTCGTAAGAGATCGTGGGAAACTCAGCATGCAGGGCTTCCACAATGCGGGCGGCATGCGTGGGTCCGTTGAAGAAATCGGGATCGCCGAACGTCACGTGCTGGGCTCCAGCCGCGACCTGCTGGCGAATGTCCGCAAGCACCACGTCGCGCTGCACTACTCGAAATTGCCCCTCATAAACCGGTACCACGGGACAATGCCGGCACAGGTGTTTGCAGCCGCGGCTGGCTTCGGTGTAAGCCACGGTCTTGCTGACCTCGCCGTGCCGGAGGCGCGAGTAGCGATCGGCGCCGGGAAGATCGACGCGGTCCGGTTTCACAAACGAAAGGCGGTCGAGGGAGATATGGGTCAGGGCAGCGGTGTCGCCGTTCAATCTCGGGGCGTCATTTCGACCGCGGTTCGCCAGCCTTACCAGCTCCGGCTCGAACTCGCCGCCGGCGATCGCCTCCACTCCCAGTTCCTTTAAGAGCTCCGCATTGAGCGGTGCGTAGAGTCCATAGCACGCCAGCCTGGCCCGGCCGTTCAGCGCTCGTACCCGCGAAATCATGGGGACCGCCAGGCGAGTGGCGGTATGCATCGGCAGATAGAACGCGACCAGATCCGCTTCGCGAATCAACGCTTCGGGCAGCCGGTCTACCGCCAGATCCACGCAATCGACCCGGTGACCCTCACGCGCGAGCCACGCCTTGGGCGATGCCAGGCCGAATGGTTGATGACCCAGGTCATAGGTCGAGATGAGAACGACGTTCACTCTTTCAACTGTAGTGCAAGGGGCTCTTAGCCGGCATTTCCCCCTCTGCTCAAGCAGAAGTGGCGCACTCGGGCGTGCTGTGTCGGCACTCCTGCCGACGCAAGGCTCCAGCTCACAACACGTGGCGTCGAGACGAGTCTCGACGCGGCACGCAAGAGTGCGTGCGCTACAACCTTGCCATACCCTAATGAAATCGCGGTAGTGGGTCTATTTGAAAACAGCCCCTCTTGACCGCTGGCCGAATTCGTGTAACGCTTAGGCGTATGCCAAAGCGGAAACGCACCACTGACAAACTTGATACGGTCCAGAACGCCCGCCGGGTATTCCTGGAAGCTACTCAGACCACAGAACTTACCATAGTTCAGCAGGTCATGCGGCAAATGGGAGCTAAGGGCGGGAGGATCGGCGGCAAGCGCAGGCTTGAAACCATGACCGATGAGCAGCGCAAGAGAAGCGCAAGGAAGGCCGCTAAAGCTCGCTGGTCCAAGGTCAAAAACGCTCAATAAAATCGGCCACCACGTCGGTTTTTCGTTGACTATGCGAAAGCGCTGTCGTACAATTGGTGTATGGCAAACGTTATCAGCATGGCAAAGAAGATCGGAGTGATTTCTGCGCTGGTCGAGGGCTGCTCGGTCCGCTCCGCGTCGCGCCTGACGGGCGTGTCCAAAGGCGCGGTACTTCGCCTTCTGGCAAGCGTCGGCAAAGCCTGCGCCGACTACCAAAGCGCTGTCATCCGCAACATTCCGGCCAAGCGGGTTCAGGTCGATGAGATTTGGAGTTATGTTGGTGCAAAGGCCAAGAATGTCAAGGCGAAGCATTTCGACAACGGCGGCTATGCTGGAGGCGTTTGGACGTTCACGGCGATTGACGCCAATACCAAGCTGGTGATTAGCTGGGCAGTTAGTGCGAGGGATGCGGGGTGTGCGGCGGACTTCCTTCAGGACGTTGCTGGTAGGTTGTCGAACCGAATCCAGTTGACCACGGACGGCCACAAGATGTACCTGACTGCCGTTCCTGATGCGTTTGGCACGAGCGTAGACTACGCGCAACTGGTCAAGGTCTTCGGCGATAACCCTGAGGGACAGAAACGCTACAGCCCCGCGCAATGTCTTGGCACCCAAAGAATCGAAGTCATCGGCGATCCCGACAGGGCGCACATCTCGACCAGCTATGTTGAGCGTCAGAATCTCAACATGAGAATGAACATGCGCCGGTTTACGCGCTTGACGAATGCCTTTAGCAAGAAGCTGGACAACCACGTCGCAATGATTGCGCTGTTTCACATGCACTATAACTTCGGGCGCGTCCATCAAACGCTTCGTGTTACTCCGGCGATGGAGGCTGGTATCAGTTCTCATGTATGGTCTATTCAGGAGATAATCGAAACCTCCAGCGTTGGCTCAGCAAAGCTCGCAGCCTGAATATCTCGCAGCTTCTTTAGTGCGGCCTTATGTTCCATCAGAAACGTCAAACTTTCCTCAGGCGTTACGTCTCGATGCGAAAGCCGAAGGCTCCACGCATTGACCCCGGCAATCAGCCGCTGCGTGGCTTGACTGGAATCAATTTTATCGCCGAATAACCTGGGGTACCTTTGGATATGTTCCAGAAGTAAGACTAGGTGACTGACCCACAATATCCCTAGGCGGGTCGGCTCATCATCGGGGTCCTTTCCGGTGAGCGGATGCCATTGGACCGAGAAAGAATGCAGTGACACTACGCTTTGTGGATAGCGCCTGTGAATTTCGCTCAACTCATCGTGGATCTCCTGCGCCTGATTGATGAAGACGGACATGTCCCCAAGCCAGGACGCCAACAACGCGGCTTTTTGGACGCATCCGATAATCGTCTTAATCCGACGGCCATGGACTGGAAGAACTTCCGCAGCATTGGCGGATTCAACCACTAGGAGCCGAGTTTCGGCACGGGTCAACCTCTTCTCGTGCATATCCACGCGTTCGTGCAGCATCTTTGGCAGTTTCGGGAACAGATCTTCAATTTCCGGCCAGACCGCCGCCAGGAATAGTCCACATAAGGCGGCTCCCAAGATCCAATAGGGATGCGAATGTACAAATTCATCCACGTGTGATCCGAGCCCCCAAACGAAATCGGCTAAGTGTACTTCGGCTAAAACGCTCCAAGCCCACAGAAACGCTCCCCACAAAGGAACGGTCCAGGGACGAACCAACGGCTTGATTCTGGCTAATAGACGGAGAGGCATGTCCGCCATTCTCGCACGATGCGAAAGCGGATGCGCTTGTCAAGTGCGAAAGCGCTGTGGAAATTTCAAATGGACCCACTACCGAAATCGCCGGGACGGCTTACTAGCAGATGCCGAAAAACATTTCCGGGCCGCCGATAAACACTGATTCGCCGACAACAAGGACGTTGTTTTTAGTCGGCGTTCACGGAACGTGCGTGCCGCATCCGTGTTCATCAGCGGCCGGCCCTGTTCACCAGCCTGCTAGAGTCCTGCGTCCTCACGGGCTCCCGCGGATCAGGCTGGCTTCTTAGCCCGCAAAGGGTGCGGCGCACTCCCCTCATTACAAGCCAAGTAACGCTGCCGCCGCGCTCCGTTTTGCGGGCTGTTACTTAGAAGCGGAGAGTCGCGCCGGACGCTGGTGCGGCTGGAACTCGCAGAGCGGATCGGACGCGAGCGGATTCCCGGTCGCCTCGAACGCTCTCGCTCGCGACCCTCCGCACAGCGCGTGATACTCGCAGGCCCCGCAGCGCCCCTGGAGTTGCGTGGGGTCGTGAAGCGCGCGGAAAAGAGGCGCGTGGCGGTACACCTCGGCCACGCGGTCCTTGCGGACATTTCCCACCCCTATCGGCAGGAAGCCCGCCGGGCAGATCTCCCCGGTGTTTGAAACGAACATCACGCCATGGCCATCGCGGATGCCGAATCCGCGGTAGGCCTTGCTCTTTCTGATCTCGTCTCCGCTCATCCCCTCGGCGCGCATCCGGTCCAACGCAACTCGTCGATACGACGGCGCTTCGGTGGTCGCCACCACGAACGGCGCGACACGCGACGTGTCGTAAATCCAGGTCATCATTTTCTCGCCTTGTTCCGGCGACAGTGGTTCGAGGACTTTTCCACGCCCCACCGAGATCAGGAAGAACAGACTCCAGCGAGCCAGACCGAGAGGCTTCAGTAGTTCGTAGAGAGCCGGAATGTCGTCCGCGGTTTCCGCCGCGACCAGCGTGTTGACCTGCAGCGGCATCCCCAGCTCCTGCGCCCAGCGGATCGCCTGCATCGTGAGGTCGAATGTACCGGGAACGCCGCGAATTGAATCGTGGCGCTCGGCGGTCGACCCGTCCAGGCTGAGGCCCAAACCTTCCACGCCGTGCTGTTGCAGTTTGACCAGCACGTCGCGCGTGAGGGCCGGCGTCGCCGCGGGAGTGATCGAAACGCCGATTCCCAGCTTCCTCGCCTGGTCGATCAGATCGTACAGGTCCGCTCGCGCGAGCGGATCCCCTCCCGTCAGGATCAGTTGCGGCATCGGATCGCCGAACTCGGGGATTTGATGCAGAAACTCGACTCCCTCTTTGAAGGACAATTCCAGGGGATTCGCAGTCGGGATCGCTTCCGCGCGGCAGTGGCGGCAGGCGAGCGCACAGGCCTGGGTCATTTCCCAGTAGACATTCAGAGGCGTACGGGCGTAATCGCGAGGCGTGTGATGGCTGGATAGACCGTTATGAGGATGCATTCTCTCTCCAAAAAGCAATTATCCCACCACTAGGAGGGTGCTGAAAAAGTCTAGGACAGGGTTGGCCGCGGATGAACACGGATAAACGCCGATTGAAAACAAAGTCCTTGCCGTTCGCGAATCCGCG
>Ga0209415_10006943_pt1 | contig 19962 bp, 15 predicted proteins | sample PeaSoiSIISIP2007_FD_187696 | JGI IMG/M metagenome (GOLD analysis project Ga0209415, IMG submission 187696) | Peat soil microbial communities from Weissenstadt, Germany - SII-SIP-2007 (SPAdes) (version 2) | ecosystem: Environmental > Terrestrial > Soil > Wetlands > Peat | place: Germany... | reverse complement strand
CGGCTCTCCACCTGGAACACCCCCACGGTGTCGGCCCGGCACAGCATGTCGTAGACGGCGTCCTCCTGGGGCACCATGGCCAGGTCCACCACCACCCCGTGGGCACCGTGGATCAGGTCCACCGCCCGGTGCAGGGCGTCGAGCATCCCCAGCCCGAGCAGGTCGAACTTGACCAGACCCACCGTCGCGCAGTCGTCCTTGTCCCATTGCAGGGCCGTCCGGCCCGGGTGCCGGGCCCACTCCACCGGGCAGACCTCCACCACGGGCCGGTCGCAGATGACCATCCCCCCCGAGTGCAGCCCCAGATGCCGGGGGAAGTCGAGGACCTGCCCGGCCAGGGTGGCCACGCCAGCCGGCAGCGGGCCGCCCCGGTCGAGCGGTTCGCCGTTGTCCACCCCCTTGGCCCAGCCGTCGACCTCCTCGGGGGAGTGCCCGAGGGCCTTGCCCATGTCGCGGATGGCGGACCGGGCCCGGTAGGTGATCACGTTGGCCACCTGGGCGGCGTGATGCCGGCCGTAGCGCTCGAAGACGTAGGCGATGACCTCCTCGCGCCGGCCCGACTCGATGTCGAGGTCGATGTCGGGGGGTCCGTCGCGTTCGGGGGAGAGGAACCGTTCGAACAGCAGTCCGAGCCCCACGGCGTCGGCCCGGGTGATGCACAGGGCGAAGCAGACGGCCGAGTTGGCGGCCGAGCCCCGGCCCTGGCAGTAGATGTCGTGACGCCGGCAGAACTCCACGATGTCCCAGACGATCAGGAAGTAGCCGGCGAACCCGAGGGCCCCGATCACCTCGAGCTCGTGATCGATCTGGGCCCAGGCCCCCGGTATCCGCTCGTCGTCGCGCTGCCCGTAGCGGGCCGTCGCCCCCCGCCGGGTCAGCTCGACCAGCCAGGACTGCTCGTCGTGCCCGGGGGGGACGGGGAAGTGGGGGAGCCGGGGTGCCACCAGCCGGAGGTCGAAGGCACAGTCCCGGCCCAGCTCCCCGGCCCGGCGCACGGCCCCGGGCCAGCGGCCGAAGCGTCGTTCCTGCTCGCCCGGGCTCCGCAGATGGGCGGCGCCGGCGGCCGGGAGCCAACCCTCGAGCTCGCCCAGGGGCCGACGGGCCCGCACCGCGGCCAGGGCGCCGGCCAGTGCCCTCCGGGAGGCGGTCGCGTAGTGCACGTTGTTGGTCGCCACCAGGTCCACCCCCCGGTCCACGGCCAGCAGGGCCAGGGCGTCGTTGCGGGCGGTGTCGAGGGGATCTCCGTGGGCCCACAGCTCCACGGCCACGTTGTCCCGACCGAAGGCCTCGGTCAACCGGTCGAGCTTCCGCCCGGCGGCGCCGGGCCCGTCGCCGGTGAGAGCGGCGGGGACCGCTCCCTTCCGGCACCCGGTGAGCACCAGCCAGTGTCCCCCGTGCCGGTCCGCCAGGTCGTCGAGCGTGCACATCGGCTGGCCCTTCGTCCCCCCGCCCAGGTGGGCCTCGGCGATGGCCCGGCTCAGCCGGGCGTACCCGTCGGGGTCGCGGGCGAGGATCACCAGGTGGGTCCCGACCGGGTCGGGCCCGCCGGTCCGTGGGCTGCCTGTCGGTGCGGTGGGGGCCGACAGGGTCAGCTCGGCACCGAAGACGGAGCCGAGCCCCACGGCCCGGGCCGTCTCGGCGAAGCGGACCACCCCGTACAGCCCGTCGTGGTCGGTCAGCGCCAGGGCGCCCAGCCCGAGCCGGGCGGCCTCGGCCACCAGCTCCTCGGGATGCGAGGCACCGTCCAGGAAGCTGAAATTGGAATGACAGTGCAGCTCGGCGTAACGCCCGGGGTCGTCAGTCGTAGGTCCCCTCCAGCCACCAGCCGCCCCGCTCCCGCGTGAGCAGATACGCCGTCCCCACCCCGGTGACCACCTGCATCCGGGCTTGCCGTCGCGGGACCGACCACCACCGTTCGTCCGAGGGCCAGGGCCCCGCCCACCCCGTCACCGCCACCCACGGTCCGCCGTCCACCGACACCCGGGCCGGAACGCCGGTGACCATCCCCCCGCCGCTCACCCCGACGCCCGCCCCGTCGGCGTCCACCAGCCGGGCGGCCCGGGCCGGGGCCAGCACGACCACCGGTGCCGGCGATGGGACCCGTCCCGGCCACGGGGGGTCGGCGGCGATGGCGCGCCCACCACCGGCGCCCCCCCCGGCGGCCCCGCCGGACCAGGGCACGATCCGGGCCCGCTCGGCCGGCCCCCGCCCCCCCTGCAGCCGTCCCGTCACCACCGCTTCGGGCCCGAGCAGCTCCCGCACCCGCCCGAGGGCCCGCCCGGCCCGGGCCGCCGCCCCCGCTTCCCCGCCCCAGAATTCGGGCTGCCGGCTGGAGGCCCTCCCGCCCCGCCCCCGCCCCGCCCCGCCCCGCCGGGGGGCCGGCAGACGGAAGCCGGGCAGCTCCCCCTCGACCCCTCGGGCCACCCGGTGGCAGGCGGCCCCGTCCACCCCGAACCGGCCGAGCACCTCCCGGACCGGCAGGGCGCCGAACTCGCCCAGCGTCCGGATCCCCAGACGAGCCAACAGATCGGCCAGCTCGGGCCGATCGAGCGTCCCCACCGGCCAGGGCCCGAGAAACGCCGGCGTCCCCCCGGGGGGGACGATCACCGGATCGCTCCCCGGCCGCCGGGCGGCGATCACAGCGGCGAACAACCCGTCGGCCACCCCCACCCCGGCCGTCACCCCCACCCCGGCCGTCACCCCCTCGACCTCTCCCACGGCGTCGGCCACCAGTCGACCGACCCTCTCGTCACCCCCGAAGTAGCGCGACGGTCCCCTCGTCCCCACGGCACACACCCCGGCCCGCACCACCTCGACGCCGGGCGAGAACGTCCCCACCGCCTCTCTCACCCTGCCGTTGGCCCGCTCCTCCCGCCCGCCCTCCTGCTCCTCCAGCAGATCCGGGCACCACACCACGAGCAGCCGCTGCACGCCTCCCCCCTCTCATCCCGCCGCCACGGCCCCCGATGCGGCAGGCAGCCACAGCCCGTGGCGCGTCCCCCTCACGGCCGACCTCCGGCCGGAGCTCACCACCTCGACGTGCCGCCCCCGCAGGTGCCCATGGCCTCGCTCCACCCCGTCCCACCCCCCGCTCTCGACCGTCAGCCGGACATCGGGCCCCTCCGGCCACGTCACCGGTCCGGCCTCCACCACCAGCACGGCCCGCCGCTGCCGGACCCGGCCCGCCAGCCGTCGGGCCACCCCCGGCCGCACCCGGCCGGGGGGGCAGACGAGCACGACGTCCATGCCGTCGAGCAGGATCCCGGTCACCTCGGGCCACGCCCCCCCGGGCCTCGGCACGAAGGCCAGCCGGTCGAGCTCCACCCCCAGCTCGGCGATGGCCAGCACCCCGGGATCCGCGATCCCCACCACCGCGCACCACGACCCGGCGGCCGAGGCGGCGGCCAGCAGGCTGAAAGCCAGCGTCCGGGCACCACCCCCTCCTGGGCCCCCGACACCTATGCCCCCACCGGCGCCTGTGCCATCACCGATGCCGACGGCCACCACGGCACCACGCTGCAATTCCCCTCCGGGCAGCAGGGGAGTGAGGCTCGGCAGCACGGGCAGCCGCTGCTCCCTGCTCGAGGACACCGGCCGGGCCCGCGTGGCGAGGGAGATGTCGACCGTTCCCGACCCCACGGGCCGCCGGCCCCGCTGGTACCGGCTGGCTGATGTCGGGCTATCGGGGGTCGTGCAGTCCATCGTTTTCGACACTATCGAACGTATGTTCGATTAGCCAGGGGACCGGGCCGGACGATGCCGTGTGATCAAGCAGGACGATGCCGCTCCTCAGATCCCCAGCTCACGACCCCCCGGACCGTCGCCCCCGGCGAGCTCGCGGTCCACCGGTCGGGGGCCGGGCGGACCGTCGAACGACGGTGGTGGTCGCTCGCCTCCGAGCGCCACCGAGCGCCAGGGCTCGCTCGAGAACCACGGCGTCAGCCGCACCCACCTCATCGCGTTGCGCTCGTTCACCACCAACGCCATCCCCGGCTCCCCCCGACCCACCACGTCGACCGGCAGCCGCCTCCGCAGCACCGTCGAGGTCGTCACCGACGGCAGCGGATCGGGGCCCCGTCGGCCCGGTCCCCACAGCATCCGCTGCATCACCGCCCGGCCGATCCCGGCCCCCGCCTCCCTCACCGGCCCACTCACCGACCGCGTCTGCACCTCTTCTTCCCCGGCCAACTGAGAGAGCGCCTCCAGGGTCTGCACGTCCCCGATCCCGGGCAGCACCACCGTCGTACCGAAGAGCGAGAGGAACCCGTCGGCCGCCCCGCCCCACCGTCCCCGGGCCTGGGACAGGTCCTGCAGGCAGGCCAGCGTCACCACTCCCTGGCTCCCTCCCTCACTCACCATCGCCGGCAGGTCGGGCACCGGAGCGATGTTGGCCACCTCGTCGAGGGCGAGCACCACCGGCGCCGGCACCTCCCGGGCGTCGGGCCGGCGGTCGATCCGCTCGCCCCTGCCCAGGACCCCCGTAGCGCCGGCGGCCCGGGCGTAGGCGGCGGCCCGGATGTCGGTCAGCAGCCCGACCACGAGCGGCGCGGCCAGTCCCTGGTGCCGCCCGGTGGCGCAGATATACAGCGTCGCCGACGAATCACAGAAGGCCCGGGCGTCGAAGTCGGGGGACCGCGTCGTCGCCAGCGCGGCCTCGCTCCGGTAGGCGCCGAGCACCCCGGAGGCCGTCGACCAGATCCCGCTCTGCTCCCGTCCGTCGGTGGCGGCGATCCCGGCCAGCAGGTCACCGGCGATCACCGCGCCCTCTCGCTCGAGCACCCGCAGGGCGGGTGCGATCTGCCGCCGGTCGATCCACGACAGCACCGTCGCCAGCTCGGCACCGTCGAGCGCGGCGGCGTGCAGCACCGGCGCCAGCAGAGCCTGGGCCCGCTCGCTCCAGTGATCGACACCCACCTCGCCACCGCCGTTGCGGCCGTTATCCGGCCGCGCCGACCCCACCAGGCCGCGCGCCACCAACAGGGCGTCGTCCCACCGCGCACATCCGCCCACCGGTGACCATCGCACCCGCTCCACCCCGGCCGGCGTCTCCACCGTCCCGCTCGGGTCATACAGAAGGCACCGCCCGTCGCGTTGACGGCTCCGGGCGGTGATCCGCAGCACATCGGGCTTCGTCGACGTCGACACCACCGCACCGGCGGCGCCGAGAATCGTCGGCACCACCAACGCCGATGTCTTCCCCGACCGCGGCGGCCCCAGAACGAGCACCGCCTGCTCGGCCCCCGCCCACGCCGGGCCGATCTCTCCGGCGCCGAGATAGAGGCAACCGCCGTCCCGTGCCGCCGTCGCCCGCATCACGGCCAGTGCCTCGTCGGTGCCGGTCCTCCGGATCACCGCGTCGGGTGTCGCGTCGGTCGTACCGTTGGTTGTCGCGCCCGTTGTCGGGCGGGGTGTCGTGTGGGGTGTCGTGCGGGGTGTCGTGCGGGTCGCGTCGCCGATCGCGGCGTTCGGCCCCCGTGCATCATCGTTCGCCCCGACACGGGACTGTCAGTCATGGTGTGTCAGTCACGTGTGTCAGTCCCGTGTGTCAGTAACCGGCGTCGAGATCGACGAGATCGGCCGGCGTGCCCCCGCCGAGCCACGTTCGCAACTGGGCGGCGAAGCGCCACCTGAAGTCGTCGAGCGTGTGGTCTGACGACCACGTGACGTGAGGAAGGACAAGGACGTCGGCTCGTCGCCACAACGGATGTCCGTCGGGAAGAGGCTCGTCGACGAAGGCGTCGAGCACGGCTCCGCCGAGATGACCGCTCTCGAGCGCCGCGATCAGCGCGTCGTCGTCGATCAGTCCGCCGCGGGCCACGTTGATCACGTAGGCGCCGGTCTTCATGGCACGGAAGGCGTCGCCGTCGAGCATATTCGTGGTGGCCGCCGTCAATGGAAGCGCGCAGACCACATAGTCGGCGTCGCCCAACTCGTCGCGCCATGTCTCGCCGACCACCAACCGGGTCACCCCGCGCGGCGTCCCGGACCTCGGCTTCCGGGTGCAGCCACGTACCTCGACCCCGAAAGCCTCGAGCATCTCCGCCGCGGCGGTCCCGACCGCTCCCAGTCCGAGAATCAGCACGACGGCGCCGCGTAGCTCGGCCAGAGCGTCGCCCACCTCCCAGACCCCGGCGTCGGACTGCCGCACAAAACGCGGCAGCTGCTTGGCCGCCGACAGGATGGCCAGGACGACCCATTCGGCCATGGGCCGGGCGGCGATGCCGGCGCCGTTGGAAAGCAGAATTCCCCGTTTGGCCAGCTCACGCAGGGGTAATTCCTCGACCCCGACATAGTCGGAATGCACCCACTTGAGGTCGGGGAGCTCGTCGATGCACCGGCGCACCCGATCCGCCGGCAGGTGGTAGCGCCACAACACCTCCACCCCGGCGGCGTCGTCGCCGTCGACGGGGTCGTCTCCCACCACGACGTGACGGAGGCCGGGATCGAGCATTCCCTTGTCGATCAACTCGGCCAGTCCGCGCGCCGCCCACGCCGGCGCTGCGACCACCGCCGACCGCGCATTGTCACTCTCCGCTACCAACGACGTCTCACTCGCCGTTGCGCCCGCAACCGTGTTCGCACCCGCTTTGGTCCGTCTCGTTCACGGCGTCTCCGGACGGAAGCTCGGCTGTCCGTCGCGCACGCGAAGCGTACCGGAGATCCCCAGCAGTGCGTAGGGATCCCCGGGTACCGACGCGCCACCGCGGCGTTCGATGTGCCGTCCGCGCAGCCGAATTACGTCGCCGACGTGTGGACCCAGAGAAATTGTCACGTCGATGCACAGGTCACCATCGTCACCAGCTTCAGCATCGACGACGATCACGTCGTAGACACCGTCGGGAAGGACCTGCATGGAAAAAATCCTTGCAAACGAAGGGTTTCCTGTCCATACGCGTCACGTCGCCCTTTCAACTGACACTTCGCGTCGAGCTGTCGATCACGCAATTGCAGTCGTGCAATCTTGCGTAGATCCTTGCGCGTCACCTTGCCCCAGCAGCGCAAATGCTTGACCTTGACGCGAAAACCTTCTTTGATTGATGGGATTCCGCTACACGGAGGAGGACAGCGGGTGAACAAGTCGGGCCTGATCGACGCGATCAGCGACACGACATCACTGACACGACGCGAGGCCGAAGACGCAGTCAACGCGTTGGTCCATGCCGTTGTCAGCGAAGTCCGCAGCGGACGTCGTGTCGCCGTCGTCGGGTTCGGAAGCTTCAATCCCACGCAGCGTGGTGCTCGGATGGGACGTAATCCACAGACAGGTGCGCCGGTCAAGATCGCCGCCGCCAGGGGTGTGCGCTTCTCCGCCAGTACCACCCTGAAGGACATCGTGAACGGCAAGACGCCGCTTCGCGCTTTCAAGGTCAAGGTTGCACCGAAGAAGAAAGCGGCGAGACCTGCCGCCACGAAGGCAGTTCGAAAGGCCCCGGCGACGAGAACCGCCCGAGGGCCCGACGCAAAGATCGTCAGGCGTTCCCCGGCCACAGTGGCCGCGAAGCGTGCCCCGGCGAGGAAAAGAGCAAAGCGATCGGCCAACAAGGCCGTACGGCGGGCTCCGGCGACATCACCGGCGAAGCGCGCCCCGGCGAGGAAAGCAACAAAGCGATCGGCCAAGAAGGCCGTAAGAAGGAGGGCATGAGAATGCCAGTCAAACGAGCGAGGAAGACGGCCAAGCGGGCTCCGGCGAAGAAGGCAGCGAAGCGGACCACCGCCAAGCGCGCCGTCAAGCGGGCCCCGGCCAAGAAGGCAGCCAAGCGCACCGTGAAGAGGCGCACGACGGCCAAGAAGGCTCCGGCCAAGAAGGCCGCCAAGAAGCGCGCTCCGGCCAAGAAGGCCGCCAAGAAGCGGGCTCCGGCCAAGAAGGCAGCCAAGCGCACCGTCAAGAGGCGGGCTCCGGCCAAGAAGGCTCCGGCCAAGAAGGCAGCCAAGCGCACCGTCAAGAGGCGGGCCCCAGCCAAGAAGCGGGCTCCGGCCAAGAAGGCAGCCAAGCGCACCGTCAAGAGGCGGGCTCCGGCCAAGAAGGCAGCCACGAAGCGGGCTCCGGCCAAGAAGGCCGTCAAGAGGCGGGCTCCGGCTCGTCGGCGGGTGACCAAGAAGGCTTGAGTCACCCTGCCGGTCGATCCGGCCCTGTTCACCTTGTGCGTCGACGAGGGGCCCTCCGGGGCCCCTCGTCGCACATGTCAGAGCTCGGTCAGGAGCCGGAACGCTTCGCCTTCCGGCAATCCGGCCACGTGGCCGTGAGCGACGAGCTGTTGTGCGACGCGGCCGTGGAATCGGGCCACCTCGTCGGCTGCGGCCCCACCGTCTGAGGGCCCGTCTCCTTCGATACCCATCGTCGAGCGGTACTGGCTCCGGTGGGCCAACAACGCCGCGATCTTGACCTCGAGCATCCCCGCGGCGTTCTCCACGTGATTGGGTTCGTCCGCCTCCCACAGCAGCATCGCCGTCGGCCGGTGCGGCGGCTCGGGCAGCTCGGGGAAGAACTTCGGATCACGGGCGGCGACCACTCCGTCGGTGAGCAGCCAGCCGGCGTTTCTGTGATCGGGGTGCAACCGGTAGCGGCGCCACGGGTCGTGCCCGAGCACCACCTCGGGACGCACCCTCCTGATCACCTGGCAGACCTGACGTCGTTGCAGCATCCCCGCCTCGAGCTCGCCGTCGGGCCAATCGAGGAAGTCCACCGCGCTGCGTCCCGCGTCACCGGCGAGGATCTGCGCCGCCCGGCGCTGCTCGTCGTGTCGCCGTGCCACCAGCGCGGCGATCTCGTCGCCGGCGGCCCAGGTCCCCTTCGAGCCGTCGGTGAGTACCAGATGATGGATCCGACATCCTCCGGCCGCCCATTTGGCCAGCGTCGCCCCGCAGCCGAACTCCACGTCGTCGGGATGGGCGGCCACGGCCAGCGCCACCGCCGGCACAGCCAGGTCGACGCTCACCTCGCCGTGCGAAGGAAGGTTGCCGACGGGGACGATGGCGGAACGGGGAGAGTTCTCGACCACCGCGTTCAGTGACGCGCCGGCGGCACGAGCTCGGCGGGAAGGTCCGACGGAATGTCCACGTCCCAGGCCAGATCAGGTTGCCGGACGACCCGACAGGGCAGACCGAGACGTTCCACCTCGGCGCAGTGCCGGCCGAAAGACCGTGGGCCGTAGGAGAACCGGAACCCGGCCCCCGCCGGCAGGCAGACCACGTTCGTCCCGTCGTCGCGCCGGTCGGGCACGAGGGTGATGCCGTCGAATCCGGCCAACCGGGCCAGACCGCGGGCCATCGGCAGATCGGCGTGCGCCACCAGCACCTCACTCGCCCCCAGTGCGACGAGGCGCGCCACGCCCGCCTCCACCGCCCCGTTCAGGCCCCGGCCCGGCTCGGGCAGGACCATCGCCCCCTTCTCGACGGCCCAGGCGGCGACTTCGGCGTCGTCACAGACGACGGCCACCGGCAGGGGAGCGGCCGCCTCGAGCACACGGCCGGCCATCATCCGGCACAGCGCCGCCCGCCCGTCTCTGTCCAATGTGGGAGCAAGCCGGGCTTTTCCGTCGGCGAACGCCTTCACCGGCATCAGCACGACGCAACCGTCGAGGTGGGTCACTTCGGCCGGTTCGATCGTCACCGGGCCCAGTGTACGGCGGTCGGCCCGGTCCCCTTCGAGGGCGCCTCCCGCCGTCCTCCTCCCGCGGGGTGACGCCGTAGGGTGGGCGGGATGCTCGACAAGGTCGCGGTGATCGGGGCGGGCTCGTGGGGCACGACCATGGCGGCCATCGCCTCCCGCTCGGCTCCCACCGTGCTGTGGGCGCGCCGACCGTCTCTGGCCGAGGCCCTAGATCTCCGCCACGAAAATCCCGACTACCTCCCCGGCATCGCCCTGCCCGGGGATCTGCACGCCACCGCATCGCTCGAGGAAGCGGTCGGAGACGCCGCCCTCGTCATCATGGCCGTCCCCTCCCACGGCTTCCGTGCCGTCCTCACCGACCTGGCGCCCCATCTCGGCGCGGCCGTGCCTCTTCTCAGTCTGGCCAAGGGCCTCGAGCAGGGCACCCAGCTGCGCATGACCCAGGTCATCGCCCAGGTCGTCGGTGAGCACCCGGCCGGGGTGCTCACCGGTCCCAACCTGGCGCGCGAAGTGGTGGCGGGCCAACCGGCGGCCACCGTCGTCGCCATGACGGACGAGGCCATCGCCCGCGAGGTCCAGGAGCTCCTGCGCACCGACACCTTCCGCGTCTACACGAACCCCGATCTCGTCGGCTGCGAGACGGCGGGCGCTACCAAGAACGTCCTGGCCATCGCCGCCGGCATGATCCAGGGCCTCGGCTTCGGCGACTCCTCCTTGGCCGCCCTCGTCACCCGCGGCCTGGCCGAGCTAGGCCGCTTCGTGCTGTCCATGGGGGGTGATCCCATCACCATGGCCGGTCTGGCCGGGGTCGGTGACCTCGTGGCCACCTGCACCAGTCGTCTCAGCCGTAACCGCATGGTGGGGGAGCTCCTCGGACAGGGCCGCTCCCTCGATCAGGTCCTCGCCGACATGCGCATGGTGGCCGAGGGCGTCAAGTCGGCCCGACCCCTGCTCGAGCTGGCGGCTCTCCACGGCGTCGAGATGCCGATCGGTCAACAGGTGGCCGATGTCCTCGAGGGCGTCCGCTCTCCGGCCGAGACCGTTCCCGCCCTCATGCTCCGCTCGGCCAAGTCGGAGTTCCACGGCCTCGAAGGCCGACGGCCGACCTCGCCGCCGGACCCTGCGTGACGACGACCGGCATGACCGCGTCCCCCGGGCCGTCCGACGTCGCCCACCGCGCCGCGTTGGCGCGCGTCCGGGCCTTCCTCATCGAGCACCGCGTCTCGGAAGAGGACATCGCCCGGGCCGAAGCGGAGGATGTCCTCGACCTGCTCGTCGTCGACTGCCTGCTCGTCCCCTCCGTCCGTCGCTACACCGAGAGCGAGGTGGCCGAGATAACCGGCATGCCCGAGGAGATGGCCCGCCGTTTCTGGCGGGCCCTCGGCTTCGCCGACGTCACCTCCGACGACAACATCTTCACCGACCTCGACATCGAAGCGATCCGGATCCTCCAGACCATGGTCGACATGGGAGCGGCCGACGTCGACACCTCCCTGCAACTGGCCCGCGTCATCGGTTCGTCGATGGCCAGGATCGCCGACGCCGAGGTCGCCCCGTCGGTGCGCGGCATGACGGGAGCGCCGTTGTCGGGGCCGGGTTCGTCTGTCGAAGCCGCCGATCGCTTCGTCCAACTGGCCGACCATTCGCTGCCGGCCATGGCCCGACTGCTCGAGTTCGCCTGGCGCCGCCACGTCCAGGCCGCTGTCCGGCGCGCCATGCTGCTGCGCACCCGACATGACCCGCGGGCGCTGCCCGATCTCTGCATCGGCTTCGCCGACATGGTCGGCTTCACCATGCTCAGCCAGCAGCTCTCCGAAGAGGAGCTGGCCGCCCTGGTCAGCCGTTTCGAGGACGTCGCCCACGACACCGTCACGGCCCGATCGGGTCGCGTCGTCAAGATGATCGGCGACGAGGTCATGTTCGTCACCGACACCGCCACCGATGCGGCGCGCATCGCCCTGGCCCTGGCCGAGGCCTACGCCGACGACGAGCTCCTCTCCGACGTCCGCGTGGCCCTGGCTGTCGGACCGGTCCTCGTCCAGGACGGCGACTTCTACGGACCGGTCGTCAATCTGGCCAGCCGCGCCGCCGGTATCGCCGCCCCGGGCAGCGTCCTCGTCTCCGACGAGTTCCACTCGGTGCTGCTCCGGGAGGTCCAGGGTGTACCGACCGAGTTCGCTTTCAAGGCGCTGCGGCCCCGGCTGGTCAAGGACCTGGGCCGCGTCCAACTCTGGGCCCTGCATCGCCCAGGGTCGGAACCCCTCACCCTCGACCGCCGGGCCAGCCGACGCTGGGAACGGCTCTCCGAGGTGCTCCACGAGCTCGACGACCTCCGCGAGCGCGGGGAACGCCTGCTCTCGGGGGCGGGTCGGTCGAGACCCGGCGACGCGCCGGCCGAGCGCGTCGGCGACGGATTGGCAGCCGGCGACGGACCGGCAGCCGGCGGCGGGAAGATCTCAGCTGTCGGGGAGCCGGAAGGTGGCGATGCCGAAGGCGCGTAGCTCGAAGGAGCCGTCGAAGCGGTTCTGGGTCCGGCCGCGGAGGTCGACCAACCAGCCCGACCGGCTCCCGACCCGGACGGTCGTGGATGTGTCGGTGGGGTTGAACACCCGCACCTCGAGAAGGCCGGCCTGACGACGAACGGCGGAGACCTCCGCCCCTTCGATCTCGAGCGCGCTTCCCGAACCGGGCCGTCCGCCTCCTCCCGGAGCATGGACGGTCTCGAGCGGCAGGAAGGCTTCGTCGGCCATGGCGTAGGGGTCGTCGCAGCCGACACACAACGCGTAGCGCGCCTCGATCGGACGACCCTGGAGTTGCAGACCGGCCACCGGCGTCAGTGGTCCGGCCGGCAGCGGCCGGTAGGCCATGCCCAGCCGCGACAGCATCCCGGTCGATCGCAACAACGTCAGCGCCAGCGTCCGGGCCGACCCGCTCTCGTCGATATCGATCAGCTCGTACTCGAGCAGTCCTTCGTGGGCCACCGTCAATCCACCGGCGGAGACGAATCGACGCGACGGGAAGGTGGGGAGACCGAACTCGTCGGGTCGTCCCTCGGCCTCGAGTCCCCGCCGGACCACGGCAAAGGCGCATTCGGCCTCCGAGTGGTCCGCCCCTTCGGGCAGCGGCAGGTGCACCCGCAGCCGGTGGTCCCGGCTCGGGTTCACGAAGCGGGTGACGACCCCGACGATCCGCTCGTCGGCCCGCACCTCGACGGTGGTCGCCACCTCGACCGTCTTCTCCCCGGTCCGCGCCCGTGACTGTCCGTCGACGTACTCGGGCCAGCGGTAGACGGAGTTGATCACGGCCCGGGCCCGCACCGGTCCCCGCTCGATCACGTCGACGGAGACGCTCTCGGGCGTGTCGATCACCGTGTCGCGGTGAGGCGGAGAATAGTTGTACGAGTCGCCGTGATCGCCGTCGTCGACGAGCTTGCCGAATCCCGCCATCCCGTTGAGCGCGAACGTCCCCGAGGTCCGGTCGATGGACACCGTGACGATGCCATTACCGATCACCACGTCACCGGCCCTGTCACCCTCACCGGCCCTGTCACCCTCACCGACGCTGACCGGATGGGCGAGAGCCGCCGGCGTGGACACAGACCAACCGAGACCGGGGACGTCCACCACCCGGGCCAGCACCCGCCGGATGGGGGGCTGATCGATCCTGATCCGGACGACGGAGTCCGGTCGCGCCCCGAGCCGGGTGTAGAGATCCTGCTTGATCGAGGCCAGCGGGACGTCGAAGCGTTCCTCGGAGCCGAAGCTGATCGTGATGTCGATGCCGGACTCGTCCTCGTCGACCTGGACGCCTTGGATCCAGGTGTGGGTGTCGATCTGGCTGCCCGAGGGCAGCATCCCGAGGATCGTCTTCACCGTGGTGGCGTCGAGGGTCAGCGCGCCGAGGCCACGGGGGATGCCGAAGGCCCCGGGCTCTTCGGGCAGTGCCTGGGTGTCGACCGGGACCTCCTCGCCCGCCACCACCATCTCGACCAGCCCGCTCCGGGCCCGGGCCGACGGGTTCACGGCGTGGGGACCGGCGTCGGCGAGCGACCGGCCGAGGGCGAGCAGAGCCTGGTCGGCCAGACCCTCCCCGATCCGCCGGGCCTCGGCGTACCGGCCGAGAACGGCGTCGACGACCTCGTCCACCGAGCAGGCGCAGACGGAGTCGTGGGCGGCGTTTCTGACCATCTCCTTCCAGGCCACCTCGAGAAGGGCCTCGGGCCAGCTGTCGGCGGCCAGGTACAGCGCGGAGAAAGGCTCGGCCCGGCGCTCGAGCGCCCGTTCGGCCCGGGCCGCCTCCCGCTTCACGTCGACCCGGTTCGACGCCACTCCCATCAGCACGTTCGCCCGGGCGCCGGAACGCAGTTCGCCCTGCCACCGTTCCAAGCCCTCCGTCGGTGCGCCGGCCAGGTAGTCGGCCAGCGCCGTCACCTCGAGCTCGTAGTCGTCCTGCAGGGCGTTCGCTTCGGCCACGACCCGACCGAGCCAGGGCTGCGGCTCCTGGTGATCGGTGCCGTTCATGAAGAGAAGGCCGCCGATCAGGAAGCTGCCGATCTCCTTCTCGTGGTCGGCGATCCGCCGGACGAGCTCCTTGGCGTCGTCGGGGATGGCGGCACCGTTCCCGTAACCGACGGGCAGGTACTCGGCCCGCACCTTCGATCCGTCGGGGGCCTCCCACCAGAAGCCGCTCTCGTTGATCACCGACGGCACCCCCCGCCAGACCACGGCGTGCCCGAAGCCGGCCATCCGCAGGATCTGGGGCATCTGGCCGATGTGGCCGAACATGTCGGGCAGGTACCCGATCTCGGCCACCCCGCCGAACGCCGCCCCCCGGCGCATCCCCTTCTGCAGGTCCCGGATGATCGTCTCCCCCGAGACCAGGAACTCGTCCATCAGGATGTACCAGGGACCCATCGTCAGCCGTCCGGCCGCGGCCAGGGCCCGGATCCTCTCTTCGTTCTCGGGCCTGATCTCGAGGTAGTCGTCGATCACCGCCATCTGGCCGTCGAGCAGGAAACGGCAGTACGAGGGATCGGACTCGAGCAGGTCGAGCAGACCGTCGATCAGATGGACCAGCCGCAGCCGGAAGGTCTGGTAGGGCTCGTACCACTCCCGGTCCCAGTGGGTGTGGGGGACGATCGAGACCTTGCGCGCTCTGGTAGCCATCCCTTCAGGCTACGTGCCCGACGGTGGATCAGTCTTCGATCCGGTAGAGCATGGCCGGTGCCGTCCCGGCCGAGCCGTCGAGCACGAAGACCGCTTGTCCGGTGCTGGTCACGGACCGGAACGTGCCCTCACTCAGGCAGGGGTCGACGGAAGGGTGAAGGGTGCTGACGACGGACGTCCGCAACGAGGACGGGTTCACCCACCAGACCGGCTGGCTGCCGCACGACGGCCCGGGGCCCACCGAGAAGACGTCTTTCCCCACCGATACAGGTGCCACCCCGAAGTCCTCCGCCGGTGATCGCTTCACCACGCTGACGGAACCCTCCACCACGTCCGCCGGCGATCCCTTCTCCACGGCAGAACCCTGAACCTCGACACGTCCGCCGGTGACGGAACTGTCCAGGACGACGATTCGTTCGACCAGTGCCGGGTGAGGGCCACCCGACGCGGTGGTGGCCTCGCCCACCCACAATCGCCCCGCAACCGTCGCCAGCCACTCCACGGTGGTCGTTGCGGGGGTGGGAGAAAGCAACGCGGCAGGCTCCGGCGTCAAGACCCACTCCAGGGCAGTCGGGAACTCCGACAGACGCGCCAGGGCCGAGGACCCCCCAGCCCCTCCGGCCAGCCAGACCCCCCCGGGACCGGCGGCGATCAGCGGCTCGGTGCCTCCGATCTCGGGCACACCGGTGGTGAAGGTCTGGACCACGGCACCGCTGTCGGGAGAGACCTGGACGACCTCGGCGTGGTTGGTGTACCCGTAGAGCCACAAGTTCCCGTCGGCGTAGGCCAGCTGGGTATGCGCATCGGCGCTGCCCACCACCGTCATCACATCGGGCGTGAGGATCCGTGAGAGATGGGTCGAGGTCGAGAACGCCTCGATACCGAGGACCACGTTGTTGGTCCCGCGCTGGCCGGTCTCCGTCTCCAGATAGAGCTGGCCCTGGCCGGCCACGATGTTGATGCCGCACGCCGAGAGGTCATGGGCGACCGGCGACAGCCGGGCCGGATCGACCCGTTCGAGCGCACACCGGACCGTCGATTGATCGCCGCCGACGCCGCTGCCGGTGACGCCGGTGCTGCCGTTCAGCCAGAGCGCGCCATCGGCACCGACGATCTCGGCGGGGTGGAAGGTACCGCCGAGCTCGACGGAACGGACGCTCACGTGTGGTGGATGCCCGTTCTGACCCGGCTTGGCCGTCGTGCCGCCACCGGGATTGGCACTCCGGGGGCCGTAGGCGATCAGCAGGGCGATGGCGCCGACGACTGTCAGCGTGCTGAGGACGACCGACAGGACCACTCGGCTCCGCCCGCCGTGACGTCGGTGTCCCGAAGGACGGCCCCCGGGGGTGAGGGGGGGAGCAATGACCTCCGCGCTCACCTGCCGGACAAAGTTCCCGAGAAGCCGGCTGGTCGGATCGAGACCGCGGTCCTCATCCATGGGGGGCCTCCTCCACGCCGAGCGAGCGCTGTAGCGCCTCGCGGCCCCGGAAGAGCCACGACTTCACCGTGCCCTCCGGCGCATCCATCTCCTGCGCCACCTCGGCCACCGGCAGACCGACGACATGGTGCAGTAGCAGGGCATGGCGCTGTTTCACCGGAAGCGTTCGCAGGGCCGCTTCGATGTCCGCCCGGCTGGCGCCGTCGTCCTCAGGAGCCACTTGGTCTGCCCGGTCGGCTCGGGCGGCCCGGTCGGGGTCACCCAGGGGGTGGAGCCGCCGGATCCTTCGCCACCGGCTAATGGCGATGTTGATGGCGACGCGCCGGAGCCATGCCTCGGGCCGGTCGTACCCGCTGAGCGACTCCCACTGATGCCAGAGCCGGCCGAAGGCCTCCTGGACGGCGTCCTCGGCTGCGTCACGGTCCGTCGTCACGACGGTCACCTGCCCGACCAGCCGGGCATAGGAGGAGGAGTAGAGGTCGGTGAACGTCGTCGTAAGCACCCAAGCGTCCTCGATCTGTGGTCCGGCGGCTACTCCGCACGCTCCCACACACGCCTGGGATCCCGGATCGGTTGCATCAGATCAAAATTGCAACGGCCGAACCCCCTTCGCAGGTTTCCGCCATGCCTCATCGGAGCTCGAACGCCGGGACTTCGCGCAACGGGGACGAGCCTCTGGGACCTCACATTCCCAACGTTCATGGCAATCGCAACCGATCGCCTGTCCTCCACATTTCGGACACCGTTCCTGGTCACAGCCGTGGTGATGGACGCCGCCCGGGAGTACGCCACAATCCCAGCACGGCATGATGATCTTCCGGGGTAGGAACTGTCCGAAAGGGCCATACCGGGACTCCGAGCCCCAGGGGATCGGTTCGTAGAGCCTGCCGGCGATCAGCAGGAGATCGGTACTGCAGCCGGTACCGGCATGCATCTCTGCATTGCACAGCGGACATACCGCCATGGGATCCTCCCCGGTGACAAGAGTCGGTCTTTCAACGATCGATCCTTCAACGGTCGATTCCTGGCAATCGTCGCATCCGGCTGTAACACTGTCCCCGATGGCCGCTTCCGTCGTTGACGACGGAGCCCCGAGTCGGGACCGTTACACCCCCATGCTTCGATGTCCCCATGGATCTCGCCGTCCTGACCGACGCCGTCGACCAGTTGGCCGCAACCGATCCGTCCGTCCATGCCGATGCCGACTCGATCGAGACCCTGTACCGCCTGGCGGCCCGGTTCGACGCCCTCGTCACCCAGAGGACGGCGGCCTTCGATGCGGCCGGGAACTGGGAGCCCGACGGGGCCTTCAACGCCGTGGCCTGGCTCACGACGCGGTGTCGACTGCCGAAGCCTGTGGCCCGCCGGATCGTCCGCCGGGGCCGCGACCTGCGTCACCTCCCGCACACCGACCGGGCCTGGGCCGAGGGCGATATCACCTTCGCCCAGGTCGACGTGGTGGCCCAGTTGCGGTACCCCGAGACCGAGGATGTGCTCGCCCGGGACGAGGAGATGCTCGTCGAGCAGGCCGGTGAGCTGCGCTACGACAGCTTCGTGAAGGCGGCGGCCTACTGGAAGCACCGGGCCGATCCCGAGGGCGTGAACGATGACGACGAGAAGCGCCGGTCCCGGCGCGACGTCTACCTGGAGCGCAGCTTCGGGGGCATGTGGCTCGGCAAGATGACCCTCGACCCCATCTCCGGATCGATCGTGGGCGAGGAACTCAGTCGTATCGAAACCGAGATGTTCGACGCCGACCGGGCCGAGGCCCGGGCTGCCCTCGGCCGTGATCCCACCACCGGTGACCTGGCCCGCACGCCGGGCCAGCGCCGGGCCGACGCCCTGGTCGAGATGGCCGTCCGCAGCCAGATGGCGCCGGGCGACGGGCGCCGGCCGGCGCCGCTGTTCACCGTCCTGGTCGACTTCGACTCGCTGTGCGAGCTGGCCGACGGCACCGTCCTCGCCCCGGGCGCCCTTCTTCCCTGGTTCGACACGGCCACCTTCGAGAGAGTCATCTTCGCCCCCGACGGCCGCATCCAGGTGAGCAGCACGGCCCGTCTCTTCACCGGGGCGACCCGGCGGGCCATCGAGATACGCGATCGTGAATGTACCCATCCCTACTGCGACCGTCCGGCCGACTCCTGTCAGATCGACCACATCGTCCCCTATACGCAGGGCGGTCCCACCATCCAGGAGAACGGACAGGTTCTCTGTGCCTTCCACAATCGCCTGAAGGAACTGAAGCCCGTTCCCGCCGATTAGTGGCGGACACCGGCCGGTTCTCCGGAACCATTCCGGTCGGTGCGGCGTCGGCGTTCATGGCTGATCGAGCCGCCCGTCGCGCAGGTGCAGGATATGGCGGCAGGCGCTTGAGACCTCGGGATCGTTGGAGGCGATGACAACGATCCGGTCCGGGTGCCCGAACAGCAACGACAGGACGCGAGCGCGATTCTCGGGATCGAGCTCGGCGGTGGGCTCGTCGGCGATGACGACCTCGGGTGAGCCCGCCAAGGCGCGGGCCACGCCGACCCTCTGCCGCTGAATCGCCGGTGGACGCTCTGCCATGGGAATACGACCTCCGCCAACTGACTGGACACTACCCTGCTTGGCTGGTCGGGGTGAACGTCGAAATAGAACATTCCGCCGTCCCGAGTTTGTGACTACTCGGGGTTTCTTCGCTCTCCGTCGGCTGGGGCCGTCAAGGCGAACGCCTTCGCCCACCGGTAGTCGGCCTTTCCGGTCGGCGATCGCGTGATGGCATCGGTCGCCACGATTTGCCGTGGGACTTTGTATCCGGCCAATTGATCTCGGCACGAGGCGCGTAATGCCTCACCGTCGAGTTGGCACCCCGAGCGCGGCTGGACCACAGCCACGACTCGCTCGCCGTAGCGCTCGTCAGGCAAGCCCACGACGACGACGTCTTCGACGTCATCGAAGTTCTTCACGGCGGCTTCCACCTCGTCGGGGAAGACCTTCTCCCCACCGGTGTTGATGCAAAGCGAGTCCCGACCGAGGACGACGATCGCGCCGTCGGCGTCGACCGTGGCCATGTCGCCCGGAAGTGCCCAACGTTTGCCTCCTGTCTCCACGAACGTGGCCGCCGTCTTCGTGGCATCACCGAGATACCCGATGGGAATGTGGCCGCTGCGCGCCAGGCGGCCCACAACGTCTGAGCCGGGGACCACTGGCCGAAGCTCGTCATCGAGGACATCGGTGAGTTCGTCGATATGCAGGCGTGGCGCGCCATAGGGGTCGTCGTCGGGAGCCCGCCCACCTAGCTGCCCGGTTTCTGAGGAGCCGAAGGCATCGGCCACGATGCGGCCTGGGAGCAGCTCGGCCAAGCGACGCTTGGTCGACGGGGAGAGCACGGCGCCGCCAGAGCCCACGGCCACGAGCGAGGAGACGTCATAGTCGTCCGGATGAGCATCAAGCTCGTTCAGGAGGGGCCGAACCATGGCGTCGCCGACCACGACGAGGATGTTCACGGCTTCCGTGCCCACCAGGCGCCAGGCCGCGGCAGGGTCGAAGCGCCCACCGGGCAGCGTCACGAGCTTCCCACCGCCGAACAGAATGGTGAACGCCAGCCAGTGGGCACTCGCATGCATGAAGGGCGGGGCGGGAAGTGCTGTCATGCCCGGTCGCATCACCCTCGTTGCGAGCTCCTCAGGGGACCGGATGAGGTTGCCGAGGTGCAGAGCGTCGCCGCCACCCATGGCGGCAAAGAAGATGTCCTCATGGCGCCACAGCAC